>Ga0181517_10000005_pt1 | contig 305342 bp, 250 predicted proteins | sample PEATcosm2014_Bin_31_FD_119748 | JGI IMG/M metagenome (GOLD analysis project Ga0181517, IMG submission 119748) | Peatland microbial communities from MTU Mesocosm Facility, Houghton, MI, USA - PEATcosm2014_Bin01_30_metaG | ecosystem: Environmental > Terrestrial > Soil > Wetlands > Peat | place...
GCCCTGCTCGGCGTCATATGCCGCCACGATCCGCTCCCGTAAATCCAAGGACAGGCTTTTCATGGACCAAAACGCTGCCACGTCCGCCTAAAAAAGGCTACAATAAAACTAAAAATGCTCTAGGACCCGGGATGCCCGTTAAGCCGGCGCGCCCCACCGCGGGTTTTGCCTGCGGCGGATGAGGCCTGTGTCTGCCAACCCGTCGGAGGTGTCCCTTTGGAGCGCGAAAGGACGGGCTAGGGGCCGACAGCCCTTTTCGAGGCCTTTTTGGCGATGCGATCGAGGCTCCAGAAAAGGACCGGGGACAGGAGGCTGTGCAGCCGGCCCAGGGCCGCCATCCGCAGGCCCGGTGTCACCGCGAACTGTCGCCGGCGGAGGCCCTCGAGCGTGACTCGGGCCACCTCGTCGGCGCTCCAGAGGCCCCCGGCCGCCGTGATCGCCTTCGTCTCGGCGGGCTTGGTCAGCTGCTCCTCGGCCAGCTGGGGGGTGTCGGTGTCGGGGGGGTAGACGATCATCACATGAACGCCCGTGGGCTTGAGCTCGGCCCGCAGGGACTCCGCAAGCCCACGCAGCGCGAATTTCGTGGGGGAGTAGGGCGTGTAGCCGAACAAGCCCATCAGTCCGGCGCCGGACGAAATCAGCACAACCGCACCCTTGCCTCGCTTCACCATTGCGGGAACCACCGCCTTGAGGGGATAGAGGGTTCCGAAGTAATTCACGGCCATCGTCCGCTCAAAGACCGCGACCGGGACCTCCTCAAAATAACCCGGCCTTGCGGTCCCCGCCGATGTGATCAGCACGTCGATCGGCCCCTGGACCTTCTCCGCCTCCCGCAGTGATTCGAGGACGGCTGTCTCGCTCGATACGTCGGCGGCCGAGACGAAAACGGGCGACTCCGGGTGGCCCGACGCGAGGATCGATTTGCGGGCCCCTTCGAGCCTCGCCGCGTTCCGCGAGACGATGCTGACCCTTGCGCCCGCGGCCGCCGCCCGCGCGGCGAGCGCGAGTCCTATCCCACTTGATCCCCCGGTGACGAGCACATGTTGGTCGCGCAGATGCATTTTCTTTCGAGGTGACGCGGACGATCCGAAGGGCCGTCCAAGGGGGCAGGGGAATGGAAAACGCGGACACCGTCAACCCGGGGCTGAGCCGCCCAAAACGGGGGAGACCGCGGTCCGTGGCGCCCTCAGGAACGCTCCTCCGCCGTGGCAACCCGTCACTCCATCCTTAGGGCGACGTTTGGATTCACCTTGGTGGCGCGCCAGGCCGGCAGCCAACAAGCGACCAGGGCGACGCCGGCGAGAAAGAGCGCAACCCCGATGACATCCAGGTTGGCGTGGCCGGGCACAACGAGCACGGCCCGGTCCATGAACTCAATGAGTCCGAACGAGCAAAGAAGTCCGATGCCGGTGCCGATCAGCGCAAGGCGAATGCCGTTGCGCATAAAAAGCCATTGCACATCGGAGGCCTGCGCGCCGAGCGCCATGCGCACCCCCACCTCCTGCGTGCGCTCCGAGGCGAGATTGGCGATGACGCCGTAGATCCCGAGCGCCGAAAGCAGCAGGCCAAGCAGGGCCATCTCTCCCAGCAGCCGGCGCGTGAGGTTCAATCCCGACAATTGGCTCGTCATGGTGTCGTCCGCCGCCGCGAGCATCGGAATGGCTATATCGGGCTCAAGCTTCGCCATGGCGTGCCGGACCCCGTCGATGACCGTCCGCGGGTCCGGACTGGTGCGCATCGATATCACCATCCATCGGAACGAGCTCTGCAGCCACGGCCGGTAGATCTGATACGGCGTCTCATACTGGGCCAGCGTGATGGATCCCCTGACATCGTTTACAACGCCAACCACCTCCGACCACTCCGGCTTGCTCGGGTCGGGGCCGCCGATCCTCTTGCCGATCGCATTTTCCCCCGGCCAGAATTTTTCGGCGAGCGATTGGCTGATGATCGCGACATTCCGCGAGCCGGGCCGATCCGCATCCGTGAAATCGCGCCCCTCGAGGACATGCATTCCGTAGGTCGCGAAATATCCGGGCATGATTCTATCGGAGTATGCATGCGGCTCCGTTCCCTTCTGGGGCGGGGTTCTGCCTTCTATGTAGAACGGCTCGCCGGCATAAATTCCGTAGATGGGCGAGCCCAGGGTGATCGTCGCCTGCTCTACGCCCGGAAGCTGGAGAAGGCTTGCGCGGAACTTCTCCCCAAACGCCAGCGAGCGCTTGTCGCCGTGCTCGCCGTAGCGCGCATTTGGCAGCTCATACATGCCCATCAGCAGGTGGTCGGGCTTCCAGCCCAGCTCGTGGTGGGTGATCCGATAAATCCCGCGGATGAAATAGCCGGCGCCCGTCAGGAGGATCAGAGCGACCGCCAATTGCGCGACAATAAGAACCTGGCGGAGACGGTGCCGCGACCGCTCGCCTGTCGTACCCCGCGAGCCCTGCTTCAGGGCCGTGTTCAGATCCGATCGCGTCGCCAACCACGCAGGCACGGTGCCAAAGACGGCGCCGGTCACCGCAGAAGCGGCAAAGGCAAAGACCAGGACGCGGTAGTCCATGGACATGGGGAAATTGAGGTATGAGGAGATGTAGTCATTGCCCCATTTGGCCACCAGAAGGCCGAGGGCGCCTCCCGCGAGCGACAGGATCACGCTCTCGGTCAGGAGCATCCCGATGATGCGCATCCGGGACGATCCCAGGGCCAGGCGTATCGCGATCTCCCTGGACCGTGCCGTTGCACGGACAAGTTGCAGGTTCGCCAGGTTGAAGCATGCGATCAACAGGACCGCCGCGGCCAGGTCCATGATCAGCCAGATGATGTGGCGCCCAATGTCGCCCTGGTTGTCGGTGGGGAAGGGGGCCACCCTGAAGCCCCTCCCGGCATTCGTCTTTGGAAAGTCGTGGGCCAGGCGGGTCGCGATCGCCGTCATCTCCGTTTGCGCCTGGACAAGGGTTGCGCCCGGTTTCAGCCGGCCCGCGACATTGTACCACGTGCCCTCCCGGTAACCCCGGTTGACGTCCGTGGCGTCGAGATGGATGAGTTCAATGGCGCCGCCGCCAAAGAGCAACGGGTCGTCCAGAATCGACGGGGCGACTCCCACGATTGTCACCACCGTGCCGTTGAGGCGCAGTGTCCGCCCGAGGACGCTCGGATCGCCGTTGAAGTGCTTTTTCCAGAACGCGTATCCGAGGACGACCACGTCGTCGTGGTGGGCCTCCTCCTGGGGCGTGAACGTCCTTCCAAGCACCGGGGTGATCCCCATCACCGAAAAGAAGTTGGCGGTGCAGCCGAGAACCGTCGACTGCGCCGCGACCTTTCCCGGTTCGGCGAGGCTCGACGTTGGGCTGACGTAGTAGGCGGCAAGCGCCTGAAAGACGGTGCTTTGGTCCCTCTCGTCAAAGTAGTCGCCGGGCGACTGCGACAACTCCTTGGACTGGGCGGAGGTGCCCCAAACCCTGACGAGGCTGCTCGTGTCCCTGAACGGCAGCGATTGCAGCAGGAGCCGGTTCAGGACGGTGAACGCGGTCGCGTTCAAGCCGATCCCGAGGGCCAGCGTGACGAGCGCCGTAAGCGTGAAGCCGGGGCTCTTTACGAGCTGCCGCAGTCCCAGCCTGGCATTCGAGAACATGCGCGCCCTTTCTACTGCTCGCGGGGCTCGGCGCTTTCCTGCACCACGCGTCCGTCAAAGAGATGAACGGTGCGGTCGGCGTGGCGCGCGAAGCGCGGGTCGTGGGTGACCATGAGAATGGTGGAGCCCGTCTTGTGGAGGCTCTTCATGAGATCCATGACGGCGTCTCCGTTCTTTGAGTCCAGGTTGCCGGTCGGCTCGTCGGCGAGAAGAACGGAGGGGTAGCCCGCGAGGGCGCGGGCCACCGCGACCCTCTGCTGCTGACCGCCCGAGAGCTGGGACGGAACGTGCTTTGCACGGTGCCCCATGCCCACCTTCTCGAGGGCCTCCTCGACCCGGGTCCTTCTCTCGCTGGAGGGCATGCCCCTGTAGGTGAGCGGCAGCTCCACGTTCTCATAGACCGTCAGGTCGCCGATCAGGTTGAACGACTGGAAAATGAATCCGATCTCACGGTTGCGGATCCGGGCCCGCTCGGCCGGCGTGAGCCCCTGCACCGGGCGCTCATTGAGCGTGTAGGTCCCGTCCGTTGGCGTGTCCAGGAGCCCGAGGATCGACAGCAAGGTCGACTTCCCGCAGCCGGAGGGCCCCGCGATCGCAACATACTCCCCCTTATCCACTTCAAGGTGAATGCCTGAGAGGGCATGGGTCTCAACCTCGTCGGTGAGAAAGACCTTCGTTACGTTGTCGAGCTTTAGAAGCGATTGTGGCATGGCTTGGGTTTCCTGTATTTCGTGGCGTTAAACCGGGGTAAGGAGACGTGGGTCTGGCTGCGTGCGGAGGCGCCGCGCTCAGTTGAGTTTGATCCGATCGTGGGTGTCCCACTGGGACATATCCGAAAGTATGACACGGTCGCCGGGCTCCAGGCCCTTGACGATCTCGATCGTGTTGACCGAGCTGCGGCCAAGCTGCACGGACGTTCGGTCCGCATAGACTCCGTCGGCATCCAGCCTGAAGATGTTCGTCATGGCATGCTCCTGCCCGAATGCCGGACGTCCGACAAAGATAACGTCGTCGAGATGCTCGAGCTCCACGACGCCGTCCACCGAGAGGTCGGGCCTTGCACCCGCGGGAAGCTCGCCCGGAAGGGCGACGTCCACGGTGACCGTGCCATTCTGGACCGACGGGGCGACCCTCGACACCTTGCCCGAGGCGATGCCGTTGCGGGTGTCAATTTCCGCGGGCTGTCCGATCTGAACATCCTTCGCCTGTGTCTCGGCGATCTGGACTTCGGCCTTCAGGCGGGTCGGGTCGGCCACGCGGGCCAGGTTCGCGCCGGGTTGGACCTGTGCGCCCACCTCGACGGGCACGACCTGCAGGATTCCACGCATCCCCGCGCGCACGTTTAGCGCGTCGGCCTCGGCCAGCTTGAGCTTGGCCTGGGCCGTGAGCCTGTCGACCTCGGCCTCCTTGACCGCAAGCGTCGGCTTCACCGTGTCTTTCGCGAACACGTACTTCTTTTGGGCAATCAGGTTGAGCTCCTCCTCCTGGGCGGCGGTCACCTTTGAGAGCTTCAGGTCGAGTTCGGAAACGAGTCCGTCCTTAAAGAGCTGATCGTTGACCTGGGCCCGCAGACGCGCCTGCTCAAAGTTCGCCCTTGCGCTCGCCGCGTCGGACTCTGCCTGGAGGACGTCCTTCTGGACCTGGACCCGCAGGTTCGCAAGGTCCGCCTCCCCCGCGTTCAGCTGTGAGGCGGCGTCGACTGCCGCCTGGGTCACATCGGGATTGCTGAGAACGAGGATGACGCTGTCCGGCTCAACGGTTGCCCCCGGCAGAAGGACGATCCGGTCAACCCGCCCCTGGGTACGCGCCGCGATCCAACGAATATCGACGGGCACCAGGGTTCCCGGCCCACGAACCTGGCGCACCATGGGTCCCCTTTTCACGGTGTCGATCCACACAAGGCTCTTGTCGACGCTCGGCACCGCGGGCTTCAGCCGCGCAAGGAGAACGGTGACGGCGACCAGACCAGCGGCGACCGAGACTCCGATGATGATGCGTTTTCGGAGCTTTGCCTTGGCCTGAGACGGGCGCTGAATATCCATAATCGGTTCCCTAATTGCAGAGGGCGTGCCAGCCCGCAGCATTAGCTCTAAAAGATTGATGATAAGCAATTAGCAATCGAATTGAGGCGTTGGATTTTATGGATCCAAACCGGTTGCGGGAATCGGGCGTCCCAAAAATGGGACAGGCCGCAAGCGCAGCGCGGTCATGGATTGGGTATGGGTATCCGCAGGATGGCGATGCAGCCCGTCTTCTCCTGGCGGTTTTGCAGGACCAGGGAGCCCCCGTGATTTTCGGCGATCTGCTGGCAGAGGACGAGGCCGATGCCCGAGCCATCGGATTTTGTCGTGTAGAAGGGCACGAACAGATTCGACGTGTCCTCGAGCCCGGCGCCGTTGTCCTCGATGGAAATCACGACCGCACCGCGGGTGACGCGCCAGGAGGCGACCACGCTTGGGGAACCCTTCTCGATGGAGGCCTCGACTGCGTTCTTCACCAGGTTGATGATGGCCTGCTCGATCTGTGACTCATCGGCCATCATCCGCGTGGGCGGCCCCGGCTGAATGGTTACGCCCAGGCGCAGCTCCAAGGCCGCAATGCGGCGAAGCAGGGTGCCCAGATCAAAGACCGCCACCTGCGGCGGGGGAAGCCGCGCAAGCCGCGTGTAACCCTGCAGGAAGCGCTCCAAACTCTCCGAGCGGGAGGCGATGATACCGAGGCCCGACTGAAGGTCCTGCTCCAGATCAGCGGGCCGGGGTTTGCGCTCGATGGCCGCTCCCAGGGTTGCGGCGATCGACTTTATCGGCGCCAGCGAATTGTTGAGCTCGTGGCCAAGCACCCGCACCAGGCGCTGCCATGACCGCAGCTGCTCCTCGCGCAGCGGCCGGCTTAGGTCGCCAAAGACCACGAGCTGGTGTGGCCTGCCGTCCTCGCGGAAGGGCGTCCGGCGCATGTTCCAACGGCCGTAGGCGCGGGGAAGCGCGGTCGGGCCGAGGATTCGGTTGGGCTCCCCCTCAAGGCAATCGGCCAGGCCGATGTCCTTTGCATGGCGGCCGATCAGGGCCTCAGCGGGCTTCCCGAGGAGGATCTGTCCCGCGGGATTCACGAGCCTGAGGACTTTCTCGGCGTCAAAGGCGAATATCGCGACGTCGATCTCCTTTATCACGGATGAAAGGAGCGCAGTGGCCTCGGCGGCGCCGCGCCTCTGCGTCTGCAGGATGTCGCCGAGGCCGTTGATTTCCGCAAGCACGTGCCCGAGAGGGTCGTCCCAGCGTGCCCCCCGTGCGCGAAATGAGAAGTCGCCCTCCCGAAGGGCCAGCAGGAGGTTCGCCATGGTTTGTAGGGGCCTGATGACCCGATTCTGGGCGGCAAACGAGAACCCCAGCCAGCATGAGACCGCGAAGAGCCCAACCGTGACCCTGAACTCCGTGGAATCAGCGCTGAGCCAGGCCCAGATCAGGGTGGCGCAGACGGCCGGCAGCCCCCCCAGGAGGCTGTAGATGAGCACGGCCTGTTCGTGGGTGAACTTTCTGGGCCTTTTGGCCATGAAGGAATCTTGGCCTCGGGGCTGCGAAGCTTACAGCCCGTATTTCTCGAGGCGACGGTAGAATGCGCTTCGGCTAAGGCCCAGCAGCTCGGCGGCCTTCCTTGCGTTGCCATCGCAACGGGCGAGGGTCTTCTTGATCAGGTAAGACTCCACGTCCTCAAGGCTCATGTCGTCGAGCCTGGGCACGTTTGAGGACGCGTTTAGGGCGAGGTCAAGCTCGCGGACCACACGGCCTTGCGCCATCAGCACCGCCCGTTCCACCGCGTGGTTGAGCTCCCGGACGTTGCCCGGCCAAGCGTACGCGCGCAACGCGCGGCTCGCGTCGTCGTCAAACCCCGTGATCGCCTTGTGGTAGCGCTCGACGTGATGCTTGAGAAAATGCTGCGCCAGCAGGTCGATGTCTTCCCTGCGCTCGCGCAGCGGTGGCAGGTGGATCTGGATCGTGTTGAGCCGGAACAGCAGATCCTGGCGAAACCTGCCCGCAGCAACCTCGGCCAGGAGGTCCGAGTTGGTCGCCGAAATCAGGCGCACGTTCGCACGGATCGTCTTGGACGAGCCCACCCGCTCGAATTCGCCGCGCTCGAGCGCGCGGAGGATCTTCGTCTGCTGCGCCGCGGGAATGTTGCCGATCTCGTCGAGAAAAAGCGTGCCCCCCTCCGCAAGCTCGAAGCGGCCCGCCCGGTCGCCCTTCGCATCCGTAAATGCCCCCCGCACATGCCCGAAAAGTTCGCTCTCGAAGACGCCCTCCGGCAGGCCCCCCATGTTGACCGAGATGAAGGCTCGGGTGCCCCGGCTTGACACCGCGTGGATGGCCTGGGCCACGAGGCCCTTGCCGGTGCCGTTCTCTCCGGTGATGAGGACGTTGGCGTCGGACGGGCCCACGCGCGCGATCAGCTCCAGAATGGGACGCATCGAGGCCGACTGCGCAATCAGCGCGGGCCCCTGGCGGGTTCGAAGCAATTGGTTCTCCTGCTCGAGCCTTCGGTAGGCCCGCATGGCGCCGCCGAGCTCAATCTGGTTTCGGACGATCGCCAAGAGGCGGAGGTTCTCCCAGGGCTTCGCGACGAAGTCCTTTGCCCCCCGGCGCATGGCCTCGACGGCGAGCTCGACGTTGGCCCAGGCTGTCATGATCACGACGGGCAGGGTGGGGTCGATCGACTGCAGCCGGCTGAGAAGGTCCAGGCCCTCTTTGCCGCTGGTCGTGTCCCGGGCATAGTTTAGGTCGATCAGCGCCAGGGAATAGTCCCGGGCCTCGACGGCCTTTATCGCCGCCGCGGGCGACTTTACAGCCTCGGTCTGGTATCCCTCGTTCTTCAGGAGGAGACGGAGGGCCTCGATGATGTCGGCGTGGTCGTCGGCAATCAGGATGCGGTGGGTGGGCGCGCCGGACATGCCTTTATTAGAAGCGGACTTCCAGAAGTGACGAGCGCCAAAAGCTCACTTGGCGCCGAGGTCGACGTGGTAGCGATCGAGCGTCGTTCCCAGTGTTTGATCGTAGGCGACGATGGCTAGGCGTTCGGCGGCGACGGCGTTCGCCAGGCTGTTCTCGTAGTTTGCCTCGAGCTGCTGCTCCTGTACCACGCTCAGCGTGGAGCTTGTGCCCGCCTTGTATTTCTTCTCCTCGGCATCGAGGGCTTGCTTGGCCAGCTCGTACGCCGCCTGGTCGGCGGCCACCCGCTTTCGCGTGGTTTCAACCTGGCCGTCGGCCTGGGCCACCAGAAAGGCGATCTCGGCGGCAAGGCTCCTCAGGTTCTCCTCGGCCTGCATGCGGGTAAGCCTGGCGGCCCGCAGGGTGCCGCGCCCGACGGAAAACGTCAGGGGAATGGTGACCGTGATTCCCGCGCTCAGCGACGGGTTCATATGGTCCTCGACCATCTGGAGGCTCGGGGAGAAATTGGTCGCCGATCCGTTGTAGCCATAGCCGCCCACAAAATCGACTTCCGGAAGCAGGTTATTGATGGCGGCCGACTCGGAGGCGCGGTTCTGCACGATGCCCAGCCTGGCGATCTGGTAGTCGGGGCGCATCGAAAGAGCCCGCTGGAGGTCCGCCTTCCTGTCGACGTTCACCTCCGGGAGCTCGATGGGAGCCAGCACGAACAGGGGCTCATCCTCGAAAAAGGAATCGTCCCCGATGAGCTCGCGAAGGTAGTTCTGCGCGTCGCGCACGGCCCTGGTGGCAATCAGGATGGGCTCATCAAACTGGGCCCTGGAGGCCCGCGCCTCAATCACATCGCTTTGTGAAGTGCTTCCGATCTTGAATTTCTTCTCGTTCTCATTGAGCAGACGGTCGGCGAGCGACCGCGCCCGGTTTGCGGAATCAAGCTGGTCGTGCGCCAACTGCAGGTTGATGTACGCGTTGATGACGTTAGTCACCGTGTTGATCGCGGACTGGCGATAGTTCGCGTCGGAGATACCGCGGTTGGCCTTCTGGATTCGCACCTGGAGGAGGTTGGCGGCAAAGCCGAATCCCTTGAGCAGGGGCTGCGTCACCTGGAATCCGCCGAACGTATAGTAGTTCTTCGTGATCCCGTTGTACACGTCGCGGACCTCCTCGGTGCTCCCGTTGAAGCTGTACTGGGTGCCCGTGGGCAGGAGGCCCTGCACGCTCGCGTTGAAATTATCCACCTTGGTCAGGTCGAGGACCGGAATGGGCCCGATCGACGTGTTGAAATCGGTCGAGTTGTAGGTGCGGCTGAACACAAGGGACGGGTCGAAGGCGCCCCGGGCGACAAGCAGGTTGGCCCTCGAGATCTTCGGCGAGAAACTCGCCACCTTCAGGTCCTTGTTCCGTTGAAGGGCGAGGCGAATCGCGTCGTCGAGCGTCAGCGTCGGACTTGTCTCCTGGGCGGCCGCCCGCGAGAGGAGGGCTGCCAGCACGGCGGCAAAAATGACAATCTGGCGCTTCGTCATGGGCTATTTGAGGAGCAGCCCGTCCGCGAGCCTGAGGATACGCTTACCAAACGCCGCATTCACATCGGAATGGGTGACCTGCACTATGGTCACGCCGTCGTCCTCATTGAGCTTCTTGAAAAGCTCCATGATCTCGCGGCCCTGGTCGGAGTGAAGGTTGCCTGTGGGCTCGTCGGCCAGAATGACCCGGGGTTTGGCGACCAGGGCGCGGGCGACCGCGACGAGCTGCTGCTGCCCCCCGGATAGCTGCGTCGGATACAGGTCCCGCTTGGCTACGATGTGAAAACGGTCGAGCGTGTCGCAGACGATCGTTTGGCGCTCCGCCTTTGGGACGTTGCGGTAGGATAGGGGAATCTCGAGGTTTTCGTATACCGTGAGGTCGTCCAGCAGATGGTAACTCTGAAACACGAATCCAATGTTCTTTCTTTGGAGATCGAGCCGCTGCTTCGTGGCGAGGCCCTGAACATTCGTGCCGGCCAAGCGGTACTCGCCCGTCCACCCCGAATCGTGCATGCCGATGATATTAAGAAGCGTGGACTTGCCCGATCCCGATGGACCCATGACGGAGACGAAGTCTCCCTCCGCGATGTCGAGACTGATGCCGCGCAAGGCATAATAGGGGCCCCCTTTTAGGGGGTAGACGCGATCGACGTTCCTAAGCTGTATCATGATCCCCTATTTGCATGCCGTGTGCCAGTCGGTTGGCAAGTGCGTAATTATTTAACGCACAGGTGATTACGGTAATTTGGGAGAAGCCGCCAGTCCGGGATCGATTCATAAGCGAAACCAAACCGTCCCAAAAATGGGACGGAGCCCCTTTCCCTTTGGGCGCGCTGAAGGCCTCAGTCTGTGTGAAGCGCCTCAGCGGGGGCCACATGGGCCGCCCGGAGCGAAGGAACGAGACATGCCACCATGGCGACTCCGCCAAGCGCCAGCGCCGCGGAGCCAAGCACGACGAGGTTCGCCGGGCCCACGCCGTAGAGAAAATCGGCCATGGTTCGGGCCACGATCCAGGCCCCGGCGCACCCGAGGGGCAGCCCCATCGCGACCAGCCGGAATCCCAGGCGAAGAAACTGTTTGCGTATCTGGTCAGGCCGGGCCCCCAGGGCCATCCGGATGCCGATCTCGCGCTGGCGCTGGGCGACCGAGTAGGCGAGGACGCCGTAGATTCCAATGGCTGCCAGAAAAAGCGCCGCTCCCGCATACAAGGCGGCGAGCGACAGCGAGATTCGACGGCCAGCAAGGCTTTCGTCCACGCGGTCGGACATCGTCTTGACGTCGAAGGGCGCCACTTCGGGATCGATTCGGGCGATGATTGCGGCCAGGGCCGCGCCCGAAAGCGGCGTGGACGGCGAGGCGCGAAGGGTCACCATGAAGACGGAGGGCGAGAAATAGACGGCGCCGTAGGGCAGATAGATCGCCCCATCGGCCCGCAGATCAGTCAGGTCATGCTGTTTCACCGGCCTGACGACGCCCACGATGGTGAAGAAACTGGCATGCGGATCCATGTCGGGGGTGATTCCGTGGCCCAAGGCGTCGCCCTTGGGCCAGTACCGGCGGGCAAAATCCGAATCGACAACGCACACCATTCGGCCGGTTTCGACATCGCTTTCGCCCACCAGGCGGCCTTGAACGAGCGGTATTCCCAGAGACGGAAACAGGTCGCCGGCCACCGAACTTACCGGATGAGGGCGCCCGGCCTCGCCTGGATCAAGGGGATGGGATTTAAATTGGACCGTGATGCCGCCCGCGCCCCACGTGAAGGGCAGGCCGGAATCGATTCCCGCCGAGGATATCCCCGGCGAAGCACGCAGGGCGGCGACCAGACGTTCCACAAACGCGAGGCGCTGCTTCTCGTCGGAATAGCGGTAATTGGGCAGGCTCACGATACCGGTGAGCACCTTTTCCTTTTCGAATCCGGGGTCGACCGAGAGCACGCGCGCGAGGCTTAGCGCCAGCATGCCGGTGCCCGCCAGGAGGGCAAAGGCCAGCGCGATCTGGGTCACGATCAAGGTATGGCGGAACCGGTGGACCACCCGTGTCGTCGTGCCGCTTCGTGATTCGGACGACAGAAATGTGAGAAGGTGTCCCCGCAGGGTGTGCCAGACCACGGGCAGGGCCAGCAGGAGCCCAAAGAGAACCGAGGCCGCAAGCGTGACCGCGCATACGTTGAAGTCAGGACCCGGCGTCACCTCAAACGGCAGGCGGCTGGCGAAGCGGGAGAGCGTGGCCCTGACCCCAGCGGCACCCGCCGCCAGCCCAAGCAATCCCCCTGCGACGGAAAGCATGAGGTTCTCGAGAACCAAGGCTCGTCCCAGCCGGAATGGGCCGGCACCAAGCGCGCGGCGGACGCCGTATTCCTTGGCGTGCCCCGTCGCGCGGACGACGAGGAGGTTGGCCAGGTTAAGCGCCCCAATGAGCAGGAGAAAAACCGCTCCCGCCTGAAGGCGAAGAAGCACCGGGCTTATGTCCTCGACGAATTCGGAGTGAAGGCTCGCGATGTTGGACCGGAACCCGACCTCGCTCACGATCTTGGCCCCGGGGTCCTGTTTCAGCGTGCGCCTGTTGAGTGCGTCGAGTTGCGCCTGAGCCTGAGCAACCGTGACACCCCTGCGCAGCCGAACGATCATGTCGAGGCTGTTGGCGTGGCGCATGCCGTCCAGGCGCTCGAAATCCGTGAAGACGAGCGGCAGCCAGAGCCTCGGGTGCCGCGTCGGGTACCCGAAGCCGGGCGGCATGACGCCGACCACGATATGCGGAACGTCGTCAATCCGGATCGATTTGCCTAGCACCGAGGGATCCGCGTTATAACGATCATGCCAGAGTGCGTCGCTCAGGATTGCGACGTGGGAATGGCCGAGTTCGCCCTCCTCACCGGTGAAGGTCCTGCCAAGCGCCGGCTGCGCGCGAAGCAGGGGAAAGAAGGAGGGCGTCGCATACAGCACTTCGGCGCCCTCCGAGGAGCCGTGGTCGCCGAGCGTCGCGCCGCCTCCGCGGATCGCAGCGGCCTCGGCAAAGGCCGTGATCTGCTGATTTCGCTCAATGTAGTGAGGGACCGAAACGCCCCCCTTGACCCCCGCCTTCGGATAGCTGTCGAAGACGGTCAGTATCCCTTCCGCATCCGGGAAGGGCAGCGGGCGAATCAGGACCCCGTTGACGATGGAGAAGATGGCGACGTTTGCCGCCACGCACAGGGCGAAAATCGCCAGCACGGTTCCGGTGAACGCCTTCTCCTTATGAAGGCTCCGCATCGAATGGCGCAGATCCCTCCAGCAATCGTCCAATATCCTCAGGCGGCGCTCGTCCCGATAGAGCTCCTTTACCTGGTCGATGCCGCCGAATTCCCGGCGCGCCGCGTCGCGGGCCTCGCCGTAGGTCATCCCCCGGGCGACGTTGGCCTCCGTTTGCATTTCAAGGTGAAGGCGAATCTCCTCGGACAATTCGCCCTCGATCCGGCCGGTTTGAAAAATGGCCCTCAGGCGAAACAAGAAACGGCGGAGCCAGTTCACGTTCTAGTTGGCCCGCAACATCGCATCGATCGTGCTCGAGAGCATCTCCCACCGGGTCGTCTCCTCATCCAGCTGCCTCCTGCCGGCCTTCGTCAGCGAATAGAACCGCGCCTTGCGGTTGTTGTCTGAGACGCCCCAGGCGGCGCTGACCAGTCCCCGGGCCTCGAGTCGGCAGAGCGCAGGGTAGAGGGATCCCATCTCGACCTGGAAGAGATCGTTGGACATCTGCCGCAGGCGCACCGTGAGACCAAAGCCGTGCATGGGTTCAAGCTGAAGGGCCTTCAGGATCAGCATGTCGAGCGTCCCCTGGAGCAGATCGGTTTTAGGATGGGCCATGACTTTCCCTTTAGATGTTCTACAGGAGAGAAAAGGACGCCTTCCTATAGAGCGTCAACAGGAAAACGGCGGCTCCTTATTCGCGCGAAACGGCCAATCGAGCGGGGAATGGCGGGCCGCTTTTTGGATTCTCGGTTCTCGCGTGCGACGTTGCCGGGGGCCCATCCCGCTCGATCGGCCCCCGGGAAATTGGGCCGCGGCCTACGGGATCTCGTAGACCTCCACGAGGGCGACTCCGGTCGTGTTGTTGGCCCCGGTGACCTGAGCGGTGTAGGACCCCGGCGGAAGTGCGACGACCATGGCGCTGTCGGCGGAGCCCGCTGTCAGGGCGAATGCCCCGACTTGGGAGAAGATGGCCGGCGTCGCTGCCGAGATGGTTGCCTGCACGGACGACGTACCCTTGGTGGATGCGTTGCCCCAACCCGCGTTTGTCGCAATTGCGACGCCGGTGCTGTCGAAGAGGGTGAGCTGCGGAGCCGCCAGGACACCGGTGACGCCGAACGGCGTCAGGGCCGGTCCATCAGCGCGGATCAGCACCGTCTCGGTTCCGGTGCCCGACACCGCGAAGCCCGCTATGAGGGTTTGGGAGCCCGTTCCCGCCTGGCTGCGGGCGGACAGGTTGACGAAGCGCGCAGTCGGAGTGCCGGAGTCCGCGTCATACACCTCGACAAGGACGACGCCGCTGTCGCCGGTCGTGGAGCTGATCTGCGCCGTGTAGCCGCCGGCCGAAAGCGGCAGCAGGAGGGCGGCATCCTTTGAGGTGGGGCTCAGCGAAAATGCGCCAACCTGCGCAAACGCGTTCGAGAGGGTGGTGCCCCCTCCCCAGCCGGAATTTGTTGCGAGGGACGTGCTGCTCGAATTGAACAGGGTCAGGACGGGATCCGGGAGGACGCCGGTGACGCCAAAGGCCGTGAGCGCCGGGCCGTCCCCGCGGACGAGCACGGTCTCGGTGCCTGTTCCCCCAACGACGAAGCCGCCGATCAGGGTCTGGGAGCCGGATCCCGCCGTGGAGCGCACGGACAGGTTCGCCAGGTGGGCCGTCTGGGGACCGCTTGGGGTCGGCGTCGGAGTGGGTGTGGGCGTCGGGGTCGGGGTGGGGGTCCCGCTCTCCGGCTTGCCAAGGCGGATCGTGCTATTGTTAAAGTCCGCAATATATAGGTTGTCGGATGAATCCACGGCGACATCGGTGGGGGATTGGAACTGGGCGGAGCTTCCATCCCCGTCATTGCTGCCGAAATCAAGGGCCGTGCCTGCGACCGTCGTCACCACGCCGCCCGAGGTGATCATCCTGATTGTGTTATTCGCCGTGTCGGCGACGAAGACATTCCCGTAGCCGTCGACGGCTACACCCTCGGGATAGTTGAAGCGCGCGGCGCTACCGGTGCCGTCCGCGCTTCCCGCATGTCCTGTTCCGGCCAAACCCGCGAGCGTTGTGACGACACCCGCTTGCGTGACCTTGCGGATCGTGTTGTTGCCGGCGTCGGCGACATAGAGGGTTGCCGAACTGTCGATCGCGATGCCATCTGGATAATTGAAACTGGCCGCGGTGCCGGTGCCGTCCGCGCTGCCATTGTTTCCTGCCGAACCCGCAAGGGTCGTCACAACGCCTGCCGGCGTGATCTTCCGCACCGTGCATTCCGCCCAATCGACCACAAAGATGTTTCCCGAACTGTCCACCGTAAGGTCCTCGGGATGGCTGAACCGGGCCAAGGCTCCGGTTCCATCTACGTTGCCCGGGCTTCCCGCCGTGCCGGCGACGGTCGTCACAACGCCCGCCGGTGAGATTTCCCGAATCAGGCTGTTGTTTGTGTCGGCCACATAGACATTGCCGGAACCGTCCAATGCGACGCCCGCAGGGCCGTTGAAGGTCGCACCCTCGCCCGTGCCGTTGGTTGCGCCGCTTGTCCCGGGCGTTCCGGCGAAGGTGGTGACGACGGCCCCGGACGTGATCTTTCGAATCGTGTTGTTGCCCGTGTCCGCCACAAAGACGACCCCGGAGCTTGAGACGGTCAGGCCCGTGGGATCGTTGAATCGTGCGGCTGACCCCGTTCCGTCGACGCTGCTGAAACCGGAGGATCCGGCGAACGTAGTCACCACGTTCCCCGAGGAAATTTTGCGGATCGTGCTATTATAGGTGTCGGCCACATAGACATTCCCCGAGCCGTCGGCCGCCACGCCGAAGGGATAATAAAACAGTGCTGCGCTTCCCGTGCCGTTTGAGCTGCCCTGTTGGTAGGGGGTGCCTGCGATCGTCGTCACCACCGCGGCGGACGTGATTTTGCGGATCGTGCAGTTGAGGGCGTCTGCAACAAAGACATCGCCCGAACTGTCCGTGGACACCCCGTAGGGATAGTAGAAGCGCGCAGCCTGCCCCGTGCCATCGGAACTCCCATGGGAGCCTGCGACGCCGGCGATCGTCGTGACGACGCCGGCGGGCGTGACCTTGCGGATCGTGTTGTTGAGGAGATCGGCCACAATGACGTTTCCTGAGGAATCGACGGCGAGCCCCGCGGGCGAATTGAACCGCGCCACGCTTCCCGTGCCGTCCGCACTGCCGATGCCCCCCGACAGGCCTGCAAGCGTGGTTACAACGGATCCCGGCGTGATCTTGCGGATCGTGAAGTCGCTTTGGTCTGAAACATAAACATTGCCCGAATTATCCACGGCGACGCCGTAGGGAGAATTGAACTGCGCGGCGGCTCCGGTTCCGTCCGCGTACGCGCCCACCGGATTTGCCGTCCCCGCAAACGTCGTGACGACGCCGGACGATGTGATCTTGCGGATGGTATTATTGCCCGTATCCGCGACATAGACGTTGTCGGATGAGTCCACGGCGACGCTCGAGGGGTAGTAAAACAAGGCTGCTGAACCCGTGCCATCGGTGCTGCCGATCAGCTTCGGAGTTCCCGCGATCGTGGTCACGACCCCCGCCGGCGTGATCTTCCGTATCGTGCTGTTGTAGGTGTCGGCGACAAAGACATTGCCGGCGCTGTCGGTCGCCAGATTCTGCGGATAGCTGAACCGCGCCATGGTTCCCGTGCCGTCCGCGCTCCCCAGGGCTGTGCCTGCGAGCGTCGTGATGGCGTAGGGCGTCGTATAGGTGCTTTGGGCCCCCGCGATGTTCGCGAGGGAAAGTCCTGCAAGGCACTGGAGGCAAACGTTGGCGATGAAGGCGGTGCGTCCAGCGACGGTGGGTGCGAATGGATTCATGGGTATGGGTTTGGCTATAGCGGAAATGCATCGGGGTCGCCTGCCCTGTCCGGCAACAATAGGGCTAACCGGCGCGGCTCTATACTGCCTTAGGTATGGATTGTCGGGGTATGCAAGCAGGGTGGCGGTTTCAGTCCACGGCCGAGAATTTTTTTGGGAGGCGGGCGATATCCGCGAATCTTGAGACCGTCAAAAGCGTTCGAGCGGTCGAAACGCGCAAAAAAGCAGCCACCATGACAGGTAACAGGAACGTGGAGTTCCGAAGTTGAAGCAATAAATTTAGTCGTGACGAAACGGTTGTGTAGCGGCCGGTGTTTCGCATGGAAGCCGATATCTCGCTATGCATAACGCTGACCGGGGTCGAAATACTTCAATTCCATGCAAGATGTGATGACTTGGGACTCTCCATTGCGGCTCCTTGGCGAGGTTTTCTTGATTTGAGCACAGATGAGCTCTGTCCGATTGCAGCTAGCGTGCCATCGTTATCGAGTGTTGTATTACACATAATTATAACATGTTATAAAATAGATTAGGGCACGGTCGATAGCCTGTAATCCCATGACTGACACAAGACAGTCCCATCTATGGGAAACCACACGCATTCGTCCGAACCTTTATTCATGCCGGAGATCCCCGGGATACGCAGTCCTGTCCAGGGGCCGCGGTTTTCGGGTGGATGGCCTGTCAATGAGCTCGTCTGCAATATTCACTACACGTAAATACCTTCAAAAGTTGCAAACGTTACGACCTCAGTGGGGTTCGATCACAGCGGAGGGGGTGTACGGCGCTGTTGATTAACATCGGGAAGGGACTAGAGTCCAAGGACGGGCAAGAGCAGGAGCCCGCCGCCCAAGCTCCGTGCCGGACTAATCGCCCCAAACATACCCACGACGAACCATGTACGATAAGATTCTGGTAACCCTGGACACGACCCCCACAGACCGGGCGATTATTGAGCATGTGAAAGCCCTTGCGAAAATCATGCACAGCCGCGTTGTGCTCTTGCATGTGGCCGACGGATGGGCGGCGCGGATATTCGGCCCGGACGCCGTCAGCCCCGAGGTCACCGAGGACACGGCCTATCTTCGCAAGATTCAGGGCGAATTCGAAGAGGCCGGCATCCACGCGGAATCTGAACTGGCATTCGGCGAGCCCGGCGAGCAGGTCGTCCGGTGGGTCCGCGAGAAGAAATGCGATTTGGTCGCGATGAGCACGCACGGCCACCGTTTTATAGCGGATATCATACTCGGATCCACGTCCCGTTTAGTGCGCCATAGTGTAAGCGTTCCCGTGCTTCTTCTCAGGGCGAAGAATGAAGTTTAGTTCGGCCTGGTAGAGGGGCCAGATCCGGTCTTGCCGGGAAAAAAGGTCGACCTTGATTCCGCCTCCACGCGGCGTGATGGGCGAGATGGGAAGGGCGCAGCGGTCCATTTCAGGCTTCCGACGGTTTGGGTTTCCGGTGCCTTATCGCCATGGCTTTGATCTGAGACGGGGTGGAGGCCCTCGGGAACTGAGAGCGGGGCGTCTTTGCCATCAAAACAGTAATTCAGGCATTCTTGATCCAGATCAAGGCAGCGCTGCACAAAAGCCGCTACGATTGCGCGCATGAGTCAACCGATGCTGATGACGCCCGATCTGGCAAAGGCGCTTGTTCTTTGTGACGAGGTGCAGATCTCCAGCGCCGGCATCGTAAGCCGGACCGTGCTCAATACCGCAGAACTTAGAGTCGTGCTTTTTTCGTTCGCTGAAGGACAGGAGCTTACGACCCATTCGAACCGCCGTCGCGCCCTGGTTCATGTTCTTGATGGCTGCTGCGAATTCTTCTTCGCCGGGACGTGGCATGTTCTTGTCGCAGGCACGCTTCTGCATCTGCCGCCCGATCATCCCCACGCCGTGCGAGCTTCGTCGGGGCCTTTTTCCATGTTACTGACGCTGGGATCGGAAACCGGAGAGAAGGAACCAAACAAATGAGAGAAAACGAATATACGGAAGATCCCATAAACTTCGACGTGCGCAATATACCCTGCCGGGTGAAGCACAGCCAAATATTCCAGCGTTGGACCGAACTGCCTGTGGGCTCACACTTCGTCCTGATCAACGACCATGATCCGGTGCCCCTCCATTACCAGTTTTTGGCGCAGTTTCCCGGCGCATTCTGGTGGGATTACCTCGCCCGGGGCCCGGAGGAGTTTCGCATTAAGATAACCCGTGTGGCCGAGTCGTCAGCCCCGATATCGGCGCCATTCCCCACCGCGTCCTGCGAGGGTTTGTGACCTTCAGGCCCTGAGCGTCATTCGAGCGCAAGGTTGCATGTCTCCATGGATTCGATGCGGCCATTCTGGGGCCCTCCGCGTGCGCGCCGTTACCGCGCGCGTGAGCTTCCAAGATCGTAGGGCCTTCCTGTGACGGCGTCGCCCCTGGCCGTAACGCCCGCCTCAGCCCGGGCCGAGCCAACGAGACCCGTTTTCCTCCCGAAGGAACACGGCTCATGGTCCCTGGCCTTTGAGCCGTTGGCCTTGGGGCTGATCGTAGCCCCGAGCGCTGGAGGCCTTCCGCTTGCCGTTGCGACGTCGGCAGCCTTTTTTTCCCGGCGTCCGCTAGGGGCCTTTTTGAAGGCGGACTCCACGTCGCCTCGGGCCAGCCGACGACTTATGGCGTTGCTCCTCGTTTGCGCGGGCGCCGGGTTGGGAGAGGCTGCGATTCTAGGCGGCACCGCCGCGATGTGGCCGCTCCTAATCTGCGCGCCGCTGGTGGCGCTTTTTCTATATTCGGATTGGCGCGGGGAGTCGCGCGCTGCGGAGTCTGAACTGGCCGGGAGCGCTGCGTTCGCCGTGCTTCCCGTGTCGTTCGCCACATTGGCAGGCTGGAGCCCAAAGACGGCGCTATCGCTCGGCGCGATAATGGCAGCTCGGTCGCTGCCTGCGGTGATCGCCGTTCGCTGCGCCGTTCGGATTGGCAAGCGGCGAGCGACGAGGAGGTTGGCTCCGGTAGCGGCCGCTGCGGCCGGGTTCGTACTGCTCGCGGTACTCGCCGCCCGGAACCTAATACCCGTGCTGACCGTTGGGATGGGTGGCGTCCTTGCTGTTTGCACAGCCGCGATGCTTGTTCCGCGAAGGGTGCCGTTCACGCCCCGGAAAATCGGAACCATCGAGGCCGTGCTCGGCGTGCTTTATGTCCTTGGATCGGCATACGGATACGGGTTCTGACGCGGATTTCCATTCTTCTTGATTCAGGTCAAGGCGCCATGACGGCGGCCGGGCTAGATTGGGCCCGCAAGACACTCGTTAACCGACCACACTTCAATGAAGACCTGCTTCCGTTTTGGCCCGATTTTATTGGCGGCACTGCTTGTTGAGTCCACGCCTTCCCCTATGCGGGCCGCTGAGGACGCCCTCGGCTCGCCGGAAGGGCAAGTCCCTCTTCCGCCGGACCTTGCGGCGCTTCCCATTGAGCATGCCATCCTGGTCGCGCCTCCCCGCGTGCCCCCGTTGATCACCCGGCTTTCCCCCGCACATGTCATAGTGAACCTGGAGGTTCGCGAGGTGGTAAAGAAACTCGCTGACGGCGTGGAATATACATTTTGGACGTTCGGCGGCGACGTCCCTGGACGATTCATTCGCGTCCGGGAAGGCGATCTCGTGGAGTTTCACCTGAACAATCACCCGTCATCCAAGCTTCCGCATAATATAGACCTTCATGCCGTCACCGGTCCCGGAGGCGGCGCAGCCTCGGCGTTCACGGCCCCCGGCCACAGTTCGCAATTCACGTTCACGGCCCTTCATCCCGGACTGTTCGTCTACCACTGCGCTACGGCACCGGTGCCCATGCACGTTGGCAATGGTATGTACGGGCTGATCCTGGTCCAGCCCAAGGACGGGATGGAGCCGGCCGACGAGGAATATTACGTCATGCAGGGGGAGTTCTACACGACCGGACGCTACGGTGAAGAGGGGTTGCAATCGTTCGACATGAACAAGGCGCTCGACGAACGCCCGCCGTACGTCGTTTTCAATGGCGCGGTGGGCTCGCTCGTCGGCGACCGTGCCCTTACCGCCAAGGTCGGCGAGACGGTTCGGATCTTCTTTGGAGTTGGGGGGCCAAACCTGATTTCGTCCTTCCACATTATCGGGGAGATCTTCGATCGGGTATATCCGGAGGCGGCGCTGGGGCAGGTCTCGGAAAACGTTCAGACCACCCTGGTGCCCGCCGGAGGCGCGACAATGGTCGAATTCCAGGTGCACGTGCCGGGAACATACGTGCTGGTCGACCATTCCCTAACGCGAGCATTCAATAAGGGCGCGCTGGGCATGCTCAAGGTGTCGGGCCCGCCGGACCGCACCATCTACTCTGGAAAGGAGATCGATGCCGTCTACCTTGGCTCGCAGGCGGAGGAAGGGTCCGAATCGGCCAAACGAGAATTGGAGCTCAAGGGGCAGATCGCGGCGGAAATCGGCTCAAACACGGCCATAGCCGGCCTTACCAAGGAAATGCAGATTGAGAAAGGAAAGCAGGTTTACATGGGACTTTGTTTCGCTTGCCACCAGCCCGACGGGAAGGGCCTGCCAAACGTGTTTCCACCCCTTGCCGGTTCGGATTTCCTGCAGGCCGACCGCGAACGCGCAATACGCATTGTGCTGAAGGGCCTCAGCGGTCCGATCGTGGTGAACGGCAAGACCATCAATAGCTTGATGCCTCCTCAGGAGGCCGTGCTCACCGATAACCAGATTGCCGATGTCCTCACCTACGTGCTGAATTCATTCGGCAACACGGGCGAGGCGATCACCGCCGACCATGTCAAGGCCGTACGAAACGAGCTGCGCTAGAAGGGCTGGGGAACCCCAAAATCCACGTGGCTGATCCATGAATGCCAAAGCTGCCCTTCGGCTCGATTTGACGGGACTCTGCGTTGGGGCCCTGTGCGCCGTCTTGAGCGGCCCCGGCCTCGCAGCGGCCGACCACTCGGAGCTAACGCCCATGGTTCTGATACCGGAGGGCGTCTACACTCCGTTTACAAAGAGCACCCGAGGCGCGCCTGAGATGCGTGTCCGATCTTTTCTGATCGACGAATACCCCGTCACAAACGCGCAATTCCTGGATTTTGTGCGCGACTGCCCAAAATGGCGCCGGTCCGAGGTGGCCCGAATTTTCGCCGATTCGACTTACCTCCAAAACTGGGCGGAGGATCTCATGCTCGGTCCCAGGGCCCCTGCGGCGGCGCCCGTGGTCAACGTGTCCTGGTTTGCCGCGCGCGCCTATGCCCGCTGGGCGGGCAAACGCCTGCCGACTACCGCAGAATGGGAGCACGCCGCAGCCTGCGGTTACACGGACGCGGATGGAAGAAACGATCCGCAGCTCAACCGCGACCTCTATGCGTGGTTAGGGCAACCCACTCCGGAGATCCTGCCGAGCGTCGAAACCTCGAGGGCCAACTTCTACGGAGTCCACGGGATGCACGGCCTTGTCTGGGAGTGGGTCGAAGATTTTGGCGCCGCCATCGATTCAGGGGGAGACACGGGCCTCTATTGCGCGGCCGGTGCCAGCAACGTGAAGGATACCGGGGACTACGCCGGTTTCATGAGACAGGCGCTCCGCTCATCGCTCAAGGCGCGGAACTCTACGACCTCGCTCGGCTTCCGTTGCGTGCGAGATGCCGCGATCCCGACGTTCACTAACAAAGGAAAATCATGAACCCTAGAACCACAATAATGACCGGCGTTTTTTTGGCCGCTTGCGCGGCCGCCATAGCGGACACGGAGGGCGGCAAGGCGTGTGCCTGTTGCAGGAGCGAGGCCCCGTCGCCATACTCGAAGGAGTCTATCTATCAGCTTGGTGCGCGCTTTACCGACGACACCGGGCGTTCGTTTGAGTTGGGCTCTCTTAAGGGCCGCCCTGTGGTGCTGGACCTGTTCTATACCACCTGCGGAAATGCGTGCCCAATCACGGTGACCGACATGCTTGCGATCCAGAATCGACTTCCCGTGCAATTGCGAGGCTGGGCCACATTCGTACTGGTATCGTTTGATCCGATTCGCGATACGCAGGAGGCTCTCGCTAGGTACCGCGGCGAACGCCACCTGGACGGCCAATGGATCCTCTTGCGCGGGGACGACAGAAGCGTCCGGGAACTGGCCTCACTCCTCGGTGTATATTACCGCCAGGAGGCTGATGGGACGGTCTCGCATTCGAACGTCCTCACGGTCCTCGACCGTAAGGGTGAGGTGGCCTACCAGCGGACAGGGCTAAATGGCGGCATCAATGGGGTTTGCGCTGCTATCCAAACGGCTGGGGAAAGCAGATGAAATTCAAGATAATAGATGTTCGGCCCCGCATTATGAAAGGCGAGGAACCGTTCGCGTTGATTCGGGAAAACATCGATTCCTTGAAGGCGGGACAGGGCCTGACGGTCATCGCGCCGTTCCTGCCCGCCCCCTTGATCGAATTGCTCAAGGGCGAGGGTTTCCAAGCCACCCTGGAACGGTGTTCCGATGGCGGATGGAGGGTGAGTTTTTCCCGACCGGAGGCGCTCTGACATTTTTCTCTTTAAGGTTGGACCGAGATGAATTTCGCGCTGGATAATTTGCGGGACTCCTCCGCTTGCCCTGTATTCAATTTGAGCGATGCCGATGACAACCCAGCGCAGCGAGGCCCGACTCACCGGGCTCATCGGCACCTTGCGCTGCTGCCAGCTTTTTTCAGGGCTGTCGCCGGAGGACCTTGCCGCGATCGCCGGATTCTCGAGGGCCTTGAACCTGGAAAGAGGGGACTATCTGTTTCATGTGGGCGATCCGTCGCGTGGCTTTTACGTGATGCAGAGCGGCGCTGTTAATGTGCATCGGGTGAGCGGAACCGGAAAGGAGCAGGTGATCCATGTTTTCCGCGCGGGAGAGTCGTTTGCCGAGGCGGCTCTTGCATCGCCAACCGGATACCTTGCGGACGCCCGTGCCGTTGAACCCAGCACCGTCTTGCTTCTCCCGATTGCCGAGATCCTCGAATTGCTGGGCCGGCGGCCCGACCTCGCGCTTAGAATGCTCGGATCGATGAGCGCCCACCAACGGGTTCTGATTGGCATGCTTGATGATCTTACCCTTAAGGACGTCGAAACGCGGCTTATCAACTGGCTCGTCAAACATGGGAAGGGCGGAGCTGGCGTCGTTCAATTGCCAGGAACCAAGCGAGTCTTGGCGGCGGAGCTGGGGACAAGCAGTGAGACTCTATCGCGCACGCTGGGTCGCCTGCGCGACAAGCAGGTGATTGCCGTCTCGGCAAAGACCATAACGATCCTAAATCACTCAATGCTGAACGCCATCCTTAGGCGAAATCTGGGCGAGAACGCCTGAATCAGCGGGCCAGGTCCTGGCGGCGGATGGGAGAAAAAGCCTCTTAACCTGTTCCCGCGAAGGAAGCCGATGCGCTCCCGCCCTAGGCGTATTTCTCCTCGAATTGGGCCTCCTCCTCCAAAAAGGCCACGTAGGAAGAAACGAATCGATCGCCAGGATTGGACAATCGGTGGGGGCGGGGAGCGTCGCCGTTTTCAGAAAGTTCGCGCGCATCCTTCCCCTCCTCTGCTTGCTTGTGCCCGCTTCCCGGGTTTCTTTTTTCTCCAAGATGCGCGGACAATGCCAGCTGCACCCGTTGCCTGGCCCCAATTAGACGATGCCAGATCCAACGACCTCCCTCACCTTGCAATTGCTGGAATGGATCTCCTCTCAGCCACGGACCTACGGGGAGGTTCTCGAAACATGGCGCACGACCTGCCCAAGGCTGTCAATTTGGGAGGATGCATGCATCGATGGCCTTATCGACTATGATCCGGATGGTCGTCGTATTGTCGTCGTTAGCACCAAGGGCCAGGCGTTTCTCAAGTCTCACTCCCAGTCTCCCAAACCTTGATTAGAGATGGCCGTCGATATGGCATTCTCAGGAGCCCCCGCGATGCACACGGGTACCATCAACATCGGCGGTCTCCGTTTACCGAGTGTATACGGATTTCGGGCGCCCGTGTGCGGCGGCAAATTCATTCAATGGACTGTGTTCGAGCCTGCCTGATGGCATTCCATCGAACGGTGAGCGCCTGGATCCGCTGGGCGCGCTCGTTCGCGCACGCACGGCGATTGCGGAGGAGCCTCCACTGCTCAGTGAGCTCCTGAATGCGCCCCTTGCGTTCCGTGGACGGTTCGCAAGGTAGGTGGATCGCGACGTTCCCGAGGGCATCGGAAACGGAGGTCGTGGCGGCGGCCGTATTGACGAATGGAACCACCACGCCCTGGAGGGATTCTTCGGAGAGGTGATCATCGCTGCGGGGAAGGGGGGAAGCGGATTGATTTGGATGCATACCCTCAACGCGAGATCCCGCCCGCAAAGAGGACATTAGCCGCCAATAAACTTTTCTCCTGCTAGAGCAGGCCGCCTTTGGGGGTATAAAATCGGGTAGGAAAATAGGCGATATACCCTAGCTAACTGCACGATTCTACACCATCTTGGGTGTTTCTTGTTTCCCCGCAAGCGGCCCGGAATAAGCGTTCCGATTCGTGAGCGGCCAAGACACTACGCCCAATCCCAAGAGGATCGAGGAGGAGGCACAGGCTGCAGGGCGGCTGCTGCCGCTTGTCTACGATGAGCTGCGCCGCCTAGCGGCGGCCAAGATCTCTCGCGAAGCGCCTGGCCAGACCCTTCAACCGACCGCGCTTGTTCACGAGGTCTGGCTCCGACTCGGCGGCGATCAGCAGCCGCAGTGGAGCAATCGCGCCCATTTTTTTGCGGCGGCCGCTGAGGGTATGCGTCGAATCCTGATCGACAACGCCCGCCGCAAACGCGCGGTGCGCCATGGCGGGCAGCTCGCAAGAATCAGCGCCGACGCCACAGGTTTCGACCTCGCTTCGCCGCCCGGGAACGACGAGGAGATTCTCCTCGTCAACGAAGCCATCGATGGCCTCGCTGCGCATGATCCGCGCAAGGCCGAGCTCGTGAAGCTGCGGTATTTCGCCGGTTTAACGCTGGAGGAGGCGGCAGATGTCCTGGGGATCTCCCATCGCACGGCCAAGCGCGACTGGGCCTACGCCCGGGCATGGCTCTTCAACGAGGTGAAGAGGTTGCGCGTCTAATTGGATGCCGGGTGGAAAGGATTGGTGGAAATTCCCGATGCAATGGCCCTTTGCCAGGCAAAAAGCCGCTTTGTGGGGCGTTCCCAATGCAATCGCGCAGGTCCGCCCCATTCCGCCGTGAGCGATCCGCCCTGTCATACCTTCGAGGGCCGGCCCTTCGTCGATTTGGCGCGGCTCGCGCCTGGGTTCATTCGCAGATGAACCTCGACGACGAAGCCTTTGCGGAAGCCGTCGACCTGCCTGCAGCAGATCGCGCAGCGGCCCTGGACCGTGCCTGTGGTGATGATGCCGCGATGCGGGCTCGCGTCCAGGCGCTCCTTGAGGCCTACGACTCCGCAGGGAACTTTCTTGAAAGCCCCGCTGTTGATCGAACGGCGGTGCGGCCGCAACAGAATCCAGGGGACGTGATCGGCCGCTACCAACTGCAAAGGGTGATCGGAGAGGGAGGCTGCGGGATTGTATATCTCGCCGAACAAAGGGAGCCGGTGCGCCGGCGCGTCGCCCTCAAGGTGATCAAGCTCGGGATGGACACACGCAGCGTCATCGCGCGCTTCGAAGCCGAACGGCAGGCCGTTGCGATGATGAATCATCCCAACATCGCCCAGGTCTTCGATGCGGGGGCGACCGACACAGGACGACCGTACTTCGTGATGGAATATGTGAATGGCACGCCCATCACAAAATTCTGCGACGATCACAGCCTGCCGCTGGCTAAGCGCCTCGAGCTCTTTGTCCGAGTGTGCATGGCAATGCAGCACGCACACCAAAAAGGCATCATTCACAGGGACCTGAAGCCCTCGAACATTCTCGTTGCGCTGCACGACAATGCTCCCGCCCCAAAGGTGATCGATTTCGGCATCGCCAAGGCGACGCAGGGCCGCCTCACCGAGCGCACGGTCTACACTGGGATCGAACAGTTCATAGGCACACCCGCCTATATGAGCCCCGAGCAGGCGGACCTTCGGGACCTCGACATCGACACCCGCAGCGATGTCTACTCGCTCGGTGTCGTGCTCTATGAGCTGCTGACGGGCCGTGTGCCATTCGATCCGACGACGCTCGCCCAAGCGGGAGTCGATGAGGTTCGAAGGGTGATCCGCGAGGTTGGACCGGCGCGCCCGTCCAAGAGTGTCGCCACGCTTGCGGGCCCGGACCGGGAGACCGTGGCGCGCCTGCGCGGAGCCGCACCAATGCAACTGACGTCGGAGCTGCGCGGAGATCTCGACTGGATCGTGATGCGATGTCTCGAGAAGGAGCGCGACCGGCGCTATGGAACAGCCCAAGAACTCGCCGACGACGTGCTGCGCTATTTGGGCCGCGAGCCGGTCGAGGCGCGCCCTCCTAGCACGTCCTACCGTGTGCGGAAATTCATTGCCCGGCACCGCGTCGCCTGCGCCGGCGCCGCAGCGATAGCCCTGACGCTTGTCGTAGGCACCGTTGTCAGCATTCGCCAGGCGGTGCGGGCGACCCGCGCCGGGCGCGCCGAGACCGCGGCACGCGCCGACGCGCAGCGCCGCCAGGAACAGGCTGAGGATCTCCTCACCTTCATGTTGGGGGATTTTCGCACCGAGCTTCAAAAGATCGGGCGCCTAAGCCTCCTGGACGCCGTGGGCGAAAAGGCGATGGCCTATTTTGCGGGGCTCGACCCGCGCGATCTGACCGATACCGCGCTCGCCCGGCAGGCAAGGGCACTCACTCAAATTGGCGAGACCCGGATGGCCGAAGCTCGGTACACCGAGGCCTCGGCTGCCTTCACCACCGCCTTTGACCGGGCGTCGGCGCTGGCGGCGCGCCATCCGAGGGACGGAGACATGATCTTCGAGAGGGCGCAGGCCGAGTACTGGATCGGATTCGTAGCCAGGCTTCGCGGCGATTTCCCGGCTGCGCGCGCATGGCTCACCCGGTACCGTGACTCGGCCGTGTCGCTCGTCACTATTGGCGGCGAAAAGCTCCGCGCGCAGCGCGAACTCGCATCGGGTTACCACAATCTTGCGGTTCTTGACTTCGACCGCGGCAACTTGGCGGAGGCAGGGAAGGGGTTTCTTGCCGAACGAAGCGCCGTTGAGGAGATGCTAAAGTCGAACCCGGAGGGATTGGAACTCCGATCGAAGATGGCAAACGTCATCTCCTGGATCGGCTTGGCCGCCGAGGGCGAAGGGCGTTACGGCGACGCCATGAAGAGCTTCGACGAATCGTCGTCCCGATACAGAAAACTTGCGGAGCTCGAGCCGGCGGTGGCCCAGTGGCGTTACGAACTCTCCGAAGCGCTCACGTTCACCGGTGAGGTTCAGGCCATAACGGGCATGCGGGCAGAGGCTTCAGCATCCTTCGCCCGGGCGAGGACGCTGATCGACCTGCTGGCGGCCCAGGATCCAAAGAACCGGCAATGGGAGGTGACGGCGCTTGGCATCCGGCTAAAACAGGTGGGCCTTTTGCTCGCGAATGGCAACGTGCGCGCGGCCGCTGCCATTCTTGTCGAGACTCGCGCGAAACTCGAGGTCCTGTTCGCGGCGGAGCCTTCGTCGCGGGCGTTTGCGGGTTTGCTCGCTGCGGCCTTGCGGTTTGATAGCCAGATGCGCCTGGCGACCCAGAGTCCGGACGCAGGCGATCCGGTTGCCCGTGCGATCAAACTAGGCGAAGCGTTCAATCACGAAACAAACGCCCACGACTGGATCTTCGGCGAATATGCCCAGGCGTGCATCTTGGCCGGGCGCATCGCGTTCGCCCGCGCCGATCCCGACCTAGCGCGGCGCGATTGGAACCGCGCGTTGAAAGTGCTCGGACCGGCTCCGGAGAATTCAAACAACTGGCGGCTCCTTGATCCGGCTGCTCAGGCGCTCGCGCTCCTGGGCAGAGCCGGCGACGCGCGCCCGCTCATCGAGCGGCTCCGCCGCTTTGGCTACCATTCCATCGACCCTTTGGCGGATTCCATTCTGGACTCCGCATCTGAGTAACTAAGCCCGAAGTAAAACGAATAAATCCAATGAACGTCGCCGACCATAAACATCATAAACCAAAACCAGGTACTGAATTAACTGCCACATTTAACCTGACGATAAACTCGTTCAACTCGATCCTCTCCGGAAACAATATCGATTATTCCATCGCGCTCGCGTCAACGCCCGCACCTTCCTCCGGGATCGCGCTTAGCGGCACGACCATCGCTATTAGTGCTTCCGGTACTGACACCGCGACTTTGACGTTCGTTCTGAATGACCCGAACAATTTGTTGGTCGGAGTCTATTTCTATAACGACGCGGGGGGAATATCCGGACAGTGTGAGTTTTCGAAAGGCAGTTTGACCTCCACTGGAGGATCCAATCCACAGACCAGCTCAATCGTTGTGATCGACCAGCTCGGTAATGAATCAGGTCCCGGAAATTTCAGCTATTCGTACTCGATCTTGGTCCAGAACAACCTGAATCTCAGCGTGGTGCCGGCGGGCGATCCAGGAGCGATCGGCATCATCGATCCCGATATTGATGCTACAATAACCATTTGCTGAGCGGGTCAAAAAAGCAGGTTACGATATCAGGAATCCGTCGAGGGCCTATGCCTTGCAAACAGGGGCCCCTCGGCGGATTTCGCTGCGATGAGGCAGGGCCCTGGTGTGCGGCAGGTCCCGGCGCGCAGTCGCTAGCCGCTAATTTGCCAGCGCAAAGAAGGCATGTTCGCCAGAGAAACCAGGCACGGGGTGACGTCCGAGGGGCCTTGCGGTCGCGGTTAATTGCAGCGATTTTGCAGCGGCTTCACTCACCACGCATGAGGCGCCGAGGCCTTTGGTGGACTTCTCGATGCGAAAGAGAAAGGTGACTCCCGGTCCCGTTAGCGATTCGCCTATGGGCCCACCGCTGATCTGGACCTCGGCCTGATGCAGGACGAGACGGAAGGGGCGCGGGCTGACTGCCTGAAATCCAAGCAACTCGCGCAGGGCGGCCGCCATTCTTTCAGCGGGGTGAAGGTCCTGGCGCCAATAGGCGAAGATGGCGTCGCCAAGGTACGCGTTGATGGTCCCTCTGGCTCCGATAAGGACGGGGCGGATTCCCTCGAGCCATCGCCTGAAATCGGCGGCGGCCGCCTCGGCGCCGACCGTGTGGGCATGGGCGGTGTGGCCAGCGAGATCGAGGAGCATGATCCAGCAGGTTTCTTCGCGGACCTGCATAGGTGTGGCGTCGAGATCGGCGCTTTGTCTATGCGCCTGCTGGCATCTGAAGGTGAGGGCGCCGTCACCGAGCTTGATCAGGTCTCCGTCTCGGAGCACGGCTTGTTCGTCAAGCCGCAGACCATTGAGGTAGGTCCCGTTGGTGCTTCTGAGGTCGGCAAGAATATATCCTCCGCCTGTGCCCGGCTGGAGCATCGCGTGGAAGCGAGACACGCCCGGCGCCTTAACGATCAATGTGTTGGTGTCGCCTCGGCCGATGGTGCATGGGCTCGGGCTCAGCCAGTGAATGCGGCCGTCGGCTTCTTCCAACCAGGCTTGGGAGTGGGTGGCGTCCATGCGGCGTGGGCGGTATTTACAAGAAGGGGCGCAGATTGACGGATGAATGAGCCACTCAGAGGCTGCAAGACAAGCTGCGTCGGTCAAGGCAACCGCGGGCCCTATTGTGCGGGCGTCCTTGTCGTAAAGGCTAGGGTGCGACGGCGAATTCGCGAACGCTACGGACCGGTTGGCTGTCCGGCCCGCGCAGCTCGGCCTCCAATGTGACGGGCCCGCTCTCTTCCGGCCACGTCAGATGAAACACGGCGGACGCGGTTCCGAATGGCCCGAGCTGGACCTCCTGTTCGCTCTCGAACAGGGGGATGCCCGCCGAGCGCCGGAGGCGGAGCCGCAGCGGCCCGTTCCAAGATGGGCTCAGGTCGTTGACCAGCATCACCCGGATTTCAGCCCCGGTGCCGGCTTGTACCCGGTCCTTCCAGAAATCGACCATGAGCCCGACCGGTGCGAACGCATCTCGGACATATCGGTAGAACTCAGGCTCCCAGGTGAGCGCGCCGACGTTGATCCAGTGGTCGCTGGTCTGGCCGTCGGCGCGCGAGTATCCGAGCGCCGTGAAATGCATGACCGCCGCCGCCTTTCGATGGGCCCTCCAGAATTCTGTCTCCGCCGCAAGATAAGTGGCGTAGAGGTGGCGGCGCTGCTCGGTGCTCGAGTTCCTTCCAAGGAGGTTCTCGTACAGGCCCCGGGTCAGCGTTGTGGGTGTCCCGTCACGATTCAGCCATAGCCAGCCGTATTCGTTTATGACGACAGGATGCGTCGAGTCGTTCCTGATCGCGTTGCCCTGCGGCACCGGATCCGCGGTGGCTAGGTCGGACAGCTTGAATTTTGGATCCTGAAAATGGTACGGATGCGATTCGAACGTGTCGCTTGCCAGGCCCGGCACGCTGTAGCTGTTGTCCCACGGCCGGTGCGACAGGTCCATGCCGCGCACCTGCTCGATGGCGGGCCCCGTCTGGTCCGTTGTTGTCTCGTTGCTCGCGTCCCAGATCACGACCGAAGGATGGTTCCAGCGCTCGCGCATCCACTCGGCGTATTCGAGCGCAAGTTCCTTGGTCTTTAACTCCTTCGGATAATTGCTCCAGCCTGGGCCGCCGAACCATAAAGGAAACTCATCCTGGATGAGAATGCCGAGCTCATCGGCAGTGTCGTACCACGGCTCCGGTGGGAAGCCGATGCAGTAGCGCAGGCAGTTCCAATGCATGTCTTTTACCCGCTGGTGAAGCAGCCGGACCCACTGCTTATCCCACGGCCGGTCCTTGCATTCGCTGTCCTCGAAGAATCTGTAGACGGTGAAGTTGCTGCCGCGCATGAAGTACGGCTTCCCGTTCAGGGAAGCCTGACGCGTCGCGGGGTCGAACCTGAACTCGCGCATGCCGAAGCGCGTACGGAAGACATCTGAACCGCTGTCGACCTCGACCTGATAGAGGAAGGGGTCCTCCGGGGACCAAAGCCTGCAATCGGCGATGGGAATCTCTACGTCGACGACCGTCTCCTTTGCGGAGGGGAACGGGGTCTCGTCGCTTTTCCGGCTCCCGGATATCCGGCCCGACTTGGCCTCGCGCACAACGAACCGGACCGAACGCCGGCACGAAGCGCCGGCGTTGAGCAGTACCGCTTGCATGCGCACGGAACTCCGCGCGATGACGGGCACGGCCTGGACCTGCACGATATGTGGAGTTCCCGAGAGGATCAGCTCCACCGAGTCGAAGATCCCCGGGATATACCGCCGCTTCTCAAAATCGAAGCCGGACGGCACCGCCGCCGTCGCGGCGTCTCGATCGGCGCCAACACGGATCAAGAGGATGTTTTCCGCAGGACTGAGAGCCTGGGTGGCGTCAAAGTACCCTGGTGTGAAACAGGGCGCGTGGGTGCCTAAATCCACACCGTTTAGGATGGCCTTCGTCCCATAGGCTGCCTTGGCGACCTTTAGTCGCGCCACGACGGGAAGGGGCTGGCCCAGCGTGAAGGTGCGCCGATACCAGAATGCCTCGCGCTTGGGGTCCTTTTGGGCGATCAGCTTGCCGTCTTGAACCGGCGGACCGGGTGGGTCCGCAAATCCCGGCTTCGCAAGCGTAACTAGGCCTGGGACCTGTATGCTGCGGTCAAAGGCGGCCGGGACATGGTCCATGGTTCCTTCGGCGATCTGCCAAGAGCCGTCGAGCGATATGACCCGCCGCTCCGCATCTTTGGCGCCTTCATTGCTTGCCGCATTGGCTGGCATCGCCAGCCCGATCATCGCCAATATGAACAGAAGGAAAAGGGTTCTCATACTTGGTAAAACCGTGAGTCTTGGTCAGAGCATTTGATTTTGCGATCCTGCTGCCAGTTGCCAAACACCTCCGCGCACAGGGCCGCTCGGATGATCCTGGCTGCAATGGAACTGGCGTCGCTCAGAGCCGCGGACATAAAGGAACTCATGTCCGACCTGAAAGCGAAGGTTGCCGCATACCCCGAACAAATTCCCTGAAGCCGCCCGCTCCGCCGCTGAGCCATCCATTATGAACCCAAATCCCATACGCAAAACTTTGATGATCATGACAGCGACCGCATCAATAACACCGGCTATCCGTGCGGCAACATTCGGAGATGACACGGCGTTCCTAGAACGCCATACGCAGGTCATCGTCCTCAGCGATGCGTCGGGAAGCGCTAAGGTCGCTGTTGCCCCGGCGTGGCAAGGCCGCGTGATGACGAGCACGTCCGAAGGCAATGCGGGATACGGCTTCGGATGGATCAATCGCGATCTGATCGAGTCCGGGAAGATTTTTCCCCACATGAACGCGTTTGGAGGCGAGGACCGATTTTGGATGGGACCTGAAGGAGGGCAGTTCTCGGTCTTTTTTGCCAAAGGGGCGAGATTCGAGTTCTCCAACTGGTTCACGCCAGCGATCTTTGATACGCTCCCCTTTGCCGTCAGCAGCAGCTCCAGCGACAATGTCACTTTCGACACAAAGTTTTCGCTGACCAATTACTCGGGGACGAATTTTGAAATCGAGGTCCGGCGGGGCATAAAAATTCTTGCTACGTCTGAGGCTTGGGAAAAGTTAGGCGTGCGACCGGAGAAGGAGGTGAGCTTGGTTGCCTATGAAACGGACAACACGATCACAAACGTCGGCAAGAGTGCCTGGAGTAAGGCCACCGGGCTGCTCTCAATTTGGATTCTGGGTATGTACAATCCGTCACCCTCAACGACCATCGTCGTGCCCATTAAGGCCGGGCCGGAATCCGAATTGGGTGTAAAGGTCACTTCGGACTACTTTGGCACGATTCCTACAGAACGCCTTGTCGTCCGCGAAAACGTTGTCTTTCTTGCGGCCGACGGCAAATACCGCAGCAAGATTGGTATCAGCCCCAGGCGCAGCAGGGCGATTCTTGGAAGCTACGACGGCGAGAACAATGTTCTCACCATCGTCCAATTCAACCAGCCGGCTGATGTCACCGATTATGTCAACTCCCTTTGGAAGCTTCAGGCGGACCCGTTTAGGGGAGACGCCGAGAATGCCTACAATGACGGGCCCGCCACGCCCGGAGCGAAGCCTATGGGCCCGTTCTGCGAGCTCGAGTCGTCGTCGCCCGCCGCAGCCCTTTCGCCCGGCGAAAGCCTCACCCATGTCAGACGAACGACGCATCTGACCGGGCCAAGGCCGACTTTGGACAGAATGGCTCGGGCTACGCTCGGTGTATCCCTTGATGAAATAGAGGGTGCGTTCAAAAACCGGTGATCTAGCGTGTGCGATAGGGGAGCAGGCGGTGTGGATTGACGGCCATGAGAACGAGCAGGTAGCAAATGAAACGCCGATAATGCACGATCCCAAGGCCGTCACATACAGAACCGGCGCCAAGCCCGATTCACCGAGAGAAAGTTTCTCCGCAGTCGCTCTTAGCTTTGGATTCGGTCGAAAGCACGGGGCTTGAACGGGGTGGTGAATGTTGAGCTTCTCGCATGCAGCATTCGGTCGTTGACCACCTCTGTAACCCCCTCGTACTGTGAAGCAAAGGACGCTCACGCATCCTTTGCCGAACGATTTTTTCCGGCGCCCCGCAGACAACATAGCGAAGGACACTCTCGTCATAAAAGCTTCCCTCCATGGAGACAGTCGCCACGCGCCTACTGATCCGATGACCAGTTCAAGGCGCGACAAGCGAAAGCCGTCCAACCGTACGCCCCCAAAGCTAACATTCCGCCAGCTCTAGGCCAAGCAAGCCCGGTATCATTCCCGGTCATACGCCCTTCCCATGACATCCGACCCCATCCGTGTGCTCCCGCGCAAATTAAGCTCAACCCATATCGCCCTGGTCATTTCATTAGCGAGCTTGGTGTTCACCGCTTACAGCGTTCGCAGCGAACGGCGGGAATCAGAGATGCAACTTTGGGTCAATTTACGCCAAGAATTCAACTATTCGCTCGTGAAGGAGCGAATCGCTTGCGGAAAGGCCTACAAAGATGGAACACTCGACCTCGAATACAGCAGGGTCATGGATTTTTTCGAAACCGTAGGTTTCCTTGTTCAAAGCGGACGCATGCGGGACGACCTTTTTAAAGAAACATGGGGCTACTATTTCTCCGGCTATTTCCAAGCCACCAAAGGCTTCCTTCAGCAGGACAGAGCCATAGACAAGACCTCCTACGAAGGCGTTTTCTACCTAGAGAATCATTTCGGCCCGGACCCTACGTTGAGAACACCCGCCGACCTGCGATCTTTCTTCGACGACGAACAACACATCCCCAACCGATAAAAATCAACAGCCTTGAACGCGAACAAAGTGGCTCCGGAAACGGCTCAGATTCCGTTGCTATCGGATGAGGTGCGAATAGTCGCGGTGGTCGCCGCCATAAGCATCTACAAAAGAAGACCTAAGCGATTTTTATCGTATTCTACCTGCACAACTTGGGAGCCAAATATTTGAGGCTAAATTAATAACATTGTGAGTTGTGGTGGTAATAATAGTCACATCGCAGTTGGTTTTCGTATTCACATACTAAAGAACAGCTTACAATCAATCATCTTGCTCCCGTTCTCAACTGTGATACGGGCGGCAATACAGTTGTCCGAACCCATTCTTGGCGCCGGCGAATTCGGGGCAATTTGCCTCAATGGCTGTTGGGCGTGTGTGCAATCTGCATAGGCTTCAGTTTGATTCTCCTGGCGGGGAAAGCGTTGCGGTAGCCTTATCATAAAGGGCCCGTGACTTCGGGGCCCAATCCTAGGTACAGCTCCGCTGAGGTATTGATATATTCAAGGTCAAGGCCGATATGGGCCGGATTTGGCGCCAAGCACTCCTTCACTTGCGGAGTCGTTCACATTTCACACCATGGTCCGAGCGATGGAATTACGTCATCTGCGTTATTTTGTAGCTGTGGCCGAGGCGTTGAATTTCACGAAGGCAGCCGCCCATCTGCGATTGGCGCAACCGGCCTTGAGCCGTCAAGTGGCCGATTTGGAGGACGAAATCGGCGTGGACCTGCTGAACCGCACGTCACACGGCGTCCGGTTGACGGAGGAGGGGAAACTCTTTCTGGCGGAGGCGCGGGTAGTGCTGAACCTCGTGGACGAGTCCGTCGCAAAGGTTCGCGCGCTGGCACGCGGCGAATTTGGAGTACTGCAGGTGGGATACGTGCCGCCGCTGGAATTGCACATCCTGCCGCGTGCGCTCGCGAGATTTCATAAGACCTCGCCAGGGGTAAAGGTCGTGCTGCACGATCTGGGAACCGACGAAGTGTGCCAGGAGTTGCGGGGCGGCACCCTGCATCTCGCCGTCATGATGGAGCCCAGCGAGGAATCCATTGCAGGGATCGAATTTGAGGAGGTAGGGCGCTACCCGTTCTTCGTCGCGATGTCGCCAAGGCATCCGTTGGCAAGAATGAAGGCGGTACCGATCGAGGCACTGGCCAAGCAGCCCTTGGTGGTCCTTGACCGAAAGAGAAATTCAGAATTCCACCGAATACTGAAGCGCGTCTTCGCGCCGTTCCGGCCCAACATCGGCACCGAGAGCGACAGCATAAATTCGCTCATAACGGAGATTTGCACCGGGAAACGCGTCGCCGTTGTCAGCCAGGTATTCAAGCAGGCGATCGGGGGAAGGCTCTTGTATCGTAGGCTGGTCGATACCGAAGCCAGGATGTGCGTTGGCATCGCGCGGGCCAAGAATGGCGACGTGACCCCCGCGGGGGAAAAGCTCTTGGCCGCGATCCGCCAGACCGCATCGGGGTTTGGCGGAAGGGCCAAGTAGCGGGCCTTGCGGAAAGGGATCGTCCGCTTTGCCAGGCGGCGTTTTGGGTCGTGGCGCGGGCTGCTCCGGCGCCGGGTTTCTGATATTCCTGAAAAGTATGGCCGCGAAAGAAAGGTGGTATTGGGCGCCTCGAAACAGCGCTGGTAAAGTGGGTCCAAGGTTGGTGCGCGCCAGTAAAACTGAAACTAAAACAACACTCAAAAGAAACGGAGATTAACATGAACACTCAGAACTCAAATCAGTCGAAGGTCAGTGGCAAGGTAAGCGGCTCCTCGTCTGCCAAGGCGATCGTCCTGGTACACGGGGGCTTTGTGGATGGATCGGGCTGGGCCGGTGTCTACCAGGCCCTGAAGAGCAAAGGACACAACGTTGTGGTGGTGCAGAACCCGACGAAGAACCTGCCTGACGATGTCGCGGCCACCAAGGCCGCGATCGAAAGCGTGGACGGCGACGTCGTCTTGGTCGGCCATTCCTATGGCGGCGTTGTGATCACCGAGGCGGGAACCCATCCCAAGGTCTCGAGCCTCGTTTACATCACTGCGTTTGCGCCCGACAAGGGGGAATCCGTGGCATCCCTCATTTCCAATCCGCCGCCCGGAGCTCCGGTTCCCCCGATCCTGCCCCCGAAGGACGGCTATCTGTTCCTCGACCGCTCCAAGTTCGCCGCCTCATTCGCCGCTGACGTCGAGGCGGACGCGGCGGCCTTCATGGCCGACTCGCAGGTCCCGTGGGGAGTGGAGGCTCTTTCGGGCGCCGTGACCCAGCCGGCATGGAGGGCGAAGCCCAGCCATTATCTGGTCGCCACGGAGGACAAGATGATCCCGCCTCCGGCCCAACGCGCGATGGCCCAGCGTGCGGGCGCTAGGGTGTCAGAGGTAGCAGGCAGCCACGCCATCTATGTCTCGAAGCCGGCGGCGATTGCCGACTTCATCCGGCAGGCGGCTGCCTAAACTAGAGACTGAATGCGGAGTCCGAGCAGCGTACTTGGTACCGAGAGCACCGGCGAAGCTCAGAGATGGGCCGCCGGTGATTCTCATTACGCTGGGCAAAGGCCCGATGAAGCATGTGTTAAGGCCGTAGCCGTTGGTAACAGAAGGAAATGTCGGTTGTCTGCCGTCTAACGGTGATTTTGTAGCTGAAGCGGGGTTCGATCGATCACAATGAGGAATTTCGGAACCAATTCTCGAACGTTTGTTCGGCACGCTACGACAACGCACCGTGCGAGAATCGGGTCTGAATTTTGGAGGAACTAATATGGTATCGGTGGGTTCTCGAACACCCACTCCGATACTTAACGGCAAAGTGCGGGCAACGATTTCACGGATGATCCGTGGGGTCTCGACGTAATCTCGCCAGTTTATGGTCTACGAGCTGCCGCTCCGAACGGATCGTATAGAGGGCCATCAGCACCTTTGCCAACACAGCCAGTCCGGCGGGATCGAAGGCCTTCCGCTCTCGGCGTACATCTCCTCAAAGTGCTCGTCCATCTCTCGAAGGACGGCACCAAGGATTCCCGTGATCGTACGGATCCGAATTTCCGCAGGAATCGTCTCCACGTTAAGAAGGCACGCCACACAGGAGTGAAGCGCCTCCCACTACCGCCGCCTTTGCAACATTCTTGACGGTTTTGCTTTTCTCCGGCGCAGTGGCGACGGGATCCGGCGTGGCCTGTTTAGGCGCTTTTCCTAGCATCAACGAGGCAATATCTCCAGGCAATGCGGCCTCACGGCACACCAAAACCACTCCCGCGTGTAAGGCCGCTGCCAAGAAGAGGCCTGCTTCGGACTCACTGGTTGCGAAATCAAATCCATGCGCCCGCAACAAAGACGCTACTGTTGATAGCGGCATTGGGACTAGCGTCTGCTCTCGGTTCCGGCGACTCGACCGCCCCTTCTCCAAGTTCCTCACTTCCTGCGCCGACCGCGCCGGACTCGCATTCCACCGTCGTCTCGCAGCAGCTCGTTACGCGCCTGCCGAACTTCATCGTCGAGGGACGCCAGGACAGCCTGGTCGGGGTCGCGGTGTCCGCGACGCAGGGGACGGTGGGAAGCGAGGAGCTTGCGGACCGGCCGCTCCTGCGAATCGGCGAGATCCTTGAGACTGTGCCCGGGGTAATTATCACCCAGCACGCCGGGGGTGGAAAGGCCAACCAGTACTTCAGCCGCGGGTTCAACCTCGACCACGGGACCGACTTCTCGATCGACCTCGACGGGATGCCGCTGAACCTCGCGAGCCATGCGCATGGCCAGGGTTATGCGGATATGAACGTCGTCATCCCCGAGCTGATAGATCGGCTGGATTTCGAAAAGGGCCCGTATTACGCGGCGAACGGCGACTTCTCGACCGTGGGCGCTGCACATCTGGTCTTCGTCGATACGTTGCCCGCCGACTTCATCAAGGTCGAGGCCGGCACCGACGGGTATTTCCGTGGGCTTGTCGCCACGTCATCACCACTTGCGTCCGGCAACCTGTTGGTCGGCCTGGAGGCCTACCATGAGAACGGCCCCTGGGTCGTGCCTGACGAGTACACGCGCTACAATGGTATGCTAAAGTACAGCAACGGCAGCGCGTCCGTAGGGTACAGCGTGACCGCAATGGCATATCATGGGACGTGGAACTCGACGGACCAAGTTGCCGAGAGCGCAGTCGGATCGGGGTTGATCCCGTTCTATGGGTCGCAGAGCCCCACGGACGGCGGCTACTCCCAGCGCTACAGCATCCAGGGCGAGTGGCACCGCCAGGACGCCGATTCGGCGACCCAGATCATGACCTACGCATTCCACTACGACCTTAATCTATTCTCAAATTTCACGTATTATCTGGTGTCGCCCGACGGGGACCAGTTCGAGCAACAGGACAACCGAAATGTCCTCGGGCTGAAGGCCAGCCACTCGATTACGGGCCAATTCCTCGGTCGCAGGATGGAAACCACCTTCGGCACTCAGTTTCAGAACTCGTGGATAGACCTCGGCCTCTACCAGACGGTAGACCGGGTGCGCACGGCCAAGGTCGATTATTCCGGGAACGTCATTCCCGCAACGACCAAGGTTGACACCGTCAACGAGACCTCGGCTGCGGTCTATTTCGACAGCGCGGTCTGGTGGGCCGACAAGTTTCGCAGCGAACTCGGATTACGGGAGGACTTCTGCAACGTAAACGTGAGCGACCTCGACCCGGTCAACTCTGGCGACCGCGATGCGTTCCTGGACAGCCCCAAGCTGAGCCTTGTCTTTGGCCCGTGGGACAGCACCGAATTTTACATTCAAGGCGGCTACGGTTTCCACAGCAATGATGCACGCACCGACACAGCGACAGTGAACCCCGACAATTCCTTAGTGGGAACACGCCTGCCCGTGCTGGTGCCGTCCAGGGGGGCAGAGGTGGGTATGCGGACGACAGGCGTCAGCAAACTGCAGAGCACGCTATCCATCTGGTACCTCCACGACGACTCGGAGCTCTATTTCAACGGTATCGACGCCGACAACGGGGAAACGTCTCCGTCGCAGCAGGCGACCCGTAGATTTGGCGTCGAGTTCGCAAACTACTACTCGCCGGCGCCATGGCTCGCCTTGGACCTGGATCTTGCAGATTCCTGGGCCCACTTCATCTCGCCGACCACTGCCGCAGAGGATGTGACGCCGGGCGGAACGCTCGTCGACGAGGCAATACACCTTTCGCTTGCGGGCGGCGTAACCGTGAAGGGGCGCAACGGCTGGGAGGCGACGCTCAGGCTTCGCTATTTCGGCCCTCGACCGCTCGTGTCCGACGGCAGCGTCACGTCTGCGTCCACGACCATCGTCAACCTCGGGGTGGGGTATCGTATCAACCGCAGGTGGAGGATGACGGCCGACATCCTTAACCTCCTCGACCGACGCGATCACGATATCGACTATTATTACCAGTCGCGAAACTCGCCGGCGCCCGGCGCGCCGGAGCCGTACGAAATCCACTTCCATCCCGTCGAGCCGATCGAGTTTCGCCTCGGCTTCGAGGCAAGCCTCTGACACTGGCCGGGCCTCAGACGATCTTGGCGCGCCACTGAGCGAAATTCTCGTCCGTGGCGTATTTCGACATCGCCGCCTCGGTCAGCCCTATGCCTCGCAGCGCGAATCGGACCATGTCCTCTACAGCCCGGTTGAGCGGCCCACTGTAGCGCACCGCACGCTTGTCCGGCAGACGGATCAGGCAGGCCATCGAGGCCATGTGCTGGACGTACCAGAAAAGATTGTCCGAATCCGTGGCGATCGGCAAGGCGTCGCCGCTCCGTTTTGCCGCGGTGAGCGCCGCGTCAAACGATCTGCGCAGGGCGCGCAGGCGCCTGCTCTGGAGGAATTGCGCCGCGAACTCCCCGTCGTCAACGAAGCTCCGGTAGAAGAGGCGCATGATCTGGTAGCCTTTCTTCGACTCCTTTACGACGATTTGGTACACGAAGTTGAAGATGAGCCGCACGAGCGTCTCAGTCGACGCGGGTAGGCCGTCGACGCGCACCGTGACGGGCTCGATGAACTCGGAGTACCGCTGGAGCATCTCATTGAAGAGCGCTGCCTTTGTGGGGAAATGCCGGAAGATCAGCGCCTCGGAGACTCCGCACGACTCGGCGAGCTCGATGGTCGTTACGCCGTCGAGGCCCTTCTTCGCGAATAGCGGCAGGGCCGACTGGGCAATTGAGTCTTTCCTCATCTTCGCGCTCAGGCGCGTCTTGGTCAGGGCCATCGTTTTTTGGGGTTTCGCGTTGATGAGGGGACTTGGGCATCGAGGCAAAGCGCTTTTTCAAGTATTTCTCCGCGCCCTGGGGAGTAACGTCGTAAGTAATCACTTACTTAGCGCGCATCGTGGCATGCTTGATGCTTCTTCCGCGGCGCAAATCGAGGGAAAGGGGGCTCCTCCCTCGCCGTATTGGAACCAGTACACCGAAGCACTACTATGAACCATGTCCTAAGAATCTGTCCGCGTGCGATTTTCGCGTTCGGCCTTGGCAGCGCCTCGGCGCTGGTGGCTCAGACGACCGCACCGACGACCACCGCAACGACAACAACCGCCGCAACGACGACGACGACAGCGGGCGCCACGATGACGCCGACATCGACCTCGAGCGGTGTCGCCGTACTGGAGAAGGTCGTTGTGAGCGACGTGCCCCTTGAGGACCAGGTGAGCCCGCTCCAGCGAGCTGTCTCCTCCGTCATAGGGATCGACATGTCGATTCTCGACCTCCCGCGGTCGGTCACGGAGATCAACTCGGCACAGATACGCGACGAATCGATCCTGGACGTAACGGACTTCTCGAAAATCGTGGCGAGCTCATACACCGATACAAACTTCGGTGGGCCGAACCTGCCAGAGCTACGCGGGCAGTTTGCGGAGGTCTTCCAAAACGGGATGATGCGCACGCCCCGCTCGGACGGCCAGCCGCTGAGCTTCAATTCCGTCGAGGGTTTCGATGTGGTTCTCGGGCCGGCGGACGTCGTCTACGGTCCGACTGGAAATGTCGGCGGTTATGTGAACCTGGTGACGAAGCGGCCATTCTTCGACGCCACCCATACGACGATCACTCTCACCTACGGTGACTATGACACGAAGAAGGCCCAGATCGACGTGAGCGGGCCGCTGAGCGACAAACTCGCGTACCGGGTGAGCTACGAGGGCGAAGACTCCGGCAGCTACTATAGATTCCAGCACACGCAGTCCTCAGACATCTATGGTGCGCTCAGGTACATAGTCACGCCCAACATCACGATCGACTTCAACACGGAGTTCTTCACGGCGAACTACTTCGAGAACACTGGCATCAACCGCCCGACGCAGCTCCTGATCGACGACGGCCTCTATTATCAGGGAATCGGCGTCAGCCCCTTCGTCGGTCCCGGGCAGGACCCGCGCAACTTTGACTCTGTGATAACGGTGACGGGCATTGTCCCCATTGACAGGCGCGACGGCCTTGTCGCCCCGACAGATGGCGATGAGGGCAAGAACTACCAGGCCCAGCTTGACGTGACGGACCGGCTCAACGGCAACATCACGCTGGACAACAAATCCTACTTCGAGGACTACACGCAGCTCCAGCTAGAGTACGCACAGCGCTACTACAACGACATTGCCGAATCCTACAATTTCGAGGACCGGTTCGAGGTCCACGGGGACTTCGACAACAACCAATTTATAACGGGCCTCGCGTTCCGATTCATCCATGTCCTGGCTTACTCGGATTTTTACAACGAGTACCTGAACGCGACGGACATCACTTCGAACCCCGCCGACTTCCCGATCACGCAGCTCTTCGGCGTCGTGCCGGTGCCGGGGACCGGCGGCACGCAGTTCGCGACGCCGGGAGCGTTATACCCCAGCCCCGATTACCCGAACGAGCAGAGCGGCACGCAAGAGCAGAATTCCTACCAGATCGGGTATTTCTACCAGCACATACTGAGCTTCACGAAGCAGCTGAGCCTCCTGGTTGGTGTCCGCGCTGACCTCATCCACGAGAACCTGCAGGACCCGCTTCCGCCTCCGGGCTTTGCGGCGATGGAAGCATCGACGACGGCGGGGGAGGGCGCCGTCGACCTGAGCCTCACCTATAAGCCGGTTGCCTGGAATACAGAGTACCTCACGGCCGATTTCAACGAGTCGCCGGTGACGACAAACGGCGGCGGATTCGACGGGTTTACGGGCGACAGCATCACAGCCAGCGACTTCCACATAAGGAACTTCCTTTACGAGGGCGGTTCGAAGCTGGCGCTCCTCAACAACACGATGTTCCTAACGGGCTCGGTCTACTTCCAACAGCGCAGCCAGACCGACCTATTCGGATCTGTGCAGGTCGTCGACGCCGCGGGCTACGAGCTGCAGGCGAATTACCAGCCGAATAATCACTTCTCGGGCACGGCGTCGTTCAGCTACATGAACTCGTGGCTGCCAGGCGCCTCAGGCGGCCTCGCGTTTACCGAGAACGTCTACGATGCGTTTGCGCCGCCCTACGGAACGGGAGTCGGCAGTCCAAATTTCGGCTCGCTGCCAGTCGGCAACTACAGGCTGCCGGGAGTCCCACGCGAGATGTTTAGCGCCTTCTCGAAGTACAAGTCCGACCTGGGTGTAGGGGCAAGCCTCGGGATAGTGGTCACCGGGCCGATGACCACGTCCTACCTCGGCAATGTTGTCATCCCGACGCAGTACACGCTCGATGGGTCGGTGTTCTACGAGCGGAAGCATTGGGCGGTGCGGCTCAATCTTTACAACATCACGAACAGGAATAACTGGTCCGCGGAGAACCCTGCTGTCGGCAACGACCTCATCACGGCCGACCTTCCGTTCCACGTTCAGGGCAGTTTGACCTACCGCTTCTAGCCGCGACCGCGGGGCCGCCAAGCGGGACAGAAGGCGCGGCGCCCCTCGCAACCCCGTCATCCAACAATGAAAAATCCCCAGCTCAACCTCCTCGCATCGGCGGCAGCGATTCTTGTGGCGTCGCTCGCGCCGCTGGCACCGTCTGCATTCGGGGACGATGTGCCGACGGCGACACGCGTCGCGCACCCCATAACATTCAGCGAGGAAACCAAGACCCGCCAGGAGCTGGTCCAGGTCGCGCTTGGCCGCGAGCCCGCTGACCTAATCATCCGCGGCGCGACGGTCCTCAACGTTTTCACGCTGTCCTGGGAGGAAAACCAGGACATCGTGGTCCGTGGCAAACGGATCGCTTGGGTGGGGGTCGCCGGCACCTGGCCGGGAACCTGCTCTAACATCTTCGATGCGAAGGGCCTCTGGGCTGTGCCCGGCTTCGGCGAGGCCCATAAGCACATCGAGAGCACATTCCTATCGCCAGAGTGGGAGGCCGCTCTTGTCATCCCGCTTGGCAACACGTGGACGACGGAGGGATCGCATGAGTTCTCGAACGTCAGCGGCCCGCACAACGTTGAGTTCTGGCTCATGCCCGGCAAGGCCGGCAGCCCTCTCAAGATATTCCCCTCGCTCGGGTCGGCGACTCCGCCATCGGCGTTCGAAATCGGCGGCGGGAACTACGCGTACGCGGAGATCTCCGGCTACATCAGGGACAACATCGAAGTGCAAGGCTTGGACGAGGTCATGGACTGGCCCGCCGTCTCGATCCCAACCCATCCCGGCTACCAAAGGATCTGGGAGGACATTCAGGGCGCGCGGGACACTCGCGGGGTCATCGAGGGGCACGGAGCCGGCCTGTGGGACATCGACCGCATCAACGCCTTCGCGGCCGCGGGCCTCTCGAGCGACCACGAGACGCGTCTCGCCCAGGAGGCGTGGGACAAGATGCAGCGCGGCGTGTTTCTGGAGCTTCGCGACGAGAACATCGAGAGGGCCGTCCCCCTTTTCGTGCAAAAGGGCCTCAAGGACTGGTCGAACGTCTCGTTCGTGACTGACGACCGCAATGTGGCGGACACGCTCAAGTCGGGGACGATGAATGCCCATGTGAGGTTGGCCATCCGCCTTGGCGCGCCACCGGAGGCGGCTTACGCGATGGCGAGCTACTACCCGGCGCGCCACGCCCACCAGGACCCGCTCGTCGGCTCCATTGCGCCTGGCCGTTTTGCGGACGTCGTCCTCCTCTCCTCCGTGAAGGACGTCACCATCAAGGAGGTCTTCGCCAGCGGCAAGCTTGCGGCGCAGGACGGTAAGTATCTTCTCCCGGTGCCGAAGATCGATTGGCCGGCATGGGCGACGGACACGATCAACATAAAACGCAAGTTGACTGCCAAGGATTTCGAGATACTCGCGCCTCCCGGGCGGACGACCGTGACGGCGGCCATCCAGGCCCCATTCTACACGCTGCCTGACCAGAGGACCGCGACGTTGCAGGTCATTGACGGTGTCGTGCAGCGCGATCCGGTGCACGACATCACCAAGGTGGCGATTGTCGACCGCTACACAGGGAGTGGAAACCTGGGGAAGATGTTTTGGACTGGCCTAGGGCCCAAGACCCCGAACTCGGCGATCGCAACCTCCGTCTCCCACGACCTGCACAATATCACCGTAATCGGCAACACCGATGAAGCCATGGCCGTGGCCGTCAACCGCGTCGTCGAAATCAAAGGGGGGATTGTTCTCGTCGACCAGGGGAAGGTCGTAGCCGAGATGCGCCTCGAGATCGGTGGCCTTATGACCTGCCGCCCGATCGTGGAAGCGGCCGCGAGCATGGAGGACCTCTATGCCAAGTCCGACGCGATGGAGTGGATCGGCAGCCCTGGGTACCCGCGCGGCGTCATCTTCGCCATGATCACTTGCAGCCCGTTCACGTGGCGCCTCGTGGTGCCATACCCGGGCAACCCCTCGGGGCTCGTGCTGCTTCAGACCGGGAAAACCATGCCGATAATTTGGTGAAGCGGTGCGCCCCAGTCCTCATCACTCTTCTCGTGGGTGTCTGCGCGCTGCGCGGCGCCGCCACGCGTTCGATACCGGAGCCCAGGTCAGTGGACGGCTACCTGAAGCTCGATTTCTACTGGCTCTCGTCCTATGACTTCGTCCGGCCGGAACCCGATGCGCCGCCCGGCCCGAATGGGAAGCCCCCGACCGGCGAGGAGCAGATTCCGCAGGCTATCAAGAAATGGGACGGCGCCAGGGCAATCCTCACCGGCTTCATGGTCCCGACAAACTTCAAGGAGGGCAAGACGACGGAGTTTCTCCTCATGGCCAACCTCATGCTCTGCTGCTACGGGACGGTGCCGAAGGTCAACGACTGGGTCCTCGTGCGGATCCCAGCCGGGACCGATGTCGTCCAGGACCAGCCGATCACGTTCCGGGGCAGGTTCCATGTAGGAGCCCAGATCGATGACGGTATCCTCACCGCTGTATATGAGATGGACGCGGACGGCCCAGGGAAGGTCGAGGAATGAGGACATTACGCATGATCGCGGCGGCCGCCCTGGCCGCTGGCGTGGCACACGCCCACACGATGACCCTGACCCAGGTGCTCGTCACCTTCGACCATCCCGGGATGGTCTCGGTCAAGATAGACATCGACCTCACGATGATGCTGGGGAGTCCGGAGCTCTACTACCAATTCGCCAGCGCTGTGCCGGCGCAACAGGAGGCGACCCTAGCGACGATCGTCCCCCGTGTCCTGGACAATGTCCAGCTCCTCACGGGCGAAAGCCGGCTCTCGCTGGTCTTCCAGGGCTTCACCCTTCCGTCGTCCTCAAAGATGGACTACCTCGACGCCTCGATGAGCAAGCTGACGAGCATGCGGTTCATCGCCTTGCTCTCGGCGAGCCGCCAGCCTCTGCGCCTCGTCGTCCCGGTCGGGGCCGAGATCGACTATCCGGTCGCCTACACGGTCCAGATTCCGTCCGCGCGGGTCTCGATCACGCGCTGGCTAGAGGCGGGGATGCACGAGAGCGACCCCTTCGCCTGGGCCGACCGTGCGCCGCGGGCGGGAGCCGTCGCAGCCACGGCAGCGACACCGGCGCCCTCGCCGGGGCCCGGGGGATTCGACGTCGACACGATGCCGTGGCCGCGGCAGCTGGCGCTCTACTTGAGGCTCGGCTTCAGGCACATCGTTCCAGAGGGGACGGATCACATCCTCTTTGTGCTCGGCCTTTTCTTCCTCGGGATAACATGGCGCAAGCTGATTGCGCAAACCTCTGTGTTTACGGTCGCGCACGCGACCACGCTATTCCTATCGACCTACGGGATCTTCCGTCTACCCAGTCGCTACGTGGAGCCGGCGATCGCATTCTCGATCGCTTTCATCGCGATGGAGAACGTCTTCAGACCGAAACTCGGACCCGGGCGGCTCGCGATCGTATTCGGGTTCGGGCTCATTCACGGGCTCGGGTTCGCCAGCAGTCTAAGCGATGTTCCGTTCCCGAAGCACGACTTCATCATCGCGCTGCTCGGGTTCAATTTTGGCGTCGACGGGGGTCAGCTGTTCGTGATCGGGCTCGCCTTCCTCGCGGTCGGGTGGTTCCGCAACCGGCCGTGGTTCCGCTCGCGTATCGCGATCCCTTGCTCGCTGGCAATCGCGGCCATCGGGATCTACTGGGGCGTTCAGCGCATCTTCTTTTACAGCCATAACTGAGGCGCCCCGCTAGGGGCACACACTATGAAAACACACGCAAACATCCGCCGCGGCGCCGCCGCGACCATCGGCGCGCTTCTCCTGCCGGTCTGCCTTGCTGCCAAGGAGATGCCCCCGGCCGGAGTCCCTCACATCGAGGTGCCGTTCAACGAAGAGACGAAGACCCGGCAGGACATCATCCAGACCGCGCTGGGGCGCGAGCCCGCGGATCTCATAATTCACGGCGCGAATGTCCTAAACGTCTTCACTCTGTCATGGATGCCGAACACGGACATCGTGGTCAAAGGCGAGCGCATCGCCTGGGTCGGGCCGGCGGGCGAGTGGAAGGGTACCGCGGTGGCGACATTCGACGCAACCGGCCTCTTCGCCGTCCCGGGCTTCGGCGAGTCGCACAAGCACATCGAAAGCACCAACCTTTCCCCCGAGTGGGAGGCGGCGCTCAACATCCCGCTCGGCAACACGTGGACGGACGAGGGTTCCCACGAGTTCTCGAACGTGAACGGCGAGCACAATGTCGAGTTCTGGCTCATGGCAGCGAAATACGGCAGCCCCCTAAAGATATTCCCTGAGCTGGGCTCGGCAACGCCGCCGACGGCGTTCGAGCGCGGCGGCGGCTACTACGGCTACAACGAGATCTCCGAGAACCTCGACAAGAGCCTGTTCGTCGCGGGTCTCGACGAGGTCATGGATTGGCCGGCCGTATCCGACCCGAAGAACCCCGGCTACCAGCGCATGTGGGAGGACATACAGGCGACGCGCGACCACAGGGCGGTCATCGAGGGGCACGGTGCCGGCCTGTGGGACCTTGACCGGATAAATGCTTTCGCCGGCTCCGGGATTTCCAGCGACCACGAGGCCCGCATTGCACAGGAGGCATGGGATAAGATGCAGCGCGGGGTCTTCATGCAGCTGCGCGACACGGTTGCGGACAAGGCGATCCCGCTCTTCGTCAAGAACGGCCTCAAGGACTGGTCGAATGTCTCGCTCGTGACCGACGACCGCAACGTCTACGACACGCTGAAGACCGGCACAATGAACTACCATGTCAAGATGGCCATCCAGTTCGGTGCGCCAGTGGAGGCGGCGTATGCGATGGCCAGCTATTATCCGGCGCGCCACGCGCACGTCGACCCGCTCGTCGGCTCGATTGCGCCGGGGCGCTACGCTGACGTCGTCCTCCTCACCTCCGTGAAGGACGTCGCCATCAAGGAGGTCTTCGCGAACGGCAAGCTGGCGGCCGTGGACGGCAAGTACATCCTCCCGGTGCCGAAGATCGACTGGCCAAAGTGGGCGACCGACACGATCAACATCAAACGGAAGCTTACCGCGAAGGACTTCGAGATCCTGGCCCCTCCCGGCCGCACTACGGTCGAAGCTGCCATCCAGACCTCAAGGTACACCTCGCCGGAGCAGAAGTACGTGACACTTCCCGTCGTGAACGGCGTCGTGCAGCGCGACATCGCGCATGACATCATAAAGGTTGCGGACGTCGACCGGTACTTCGGTGACGCAGCGATGGGGAAGATGTTCTGGAGCGGCCTCGGACCGAAGACCGTGGACTCGGCGCTCGCGACCTCCGTATCGCATGACCTGCACGAGATCGCAGTCTTCGGCACGAGCGACGAGGCCATGGCGGTGGCCGTCAACAAGCTGGTTGAGCTCGACGGGGGCATCGTGCTCGTCAGCCACGGCCAGGTCGTCGCATCGATGCGCCTGGAGATCGGGGGGCTCATGACGTGCAGGCCGATCGCAGACGCGGCGGCGAACCTAGAGCAGCTGTATTCCGCGGCCGACGCGATGGAGTGGATCGGAACACCCGGCTTCCCGCGCGGGTCAATCGGTGCCCTTATCACGTGCAGCCCATATACGTGGCGGCTCGTGATCCCATATCCCGGCAATCCCACCGGCCTCGTCTCGATCCGGACAGGCGAAACGATGCCGACGATCAGGTAGTGGGGTAACGGAAGCAAATGTCGGTTGTTTCATACACTTTCCTTCGTTTTTAGATGGGAGGGGGTGATGAATTGTCGGGCCGAGTCGTGGCGATGGCCTCAGTGGCAATTTCGTCGTGGCGGGCGTTGCGCGTCGAGCCTGTGGTCGCGCTTCGCAGCCACCTTCCAACGAGTTCCTCATCGCTCATTTCCCCGGCATACATGTTTGGTTAATCATCCTTTCACAGAGTAATTGCAAAAATTTGGCGGGAGGTGACAATAAATCGGAAACTGACATTCGAGCCATTTCCAATGCCGTTGACGATGGGAAGAAAGGGTTCCCGGCGAGGTTCGAGAACGAGAACTCAACCGGCAGCGCACGGGGCTCTATGGACGCCTATTTCTATTGGCCGGAGCAGGGTAGCAAGTGGGACGATCTTTTTTTTCCCCTTCCCGCCCGCGTTCTCCCTTTCAGGCTGAATGGGCCCGGTGGGCGCGCAGCGCTCACCTGGAATTATGTGTTTTCGTTGAGGGGTGCGTCCCGGGACGCCTTGGGATTCGTCCAATCGTGCACGCTGAGGGGCCGCGCCAATTAACGACGCCGGTTTCTCCTGTCGGTAATTCCGCCAATTCGCGTCTTGAGGATCCGTTCTTTGCGCGCGCCCTACGGTCAACCGGATGAGGGAATCCTTGGCAATCCCACTGGTGGGAAACTCCTTTCCCGCAATCGGAGAGCCTCGGGGAGAAGAATCGCAAAGGACATTTGTTAGTGTTTATATATAAATAAGTTAAAGAATAACGGCGCATGTGGCACATCGCATGCATTCATGCAGATGAACCCGGCTCTCCCCATGTTTTCCGACCTTGCCTACGCCCTACGCCAACTGACAAAAAATCCGGGCTTCACGACCGTCGCCGTCGTGACACTTGCGCTGGGAATCGGGATCAATACGACCGCGTTCACGCTGGTCAACGTGATCCTTTACCGGATGCCATCGTACCCGCACCCGGACCGGATCGTGAGTGTCTACTCGACGACGCCGCAGGCGCAGTTCTCGCAGCTGGCCCCGGCGAATGCCCGTGACGTCGTGAAGCAGGCGACGGTCTTCGAGCAGGCGACGCCATGGTGCTGGGAGTACCGCGGCCTCGCCCAACCCGGGAGGCCCGCGAACCGCGTGATTGGCCTTGCCGTCGCCGGCAACTTTTTCTCCACGCTGGGGATCACACCGATGCTCGGGCGCGCGCTGACCCCCGCGGATGACGCTCCCGGGCATGGCGACGTGATCGTGGCCAGCGAGAGCTTCTGGAGGGAGAAGCTAGGCGGCGATCCGGCTGTGGTCGGGAGCGTCGTGCGTGTAGACGGACTCCCTGTGACCGTCGTCGGGATCGCGCCGAACGCCAGCCAGGACTTCGTCGGCTTCGGCCCTGTCGACTTCTACCAACCGTTGGCCTACGGGGAGGACAACTGGCGGATCCGGGATAACGATTGGTTGCGATTCGTGGCCCGGCTAAAGCCCGACGTGAGTCTCGCCCAGGCGAACGCGCAGTTGGAGACGATCGCCGCGCGGCTTGCCCACGACCATCCGGAAACCAACGCGCGGAGGGGACTGACCCTGCTTCCTTACGCGGCTGGGCGCACGGGCGGCGCAGCACCTATTCTCTGGACGGTCCTCGGTCTCATGCTCTTCGTCCTGCTGATCGCCTGTGTGAACTTGGCTAACCTGCAGCTCGTGCGCACGATGACCCGCAGCCACGAGTATGCCATCCGGATCGCCCTCGGTGCGTCCCGGGGCCAGCTGGTGCGCCAGCTTCTCGCCGAGAGCGTCCTTCTGTCGGTATCGGGCGGGGCATTCGGGCTCCTTGTCGCCTTATGGGGCAATCGCCTTCTGGGAAGCCGCCTTCAGTTCAACCCCGACTCAGCCGGGCTCGACATGCCTCTTGACCACCGGGTGTTGGCCTTCACGTTCCTTGCGGCCGTCTTGACCGGGATAGCCTTCGGTCTGGTGCCCGCACTCATGGCCTCGCGCACGGATGTTGGCGCGGTGGTGAAGCAGGGCAGCCGTGGGTCCGTCGGCAGCCGCTCGCGGCACAGGCTGCGCAGAATGCTCGTGGTTGCCGAGCTGGCGCTGGCGCTCGCCTCGCTAGGCGGCGCGGCCTACTTCGTCCGCGGAATTCAGCGCATCGCCGCCTCCGACCCCGGCTGGCAGACCGCAAACCTGGTGACCGGGAGCTTTGTGCTGCCCACGAGCAAATATTCCGACGAGGAAAAGATTCGTGTCGTAGTTAACCGGATACGAACTGCGCTGGCCGGGCTTCCGGGCGTCGACAAGGTCGCCATCTCGGGCTCGCTTCCCTTCGGCGGGAGTTTCTCGCAATCGGGCAAGTTCGTGATCGCCGGGCAGCCGCCGCCGCAGGTGGGCCTGGAGCCGCTTGCGCTCGGAGAACGCGTGACGCCGGGCTATTTCTCGACGATCGGCGTCCGCCTCCTCGACGGCAGGGACTTCACCGAGGCTGACCGGCAGGACGCGAGGCACGTGACGATCGTCAATGCCGCGATGGCGGCAAAGTTCTGGCCGGGGGGGCGTGCCGTTGGGCACCGGATTGGCGGCGCAGATCCGAAGAATCCGGACTGGAAGGAGATCGTGGGTGTCGTGAACGACATCCAGGCGCTTGGCAATATCGCTCCCACGGCCTACCAGATGTACCGGCCGTTCGCCCAGGACACGGACCATTGGCTCACATTTGCGGCCCATACCACGGGCGCCATCGGGGGTTTGCCCGAGGCGGCGCGCCGCGCGGTCGCCGGCGTCGACTCGGACCTCGCGGTCTACCAGCTAGGCTCCGCACAGGCCATCGGCGAACTCTTCAACGCCAATCTTTACCTCATCGAGCACATGTTGACAGTCGCCGCGGTCCTCGGCCTCCTGCTAGCCCTCGTGGGGATATACGGCGTGATTGCCCACCTCGCGATCCAAAGGACTCGGGAGATCGGCGTCCGGATAGCATTGGGCGCCAGGCCTGGGGCGGTCTTATGGCTCGTCCTGAGTGACGGCATCCGCCTCGGCCTCGTAGGCACTGGAATCGGCCTCGTTCTCGCGTTTGGCCTCAGCCGGGGACTCGCTGCCGCAGTTCCAGGGATCCCGGGCAACGACGCCGCCCTAATGTTCGGCCTCGCAGCGTTGCTCGTCGTCGCGACGCTCCTCGCATGCTTGGTTCCCGCTCTCCGGTCGACCCACGTCAACCCCGTGGAGGCGCTCCGCGTGGAGTAGCCCGCATTCGCGGACCGTCTTCACCCGGGCCTTCGAGTGCGCAGCCCTCTGAGCCATCGCACAATATACATTATGTTAAGTAATGTTTTACAGAGGAGAACCTCCCCTTTTTTGATAGCGGAAGGAAAACTCGGACGAAAACAGAAGAAAAGGTCGAATAGCGCGCACTGGCCGACTTTTTGACGCTGCCTCACGTCGAAGCAAAACTCAGCCGATCGGACAGCATCCGAAATCTGCGATACGTTCTCCTCAACGAAGGTCGGCGATTCGACGTATTCCCCGAGATAATTAAGCGACGCCAAAATCCCCCGGCCCTTGAGTTCATCGGCCCTTCTGACCGCCGACGAAACCGAGTCGCCGCCGACGAAACGGTAGGCCAAGCTTCGCGCAAAAGGATTGCCCTGCATGATCCGGGTTACAAGCCGTCGGCGGGCAATCGCGATCATGGTGCTCTGCCAAAGCGACATGATTAGTCCTTAGGACAGGCAACGATCCCGGCACCTTGGGTCTCGCAAGCCGACGTGGCTTTGGGGAAGCACAAATTCACGGAGGCAAGCTTACAGGCATTCACTTTCGGAGTATTGGACATTATTGCAGCGAAGCACCGAGACCGCGATGTGGGATCTTTGGCCCCATCATCTACCCGTCCCGCGAAGCCGTATTTCGTCCGGACGTAGCTTAAGCCTCCACATCTTCCCGATTAAAAAAGGTCATTCGGGACAGCGCCCTTTTTTTTTGAAGCACCCTCAGCTACAGGACGACCGACGACGAGATGACCTCGGCCTGTTCGGTAAGGCTCCTCCTTAGTTCCTGGCCCAAGCGCAGAATGATCTCGCAAACACGCTCCTGCACAATGGGATCCAGCGAAATGACGAAACAACCGCGCCGCTCCCCTTCGAGCCAAGTCTCATCCTGAATGATTTTTTGGATCAGGGGGATTTCGAGCGAGACGATCGGGTCGGGATGGCTCATGGTGAGATTTAGGTCTTCAATCTCCCAATCGCCTCAAGGTATGCGCGACTGAAGTAAATGATGTGGCCGATACCTTAGGTAATTCTCCAGTGGATCAGTTACGGGTTTGATTCTGATTACTGCCGGCATCATTTTGAAAAAGACCCCCCGTTCCCCCACACAAAGCCATCCCCCGTCGGCCTCGAACAGGTGGCTTTTGCCTGGAGTGCGAAGAGCCATCCAGCGCTCGCCTAAGCTGATGAAAATGATTCGATAGCCCTCATACGGCGTTTGGCCCCTCCATGAATCAATTAACTCGGCCTCTGATGCTGGCGCTCTGCTCCGCGCTGACCGCGCCCCTGGGGGCGCAGCCTGCCGCGGTGAAGTATTCCCCGCCGGCACGGTCGGTGCCGATCGGCTCAACCTTCGTCGATTGGGACAAACTTTCGTTTCGGCCGGGCCCGGTCGGGCTTTACTGCTCGATCTTTGACGAGCCGACACCGACGTTGGAAAAGATGGAAGTCCACGTGACGATGCTTAGGCCTGGAATGTCATCGCACACCCCGCACCATCATCCCTGGGAGGAGATCCTCCTCATAAAGGACGGGCAGGTGGAGATCTCGATAAACGGCAGGAAGCAGGGCGCCGGCCCCGGTGCGCTTGTCTTCTTCGCGTCGAACGACGCGCACAACCTCACGAACGTGGGATCCACCCTAGCGACGTATTACGTGATCAACTTTTGCACAGCCGCCGTGCATACGGTCCGCGATCAACCGGCCGCGGAATGGGCGCCCTCTGGAATGCTAAGCTCCCGCGTCGTCGACTGTGACCACCTCCCCCGGACACCGACGAAGACCGGGTTTCACAATACGGCTTTCGACTCTCCTACGGTCACTTTTCTAAGGCTGGAGAGTCACGTGACGATACTCAATCCAGGCGAGAGCACGACGCCGCGCAACCGCGATCCGGGCGACGAAATTTTCGTGGTCAAGTCCGGTGCAGTGGAGGCAACGCTCAACGGCAACAGCCATGTTGCAAAGGCAGGATCACTCTTCTATGTAGCCCCTAATGATGAGCGGACAATGAGGAATCCCGGCAGGGATTCCTGCTCCTATCAGGTCATCAAGGTGATCTCGGACAAGACGCCCCCAAAGGCGTGACGGAATCAAGGCCTAAGCTAGGAGCCTTTCGGGTTGGATCTCGCAGGAAGGACCCTCCTGGTCGATCGCCCATTGACGCCGGGCCAACCCGCCAGACCTAGGAGCACGCCGAGACTTGCCTCTTTAAGATCCCTAGAAGGCTGGGTTCACCGGGCGCACCGGAGGAATCGGCGAAACGGGCCAGAAGGGGGCCCATTCAAAACACGTGGCCCTCCCCTATCGAAACACCGACCTTCGACAACAGGGCTCCCCTCCGATTATTGCAATAGCCCGGGCTGATGTCCCCTTTTGTGGTTCAGGGAAAAGTCCATGGGCATAATTCAACGCGAAAAACGCCGTTGACCGGGATCTGGTACCTCTCCCGATTATCGGTGCCCAAGTGGCCCTGAAACCAAATGTCGGGGATTTGTCCAATTCATGGTCTTATCAAAGTTGCCTTCCTATCATGGTGCGGGCCGTCTCAACGCTACCATTTATGAGCATTAGGACCAAAGAAATCGCATTCGTCGCTTATGCGGTAACAGACATCAAACGAGCGCGCGGATTCTACGAAGGATGGCTTGGACTCGAACCGGGAATGCAAGTCGAGTTTGCACCGGAGAAATGGTGGATTGAGTACGACATTTCGGGCGTCGCTCTTGCGATCTCCAACGCGTCGCCCGATACATGGCCGCGTTCGTCAAGCGTAGCTCTCGAGGTTGCAGATCTCGATGAGGCGTTGGCCGACGCCAAAGCGTCGGGGATCGCCGTCACCAATGCCATCATGGAGTTCCCGCCATGCAGGCTGTTTACGGTGAAGGACCCGGACGGCAACGAGATCACCCTTCACCAGAAGAAAGTGTGATGCGCCGCAATAAGATTCGATCGAATTGGGCATCGCGCGGGATTTGATGCCCAGATCTAATTGAATGCGTCGATAAATGCGAATTTAGCATCTCGGTTTCTCCGTCCACTTTTTGGTGCAGGATACGCGTCCCTCCCCTTCTCTCGGGATTCACCCTGTCCAAATCAGGAGCTGCTTACGACGTGCTCGTGGTTCCGGATATGATCGGAGCAGTAGCACTCGTCTCCCGCACATTTCGAGCAATAGCGGAAATCGAGCTCGGGGTTGGACAACTCAGTTTTGCCGCAAATGCGACAACGATGGCGGGGCTCGTCTCTACCCGGGCCTTCGTCGCGTGTCGCGGCCTTGAGCATCTGGCGGCGCCGGTACCTGGCGGTGCTCGCGATGTCCCCGCCGAAGAAAATAAGAAAATTGCCGACCGCAGCGACGATCTGAAGGCGCCCCGACCAGCCCCCCGTCATGAACTCGTAGGCGTATACAAGCCAGGTCCCGAGAGCCAACCATTTGATCCTCACGGGAAGAATGAAAAATAACGCTAGTTCGAAGTCCGGATTAAGGTGGGCGAACGCGAGGAACACGGAGCCTGCCAGGAAGGCGTTGCTGACCGACCCGTCGGGGGTCAGGAACGAGAGACCCACGGTAAAAGCGCTCCCCAATAGCACGAACAGGTTGAATCTGAATGTGCCCCAAAAAGCCTCAAGCGCGCTTCCCATCAGGCAGAACATCCACCAGGCAAAGGCGATGAAGAGTATGCTCGAGGGCGGGGGCATCAGCAAAAACGCGAAAATTCGCCACCACTGGCCCGCCATGACCAGCCGCGGAACCAGAATCAGCACCCTTGCATCGAGTTTCCCGAAAAGGATCGCCGCATAGACCGCGACCTGGCCGGCGACCAGAAAGTACGCCAGATTTGGGACAGCGAATCGGCCCAGAAGCCGTTCGGTCTTGGAAAGGGCGGTCATTGCTTGGATTGAGGTGGGTCAGATCGGAGACAATTCCCTGCGGTCATGCGTTTTCATTCGTTGCCCTAATTGCATCGAAACGGAATCTAAAGCCAACCATTCATTCGGCGCATCGGGGTGGCGCCCGGAAACAAAACCACCCTTTATCGGGCACAGGCGTTTAGAGGAGCAATGCTATCGTCTGGCACTATCTTGTCCTGGTTCTATGGAGCCGTTCCCCAGTTTATGGCTTCGCGTGTTTCTCGAAGAATTCTATAACGGCCCTAGTGGCATTGACGCTCATCGCCGTCTTCCCCGCAACCTTGGCCCAACTTGGGTCGGTGTGATAGCCGGGCCACGTGTGTCCTCCTTGGGCGATGATGTAGGCAACCACCTCGGAACTATTTCGGCCGCCCTCAAAGTCGAAGCGTTTTACCGCTGTGCCGTCGTCTGGAACGGCCTTGGGAATAATTGTTACCAACGGCGAAGGGTCGCAGCCATTCATCTTCACCCAATAGGCGATCGTGTCGGGCGTAGAAAACAGTTCGCGCCCTGGCTCGGGGTCGCCCGCAAATTGCACAAAAGGGTCGGCGGTCCCATTGAATGAAATAATGGAAACCGGGAATTGGGGTTTATATTTTGCGGTAATCGTGGGGCTGAGGTTCCCATTAACCGGCCCTATCGCCGCTATTTTGTTGGACAACCTAACTGCCAGCGTATTGCAGAACATCGCGCCATTGGAACTCCCGGTCGCAAATATTCTTTTGGGATCGATGTTGAATTTGCGTTCAAGCACATCGATGAGCGCAGCGATAAACCCAACGTCATCCGATTTTCTGGATGCTTCCGATGTGGGTGCCGTCCGTCCTCCGTTCCAGGCCTTGTCTATCCCATTGGGGTAGACCGCCAGAAACATCTTCTCCCTCTGAAGCTCGGTGAACCCGAGGGTCTGTTCAAGAAGGGCCCCGTCGTTTCCCGCTCCGTGGAAGATCAGGACGAGTGAGATCGCGCTTTTTCCGTCGTACCGAGGTGGGACAACATAGATATAATTTCGTTCAACACCCCCGAAGATCAAGGTTCCGGAAGTGGGCGCGGCCATAGCCAAACACCCTAGCTTCACCACGAGTAGAAACAGTATGGAGACAGCCCGCATGGAGCCTAATGATATTGCTCGCTGCAACTAGGCCGACAACAACCATTCGTCCGCCTGTGCCTTCCAGTCATTCGCGAGGCGATTGATTAATGGAAATCATAGTCAGGCGAGTTCTCCCGGCGTCGGAGCGACGCAAGTGCCCAAGAATGGGCCCTTTTTTGGACACTCGGCCCGCCAATCCCAAGACAGTTCGTCCTGTACTTGAAAAATCAAAAGTGGATATTCGACGGTGTCCCAAATGAGCCTGCTTGCGCTTGCATTGGTTCTTGTAGCAGCGCTCCTGCACGCCACGTGGAATATCTTCGCCAAGCGATCAAGCGGAGGCCTCCCGTTTGTCTACCTAGCACTACTTAACGGAGTAGTGCTAGTGGCTGTTCTGAATCGCATTCCTTCCCTGAACTCAGGCGGCCGATCTTTAACGCATTGCGGCGTTACTCGCTGCGCAGAGCGACGATCGGATCGACCTTGGTAGCGCGGCGCGCTGGCAGCCAGCAGGCGGCTAACGCCGCAGCCGCGAGGACTAGCACGGCCGACAGGAATGTCGGTACGTCCACCGGGCTGATCTCGTAGAGCTGCCCCTCGATCAAACGCGCCGCACCCAGTGCGGCTGTAACCCCGACCGCGACGCCGGCCAGCGCCAGCAGCATCCCTTGTCCAATCACGAGACAAAGGATGTTACGGAGCTGCGCACCGAGTGCGATGCGGATGCCAATCTCGCGGGTTCGCTGTCCGACCAGAAACGACATCAATCCGTAGAGCCCGAAGGCGGCCAAAATCGCAGCCATTGCCGCGAACATGCCGTTTAGTGCCGCCGAGAACCGATTACGCGCCGTCGATTGCGATAACCGGTCGGTCATCGTGGCGACACCCCAGAGCGTGGCGTCCTTCTCGAATCCACGAATCGATGCCCGTGCCGAGGGGAATAGCGCCGATGGGTCGCCATTCGTGCGCAGAACCAATTGTCGCGCGGTTCCCTCGTCGCCGATCTGTCCAGACGCAAGGTAAAAGGCCGGACGAACATCCGCCGCGAGTCCGAAATCGCGCACGTCTCCAGCCACGCCGACGATTTCCAACCGAATTCCGCTGTCCCCCCACGGCAGCATGAGAATCCGGCCAACGGGATTCTCCGCCGGGAAGAGACGTTGCGCCAGCGCCTGACTGATAATCGTCACGGGCGGACCACCGGGCACGTCCGCAGCGGTGAAATCGCGGCCCGTCACGATCGGTATGTGCAGCGTCGGAAAGAAGCCGGGCGTAACCATTCGCCGTGTGGCGGGGATGAGATCGGAGGGTGATTGCGAAGGACGATCGGCTCGATACACGCCATTCCACGGCCCGCCCGATGGCGGCAATTGATCCGAACTAGCGACATTCACGACTCCTGGGAGCGCGCGCAGGCGTTCCATAATCCCCTGGAAACGGAGGAGAGTCGCCGGTGCCGCGCCGCTGGATGCGGGCAGTTGCACCGACATCGTCAGCAGACCAGCGGGCTCGAAGCCTGGCGACACCCGCTGCAATCGCATCGCACTTTGCAACAAGAGCCCTGTAATGACCAGCAGGACTAGAGACAGCGCCATTTGCGCGGCAACGAGCACTCGACGCCCGCCGAGGCCACCGCCTCCAGAAACGCTGCGACTAGCTCTGTGAAGCGAGTTCATCAAATCCCAGCGGGACGCTCGCCAAGCGGGAAACACGCTCGAAGCTCCAGCGGCGACCGCCGCGGCCAAAACCGTGCCTAGCAGCACGCTGCCATCGATATGCACTGCTTCCAGACGCGGAATATCGCTAGGCCCGATGGCCTTGATCAACTTTAGACCGAGATACGCGAACGATATTCCTGCCGCCGCGCCGATACCGATGACGATGGAACTCTCGGTCGACAACTGCTGCGCGACGGCTGCCGGAGAGGCGCCCAACGAGAGCCGCACCGCCATCTCGCCTCGGCGCGCAAGTGTTCGCGCCAGGAACAGGGATGAGAGATTCGCGCAGGCGATAAGCAGCAGCACCACCGTTGCGCCCATCAACAGAAGCATCGTCGGGCGCATGCCTCCGAAGAGCTTCTCGTGCAGGGGCGTCAGTGCGACGGACCAACCGCCCTTATCCTTCGGATTGTCCGTCGCGATATGCGCGGCAACCACCGCAATCTGGCTTTGAGCGCGTCGGAGATCGACGCCGTCCGCCAGCCGGCCGATGACGACAAAGTTGTTGTTGCCGCGCCCGCTTTCTTCGCCACCGCCCCGTTGCATGGGAAACCACATCTCGACACCAGACGGAAAATCGAAGTCCGCCGGCGTAACACCGACGATTTCATAATCGGCGCCATCGATTTCCAGTGTCTGGCCCACAACGTCGGGGGCTCCTCCAAGCTTCGCCTGCCAGAAACGATGACTTACGACGACAACATTACGGCTCCCCGCGATTTCTTCCTCAGCGATGAACGAACGGCCAACGGCCATCCGTACGCCCAAGGTGTGGAAATAATTCCCCGAGACTTTACCAGACGTGACGCGCTCTGGTTCTCCACGGCCAAGGACGATTCGTCCCGGCTGCCAGATGCTGCGCGCGGCAAGCGACTCGAATGCGTCGCACTTGTCGCGGTAGTCGAAGTAGTCCAACGCCGACAACGAGTTGGCGGAGCCGGTGTCCGTGATTGCGTCGACCCATACAAGCTTCCCGGGATCACGAAATGGCAACGGTTGCAAAACGACGCCCCGCAGCACGCTGAACATCGTGGTCACGGCTCCGATGCCAACCGCCGCGATCAGGATGACCGCCACTGCGAAGCCGGGGGCTTTTAGAAGCGTGCGGACGGAAAAACGGAGATCGGAAAACATTGCGAGGAGATGTGCTGGGAGCGCTCAAGTGAATCGCATGTGGCGTGCCATCGGAAAGGGTAAGCCCTAACTTCTTTATTAACACCATCTAATGGGTTTCCCGATCCTATTTCTGTCGAGTTTTTGCCCGTTTGTGGAACGGATGGTTCCCAATTCCGGGAAACCACCCAGAACAGTGATCATGAAGCGGTTTCGGTACGGTGTTGCAGTGGAAAGGCTGACCGCGAAACTGCGTATTCAGGTGTGGTGACGGGGCACAGCAGTAGCCGAGGCCCACTGGCTACGGATCAGAACGTCCCCGCGGCGATTCGTCGCCGTCGTTGTGTTATGGCAATACGACCAAGATTAAGCAGACGTTTCCCCATTATCCCAAAACCGACCCTTAATCGAACAGGCGCGAATCCCGGAGGCCGGAATTGTCGGACGATCAATTCCGAGTTCTTTCGCGACACTTCGCCTTGCGCTGCAATATTCGCGCCGGTCAACCTCGCATTGAGAAGTTAGACACCTCGGGCGGCCGTGCGAGGAAGGCCGCGTCCGCGGTCCGGCGCAGAGGCTTCGCGTTCGAGATCCGCTCAATCCGCGGGCCGAAGGCTCTCCACTTTGCCGCTGTCGGCCCTTGTGAGCGTGCCGTCGAATGCAAGCCAATCGCCCGGGCGGAATGATTTGTTCATCTTGCCGGGAACGATGATGAGTCCTGAATTTTTGACCACGATGCCATTGTGGAGCTTCATGGCGTTCGCCATCACCTTGGTCACTCCGTTCCGCGTTATCAGCACCTGATAATGGCTCCAGGTGAACCCGTCCCGCACAACGACAACGGGGACCGGGTTCTCTGTGGTCACGACGGTGGTCTGAATTATGGTATCTGCGAATGATGCGGATGCGCCGGCTAGCGCGAATATCAGGGCGAGCGAGAGATTGGATGTGTTTTTCATATTGATTGATTCCCCGTTGGAAATGGACGAGCGAATCGAGGGTTTAAGTTGCGGTTGGAATTTCCGCGGACAGGGGTTCGCAGCGACACGAATGTACAACCGATTCTAGATGCGAACCATGGGGTAATACCCGAATAGAGGTTTTCGAAATTCGATCCCTATAATGCGCCGTCCTACCCGCAGCCGTTCAGGCAATGATGCCTTCCTTTGGGTGGCCCTTTTCAGACTTTGCGGGCTTGTGTTCCTGATTGCGCGTGTAGCGCGACCTGGCGCCTCGGGTTGGGTCGTCGGGTATTGGGTGCGAGCCCCGGATGAGTCCGGGCCTACGTCCAGCCGGGTCCCCATGGGGTATTACCCTTATGCCGCACCGAATTACCGGTGGAGAAGTGCGAACACCAATTAAATTTTGGCGCTTGGGACGGAACCTTTGGCCGCCAATTGCCACGATACGGGTGTACTCACACTCAAAACCAGGATTCTTATGGAAACAACTCCTTCAGCCTCCCACGAGGAACCCACAACGGATACCTCAGCTAAACACATCTCCATCGGCACCAAGACCGTCGTCGGTGGTTCAGGGGCCCTGCTCGGGGCGATTGTCGGCGGTCCGATTGGGGCGGTGGTCGGCGGCGCAATTGGAACCGCGGTCGGAGCGGTCGCCGAGCACAACCCTTCGGGCAAGACGTCCCATGCCATCGAGTCGACGGTCGAATCGGTCCGGAAGGCAGCGGGCCGCACCGAATCCGCGGCTAGAACGCTCAAGCATAGGACCGTTGCCGTGGCGCGCGGAGCCGCCGAGGGCGCCAAGCGCGAGTTTAAAGCCTCGGAGTAATCCGACCATGTTCGGCACCATCGCACTCGTCTTGCTTCTGCTGCTCGTCGTCGGAGCGCTTCCGACTTGGCCTCACAGCCGAAACTGGGGTTATTATCCCAGCAGCGGCTTTGGGCTGATAATGATCGTAGTCCTGATTGTTCTTATCATCTAGCCGACGCGCTTCCTTCGGGGCTTAGGCTCCGCTCAGCTCGATTGCCTATTTGAGATTCTTCAGCGAGTCGATGGCCTTGGAAAACTTGGGGTCCGCCTTGAGGGACGCCTCATAGGCCGCACGGGCGCCGACCTTGTCCCCTTGCAGCTCCAGGATATTTCCAATGCGCCAGTGCGCGGCCGCATGTCCGGGCACATTTTCCGGTGGATCCAGGGAAAGGCACCGTCTCAGGGCGGCCAGCCCCTCTTCCAGTCGCTGGCCGGTTTGGGCCGCTAGGCGCCCCATCTGGTAGTTGGCGCCGTAGTTCCCAGGCTCGGCCTTCACGACCTCTGCAAACTCGGTGAACGCCGATTCGGAATTATTGTCGGCGGAATAGACGGTGGCAGCCGCGAAATGTCCGCGGGTGGCATCCAGCCTCCCAATCGCCTGGGCCTGCTCCATGGCCTTGTCCTTGCCACCGCCGGCGATGCTGGGCGCCTGGCAGCAGTACTCCATCAGGTCCCAGCGGGCATCAATATTCTTCGGATCGAGCTCGATCGCCCTTTCGTACTCGGCTTCGCACTTCTTCGCCCAGCCCAATTGGGAGAAGAACCCGGCATTCTGCGCGGTGACGCCATACGCATCGCCAAGCACCATGTGCATCCGGCTGTCTTTGGGCGATAGAGCGACGGCCTTCTCCAGGTAGGCAACGGCTTTCTCGCGTTCTCCGCGTTGCAAGGCTATCTGACCCAGGTAAAACGGAACATCGGAATTGCCGGGATTGGTTGCGACGAGGGCTTCGAAAGCCTTCTGGGCCTTCGCCAATTGGTGGTGGTTAAAAAGCGCCACGGCGGCATCCAGGGTCGGCGCCTCCCCTTCCGCCGGAAGGCAGACCCCGCCAAGGAGAAAGCCGATGGCCGAGATAAGGACGCGGAAGTCCCTCGCAGCCGCGCGCGGAAAGGAAACATTACGAGGCAATACGCTGCTCACGATATTGGTTTGGCGGGTTGGAAGGCCAAAGAAATGAGCGCGCAGATTCAATATCAAAGCGGCCGCTTGGCCTCTTGATTCTTGAACAGGACTGCTTCATTCCTGGACTGAGCCTCCGACCGGCTAAATCCTTCCTGTCGGGCACCCCGCATGAACCCAGCCCCAATAATTCCCGTTTCGGAATCCGGGACGCACCCCGCCCTAGCCGGCGTGATGCTTTGCTGCCTCGCGCTGGCCACGGGCGCCGCACTGCGCGCCGACCAAACCGTGACCCTCGACGGCGGCGCCGGAGGGCGCCGCTTCGATGGGATCGGCGCCGTCAGCGGCGGTGGCGCCACCTCGGTTCTGCTTAAGGACTATCCCGAGAAGCAGCGAAGCCAGGTGCTGGACCTCCTCTTCAAGCCGAAATTTGGCGCCTCGATGAGCTCGCTCCTCGTTGAGGTGCCCGGAGACGGGAATTCGACGCAGGGATCTGAACCGAGCCACATGCACACGAAGGGTGACGCAAATTTCAGCCGGGGATACGAATGGTGGCTGATGCGCGAGGCCAAGCGGCGCAATCCCGATATCACGCTAGACGCCTGCGCTTGGGGCTGTCCCGGATGGGTGGGTTCCGGAACCTTCTGGTCGCAGGACATGGCCGACTATTACGCTTCCTGGATCGGGGGCCTGAAGTCCGCCTACGGCATCGACCTTGACGCCATCGGCTGCCGAAATGAGAAGGGCGTAAGCGAGGAATTCGCGAAGATGCTTCGAGCAACCCTGAACGCGAAGGGGCTGCAGAAGGTCAAGGTCCACGGCTTCGACAATTGGGGGAAGACCAAGTTCGACTGGGTGCCGGACCTCGCGACGGATCCCGCCCTGCGAGATTCGATCGACGCGATAAGCAACCACACGCTCCTCGACGTCGCCGCGCCGGAGAGCGTGAGGAAGTTGAGCGATGAGATGGGAAAGCCGATCTGGGACACCGAGGAGCATGTCTACAAGGAGGGCTTCGACTGCGCGATCAGCATCGTGAACGCCTTCAACGAGAATTACATCGGCAGCGGCGCGACAAAGATCGTCAACTGGTACCTCGTGGGTTCGACCTACCGGATCGAGCCATACCCGGAAACGCCGGCCGCCCTGATCGCAAACACGCCCTGGAGCGGCCACTATTACGTGCGCGAGGCACTCTGGGGCTACGCGCACTATGGTCAGTTCACGAAGGCCGGCTGGCAGTACCTGAACGGGGCGTGCAAGCGGCTTCGGGGAGGCGGCACCCTTGTCACGCTGAGGTCGCCCGACGGGAATTACTCCATCATTGCCGAGACCAGGGGAGCGGCGGAGGCGCAGGCCGTGACGTTCAAGGTCGCGGGCGGCCTGTCGGCGGGCAACCTCTGCGTCTGGCGGAGCAGCGAGGCCGAAAGCTTCGTCAGGCTCTCGGACGTGCGGCCCTCAAACGGCGAGTTCACCCTCATTCTCGAGGCCGACTCGATCTACTCGATCTCCACGACCACCGGACAGCAGAAGGGCTCGTTTCCAGACATTCCGGACGACACGGACTTCCCGTTCCCCTATCGGGAAAATTTCGGGACCTATGCGAACGCCGAGAAATGGGGCTACCTGCCTCACTACACGGCCGACATAGACGGAGTTTTCGAGGTGGCGGACCGGCCGGACGGTCCTGGAAAATGCCTGCGGCAGGTCATCGACCACAAGGCGCAGAGCTGGGCACCTGAATGGATGCCCTACACGATCATCGGCGACCGCAACTGGAGCGACTACGAGGTGAGCTCCGATGTCTACCTTGATGACGGCGGATGGGCCGGGGTCATGGGCCGGGTCAACGACACAGGAACCGGCTACGGGTGTGCGCCCAAGGGATACTATGCCAGGCTAGCGTCCGACGGAAGCTGCTCCCTTTACGTGTCAACCCAGGACCCGGCGGCGGTCTACGGAATCCAACTGGCAAAGGCAAAGGTGGCGCCGGTTGGCGACCGCCGCTGGCACCGCCTTTCGATGAGGCTCGCGGGAGCCACCCTGACGGTGCTCGTCGACGGCACCCAGGTGCTGTATGCGACCGACACCCACTACCGCCGAGGAATGGCGGGGCTCATCACTGGGGGCGAGGCCGACAGCAGGAATTCGGCGTGCTTCTCCGACCTGGCGATCCATGCGCCGGGCGCCGAGATGCCCAAAGCTACCGAGTTTGGGCCGGACAGGCTTCCGATGTATTGAGACCGGGCAACGGGTCAAAGGTGCTGGCCGTAGGCCCGGAACCCGCGGTAGCTGATGATGAGGCGCTTCAAAAGGCGCGAAAGCTCGCGATCCCACCGGCTCTGCGGCCAGTCAGCGGGTAGCGCCAGTTCAACCTCGAAGGGCGCAAAGGCCGGATCGCCCGAGAAACTCAGGGGGCCTCCGGCAACGAGGCTTTGCGACACCGCCTCGAAGCGAACGGGCCACGGATCAAAATCGGTCGACGAGAAGACCTCCACCCCGGTGGGATGAGCCGTCGTGGAGAGCACCGAGCGTACCAGGGCCGAGGCCTCGCGGTCGGAGGTGGAGGCGATCCGGAGGAATCCCTGATAGCCCTGTTGCTTGGAGTATTGTTGAATCAGGCGAATCTCCGGCTCGAGGGAACGTCCCCAGTGCTCGCCGAGCAGATCCCTGATGCCGCCCTCACCCAGAAAGCCCCTCACGTTGGCGACCGGAAAGAAGGATACGTTGATGCCCCGCCCGATGTCCGGCTTCTTGATGAGCTCCTCAATGAGAGCCAACTGTGCCCGCACCGCGGGCAGTTCCTCCCGGTTGAATCCGGCGAGAACGGCCAGGCTCAGGGCGTCCCTGGACTGGTGTGAGCCAAAATAGACGAAATGCGCCAGGTAATGGGAGACAGCCCCCTCGTCAAAGGGCCCGAGGGGCGATCCGAAGACCACTTCGGATCCCTCCGCAAGCTTGTAGAGGGTGCTTATCCGCGAAGCCAGGTGCGTCGCAACACGGGCGTTGTGCGAGGGCGCGCTCAGCTCCCGAGAACGAAACGAAAGGGGACGATTTAAGGTCATTATATTAATGTACATTAAAATAGTATTGTTATAGGGCCAAACTCCACCTCGAACAGCCCTTATGACTGACTTTTCCTAACTCATTGTTTAAATGGGCCTCCCATGGCGCCGAGGCCCTCCTTTCGAGCGCAACCGAAACCCGATGCCCATCAGGCTGCCGGGATCGGAATTGGGAGAAATACCCGCCTCCTGTGGCCGGTTTGGGAAAAAGTGCAGTGTGCGCCTAGGGCCCCACAAGCATCGCCCAAGCCACCAATACACCGAGAGACACAACGGTAATCGGAAGGCCGATCCGTGCAAAATCTCCGAACGAAATCACGATCCCCTGGCGGCGCGCCTGCTGAACGACGATGATATTGGCGACGCTCGCGGTCATGATGGTGTTCCCGGCGAAGCTGTTTGCCGCGGCCATGACATAGGCGTTTACGGCATGGGTGAGCGGGACGATCTTGATGAGGAGGACGACGGCGGGAGCGTTGTTGATCAGCACCGAAAGGGCCGTCGTCAACACAGCCTCGTTCAGGGGCTTGGAGGGCTGAAAGCCGATGTCCCCCATCCATTTCACCAGATCGAGGCTGTAGCCGGTGGCCTGAAAGGTCCCGCCCACGACGAAGAGGGAGCCAAACAGGACGAGGATCTGCCAATCGACCAGCCCAAGGAGGTCCTCCGTGCGAAACTTGGTGCTGAGGAGGTGGATGCCGGCGGCCACGAGCACGGTGATTTCGCGCGGAATCCTCGTGAAGAAAAGCGCGATCACGGCCGCAAGGACGACGAGCCCCTTCCACATGTGGTAGCGGTCGAGCGGATAAGCGGGACCCTCGGCCTCGACGTCCTCGGGCCGGAGCTTCGGGGGCCCGGACCGGACGTTCAGGCGAGTGAAAACGTACGTGCTGGCCAGCCCGAGCACCACGGGGACGAAGCTCCAGACCATGTAACCGGCGAAGCTCAGGTTGGCGACCGTGCCGATCATGATGTTCTGGGCGTTGCCGATCAGCGTCAAAGCGGCGCCGATGTTGCTCGCGGCCGCAAGCGCGATCAGGAACGGGACGGGATCCATGTCCTTCTTGACGAGCGCCACCGCGACAACGGGCGCCAGGACGTAGCACACCACGTCGTTGTTCAGGAAGGCCGACAGGGCGGCTGACACCACGATCAGGAAGACCAGGAAATGCGTGGGGGCGCTCAGGCGGGCGGAGATCCCGCCGGCGACACGGTCGTAAAATCCGGACAGGCGAAGCTGGGCGGAGATGACGAAAAACCCGAACAGGATCAGGATTGTCGACCAGTTGACGATCGATGCCACCTGGAGCTGCGATCCGCCCGAGAAGATCATCATTGCCATGGCGCCGAGGAGCGCGATCCCGGTCCTGTTGAGCTTAAGGCCCGGTATCCGGCCTACCGCGAGCCCGAGATAGGTCAGGATGAAGATGGCCAGAACAACCGGCCTATGGTCTGGGGGCACGCTCATTGCGGTCTTGGGTGTCCGGGTGGATCGCCCTTGCTACGGCGATCATATAGACATAATATAGTGCACAATGGGCACCGCGACAAAAATCCTGATAGGCTTCATCGCACTGGTCGTGATCGCAGGTCTTCTGCTCATGTCCAGTTATAACGGCCTCGTTAGCCTGCAGCAAGCCACCGACGCGCAATGGGCGCAGGTGCAGAACGTCTACCAGCGGCGCGCGGACCTCGTCCCGAATCTTGTGAGCACCGTGTCGGGAGCCGCCAATTTCGAGAAGTCCACGCTGCTTGCGGTGACCGAGGCCAGGGCCTCGGTGGGCCGCGTGCAGCTGCCGGCCGGGGCGGCTCCAACCGACCCGGCCCAGCTGGCGGCCTTCCAGCAGGCGCAGGGCCAGCTTGGCTCCGCCCTTTCTCGCTTGCTCGTCGTTTCGGAACGGTACCCCGATCTCAAGGCGACCGCAAATTTTCGCGACCTCCAGGCCCAGCTCGAGGGCACGGAGAATCGCATCGCCGTCGAGCGCGGGAGATTCAACGACGTGGTCCAGGCCTATGACACGGCCATCCGAAGGTTCCCGGCGGTCTTTTTCGCAGGCATGTTCGGCTTCTCTTCGCGCCCCTATTTCACGGCGACGACGGGTTCGGAGGTTCCGCCAAAGGTGCAATTCGACTTTGGCAATGCCGCTCCCGCAAAGCCGTGAGCGTCCGAACGACCGGCCTGGCCCTGATAGCCCTTTTTGCGGTGGGAGCCGCCTCCGCCGAGGTGATCCCTCCGCCGCCGGCGGCCCATTTCAACGATTATGCTTCCCTGGTCAGCCCCGCGACGGCCGCGTCGCTCGAAACCCGGCTGGACCAGTTTGAGCGCGCGACGTCAAACCAGATCGTCGTCGCGATCTACCCGAAGCTCGAGAGCGAATCGTCGATCGAGGACTACACGGTCCGGGTTGCGCAGTCGTGGCATGTGGGCCTCAAGGGAAAGGACAACGGCGCCGTCCTGTTCATTTTCGCGCAGTCCCATCAGGTCTATCTCCAGGTCGGCTACGGCCTGGAGGGCCCCCTGCCCGATGCATTGGCAAAGCGGATCGTCTCCGATGAGATTATCCCGCGGTTCCGCAAGGGCGACTACGACGGGGGCGTGACCGCCGGCGTGACGGCAATCATGGCCGCCACCCGAGGGGAATACCACGGGAGCGGCCGCACGGTGGCGGACGGCAAAGTCCGGGGCGATTCGCTCGTGCCCCTCTTCTGGATCGTGTTCTTCATCATTTTCGTGGTCTCGATGATCCGCCGCCAGGGCGCCATGTACCACAGCGGCGGGCGGCGCGGCATCGGCGGAGCTTTCGTGCCCCTGATCTTCCCCGGAGGCGGGGGAGGCTTTGGAGGAGGCGGGGGCGGATTCGGCGGCGGCGGAGGATTCTCCGGAGGCGGCGGGAGCTTTGGCGGCGGCGGCGCGGGGGGGAGCTGGTGACACCCGCATGAAACTGAATCTGTTCCTTCCGAGGATCGATCACGACCGGGTCGTCGAGGCCATCCGGGCCGCCGAGGCGGGGACGTCAGGGGAGATTCGGGTTGTCGTGGCCCGGCACAAGGTGGAGGACCCGGTAAAGGCGGCTCAGGCCTACTTCAACAAGATGGGAATGGCCGGTTCTCCGCACCGCAACGGAGTGCTGGTCTTTGTGGCTCCCCGATCGCGGCGCTTCGCCGTGATTGGCGACGCGGCCGTCCACGAGAAATGCGGGGACGCCTTCTGGTCCGGCCTCGCCGAGGCCATGGCGGGCCATTTCCGGAAGGGCGATTTTACATCGGGGATTGTGCACGGAGTCGACCGCGCCGGGGAGCTCCTGGCTGGCGCGTTCCCGCGCAAGGCGGGCGACGCCTCGGCGGGCGCGCCGAGCGTCTCCGAGGTGGACTGACCGCCGGCGGGAGCGCCTGCTTCCGAGGCTAGGGCCCCAGGAGGCGGCCCGCCAACTGCGCCTCAAATCCGTCCCTGTTCCTCCAGCGGATGGCGACCCTCGCCCTGTAGGCGCCGCCCGCGTCGCGGCGGGTGTAGCCTTCGTCGGTGATGTCGAAGCGAATGGCCTCGGTCTCGACCAGGTCCTCCGAATAGGCGAGATAGACGGCGACGCAGTCAAAGAGCGTGGTCGAGCGCGTGGCGAAGAAATCGCAGTTCATCCAGTTCTGACGCGGGGCGAAGACGCAGTAGCTCTCGATCACCGCGCGGAGCAGCGGGTCCCCGGTCGAGCTCCATATCGCGTGGTAGCGCTCCCCGGTCAGACTCACGGAGCCGCAGGTGTCGAGCGGCGTGAGAAGAATATCCGCCCACGGCGCGGAGAGGACCGTCCGCAGCGCATCCGGCGCCACGCGCACATTCGTCTCGGGGGACGGCGGACCGCCGCCGTATCCGACGTCAAAGCTCCCAAACATGCCCACAAACCGGCATCTCGCGGCGATCGCGGGGGCTCGCTTGATGGCAAGGGCAAGGCTGGGAACGGGTCCAATGGCGACCACCGTGACGGGGCGCGGCGAGCTCATGACGACGTCAATCAGCGCGCCAATGCCGTCCGGGTAGACCTTCCCGGGGTATTTGCCGATTTCATAGCCCGAGATCCACGGGGTCAGGGTCTTGTTGTCGTCCCCCTTCGGGCCGTTGTTGTCGCCGAGGCCGATCGGCACGTCGCCGCGTCCGGCGGCCTGGAGGAGCTTGGCCGCGACCTTTGCCCGATAGGGCGTGTCCGCCGGGTCGGTAAGGACGAGCTTAAGGTCGAGTTCCGGCGAACGCAGCAGAAGGGCGAGAGCCCAGGAGTCGTCGATGTCGGTCCCGATGTCGGTCACGAGGATGACCGGGGTCCTTGGCGCCTCAAGGGCCGGGGCCCCGTGCAGGGCGGCGGCGGCCAAAATGGCCAGGAAGGTCCCAAGGACCGGGCGGTTTGTCTTCATGGGGGCGTAGATGGGAATGGCTTGAGTCGGCCCAGGCTCTCCTCGGACGGCGCAGAACGGGCGGGGAGACCATGAGAACCCCAATTCGGATGCCGCATCAAGCCCCATTGGCCCGCGGCCCCCGGGCCAGGCCCGCTAACGGGCGAGAAGGCGGGTGATCCGGTCCCGGAGAGTCTCGTTCCACTCCTCCGAGGTGACGCTGTACATGACGGTGTCGCGAATCGTGCCGTCGCGCCGGAGGGACTGGCGCCGGATAACGCCGTCCTTCCTGGCCCCCAGGCGCTCGATCGCCGCCTGGGACCTCACATTGAGGATATCGGTCCTCCAGCCCACCACCGTGCAGCCCAGGGTGTCGAAGGCGTGCTCCAGCAGGCGCAGCTTGCAGGCCGTGTTCACGTTCGTGCGCTGCCAGCTCCTGGCGTACCAGGTGTACCCGATCTCCACCCGGCGCGCGGCCGGGATGATGTCGTGATAGCTCGTCGATCCGATGATCCGTCCGCCTGCGAGTTCGCGCACGACCCACGGGACCCGGGCGCCCTTTGCGCAGTCGGCAAGGGCGTTCTCGATGTAGCTGAGCGTATCCTTGGGCTCGGGAACCCAGGTGAAATGGAGCGTCCAGAGCTGGCCGTCGGCCGCCGCGGCCTTGAGGGCCTCCTCGTGCTCGCGTTGGAGCGGCTCAAGCCTGATCCCTCGACCCTCGAGGGACACCGTTGGATCGACCCGGAACACGACGCCTCCGGGTCCTCAGGAAGCAGGGAACGGGGTGACGCGCCGAACCAGCTGCAGCGGAATCCCCCACGGGTCGCGGACCATGATGAGGAAGGAGCCGTCAGGAAGCGTCTCCTCGTAGGCGGGCGTGGCGCCGGCGGCCACGAGCCTCGCTCGCACGGAGCCCGGGTCGTCGGCGACGAAGGCCACATGGAAGCAGAGCGGGTGCGCCGACCTGAACTCGGTGTAGGCCGCGGCGGGATTGCTGTAGACCTCGAAGATGACGCGCCCCGTTTCGTCCGCGAGGAACGAGGTGAACGGGGAGTCGCTCCGGGAGCGGGCCACGCGCAGGCCAAGGTGGGTCACGTACCACTGGGCCGTGGCCTTTGCATCGGGGACGTTCAGGGCGAAGTGTTCGAATTTCATCGGGTGGAGGTTTTCAGGAAGTCGCTGATCCGGGCCCGGGCCTCGGGGCCCGCGTCCTCGAGCACGTAGTGGCCGGCCCGGTCGAGCCGCTCAATCCGTGCTTCGGGATAAATCTCACGCCAACGGGAAAGAAACGTGTCGTCGAAGCAAAAATCGCGGCCCCCCCAAACTACGAGCTTGCGATTGGCGGATAGGCGCGGGAGGGCCTCGGCGATGCGGAGAAGCTCCTGCCGGCTGGGATGGTCCTCCTCAAGCGGGATGTCGCGCACGAAACGGTGCACGGCGATTCGGCTCGCCCAGCTGTCGTACGGGAACAGGTACCCCCGGCGCTCGTTCCACGAGAGCCTCCTCGAGGCCATCGCCATCCAGGTCGCCGGCTCCGCGAAGCCGTTCAGCCCCCGCACGATGAATTCCCCAAGCAGGGGGAGGCGGCAGAGCGCGATTCGCTTCGGGATCCGTCCCGAGGGGAACGCGGCGGTGTTCATGATGACGAGGCTCCCCACCCTTTCCGGCTGGCGGGTGGCAAAGCCGAACCCGATGGCGCCGCCCCAGTCATGGACGACCAGGTGGACCCTGCGAAGCCCGAGGGAGTCGACCAGGCCTTCGATGTCGGAGATGCGGTTCGCCAGGCGATAATCATAGTGCCCGGGCTTCGAGGAGAGCCCCATGCCGATGTGGTCCGGGACCACGCAGCGCAGGTGCGGCGAAAGCTCCCTGACAAGGTCCCGGTAATAGAAGGACCACGTGGGGTTGCCGTGGAGCATGAGGACCGCCTCGTCGGTGCGCGGCCCCTCGTCCAGGTAGCTCATCTGGGCGCCCCGGGGCGTGGGGAAGGATTTGGGCGCGAAGGGGTAAAGCTTCGCGAGCCAGTCGGGGATGCCTGGGGGCCGGCTCACCATTCCAGGGCCATCATCAGGCAGTTGAGCCCGCTTCCGATCCCCATCAGGGCGACTCGGTCGCCTTCGCGCACGGCCTTGGCGTCGACCGCAGCCGAAAGGGTCGCCGGGAGGGATGCCGAGCCCATGTTGCCCAGGGTCTCGAAGGTCGAATAATCCTTGGCAATGTCGAGTCCGAGGGTCTCGTAGAGTCGCCTTCGGTGGGCGCTTCCGACCTGGTGGCAGATGGCGCGTCCGACGGTCTCCCGGTTCCAGCCGGTCGTCGCGGTGAATTCGTCCCAGGTCTCCTTGGCGAGGGCGACCCCGGCCTCCAGCATCCGCTCGGAATCCGTCTGCATCGCCAGCCCCCCTGCGGAGGCGGTGTTCCCCTGGCAAAGCTCGCTGTGCTCGGTCGCCGAGCGGCACACGCCGCCCAGGATGCGGTGCGCGCGTCCCCGGACCAGGTCGCTGTGGCAGACAACGGCCGCGACCGCCCCGCAGCCAATCGTCAGGTTCGCAAAGAAGGGCTTGATCGAATTCCGGTCGAACGGCCCGCCGAGGAGCGTCCTTACGGTCTCCTCGACCAGCGGGCGGCCGTTTTCGCCGGCCGCAATCAGCGCGCTCCGGATCTGGCCGCTCTCGATAAGTCCCGCCGCGACGGCGATCGAGTTCAGGAAGCCGAGGCAGGCGTTCGACAGGTCGAAGACTTGGGTCGACGCTGAGAGGCCGATCTTTCGGTGCGCGAACGAGGCGGATGCCGGCTCGAGCATGTCCCTGGAAACCGCCGCGTGGATGAATAGGCCGATCTGCGCCCGGCCGAGCGAGGACACGCCGAGCACGGCCCGGCCCGCGGCCGCGCTCGCGTCCGAGGGCAGCGTGCCGTCGGGCCACATCCGCCTCTCGCGGATCCCTGTCATGAGTTCGAGGCGCCCGAACGGCAGCCGAAGGCGCTCGTAGAGCGGCCGGAGCTGCTCCTCGATCGCGGCGGAGGTCCAAACCTCGCCCGGGAGGGCCACGGCGATCGACTCGAGGCAGACGTTGTTGAATCGCATGGATCCGTGGCGCCCGCCCTAGCGGGGAGGCCTCATGGCCAGCTGGATGACGTCCTTGTCGAACATGTTGGAGCCGAGGCCCGCGTCGACAACGAGGGTCGCCGCGTTGATGCCGCTGCTTCTCTTGCTAAGGAGGAAGAGGGCCGCGTTGGCCACCTCCTGGGTCTCGAGGTTCCGCCTGCGGAAGGTGAGCTTCTCGGCGTACAGGTAGCTCTCGAGGTAGCCGGGAATGCCGGCGGAGGCGCTCGTCTTGAGCGGACCGGATCCGACGACGTTGAACCGGACCTCGGAGTCCGCGCTGAACGATTTCGCGAGGAAGCGGGCCGAGGACTCGAGCGCCGCCTTGATCGGCCCCATGTAGCCGTAGTTGTCGGGGGCGACGAGGAGCGACGAGATCCCGATCGTGACGACCGAGGCGTCGCGCGCGAGGTGCGGGGCGAAGGCCCGCGCGATTTCCACGAGCGAGAACGCCGAGACGGCGGTCGCCTGGAGGAAGTCCCTTCTCCGGGTCGCATGAAAGGGCTTCGGCCCCTCGGAATAGTTGGCGAAGGCGATCGAGTGGACAATCCCGTCCAGGGGGGCCTTGAGCGACGCGGCCACCTCCGCGGCGAGGAGGTCGACGGCCCCCTCGTTCTCGACGTCGCACACGTGCACGGCGCGGCTGCCCAGGAGCGAGTCAAGCGACCTGCGGCGCTCCTGCGAGCGCACGCTGTAAAGGACCCGCGCCCCCTCCTCCTCAAGCGACCTGCCGATCGCCCAGGCGACGCTGCGCTTGTTGGCGACGCCGAATACAAGGAACGTCTTGCCCTCCAGGCCGAGGAAACTCATGGCGCCGCCCCCGGAGTCATCCAGGCGACTGAAAACTCCACGTTCAGGATCCGCGCGTCGCCGCGCTTCATCAGGCCGCTCATGACGTAAAAGGCGCCCATGGCGCTTTTCATCCTCACCTCGATGGTCACCGTGTCCCCCGGGTAGACCGGATTGCGGAAGCGGACGTCGGAGATCTTCACGAGAAGGGGCATGCCCCCGGTGAGCTGCTGGCCCGCCAGGATGCTCGACAGGTGGAGGGCTCCCGCCTGGAACACCGACTCGCACAGGAGGACGCCGGGAGTTATCGGCGTGCCCGGATAATGGCCGGAATAGAAGTCCTCCGCGGGGCGCCAGGTGCGCCGCGCGACGAGGCGCTCCGGACTCTCGGAAACGATCTCGTCGACGAAGAGGAACGGGGGGCGGTGGGGGATCCTTCTTAGGATCTCGGCTGAAACCTCGCTCATGCGGCCCTCCCCTGCCTCTGGGCGCAGACGTATCGGTCTATCTTGTTGGAGACAATGACGCCGTAGTTGATGGTCCCGAGCCACCCGGACATGATGATCCCGACCGATCCCGCGTGGTAGAGCCCTGGAAGCTGCTCGGGAAGGTCCATGGAGACCTTCAGGCCCTCGAACTTGGTGCCGAAGGAGGTCCCGCCGAAGTGGGTCGTGTAGCGCTCGATGGTCCGCGGGGTCGCCGCCTCCTTCCAATCGATGAGCGCCCTTACGCCCGGGATGAACTTCTCGAGGGCCAGGATCGACTCCTCCACCAATCGCTCCTTCTCGGCCGCATATTCGGCCTCGGTCAGCTTGCTCCAGTCCGAGTAGAGCCCGTTGATCGAGGCCACGACCGTGTAGCGATCCGATCCCGGCCTCGTCTCGGGATAATAGACGGAGAAGGTCCGGCTGGTCGTGTGCAGGTCCGTCAGCTCCCTGCTGCTGAATACGGGGCTCGCCGACGTGAAGACCAGGTCCCCGATATGGGGAATCGACTCGCCCTTTCGGATGCCGAGATAGACCTGGCATGAGCTCGAATTGATCCGCACGGCCTGCGCGGCCGCCGCGAACTCCGGGGTGAAGTTCTCAGCCCCGGCGAGCCTGAAGATCGTGTTCTTTAGGTTGGCGTTTGAGAGGACCGCCTTCGCCCGGATCACCCTGCCGCCCTTTGCGACGATCCCGCAGGCGACCCTGGCGCCGCCCCGGTCTTCGACCAGGATCCGTTCGACCAGGACCTTCTTGCGCAGCTCGACCCCGTTGCGCTTGAGCTCCTCCGTCATCTTCTCGATCAGGAGATCGGAGCCGCCCTTGAACGTGTAGACCCCGGATCCCATGAAGTTGGAGAAGACGATCCCGTAGGTGATCGCCGGGTCGTCGAGGGTGGAGCCGTTTGCGTAAGCGATCGGCTCCATCAGCAGGCGCTTGACGTCGTCGCGCCCGGGAAAGAACCGCTCGAGCATCTCGCCGGTCGTCTCGGTGTTGTTGTCGTAGAAATTCATGCCCCGCAGGTACTCGTAGAACCTCTCGACGTGCGCCCGGTCCAGACCGAACTGCTCGACGAGGACCCGGGTGTAGTCCTCGCGGGTGAAGGTCGTCCAGACGTCCATTTCCGGGTTTACGAAGCGGATGTGCTTGAGCTGCACGATCGAGTCGGCGACCTCCCGGGTCCAGTACTTGCGGCAGGACTTGATCATTCCAACCGGGAACCCGTGCAGGGAGATGTCGAAGATGTGGCCCCCCTTCCGCGTGAACCAGGTGGCCAGTCCCCCGTACTGGTAGTGGTGCTCGAGCAGGAGTACGCGGTGGCCCGCCTTCGCGAGCACGTTGGCGCCCGTGAGGCCCCCAAGGCCGCTTCCTATGACGATCACGTCATACTCGTCGGCCACTCCCTTGAGCCAGTCATATGCCATGGAATTCCGATGCTGGAGGAGCCCCCCGGCTCTCGGCAACTGGTTTCGGGCCCCTAGCCGGAGGGCGCCCGGACCCGGAGGACGTGCTCGTTCGCCATGGAGATCCCGCTCAGCATCGAGCCGACGATTCCGAGCATCCCCTGGTCCGTTCCGCAGAGAAACACGTTCGAAAGCCGGGTCCGTCCGTCCGGGTGCTTCTCGGCCGCCCCGTAGATCGCCCCGCGAAGGTGCCCGGTGTATTTTTCGACGGTCGTGGGCGTGAACATGTCGGTCGCCACCGTCGCACGGGCGAGCGAGCCGGGCTCCGGGTTCCCTGGAAGAAACCGCATCGCCGACTCCTGGATCCGGCTGAACCAGCGCCGCTTGTCGGCTTGGTAGGCCTCGGCCGCAAGGTCGCACCATGAACCGTAGTTCGCCAGGCACGTGATGCGGAGCAACCCCTCGGCCAGGCCGAGGCCGGGGCCGTACTCGAAGTTGTTCGGAAAACAGATGATGCCGCTGCGCAGGTCCACCTGCCCGCCGGGTTCCCGGTACTCGAAGCGGTCCGAGTCATTGAAGAAGACGATCGTGTCGTCCCCCCACCCGAACGCCGCCGGAGGGCGGTTCAGGACGGAGATGGTCTCCACGTAGCCGAGCGTCCGGCCCGCCTTGGGCGGGTCCCCCATAAGGGCTCCGGTCTCGGCCGCCCCGATTGAGGAGAGGATCTGCCCGGCCTCCACCTCCTCCCCCGAATCGAGGATGAGCGCCGCTGCCCTTCCCTCCCGCTCGACGATCCTGCGGACGCCGCACTTCATGCGGCGTTCCCCTCCCGCGGCGCGGTATTTCGCAAGCAGCACCCGCATGATGACCCTGACCCCGTCGAGGGGGCGGGCGAAGCCCTCGAGAAAGAGGGCGCGGAACATGATCGAGAACTGGCTCAGATCCATGTCGTCCTCGCGCGCGCTCCCGTAGAACATGAGGGGGCAGAGCAGCATGTCCTCCAGCGCCGGGTCGTCGATGGACTCCCGGAGGGCGGCCCGGGCCGACCCGCCGGCGCCCGTCCCGGCGAGGGGCGCGTCGCGCACGAGGGCTGCGATCCTGCGGAAGCCGTCGATTTGCCGGGGAAACTGCGCCGCGACCTGGGACTCAAGCAGTCCGAAATCGTTCGAAAACCTCAGTTGCCTCTCGCCCCGGGGCCCGAACGCGACGCGCGAGCCCCTTTGGGGGCAGAGTGCGAATTCCTCGCGGTCGATCCGCAGCTGCCGGAAGATCTTTGCCAGCGGCGCACCCTTCGCCCCGGGCGGAACGAAGTTCGTCACGGCATGCAGGCCGACGTCGTATTTTCGGCCCCCAAGGCTGTAGAAGCCGTTCAAGCCGCCGGCGGCGTTGTGGCGCTCAAAGATGCACACGCGCTTCCCGAAGTGCGCCAGGCGTATCCCCGCCGCGAGGCCGGAGAGGCCGGCTCCGATGATGGCGACGTCATAGGGCTGGGACGAGGTGCGTAACATGTTTCAGAGTGGGAGGGAGATCGGGTGCAACGGCGCCGCTCTGCACGCATCCAGCCAAACTGGCGCGGGTTCGCGCTGCGCATCGCAATTCCATCCGGCGGCTGCCCGGGCGCAAGCCCCCACTCCCGTCCTTGCTACTCGCGCAGCCGTCCTTAGGATGCCGCTCGCGGCGAACCGGCCCCCCCGGCCCGTTGGCGCCACCGGTTTCACCCTGTTTCCCCCATCCCCTCCCAAGGACCCTGTTTCGGCGCACGGAGTCGAACCCGGGTTCCTCGGCCCCGCAGAAAACCCCATCCGCCTATGAGCGCTCCCAACCCGACCTCGGCAGAACCCCTCCGGCAGCGTGGCCTCCGGATCGCGGCGCTCGGGATCGAAACCCTCCTCATCACGTTTCTCCTGCTGCTCGGGCTGGCGGCGGCGCCCACCCCCCTTCGCGGCCAACTCCACCAGCTGCTCGGATGGAGCGAATTCGGAGCTCAGGCCGCCCCGAGCGGGGCCGTCTTCTGGTGGGGGGCACTGGCACCCCTCCTTGCGATCGGCGTCTTTCTGGGCTCCTGGCGCCTGCAGCTGCGCTCGTGGTGCCGTATCGCATTTGGCTATGCGGTCGTCGGGGGTGTGTTTGCCTATCTGGTGCACGATGATCCGACGATCCGGCGGCCCCTCACCCTGGAGCAGGTCTCACCGGGGTTTCCCGGGGCCGAGAGGAGCTTTGGGGTGATGATGCGCTACGGAAAGGCCCATCCCCTGGGTTTGAATTTCAAGGCCCCCACCTTCAAGGACCCCTTCCCCACGCTGGTCCCGGAGCCCTCCGGCCGGTGGCGGGAGACGGTCGCCTCGCGCAGGGCCGAATTCGAGGCAAACTGGATCGAACTCGCGCCGGTTCGCGCCTGGTTGACCGAACTTGAAGCGCTCGGCCCCATTGCCGACCTGACCCCGGCGCACGCGGACGCCGAAATCATCGCGTTCCAGCCGTTGCGGTCCCTGTCGCAGCACGGCATCGCGATCGCCAGCCTCCAGGCGTTGGACGGGCACGGCGACGAGGCCATAGACACGCTGCTCCCCATCCTTCAGCTGGGACGCGGGCTCCAGCCCTCCTCGCGCACGCTCGTGCGTGCGATGATCGGCGTCGTGATCGAGCGCCTAGGCCTTGAGACGGCCAACTTCATCCTGGACAACGCGGCCGCTTCGCCGGCCGCGCGCGCCCGACTCGCGGCCGCATTGCAGGGAGGAGACTCTGTGGCGGGAGCCCGGCACCTGCTCGCGATCGAGTACGCGTTCGAACTGGGTGCCTTTGGCGGAGCGAGAGCGGGTGACATCCTGGCCGAATGGGGCCCGCGCGCGAATCACCCGTGGCTGCGGCGGACGCTAAACGCGCTGAGCCCGTTCATCTACAACCCCCATGCGACCTTTAACCTTTACGGCGACCTTTACTCCGACCTTCAGGGCCTTGCCGGGCGCCGTCAGCTTGAGCAGATGGATCCCCGCATGAAGAAATTTATCGACCTGGATGCGCGCCCGAGCTTCAAAAACGTGTTCGGAAAGTCGCTGGCGCAACTGACCGTCCCGGCCTATCTGAAGGTGACCGAGAACTATTGGAGGGCCCAGGACCAGCGCGCCGCGCTCGTCGCCCGCCTGTCGAAGCAATAAGGAAGGCCGTCCGCCGCCGGAAACGATCCCGCGCCCCGGAAGCCCGATTCAACTCTTCGCCGCAAGCGCGTTGAACTTGGGCGTCAGGTACTCCGCGCAGCTGTCGAGCGAGGCCAGGCGAATGTAGTCGGCCTCCGGCACTTCGATGCCGTGGCGCTTGCGCAGCTCCATGACGATATCGAGGAAGTCCATGCTATCGAGCTGGAGCTGGTCGCGCAGGCGAACGTCCGGCTTGACGTGAGATAGGTCCTCGTCGGGCGCGATGTCCGCTATGATGTCCAGAACCGCCTTTTTGCATTCGTCGTTGGTCATGTGTAGGTCAGCAATGGGGGTTATGCCACGAATCGCTTCACAATCAACGTGGAATTTATCCCGAGCATCCCGAACGAGTTATTGAGGATTGTGTCGACCCGGGCGGCCTTGGCCGGCCGGTTGAGCACGAGGCCAGGCAGCGCGCAGGCCGGATCGAGATCATCGACGTTGATCGTGGGGTGAACGACCAGGTCGTCGAATGACGGCAGGTTCCCCGCGAGCTCGAGCGCACCGGCCGCCCCCATGCAGTGGCCGATGAAGCTTTTCGTGTTGTTGATGAAGGTGTCGGGGCAGCCTTCGCCGAACACGGCCCGGATGGCCTCGCATTCCTGGATGTCCCCGAGGGGGGTCGCCGTCGCGTGCGTGTTCACGATGTGGATGTCGGCCGGCTTCAGGCCCGCGTTCGCGATCGACTTGCGGACGCATTCGGCCTGGCGGACCGGATTGGGGAGCACGTAGTCGCTCGCGTCGCTGTTCACACCGTAGCCCGCGATCTCGGCATAGATGCGCGCCCCGCGCCGAAGCGCATCGTCGAGCCTTTCGAGCGTATAGAGGCAGCCGCCCTCCGAGACAACGATCCCGTTCCTCGCCCGGTCAAAAGGCCTCGAGGCCTTGGCGGGCGTCTCGTGGGTGGCCAGGGCCCCCTGGGACTTGAAGCCCGCAAAGATGCCAAAGGTATGGATGCTCTCGCTCACTCCGCCGCACACGGCGAGGTCGACCTCGCCCAGCCGGAGCATCTGGGTTGCGTGGATGAGGCCCAGATTGCCGGCCGCGCAGGCCGCGCCGATCGTATAGGCGGGTCCAGTGACCCCGAGGTTGAGGGAGGCCTCCCCCGCGGGATTATTGGCAACCGTGCGCGGGTTGTGGTAGTGGGACCAGTACTTCGTGTCGTAACCGAACTTCGAGATGGCGAAGATCTCGTTCTCGGTCTCGACATTTCCGTGCTCGGTGCAGCCGATGTAGATCCCCACCCGGTCCTTCGCGAGGGTCTCGACGGACAGGCCGCTGTCGGCAATGGCTTCACGCGCGCACCAGATGCTGATGCTTCCCGCCCGTGTTCCCACCCGCACCTCCTTCTTCTTCTGGTGCTTAAGTGCGTCGAAATGGCAGACTCCGGCCAGGAGCCTGCCCATATAACGCACCTCGAGCCATTCGATTCCGGCGACACCGGCCAGCAGGTTGCCCCGGAATTCCGCGAGGGAGTTGCCGTTTGGGGCGGTAAGGCCGATGCCCGTGATGACGATTCGCGGAAGGTTCAAGGTCTGCGCAAAGAGGAAATCGCTAGCCAACAACGGCTGGAAGGCAATAAAAGCTTTATCTGCATGAACGTTCTTGTCGTCGGAGGCGCGGGATACATTGGAAGTCATTGCGTGCGGCAGCTTTCCGCCGCAGGCCACCGGCCTGTCGTTCTCGACAGCCTGGTCTATGGGCACCGGGGTGCGGTCGCGCCCGGGATTCCGATGTATATCGGGGACCTCGGCGACGAACCCACGGTCACCGAAGTGCTTGCCAAGGAGAAGATAGACGTGGTCATGCACTTTGCCGCCTATTGCTACGTCGGCGAATCCGTCACGGATCCGCTCAAATATTATCTGAACAATTCGGCCGCAACCCTCCACCTGTTGAAGGCGATGCAGGGGGCCGGCGTCACGAAGTTCGTGTTCTCGTCGACCTGCGCGACCTTCGGGGTGCCGGACAAGCTTCCGATGCCGGAAACGCTCCCGCAAGTGCCCATCAACCCCTACGGGCAGACCAAGCTCGACATCGAGAATGCGCTTCGCGCCCTTGCCCATGTCGGGAAGATCTCGTTTGCCGCGTTCCGGTATTTCAATGCGGCCGGGGCCTCCGAGGACGGCTCGATTGGCGAGGACCATGATCCGGAGACGCACCTGATTCCCGTCGCCATCGATGTGGCCGTCGGAAAGCGCACCGAGCTCCAGCTCTTCGGCACCGACTACCCAACCCCGGACGGGACCTGCCTGCGCGACTACGTCCACGTCGACGACTTGAGCCGGGCCCACATCGCCGTCTTCGAAAAGCTGGCGGCCCCGGGTTCGGCCCATTTTTACAACCTGGGAACGGGGACGCCGTCTTCAAACCGGGAGGTGATCCGCGCCGTCGAAAAGGCGACCGGCCGCAAAGTGAAGGTCGTCGAAGGCCCGCGCCGCCCCGGCGATCCGCCCGCCCTCTATGCGGACTCCTCCAAGGCCAAGCGAGAACTCGGCTGGAAGGTCAAGTTTCCTGACATCGGATCAATCGTCGCGACCGCGTGGAACTGGCACCGGGGTCATCCGGCCGGGTTTGGCGGCCGCTGAAGGTGCTTCTTTAGCGTCGGCTTGGTGATCCCAAGCTTCTTGGCCGCCGCAGCGTCGTCGCCCCCAAGGGCCTTGTGGACCCGCTGCACGATCTCGCGCTCAAACTGGGCCAGCAGCGGCTGCTCCGAAGATTTGGCCTGCTCGGCCAGGTAATCCAGGGCGGATTCGGTCGTGATCGCAAAGGGCGACGTCGATTCGCCCGCCGTTCCCCGGATTTCCTGCGGCAGATCCTTCACCAGGATGGCGTCGCCCTGCGCGACCACCGCGCTTCGGTAGACCACGTTTTCGAGCTCGCGGACATTGCCTGGCCAGGTGTGGCGCATGAGGACCGACATCGCCTCGGGCGAGACCCTCGAGGTCCGCGCCTTTCGCTGCTTGACCAGGTTCTGGACGCAGAAATCGACGATCTGGGGTATGTCATCAATGCGGTCCCGAAGGGGCGGCATCTTGATCTGGACCACATTCAGGCGGTAGTAGAGGTCCTCCCGGAACGTCTTTGCCTTCACGATGGCCTCAAGGTCCTTGTTGGTCGCCGCGATGATCCGGACGTCGACCTTGATGGTCTCGGTGCCCCCGACCCGCTGGATCTCGCCCTGTTGGAGGACCCGCAGGATCTTGGTCTGGGTCGCTAGGGCCATGTCCCCGATTTCGTCGAGGAAGATGGTTCCGCCGTCGCAGAGCTCGAATTTCCCGATCCTCTGGCCAGTGGCCCCGGTGAAGGAACCTTTCTCGTGGCCAAAGAGCTCGCTCTCGATCAGGTTCTCGGGAATGGCCGCGCAATTGACAGCGATGAATGCCCTTCCTGCCCTGTGGCTGTGCTTCCAGATCGAGCGCGCAACCAGCTCCTTGCCGGTGCCGCTTTCGCCCGTGATCATGACGGTGACATCGCTCGCCGTGACCTGCCCGATGATCTTGAACACCTCCTGCATCACGGGCGAGGAACCCACGATCCCCTCCTTGTAGTCCTCGGTGTTGATGGTCGGCTTGTATTCTCCGACCGCCCGGAGATCCGCATGGGTCTTCAACGCGTTCTCGGCCAGAGTCAGCACCCGCTGCGGATCGAACGGCTTCATGACATAGTCGAGCGCGCCGAACTTCATCGCCTCGATCGCGGTCTGGGCCGTGCCGAACGCGGTCATCAAAATGACCAGCTGCTTCGGATTGGCCGCGCGGATGTGCTGGAGCGCCTCAAGGCCGCTCATCCCGGTCATCCTTATGTCGAGATAGATTAGGTCCGGGAATGGCCCCTTCTTGACCATGGCTATCCCCTGCTCGCCGCTCGGGGCTTCGGAGACTTGGTATCCGCGCGAGGAGAGGACCCGCGAGAGCGAGTACCGGATCTCGGCGTCATCGTCTATGACGAGAATGGTGGGGGCTTTGGGTGTGGTTTCCAAGGTTCGGCTCGCGATTTGGCGCGATCGGGCTTCATTAGATAGCATGCTTGGCTGGTCAATCAACTTGTTCCGGATCCGGGGAATCCTAATATCGCTCCACTTCAGCTTCCTGCTGCTATTGGCCTACGTATGCAACGAGGGCTGGCTGGCGCAGGGATTACCCGGGCTGCTTTGGAGCGCTGGGACCTTCCTGGCATTCTTCACCTGCGTCGTCCTCCACGAGCTGGGGCATTCGCTGACTGCGATGAGGTTCGGCGTCCACGTTCGCAGGATCCTCCTGATGCCGATCGGCGGCATGGCCGAGTTTGACCGGATACCGAGGCTCCCAAGCCAAGAGCTCCTGATCACGATTGCGGGCCCCGCCGTGAATTTCGTGATCGCCGCGCTCCTATGGTGCGTCGTCGACTTGCCCGGAGGTTGGAATATAGACTCGGCTTCGGTGTCGCTTGGGGATCTGGGCCGGACGCTCCTGAGCTGGAACCTTGTCATGGGATTCTTTAACCTGATCCCGGCGTTTCCAATGGATGGCGGTCGGATTCTGCGCGCCCTGTTGGCCCTCCGTCTGCCCTACCTGCGGGCTACCTATTGGGCGGCGACAATTGCAAAGATAGTGACGGTTCCCGGCGCCCTGATCGCCCTGTACCTCGGCGACTATTTCGTGGTCGCCATATTCATCTTCATTTTTCTGGCGGGAGAAGCCGAGTATCGGTCCGTCAAGAGGCGCGAGGCGGAGGAGGCCTATTGGAAAAAAGTCATGCAGCAGTCAATTGTTGTGCCGCCAACGGACGAACCGCCCCTTCTCAACAGCTAAGCGCGTTGCTGCGGGATGCAGGGACACGAAAAACTCCTTGCGTTCCGTGCGGAAAAATCGATTTTTTGACCTCTCGCTTATGCGAATGGGCTCGTAGCTCAGTTGGAAGAGCGCCTCAATGGCATTGAGGAGGTCGTCAGTTCGAACCTGATCGGGTCCACCACTTATCCCCGCCCCCCGGCGGGGATTTCTGTTTCATAGGGAAAGCTTGATCGCGATGTGTCGCGATAGTACCGGTTGGATCGTGAAATCGCGAACCAAAGACGAACCAGAATGCGAACCAAACGCGAACTCGGGTTCAGAGGAGAGCCATTCCCGGGGCATCCGGCGGTATTTCCGTCCCGGCCGCCCCAGCCCGTTCGCCGTTCAATGGCGCGTGGACGGCCAGGTGAAGACGGAGTCCTTCAAGGAAGCCAAAGACCGGGACCGCAGGGCGGCCGAACTCGCGCGCTCCCGCGCCAAGGGTGTCCTCGTCCAAATGCCCCAGCGGACCGAACTGGCCGATTGGCAGGCATTCAAGACCGCCATCGGAGACACACCCTGGCAGGATGTAATCGCCGGCTGGAAGGCCCATCAAAAGGCCTCGGGCGTCGTTCTGAGCACGCTGACCGTAAAGGAGGCAGTAGATGCCTTCCTGAAGGACATCGAGGCCCGGGAGGCCGACGACCAGCTCGCCGAGGACACCGTCCGGCAGAAGCGCCAAAAGGTTGAGGTGTTCGCCGACGCCTTTGGCGGCATCCGTCTCACTCAAATTACCGGCGACGACATCGAGGAATGGATCGAATCCGACCTCGGCTACGACAATCCTCACACGTTCAACAACTGGCGGAAGCACATCCGGTCTTTCTTCGACCATTACCGGAAACAAATCCATCAGAACCCCTGCGACGACATCCACACCCGGAACGACGCCACCGAGCATGTCGGCATCCTGACTCCAGTTCAGACCGCGAAGCTCTTCTCCTACGCCCTGGCCGAAAATCGCCGCCATTTGATTGGCCGCCTTGCCCTGGAGGCTTTCGCCGGCCTGCGCTTCGCCTCGGCCTACCGGCTGGAAAAGACCGACATCAATTTCAAGGACAAGGGCCTCCTGCTGCCGAAACACAAACTCAAGACGAAGCGCCGGCACTACATCGACGGCTTGCCGGAAAACCTCTGGCCATGGCTGGACGCGACGAGCGACGCCTGCTGGAGCTTGACCCCCGCCGAGTACATGAAGGAGAAGAGCCAGCTCTTCACAGACGCAAAGGTCCCCCACCCGCATAACTGTCTCCGGCACTCCTTCTGCACCTACCACGTCGCCGCGTTCAAGAACCCGGGGCTGACCGCGACCATCCTCTGTCATCGCAATCAAGGCATGCTCTGGGCGCGGTATAATGGGAACGCCACGCAGGAACAGGGGAAGCGCTATTGGACGATCACCCCGGAGACGGCATCGGCGCTCGCCGGCACCGGATAAGGCACGGAGTTCGCCACCACCATTTGTGTTCGCTCCGCCAGGAGCGCGGCGGCGTCCCCAAGGTCGACGCCGAATTTCGTCAGCTCGCGGCACGGGATGCGGGCCGGTCTGCCGTGGGCTTTGATGCGGCGCTGCCGGATGTAACGACGGACCACCTGCGGGTCGTACCGCACGAGGAACCCGAATTCCTCGGTGGTCAAAACGGCTGGGAGTCGCGCTGTCATGCGCGCAGTATCGCAAATCGCGGCGTGTCAAAATAGGGAGAGCGTGGAGGGGGCTACGTTCTCCTATTTTCGGTGCCTCAAATTCAAGGGTATGGCACGCCGTATGCGCAGCCACCAGCCTCGGCGAGGTGCTCCATCCCGGCCCTATTTGGCGGCGAGATGGCCCCGGCGCTTCCGAAGACGGCGCCCCGCAGCCACCGCCTCTTTGGACGGCCTCGGGAACGGCTTATAGCCCGCCTCGTAGGGATTCTCGATGATCGTGCTGTAACGCTTCCTCCCCGCGGGATAACGGCGTTCGAGTTGATCGAGGGCCTTGGCGAGCTTTTGCAATTCAGCGGTCATACCTCGTGAAAAACAAGATAGGCGCGCTCAGGGTTTGTCCATCGCGAACCACGCGCATCTCCGGGGGTGACCCCTTGGCGTTCAATTGGCCTTCCTCACGCGTCAAAGCTCCCTGTTTTCAAGACAGCTCGCGCAGTAACGACTGAACCAGCTCAAAAGCGCGCCGCGCCTGCATCGCCGCAGCCTCCCCATTGTCCAGGGCCAGGAATTCCACGACCTGCCCGGGACCGAAGGCATCAACAGTGCTGAATTTCTCGCGGAGGAGCACAACGGCCTTCCTCACGTCCGGTTCCAAGGCCCGTCCTCGCCATACGCTAGCCAGTTGCCCGATCCCCCCTGGAAAGTGGTCCAAGCAGTAGCAGAGATCGTAGGAATCCTTGGGCTTGTCCCGGCCGCCGATCGCGTGCGCTTTCATCACCAGAAAGTCCGGCAGGGAGGCGACCCGCAGCGTCACCTTGTTCTGTGAACCGCGCACCATCCGACCCGTCACTTCGACCTGCTCGGGCGCGGAAAAGGCGGCGCCGCAGCCCTCCGCTTGCAGCACCCTAAATCCCTCCAGTAGTTTCGGCTTATTCTTCTTTAGTTTTACCTCCTTCGGCGCCAGGAACTCGACTTCGACCTCTACCGGTTTGCCGCCATCCCCGAGGTCGACATCGACCAACAACTGGAACGCTTTCCGACCGGGCCGGTAACGGCGCGTCGCCAGCAATACCCGCAGCAGTTCGGCGTAGCGTCCGTCGCCGAGTTTGCGTGCGTCCAGGGCCAGATCTACGTCGATGCTTCCGACATGAGGCTCGGCCGCACCCGTCAACAGCAGGTCGGGCACCCAGCCACCGATTACCACAAGACAATCGTGGAATGCCGCTAGCGTCTGACCGAGATCCACGAGCACCCGCCGGGCGGCGTCCGTCTGCCGCGGGCTGTAGTCGGAATGCTGGCGGGGCTCGGCGCTCATTCCAGCCCCCGGAGTTTCCAAGCGGGTTTCAGGTTCTGTTCGAGGATAGCTTCTGCGGCTTCCTGCCCGCGCGATCCGGAATTGAGCAGGTCCACATAGGTCTGCACCGGATTCGTGCTCGCGAGTGGCTCGCCGGCGCTTTCCTGGCCGTAGAAAACCCCATCATCATCCGGAATCAAGACGACGAGGTTTTCGCCTGAGTCGACCTGTTTCGCCTCAACGCAGCGCGCAAATTCGTCCTCCAAATCTTCGGCGATAAAAAACCATTGCTTGGGCTGCCGCACATGCGGGGCCTGGTGCTCGGCGGCAGAAAAACTGGCATACACACCGCGGCTACCCGAAACCGCATCGAATTTCCGCAAGCCCTCGTCCCTCCGGGAACCGGAGAGCAGAGTAAAGAAAGACCGACGTTGATGCCGGTCAAAGCGGTAGGCTTCCCGCCACGCTTCCAACAGTGCGACCGGCTTCTTGAGCGTGAACCCGCCCTCCGGCGCGGATTCGATGAAGGCTTCCTCGCGTAGGTGTTGCACAACCTTGTTGACTAACGCGAGGCTGGGCTCGGGTACTTTCGGTATCCGCCCGCCAAAGTGGTTTTCCATCTCTCGCTGAGTCCAACGCATGCCGGCATTTTCCGGGATCAGGAGGGCTCGGATCACCCGTGATGCTTCGGCCGTGCCGAGGTTTGCGGTCGGCCGGGGCCGGGCGAACGTCGATTCGTTTCCGCTCCGCTCCAGATGAATTCCCTCCGGCGCCGAAAGGTAGCAGTTGCCGGCAAGGTCAAACCAATCCCAGTGATGGTCCTGGCAAACGCGGGCCATATTGGGCGTGATATACGGCGCGCCCAACGTGGGGACCCGAGTGGTCCGCCGGCCCGTTGGGCCATTTTCCTGTGGGATCACCCAATAGGGAAATTTTGAGGGACGCGGTTCGGCTTTGCACTCGACCCACCATTCGACCCGCTTGCCATTGGGCAAACCCACGCTCGCCAGGATGTCATAGACCCGTTCCAACTCTGCGGGATTGCGCTCGACGCTCCATTCTTTCAGCCATGGCACGCCGCCCAGGATCTCGCGGAGTTTCTCCATGAGGGCCTTTTCCAAGGCATAGCTGCTGAGGTGTTGAGTGTTCACGAATAGCCGTTGGTTTATGTATCCGTGAACATGCCTATTTTCGTGAACATAGCAAGCCGTTTAAACGCCCGGGCTAGGCCGGCTCGTCCATTGACCCAACCCGTCCCCACTTCATAGCTTACCGCCATGCCACCTGAGCTTAGAATGGCTATCCTCCTCCAAGCGGCTCCGATGGCGCCCCTTTCCTTCAATCTCACCATCCAAGCGATCAATCCCGCCGTGCGCGGTTGGCAAATGAACCCGCTCGGCTTTCAGCGCTCCCAGGACCTCTGGCTCGAAAGCCCTCCCGCGCCCGGCGGCCCCTGAAGGGACCTTCCCCGCCTCGACCCCTACGTAAGGTCAAAGAGGGGATTCCACGCCACCTCCCAGAGGAACCCGTCCGGGTCGGCGAAGTAGCCGGAGTACCCTCCCCAGAAGACGTCCTGAGCGGGCTTGACGAGCCGGGCCCCGGCCTTGACCGCAAACGCAAGAACTTCGTCCACCTCGGCCTTCGACTTCACGTTGTGCGCGAGTGTGAACCCATGGAACCCGCTGCCTTCGGACGGCACGGTCGCATCCTTGGCCAGGCTCTCCCTCGGGTAGAGCGACAGCCACACCCCGTCCAATTTCAAGATTCCAATTTCGTTGGTGTCCCCCTGCGGAAAGAAACCGAGTCCGTCGCGATAAAACTTCAGGGAGGCCTGAAGATCGCCGACTCCGAGCGTGATTAGGCTGATCTTCGGTTTCATGTCCGGTACCTACAGCAAAGTCCGTTTCCGGCCAATCCGGGAATTGCGGAGCCCCTTTGCGCATGTCGCCGATGTCCTCTTTGAGGACCTTCTCGTCAGTTAGCGCGAGGGCAAGTGTTTGGGGTTTGGGAGCGCCATAGCCACACTCGGGACATTTAATCTTGAAACAGCCCTTGCTTCGTTGGCGATGCTAAATGCGGCCATCGTGCCGATCCCAAGATGGCGCAGCCGAAGAACGCCGCCGCAAGTTCGGTCTCCGGCGATGCGAGAAGAATCCTCGAAAAGGCCGCATTCGCGGAGGTAGAGTGGAAACAAAGCCTTGTTTCCCATTTTATGCACGACACCCTACCCCTTCCGCTTCGCGCAATGTTTGGGCGACAACCTGCAGCTGGAGTTCAGGGATCCGACGGTGGCATGGAAAATCTCGGAAACTGGCGCTTAGCAGGTTGTTGAAAAAGACCGCTTCGTCCGCCTTTTCTCAGAATTAGTCCTGATCTTGCACCGCGGAAGGATCGATCGTGCCCGGTTCCAAGCAAAATTCGGGAACCATGCGAAATCGGAGGCAAAACTTTCAGTCAGCTCTTAATGAATTGACCAGGCGAACCACCGCTCCCCATCGCTTCGGCGGATTACGCGGGTCCCCCTCTGGCATGAAACGTGCAAACTGGCGCAGCCACCAAGTACCCCGACGCAGGCGTCGTGCCGCATGGACGAGCTGAAACACCTCAGTCACCTCCCAGCCACGGTGTTCAAAATATGCTACGCCGTCGCGCGGTGCGAAGTGCAGTACAACCCCGCCCAGTTCTTGCCCAAAGTTGCTGCGAAGCATATTTACCGCACCGGACGAATTCAGGCTCAATATCCACCACCGAATCGCCGTATGGCGGGCCATTTGACAGGTTAATTGGTCAACCGCGGTCACCGGCAGATACATCAGTAGACCTTCTGCAATGACCGCGATTCGCTTCGCTTGCCCAGCCAATCGGTCGAGAAGTGCAGCCAAGGCTTTGGGGTCAGTTAGATCGGCGCTCTCCCGCGTTAGCTGACAGGCTGGCCGTTCGCCGAGGAGAAGTGTTTCCTTTTCCGCGATCAGCCCGGGAAGGTCGACCTCCACCCACCTCAGCGATTCCGGCAGGGGCAGTCGATAGGGGCGTGTGTCCAAACCCGCGGCAAGATTGAGAACGAGGTCAGCCCCGTGGCGGACGCAGTCCAAAACGAGGTCATCGATCAGTTTCGTCCGAGCAATCACCATCCCGCCGCGGGCCATAAGCAAGGGGGCCTTGGCTACGATCGCGTGTCCACGTGTCCCAGCTAAGCGATCAGCGAAAGGATCGCGAAAGAGGGCGTCGGGGCGCCGCGACTCAATGGCGCGATATGCCGCAATCCAACGAGCGGTGTCGGAGACGTGTGTAATCACAGGTTCATTCATAAACCGGGAGCCAGACTATAACTCTGATTGGGTCGCGCCACCACCCGACAATGTGTAGACCCAACGTGACTGGAATTTCATCCAACTAGCCTGGCGACCAGGCGCACGAGGCCTTGTTCGGTCGAAGAATGTTCGATGACTAACCCGGAGGCAGTGAGCATTCCGGCGGCTCGCTCGGCATCGAGTCGCAATTTGCGGTAGGAGCTGGCGGAAAATTTCCATGCACCATCCACCCGCTCGTGCAGGAGGTCGTTCACCTCCACGCAGCTAGGCTGGTAGTCGAGGAAGCAAGTGAACAGCCGGCCCGGCTCGTTACGGACCGGAATGAATCGCTGGGCACCTTTCAACTCGTGCGTGGCGAGGTCGCGGAAGCCGAGCACCACGCGTCCGCCCGGGGTGAGGGCGCGCGCGAACTCGCGAAAAAGCGCGGCCACTGCCTCGAGCGATGGCAAATGCGGAAGCGTGTCGCCCATGCACACTACGAGTGCCGGGGCAGTGTCGCAGTGCTTGGCGAAGTTCGCCAGGTCGTCGCGCACGGCACGGATGGGCAGAGGTCCGGTCCGGTCGCGCAGCTCCGCAAGCAGCGGCTCGCAAAGGTCCAGCGCGAGGACTTGGTAGCCGGCCTCCGCTAGGGGCACCGACTGAAACCCCGAGCCGCAGCCGAGATCGACGGCCAAGCCGCGTGGCCACCCGGTCAGCCCGAGCGCGGTGAGCTGCTGGCGGTTGCGTGCGGCGGCGGCTTCGAATCCACCCGCCATCCAGGTGTACACAGGTCCGAGAAGCCGGTCATAGTGGTCTTGAGTACGGTTCATCAAGTTATGTGTCGCTCCAGATGTCTCATAGGCAAGGATAAGGTGAAAGTGAAGAATCAAGGTCGAGGTACCCCGTGACGGGTTGTCTCTCAAACATTGCGCGAAGCGTAAGGGGTGGGGTGTCTCCGTAAATTGGGAAACAAGGCTTTGTTTCCAAAGTATCTGGGTTTCCAGAATTATGGTCGGGGCTTTCCGAAAGATGGCCGAATGATTGCCGCTTCCCAAAAGCCGCCTCGGTAGTATCTCGAACGGGCCTTGGCATGAGGATCAAACTCTTCCGGGACCAGACCCGAATCGGCCAATGTTTTAGCGCGAAAATGCTCGACCGAATCGCCCGAGAATGAAATTGAGCCAGGTCTCGCAGCGTTCGGCGACTTGATCGGCAATCAAGCTGAAACCGGCCGGCATTCAGTCCGGTATTGTGCGCGGATAAAGGCCGGCAAACGAATCGACAATCGGTAGATTATTTGTGCCCAGCCAGTCAGCACGATCGGCGGCGTCCCCTCACATACGGAGCGCATGAAACCTCGACCCAAGATTTTTAGTTCGACGGGGAAACTGACCGCCCAAACGCACCAGGAGATTCACAGCGATCGGGCATTGTTCCGGTCACGAAAAGACTGGGAACAAAGCGGGCAAATGCCAGGTAACGAGATCGCGGTCTGCGTGGAAAAGGGCGCAGCAAGATGTCGGCAATACTCACAAGATTGGGGTGGCCAAAGCGGTCACGCGAAGCCGAGAAAGGCTCTTGAGCCTGCGGTCGGCAACCGCTGGCGGTCATCCTTTAATTGCCTTGCGATAGGCCCTTGGAGGAAGTCCCATCACCCGTCGGAAAGAGCGCGCAAAATAATAGGGATCCGCAAAACCGGTCCGCTCTCCGATTTCGCCGATCGAAAGCGACGTGGCGTCCAGAAGGCGGCACGCGTGCCGAATTCGCAAGCGGATGATGAAGTCAATGGGGGAAAACCCCGTGCGCGCCCGGAACAGCGTCGAGTAGTGCGCAATCGAAACCTTTGCGGCAGTCGCCAGCTCGGCCAGTCGATGCGGGCGCTGCCAATCGCCCTTGAGCCTTTCAATGGAAAGCACCACGCGTTCGGCGGCGGATCGCGGGTCTCGGCGGTCCCTGCCCAACTGGGCTGCCGTGCTCAGTCCCTGTCGCAGGGCGGCCGTTGCCGCCACCAGATGAGCTACGGCAAAACCGCGCTCGAGTGATCCGTACACCCTGTCAAAGGCCAATTCGTCCAGGCGATCGTCAGGCAGCGCAAGCACTGAGGGCTGATGCGAGCCCTGAATGCCCAGGAATTCCTCCCATGCAGTGACCTCATCTCCCGTGAAATGCGCCCAGATGATCGTCCACGGGTTGGCGCCCCCAGAACCGTAGGCATGGGGTTTGTTGGCCGGGAGCCACACGAAATCCCCGGCAGCCACCCTCCGGGCGCTTCCTCCGCCGCGGATCCAGCCTGCGCCGGCAAGACACAGGATGGCGAGTGTCGTCGGGGCCCCGGCAGGTCGTTCGACGAGATGGTTCCGCGCGCTGGGAAAGTATCCTGCATCTGTGACGCAAAGGCCGCGCAGCAGCGGGTGCTTGCCGGCCTCGGTGGCAAGGGGACCGGGCAGTACGATCATATGCTGGCCGCTGAATCCGTCGCGGCGGTGTGCCTTCTTTCTCATTTCGTAAGATCGTGCAGGTATTTGTCGCTCCTGTCCATTGTCAAGACCCACGGCAATGCTGTAAGATGATCCAAGAGTCACCCCATGGAGTCCCCGACCAACCCGACGGCAGTGAGCGTCGTTCGAGAAAACGTGGTTCTTCCCACCTTCATGCCGTTGCGGCCGGACAGGAACCCGATGTTTCTGGACAGGCGCGTCTACCAGGGGTCCAGCGGCCGAGTCTATCCGCTGCCGTTCACGGACCGAATTGCGGAGATTCCGAAGCCGCGCGCCTGGGACGCGGTCTTCATCGAGAATGAATACCTGCGCGTGATGATCCTTCCCGAGCTTGGGGGGCGAATCCACCGGGCTCAGGACAAGACGGACGGCTTTGACTTCATCTACCACCAGCCGGTCATCAAGCCCGCGCTGGTGGGTCTCGCAGGTCCGTGGGCGAGCGGCGGGATCGAGTTCAACTGGCCCCAACACCATCGGCCGTCGACCTTCATGCCGGCCGATGTTGCGATCGAGGAACACCTGAACGGGGCAAAGACAGTCTGGCTCAGCGAGCACGATCCCATGGCCAGGATGAAGGGCATGCACGGCGTCAGGCTCCATCCCGGCAGGTCTTACATCGAGCTGGTGGTGCGGGCCTACAACAGGACGCCGGATGTCCAGACCTTCCTTTGGTGGGCGAATGTCGCTGTGCGTGCCCACGAACGGTACCAGTTGTTTTTCCCGCCCGACGCTGCATTTGTGGCGGATCACGCCAAACGGGCCATCAGCACCTTCCCTCTCTGCCGTGGAACCTACTACGGCGTCGATTACGCAGAGCGCGGACGGTCGGGGGTCCGGGCTTCCGAGGTGCCGCGCCAATTTGTCCCTCGGCACGGCGGCAACGAAACAAGCCCGCGCTACCGGGCGGACGACCTGACCTGGTACTCAAACATTCCCGTCCCCACGTCCTATATGTGCCTGGGTTCGAGGGACGATTTTTCGGGAGGCTATGACCACAAGGCCCGGGCCGGGATTGTCCATGTCGCCAATCACCACATCAGCCCCGGCAAGAAGCAGTGGACCTGGGGAAACCACGAGTTCGGATACGCCTGGGATCGCAACCTGACTGATCCCGACGGAAGCGGCGAGTATCCGCCCTATGTCGAAATCATGGCGGGAGTTTACACCGACAACCAACCGGACTTCTCATTCCTCCAGCCCGGCGAGACGAGGACGTGGAGCCAGTTCTGGTATCCAATAAGAAATATCGGCCCCCCGAAGAAGGCCAACGTGGACGCTGCCGCGAGCCTTGCTGTGGAGCAGGGGGTTGCCACCATCGGGCTCTCGGTAACGTCCAAGCGACCGAATACCTCCGTCCAGCTCTTGATGCGCGGCAAGGTCGTCGGCAAATGGAACCAGGCCCTATCGCCGGCGCAGCCGATTGTGTTCGAGACGGTTGTGGACGAGACCGCGCCGACTGAGGACTTCTCCCTGCGGTTGCTCGAATCCGGCGGCGGCCAGGTGATTGAGTATTCGCCCGCGGCGAATCGCACCGGCGAGGCGCCAAAGCCGGCGACAGAGCCGCCGGCCCCCAAAAGGGTGCGGTCGTGCGACGAGCTGTTCCTGACCGGTCTTCATCTCGAGCAATACAGGCACGCCACGAGGATGCCCGAGGACTATTGGCGCGAAGCGCTTCGCAGGGACCCCGGTGACTGCCGTTGCAATCTTGCAATAGGCCGCTGGCATCTCCGCCGCGGCGAATTTCCCGACGCCGAGAGGCACCTGCGGGTTAGCATCAGCCGCCTCGTGGCACGAAATCCCAATCCCTATGATGGCGAGGCCTACTATCAGCTGGGGCTCTGCCTGCGGAGACAGGCGTTTGGAGGAGGGCCGGGCAGCACCAGATTGGACGACGCATACGCAGCCTTCTTCAAGGCGACCTGGAATCAGGCATGGCAGCCGGCTGGGTTCCATGCGCTCGCCGAGATCGACGCATTCCGCGGCGATTGGGCCCAAGGACTCGACCACGCTGACAGGGCGCTCCAGGCGAACGCGAACAACCTGCGCGCACGCGATCTCAAGGCCATCGTGTTGTTCAGGATGGGGCGGGAGGCCGACGCAAGGCGGCTCCTGCGCGAAACACTTGCAATCGACCCCCTCGACTGGTGGGCCCGCGCTATTGCCGGCGAAACACTGACATGCGACGCCCAAGTCCTGCTCGACCTCGCGCTCGACTACTGCGGCGCCGGGCAATTCAAGGAGGCCCTGGCGGTCCTCTCGGCGGGCTCCGTCAGGCGTGCAGGACGCGGCACCGGAAGCAGCGACCTGCCTGGAATGAGCCTTCCCGACGCCTCGCTTGGCACGGCACCCTTGATCCACTACTACCGCGCTTGGATTTGTCACCAGCTGCGCGACTTTCGTGCGGAACGCCGACACCTCGCCTCCGCAACGAAGGCCGATCCGGCCTATTGTTTTCCGGCGCGCCTGGAGGAGATCGCAATCCTGCAGCATGCAATCGAGGAGAGTCCTTCGGACGCGCGCGCTCCGTTCTACCTCGGCAACCTTCTCTACGATCGGAGACGCCACACCGAGGCAATCCTCAAATGGGAACAAGCCGTGAAGCTCGACCCGAGAAACGCCGTCGCTTGGCGCAACCTTGGCATCGGCTATTTCAATGTCTCCAGGAGCCAGCAGGCAGCCAAGGAAGCCTATGAACGGGCCTTTCTTGCCAATCCCCTTGACGCCCGAATCCTCTACGAACGCGATCAGCTTTGGAAAAGGATCGGCATGGCCCCGGCGCGGCGCCTGCGCGAACTACGGAGACATCCGAAGCTTGTTTGTTCCCGTGACGACCTTTCGGTGGAGCTCTGTGCGTTGCTCATCCAGGCGGGGAGTCCAAGGGCTGCACTCGAAATTCTCGGTTCGCGCAGGTTCCAGCCCTGGGAAGGTGGGGAGGGATTGGCCCTTCGGCAACACGTTCGGGCGCACGTCGCCTTGGGGCGCGCCGCACTGTCCAAGCGGCATATGACCAGCGCCTCAAGGCACTTCACGGCGGCGCTTGCCGCTCCCGAGAACCTTGGCGAGGCAAATCACCTCCTCGCAAACCAGAGCGACGTCCATTACTGGCTCGGGCAGGCTTTTCACGGAGGTGGAAATGACGGGATGGCTCGCATGCATTGGGAAAAGGCCGCCGGCTCCAAGGGCGATTTCCAGTCGATGAGCATCAGGGATTATTCCGAGATGACTTATTACTCGGCCCTCTCGGCCAGGTCCATGGGATGCCATGCGCAGGGGCGGAGCCTTCTGCGCGGGCTATTGGCCCATGCGCGCAAGCTCGAGTCAGCCCCGGCAGGGATCGACTACTTTGCCACCTCGCTTCCGACGATGCTTCTCTTTGAGGACGATCTCGGCGCGCGCCAGAAGTCAACCGCCAAGTTTCTCGCCGCGCAGGCGCTCTTGGGGCTCGGTCGAAAGGCTGCGGGCCGCAGGCTGCTTCTGGAGGTGCTTCGACGGGACCCCAGCCACCCCTACGCAGCCGACTTCAGACCATGATCCAACCCAGAGTATCCAAAGACCCGGGTCCCCCAGGGGACTTCAATTTGAGCTTCATCTGGGCGGTTTCGGCCATTGTGGCACTGGGCGGCCTCCTTTTTGGGTGGGACTGGGTTGTTATCGGCGGGGCAAAGCCGTTTTTCGAGAGCTATTTTCGGTTGAAGGATCCGGCGATGGTCGGGTGGGCGAACAGCTGCGCGCTGGTCGGTTGCCTTGTGGGTGCACTGACGGCCGGAGCGCTCAGCGATCGTTTCGGAAGAAGGCGCCCGTTGATTCTCGCGGCTTTGCTGTTTGCCGTCACTTCCATCGGCAATGCTCTGGCGCCAACGTTTACCGTCTTTATTCTATGGCGCATGTTGGGCGGAGTTGCCATCGGCCTGGCCTCGAGCCTCTCGCCGATGTACATCTGCGAGATATCGCCCGCCGCCATGAGGGGCAGGCTGGTTTCCGTAAATCAATTGACCATAGTCGTTGGGATTCTCTTTGCCCAGGTCATCAATTGGTGTCTTGTGCGGGGCCTGCCGGCCGGCGCAACCGATGAGTTTATCCGGGGTTCCTGGTTTGGGCAGGACGGGTGGCGCTGGATGTTCGGCGTCACTGCGGTCCCATCGGCGCTCTTTTTCACCGCCATGTTGTTCGTGCCTGAAAGTCCACGATGGCTTGCGAAGCACGGAGCCCCGGATCGGGCACGCGCGGTCCTCGCCAGGATTGGCGGTTCGGCGTATTCCGTCGCGGCGTTTGAGGAGATAAGCCATTCCCTCGCCTCCGAGGACGCGCGTCCTTTTAGCCTCAGGGACTTGCTGGATCCCGGACTGCGCAAGGTGCTGGTCCTGGGCATTGTGCTCGCCGTGTTTCAGCAATGGTGCGGTATCAATGTCATCTTCAACTATGCGGAGGAGATTTTCAAAGCGGCGGGCTACGACATATCCAGCGTGTTACGGAACATTGCGTGGACGGGCTCGATGAATCTCGTGTTCACCTTTGTGGCCCTGGGGACCGTTGACCGGGCCGGCCGGCGCCCCCTCATGCTTGTCGGCGCCGGGGGCCTCGCGCTCATCTATGCTGCGCTCGGCGCCTGTTACGCGCACGGCGTCCAGGGCCTGCCCATGCTCCTTCTCGTGCTCGCCGCCATCGGGTGCTATGCGATGTCGCTCGCCCCGGTCACGTGGGTCATCATCTCAGAGATTTTTCCGAATCGCGTACGCGGGGCCGCCATGTCCGCAGCAGTCGCGTCCCTTTGGCTGGCATGCTTCATCCTGACGTACACCTTCCCGATCCTAAATGCCCGACTGGGACCGGCGGGAACGTTTTGGCTCTACGCCGGCATCTGTCTTGCCGGATTCCTCTTCATTCTGGCAAAGCTGCCCGAAGCCAGGGGCAAAACGCTTGAACAACTCGAAACAGAACTGCGGGCCGAAACGCCATGAAATCCAGACTCATCTTCGCCACACTATTGACCGCATCCGGAATGATCTCGCCAGCCAGGGCCACAGCCCCGGCACAGGAATTCATATTGGGCGCCGACATAACAGCTTTGGATGCCCCAAGCCGCGGCAACCGCGGGCCGTTGCCGCTGTACCAGGACATTGGGAAACCGGCCGACGAACTCACAATCCTGTACCGGCACGGCTGGACTGCATTTAGGTTGAGGGTGTTTGTCGCGCCGGTCCGCAAGGCGCCAAACAACACGCTGGAGGCGGCGATACCGCTCGCAAAGCGAATTAAGGCCCTCGGCGCGACCTTTCTGCTGGACATGCACTTCTCCGACACGTGGTCCGACCCTCAGCACCAGGAAATCCCGGTCGCCTGGCAGGGGCTTCCCTTCGACGCATTGGAGAAGAAGTGGGAGGAGTACGCCTTCAACACGATCAAGCAATTCAAGGACGCCGGCGCGATGCCCGACTGGGTGCAGATTGGAAACGAGATCACACGAGGCACCGAGTGGCCGGTCGCCCAGCTCCGGGTACCGGGTTCGAAAGAGTACCTTCCGCCCGAGCCCTATGACGAGGCCAGACAGTGGGATCGTCTGACGCGACTGCTCAAGGCCGGCATCCGCGGCGTGAAGTCCGCTGCGGGCACGACTCCTCCCCGCATCGCGATCCACATCGACAAGGGAGCGAATTGGGAGACGACCCAGTGGTTTTTCGACCATCTTGACCAGGCGCATGTCGAATATGATATCATCGCCCAGAGCTTCTACCCCGAGTGGAACCACGGCACCCTTGAGGAACTCTGGGACAACATGAACCGATGCGCCGAGCACTACCACAAGGACTTCCTGGTCGTGGAAACCGGCTATGGCCGTTCGCACGTTCCCAACAATCCGAGCATGTTATGGCCGCAAACACCTGAGGGCCGGCTGCAATTCATGGCGGACATCATCAACACCGTTAGGAAGGCTCCGCACGGGTTGGGGGTCATGTATTGGGCCCCTGAGCGGGAAGCATGGAATAAGGACGGCAGCCCCGGTCCGGCCGTCTTCGTGATGGCTCACCTGAACGACCTCACCGCGCGCCCAGCCAGCCACGCGCCAGCAGCCATCAACCCCTAGGAAGACCGCTTTATGCATTTCTCCCGAAGGCTGGCCGCCTCACGGCGGGCGATCGTTCTCGCCAATGTTTTCTTGTTCCTGGCTGTTTCGGCCAGGCCGGCCCAATCAGAGCCAAAGCCCGGAAACCATTTTACTGTCGACGCACGTGCCCCACAGGCTCCGCCGGAAACCGGTTACCTCCAAATGGGAGGCGGCGCAGCGGCGAAGTCGCCAACAGGCCGCATACTGGCGATCAACAGCCGCTACCTGACACTCGACGGCACACCCTGGCTGCCGGTAATGGGCGAGTTCCACTACAGCCGCTATCCGGCACCGTTTTGGGAGGATGAAATACTGAAAATGAAGGCCGGTGGCGTCCAGGTCATCGCCACGTACGTATTCTGGATCCACCATGAGGAGGTCGAGGGCCGGTTCGACTGGTCAGGCCAGCGCGATTTGCGACGATTCGTGGAACTGTGCGCAAAGAACGGGATGTACGTCTGGGTCCGGATCGGTCCCTGGGCGCACGGCGAGGTGCGGAACGGTGGCCTACCGGACTGGCTGGTTGCAAAGTCGCCGACCAGGGTGAACGACCCGGTCTATTTGTCGTACGTTCGCACATTTTACAGCCAGATTGGCGAACAACTGCGGGGGCTTCTTTGGAAGGACGGGGGCCCGATCATAGGCGTACAAATCGAGAATGAGTATGCGAACCGGGCTCCCAATGGAGGTGCAGCTCACATCTCGACCCTCAAGGGCATGGCCATTGCAGCCGGGATCGACGCGCCCGTCTACTCCGTGACCGGCTGGGACAACACCGCCTATCCGCCTCGGATCGTGACCCCGGTCTTCGGAGGCTATCCGGACGAGCCTTGGGCGGGAACTCTGGATGAGATGCCGCCCGACACCCAAGGCGTCTACCAGTTTGCCCCCACAGGCGGCAACGCGGGCATCTTACAGGGAGTCGTGGCGCGTTCGGAGGCCGTACAGCTCTGGCGATATCCTCGCTTCACTGCGGAATTAGGTGCCGGAATGCAGCTGACGTACCACCGTCGGGTCTTGGTCGATCCGGATGATATTCCGCCCATCACAATTACAGCGCTTGGCTCCGGCGTCACTTTGCTCGGCTACTACATGTATCATGGTGGCACGAACCCGGGCGGCAGGCTGAGCACGCTGCAGGAGTCGCAGGCCACAGGCTATCCTAACGACGTCCCGCTAAAGTCCTATGACTTTCAGGCCCCTTTGGGTGAATTCGGCCAAATGAACGGCTCCTTTCGAAAGCTCAAGGTCATCCACCAATTTGTCGCGGATTTTGGAAGCGAACTGGCTGCAATGACCCGGGTGCTTCCAGACATCGCGCCAACCGCCATGAGGGATACAACTACGCTGCGGGTCGCGGCACGGACCAACGGTGATCGCGGCTACCTTTTCTTCAACAATTACGTTCGCCATTATCCGATGCCGGAACAGAAGGGCGTCCAGGTGACGCTCCGGCTGCCTTCAAAGACAATTGAGATTCCGAGGATTCCGGTCACGGTGCCACCGCAGTCGGCCTTTTATTGGCCCGTAAACCTGGACCTCGATGGAGTTTTGCTTACCTACGCAACTGCGCAACCCTTCGCACGGCTCGGAGTTGATGGAGTGACCTGCTACTTCTTCGTTCCCTCCGCCGGAATTGAGCCGGAATTTGCCATCGATTCGTCTACGACTTCCACTTTGGAAGCGAAAAACGGGAAAGTCTTCCGTAGAGGCGAAGAGATTTACGTTACGGAAATGCGCCTCTCCGACACCGAGACAATATGCATTCGGTCCCGCACTGGGAAAAACGTGAGCATCTTCCTTTTTGCGCCGGAGCGGGCCGAAAAGTCCTGGAAGGTGACGATTGCCGGGCGGGAGCACTTGCTCATCACCCGGGCGGAAGTTTTCACGGACGGAGGGACTCTCCATCTGCGCTCACGCGATCCAAGTGCGCTTTCATTTTCGATTTACCCGGACTTTGACGGACCGCCGGCGGCATCTTCTCCCCTTGCAGTCGCCGGGACGGACGGGCCATTTCACTGCTACAGGGCGTCCGTGGAGACAAAGAAGGTCCACGTTAGACTCGATGTGCTTCGCGATTCGGCGCCCGCAATGCCTGTGAGGATGGGCCCGCCAGTCGCTTGGCGTTCCGGGCCCGTGGCGATGGCACCGGACGACGCGGACTTCCTGCGGGCGGGTGCCTGGCGGTTGACCGTGCCGCCTGACGCGCTGAGTGGCGTCAACGACGTGTTCCTGGACATTCGCTACATTGGTGATGTCGGTCGCCTGTACGGCGGCTCCAGGCTGCTCGACGACAACTTCTTCAATGGTACGCCGTGGGAGGTCGGCCTGAAGGAGATCGCGGCAGAAGGACCGCCGGGATTCTTGCGCCTCGAAATCCTTCCTCTCCGAAAGGATGCCCCGATCTACTTGCCAAAGCGATCCCGCCCAGACTTTGGTGGAAACACTCAATTGGCCGAAGTCTTTTCCGTGCAGGCATACCCGGAATACGAGTTCACCTTGAAGCCGCTCAGACGCCCTTAAACGCATCTGTCAACGGCAACGGATCCACTCCCTCGCTTGGCTTGCCCACCAAGGCTCAAATTCAAAAGAAAGTAGAAAGACGGCTTTGGACTAAGGCCGGAACTAGCGTGTAAAACTCGCGGCGGCTTTCCTCCCAGTTTCGCGCTGAACCCATTAGGGTCCATCCGGAGTTTCGAGGAACTTCAGAATTTCGCGAACCAAACGCGAACCCGGAATCGTCTCCTCTAAGAGTTCGAACCTGATCGTGTCCACCAACTCATTGATAAACAATGAGTTAAGAAATAATTTTTAAGCGCGGTGCACCGTTGCTAGTCGGCCACGGTTAGACCCTCAAGTTCGGCCAGTTTTTTGGCTCTGATGTCGAAGCTGAAGAACGTGTCGCATCCCAAAATCACTGCAGCGGCCACGTGGAGTATATCGTATGTACGGAAGCCGTTCCTGGCAGTGTGGCGCAACGCGGTCTCCTCAACCAGAGCCTCGAGTTTTGCTGTGTCTGGCCGCGCCAACCGAAGAAATTCACCGTCTTTCAGATCGTCTCTAAATGTGGCAAGAGCAACGGCAGCTTGTTCCGGGCTCACAGTTGGGTGTCCTCCCTGCCTGCTCAACCAAACCGAGATCTCGAACGCATTTACGAGTTCCATCCTGTGAAGCCAAGTGATAGGTACAGGCTCAGAATGGCCGGTTCTAGCTTTCTCCAGAAGCTGATCAGCTTTTACGCTTTCAGGTAACTCGAGATAAACTCGGGTGAAGAAGTTTGTGTCGGCGTATGGTTTCATTCGCTGGCAAGCGCTTGATCAAACTTCTTCGCAAAAGAGCGGGACGCCGACTTTCCAAACAGCTCACGACGCCTCGCAGCAAAATCAGGAAGGGCTGACATAGACGACGACTCCTTCTCCTCTGTCTTGATCACATAGGTTCTACCATCCCTGCATCGTATGCGGGCCTCACCGTAAGAGTCACATGCCTCGAGCACCTGATTCGGTCGTCGATCTAAGTCACGAACGGTAAAAGTCTTCATGTCCGACATCATGTCGGCGTTCAGCTCTGGTGTCAAGGCAGAGAAGATGAAGCGCGAACTGAGTTCGGTAACTCAACCCAGGAGAGGCAGAGGTTTCGGGTCCAGCGCGCTCTCTTAAATCCATTTCAGGAGCTTAATGGATTCGTCAGTGCTGGGAAATCCGATCAGGGTATAGACGTCTTACCGAAAATCTGAGCTCGGTGGGCAGTCCGTAAGCAACCAAACGACAACCAAGCTGACGTCAGGGGCTAAGTTCGAACCTGATCGGGTCCACCAATTTGCAAGCATCTCCACGGTAGGAAGGTAGGAGATCGCCTAAGGGTCTAACTTGTTCGAATCGGTTTGTTTGGCCGGCAGCCTCAATTGGGTTCTATGCCCTTACCAAATAACGGATTAGCTGCCCTGTCCCTTCTGGTGTTCTTGGAGTTGGCGATCGCTATTTGAGCCGTGATTCGAAACAAACGCGAAACAGGATTCACTTCGATCAGGCAACCGAACCGTGTCGGTTTGATCTGCAAACAGCTTCGGTATGGAGTCAACCAAATCAGGTCATTCACTTGACCTATTTCAGGTCATGCTTTGAACTACTTTCATGAAGATGCTCACCGTGTCTAAGGCCAAGGCTACGTTCAGTGGGATTGCACGCAATGTTGTCCGCTCCAAGAAGCCTGTCATCGTTCGTGTTCCGAACGGCTTTATACAGATCGCACCATATGAGCTTCCCGAAGAGGTGGCTGCATTTCCTGCCGGAAGTCTGGACCTCCTCCCGCGCGAACTCGAGCTGCATAACACGTTCGGCGAGTCCCTATGATCCACCATCGTTGGGACATCGTGTTCCTCCGCACCGATGAGAAGGATCCCGTCGGTCACCCTGCGGTGGTCCTTTCATCCGATGACACAATGGCCGATGGCAGGCAGCAGCGTTTCAATGTTGTGACGGGGACTAAGAAACAGCCGGGCGAAAGCGCAAGAAACCATCAGGTAATCCTTGATCGTGCAGATGGGCTAGAGTTCCCGACCCTGATCGACTGTTCACTCGTATATGTCGCTAAGAAGGTTTCGGTTCTCCGTTCGACGGGCTCCGTCACGATAAATAGGCGCCAGCTAATCCAGCGTACCGTTCGTGGATATCTCGGCTTGGGGTAGCGTTCTCGCAGCTTAAGACGCAATGCAATGAGAGCCGCCACCGCTAAGGTAATCAACATCGGGCGCTTCCATGCAATTCGTTTGCCCAAGGATTTCTGGGTGAAATCGAGTAGCGTGAGGCTTTCGAAGACTGCTTCCGGATTCGTCGTCTCCGAAGTGATACCTTCTGCTCGTCACCTGGAAGCTTTCAAAGCTCTTGCGGGGAGCTGTCCAGATTTCCCTAAAATTGCTGCCAACGCTTCTCGGAACGTTCGCCGGGACTGGGAATAGGCCGATCGTAAGCCCCTGACTGGTGAAGTGCGGTTAGGTGTCCGCTGAGAAATGCGCTACAAAATCCCGAAAACATCCCTCGGGACGCGAAACAAACGCGAAACAGCATATTTCCCCATAGTGAGCGGATGGACCCTGATCGGGTCCACCAACCTATTGATAGTCAATAGCTAAAAAATGAATCGAGAGTTTATAAATGATGGGAGCGACGGGTCGGAATTGCCAGATCAACCCGGGGCGATAAGCCTTAATTTCGGAAAGTAGGTCCTGTAGCGAGCGGCATCGCGCGTAAGAAGTGTCAGGCCTGCGGTTTGGGCATGTGCTCCTATGTAGAAATCAGGCAATGGAGAGCGGCGCTGCCCACCTTCTTTCCGGTAGCGCACGAAGGCTTGGCTGGCCGGAATTGCCGCATCGTAAGGAAGGGTAAGGCGTTGGACCGGCCAACCAGCAAGAGCGCGGTCAAGTTCGGTTGCGCTTCTATATGCTGCGCACAATTCCGAATAGATGATAGGGTTCACCGCTGCCTGGTCAGTTTCGATCGACTCTAAGAATCGCTCCTCTGACCATGGACGCCAGTTGGGATCGTTGGTTAGTATGTCCAGGATAACGTTCGCGTCTACCAGGACCATTTAATCCTCCCCGCGAGTAAGACTCATAATGTCATCGGAAGTGAGTTTTGTCGTTGCGCTGCCGCGGGCGCGTCGAATCCAAACCTCGGCTTGACGGCGTCGGCTGGCGGCGGCGGGCTTGATCAGGACCCCGCCATCAGATTCCTCAAAAGCGACCTCCGTGGCCGGCAATAGCCCGAACTTCTTCCGAAGAGACTGCGGAATCGTCACCTGGCCTTTGCTCGTCAATTTCATGGTATTACTTTCAATCAATAAGTCTTACCTGTCAAGATACGGATCCAGCTTAAAAATTTTCGATCTCAAGCCGAGAGTTTGGAGCCGCCGTTTATCGGGTTTCGCAGCGCCCTGTTGCTCGCTGCGTCGATGCTGCTGTCGGAATCGGAGCCGTTGTCGGTCTGAGGGTGCCGCCTACTTCGGCCAAGGGAAGGTTGATTCTCCATTCGGGGCTCAGTAACTTGGCGAAAATGGAGGCCACATCCGCCCATGCGTTTCGTCGCAGCCCCTGGTGGATTGGTGCTGCCCTGCTGTGCGTGACTTTGGCCGTCTACTGGCCAGCGCTCGCCGGCGGGATGGTCTGGGACGACGACGCCCATGTTACCCGGCCCGATCTCCAATCTGTTGCGGGCATGCTGCGTATCTGGACAGACCTACACGCCACGCAGCAGTACTACCCCCTCCTCCACTCCGCGTTTTGGCTCGAACACATTTTTTTCGGCGATTCCACGCTTGGATATCATCTTGCCAATGTTCTCCTCCACGCCGCTGACGCCTGGCTGCTGGTCCTCCTGCTTGAGGACCTGGCGGTGCCGGGAGCGGCGCTTGCCGGGTTCCTATTCGCGGTGCATCCGGTCTGTGTCGAGTCCGTCGCATGGATTTCGGAGCAGAAGAACACCCTTTCACTGCTCTTCTACCTGCTCGCGGCCCGAGCTTACCTTCGCTTTGACCGAGACTCTTTGCGTCCTCGGACCTACGTCGTTGGCACGGCCTGGTTTCTCTGCGCCCTCCTTTCAAAGTCAGTCACCGCGACCCTGCCAGCCGCCCTCATGGTGGTGTCGTGGTGGCGAAAAGGGCGGCTCAGCTGGTCGAGGGAGGGCCGCTACTTGGGGCCCTGGCTCGCCATGGCGGTCGCGAGCGGGCTCTTCACCTCCTGGGTGGAGCGGACGATCGGGGGGGCCCAGGGCGGGGAATTTGACCTCGCCTTCGGCCAGCGCCTGCTGCTCGCGGCCCATTCGCTCTGGTTCTACGTCGGAACCCTTCTGTGGCCAACGAACCTCATTCTGATCTACCCCCGCTGGAACGTTCCGCTTGAGGCTGGGCATTGGCTCGGGTACTTCGCCGCAGCCGCCGCCATCACCATTGCTCTCGGGGTTCTCGCCCGGCGTCGACGCGGGCCCCTCGCCGTCTGGCTCCTGTTCGCCGGAACCCTCTTTCCAGCCCTCGGATTTGTGAACGTCTACCCGTTCATCTTCTCGTACGTGGCCAACCACTTCCTGTACCACGCCACGCTCGCCCCTGCGGCGGGAGCCGCCGCAGCCATTGCCGTGCTCGCACGCAGCCGGTCGGCCAACGTGCGCGCCGCCGTCTGGTCGGTCGCTGGCGTTTTGCTGTGCGGGCTCGGGCTTCTCAGCAACTCCGACGCGCAGACCTTCGAGAGCCAGCGGACATTGCTCGAAGCGAGCCTTGCCCAGAATCCGGATGCTTGGATGCCGCACGACAGCCTTGGCGTCTGGTATGCCAATCACGGCGACAACACCCGGGCCGCGGCGGAATTCCGTGCCGCACTGCGACTGCGACCGCAGTACCCCCAGGCGCACAACAACCTCGGCATGACGGCGGAGGCGCGCGGCGACCTCGAACAGGCGGCCGCGGAATACCGAGAAGCGCTTGCGCTCAAGCCCGATTTTGCCGAAGCCCATAACAATCTGGGAGCGGTGCTCATTCATATGCCCGGACATGAATCCGAAGCGGTGGCAGAATTCCAGGCGGCCGTCCGCCTGCAGCCGGACTTCGCCACGGCCCACAGCAACCTCGGCCGCGCCCTCCTTAAGATTCCGGGCCGCCAGGCAGAGTGTTTGGCTGAGCTGCGGCGGGCGGTGCAGATGCGTCCCGACCTGCCCGACCTCCATTCGAGCCTTGCCGATGCACTGGCGGATCAGCCGGGCGAGGGGGAGGAAGCCGTCCGGGAGTACCAAGCCGCGCTCCAGATCAATCCGCGCAGCGCCGAGGTGCGCAACAACCTCGGCTTGGCGCTGATGGCGCAGGGCGAATTCGCATCGGCCGCTGAGGAATTGACGCAGGCTATTGCGCTCAAACCTGGGCTGGCCGAGGTCCGGCTGAACCTGGCGATCGCCTACTTGAACCAGGGACGACGCGCCGAGGCGGCGAGCCAGCTCGACGCCTATCTGCAGGTGCGCCCGGCCAACGACCTGACCCGGCAGATACTGGCGCAGCTTCAGGGGAAATAGCCTCATTCGCCCCGGGGCAGCCCTGGTGGAGTAAAACCGCCGGGCGGCACGGCGAGCGAATCGGCGGCGTCCGCCTTTAGGCGAAGAGGCCGGCGCTGACGGCGAAATGGCCGCCGAGCGCCTTCCTATGCGCCGAGGTTATTCCGTCGTTGACGCACTCCCACGCCAAAGCCGTGGGCCTTCGCCCTGGCATTCATCAGTTAGGCGAAACGCCCCCTTTCTGGCGCCGTTCAGGACTACGGAAGCCAGCGTTTGCTTTTTCCTGCACACTGCGTGTGCTCACTGATGGTGGCAAAAGAGAGGAGCAACGCCATGGATGAATCCGCGCTTGGCGGCCGGTTTGCGTTCGCCGGCACATCGCTGGTGGTCCGGCGGATGGGTTACGGCGCGATGCAGCTGGCTGGCCCCGGCGTCTGGGGCCCTCCCAAGGACCCGGACGGCGCCGTTGCAGTCCTCCGGGAAGCTGTATCGGCGGGTGTGAACCACATTGACACCAGCGACTTCTATGGCCCGCACGTCACCAACCAGATCATAAAACGGGCCTTGCATCCGTACCCCGCGGGATTGGTGATCGTAACCAAACTAGGGGCCCGGCGCCCGCCTGACCGTTCTTGGCAGCCGGCTGTCTCTGCGGGCGATCTTGCGGCCGGTGTCCAAGACAACCTCCGCAATCTTGGCTTAGACGCGCTCGACATCGTCAACTACCGGGTGATGGGGTCGGGCCATGGCCCCGAGGAGGGATCCATCGCTGCTCAAGTGACGGTGCTTGCCGACCTCAGGCGCAAGGGGCTCATAGGGCAGATCGGCTTGAGCAACGTAACCGCTGCGCAGATTGCGGAGGCGCAGGGGATTACCGATATCGTGTGCGTGCAAAACTACTACAACCTGGCCCACCGCAGCGACGACGCCCTGATCAGCGCCTTGGCCCGGCAGGGCATCGCGTACGTGCCATTCTTTCCGCTCGGCGGATTCACCCCTCTGCAGTCCTCCACCCTGTCGGCGGTCGCGGACCGACTTGGAGCCAGACCGATGCAGGTGGCGCTGGCATGGTTGCTGCATAGGTCGCCCAACATCCTCTTGATCCCTGGCACTTCATCGGTCGCCCACCTTCGCGAGAACCTGGCCGCGGCGCAGCTGAAGCTGTCGCCGCCGACCTTGGCGGAATTGGACGGGATCGCCACCGGAGCCGCGGGGCATTGATTTTCAATCTGATCCGGGCTCTTTGGTTGAGGTTGTGATGCTTTCCAGGATCTCCCGGGCAGGGCCATTCGCGGGTTCGAGCCTTAGAACCTCCTGAAGATGCGCCTTAGCCTCACCCCTGCGGCCCGGCATCTTCAGCAGCGCGACCGCCAGGGAAAAGTGTGCCTGCGGATCGTCCGGCCTCAGTCGTATCACATATTCAAACTGCGCCACGGCCTCATTCAAACGCCCAGGAAAACTGGCCAAAACGGCGCCCAGATTGAACCGTGCATCGGCATAATCCGGCGCGAGGCGGACGGCCTCCTCAAATTGGACGACAGCGTCGTTCAGGCCGCCGGGAATCGTGCCAAGAGCGGTGCCCAGATTGTTATGCGCCTCAGCGTTATCCGGGTTCAGCCGGATAGCGTTTTCGAACTGAGCGATCGCGTCGTCTAGATGCCCCGGGAGCTTGAACCATGCGGCGCCCAGGTTGTAATGGGCGTCGGCAAAATCAGGCCTAAGGCGAATGGCTTCCTCGAATTGGGCAATGGCCTCGTTCAGGCGCCCCTGCTCGGTTGAGAGGAGAATTCCCAGATTATTGTGCGCCTCGGCAAAGTCGGGCCTCAGCCGGATCGCCTCCTCGTATTGGGCCATGGCCTCGTTCATACGTTCGGGCACGGCCGAAAAAAGGATGCCCAGGTTGTTGTGTGCGTCGGCGAAGTCAGGTCTCAGGCGGATGGCCTCCTCGTATTGGGCGATGGCGTCCTTTAGACGCCCTGGGCTCTTCGCCAGGGCGTTTCCCAGGTTGTTATGGGCGTCGGCAAAATCCGGCTTGAGGCGGATCGCCTCCTCGTACTGCCCGATAGCGTCGTTCAGGCGCCCCGGCATCGTCGCAAGAGCGGCCCCCAGGTTGTTTCGCGCCTGGAAGAAACCTGGATTAAGGCGGACAGCCTCCTCGTATTGCGCAACCGCGTCGTTCAAGCGTCCCGGCACCGAAAGCCAGGCGGCGGCGAGATTGTAATGTGCCTCGGCAAAATCGGGCTCAAGGCGGATCGCTTCCTGATACTGGGCGATGGCGTCGTTCAGGCGTTCGGGAAGGCCGGACAGCAGCGTGGCGAGATTGTTGTGCGCCTCGGCAAGATCCGGTCGGAGGCGGATTGCCTCCTCAAACTGTGCGATGGCATCGCTTGTGCGCCCCGGAATCTTTGCGAGCGCCTTTCCGAGATTGTTGTGCGCCGACGGATTATTCGGATTTGAGGCCACTGTGTTCGACCAGATTGCCGTCTCGCTCGAATAGTCCAGGTTGCGCCGGAAAGTGACGAGCGCGGCCGCGCCTGCCAGGCAAAGGCACGCAGCGAAAGCTGCCCGGCCGAGGCGCCGGTGAATTTCAAGCACAACGAGTAGGATCACGGGTATCAGTGCGAGATACATTCGGTGATCGGCGGCAGTCTGCTTGTTGCCGGGGATGATGCTGGTCGGAGCCAGGATTGCGAAGAAGAAGAAACCCAGGACCCCGATCGCCGTGTTGCGCAGGAAGCCGTACCCGGTGATGATGGCGAGCACGGCCACGACCGCCGCGGGCCACAGCAGGCGCGACACGATCAACCCGAGGCCGGCAGGATGGCCGGGTGTCCAGAGCCATTGTGTTCCATAGTCGAAGACCAGTGGATGCGGCCAGAAAGCGAGCTTGAGGTAGCGGCCAATGGCCTCCGGCTGGGTTGACCAGTATTTCCAGACAGAAACTCCAGACCCGAAACCCGAGTTTCCGCTTCGGTTTCCGGCGTGCCACACCAGAACGGCCAGGGGCGCCCAAGTGGCCGCCATTCCGATATAATAGGTCTTCCTCCGCCGCCAGGCCTCAGCGAAGGAGCCCGCGAAGCACAGCCGGTCCAAAAGCAGCACGATCAGTGGAGCGGAGACCATAACCTCCTTGGTCCCCATGCCGAAGGCGCAGAAGACGATGCTCATTACGGCGAATAGAACTCCGGTGCGCGCAGCCGGCGGGGAGCCGGTTCCCGGGTCCTGCCATCTCACGAACCAGTAGATCGTCTGCAGGAAGAAAAGTCCCATGAGCGACTCTGCGCGCTGGACGATATACGTGACGGATTCCGTCTGCAGGGGGTGCAAAGTCCAAAGGAGTGCCGTGCAGAACGCAATCGACAGGGCTCCCGGGGCCGAAAGGCGCGCGAGAACTCGCCGGACGATCCCAAATAATGTGAGTCCCGCCAAAATGTGGATTGCCGAGTTGAAGGCGTGATAGCTCCAGACATCGGTCCCGCTAATGGCGTAGTTGATTGCCAGGGAGAGGTTGACGATCGGCCGACCACTTGCGGTTGTTCTCGCCGGAGGGGCCAGCGCCGTGCCCATGTGCTGGATCGTTGAATTGCTGAGGATGGTTGGAATGTCGTCAAAAATGAAGGGGGACGAGTAGGTCCGGCTGTAGGCGGCGATTGCACAGGCAACGAGGGCCGCGCAGCCGGCCAGAATCCGCCAATCCATTGGGCGAGCCAGGATGTCTGCTTCGGGCGGGAAAACGTTGCGCTGATCCCGGGGAATGTTGGACGGATGGAGCTCCGGACGTCGAAGCGACTCACGACGCCCTCTTGCGCCGTTCGAAGCAGAGCTTCCAAGAATTTTTCTAGGGCGCTTCATCCGTTCAAGGCCCTTGTTGGGTCGGCTTCTCGAATTGTGATCACTTACAAAACATCGGGTCGCTTCACTTAGCTCGGGGGGCTGGGTTCACGCTGCGGCCGCATGGCTATGCGCGCAGCCAACTGCGACCGCAGCGCAAGCTGCCTTGGTGTCTCCTCCACCCAAGTGCTGGTATGCTTGGGCAAAAAAGTTTGTATCGCTCGCCATCATGCCGTCGGAGGCGCGATCTCAGACACGGACAAATTCAGTCAGATTTGTGGCTCCGGCGGCTTCACCGCATCGGGCACCTCGACCGGTCTCCCCAAGAATACCTTCCCGGGCGGCACCTCGTAAGCCTGAAGGCCGTGGGTCGTCTCTCCAAAATAGGGTGTCGCAGTCTGAACCATGGGCCGCAGTACCTCCGAGAACTTTTGACCCCGATCGGCGGGCACTGCGATGAACGTGGCCCAGACGCAGGGAGCCCTTCTGTCCATCAGCCGGACATCGTCCATCTTGAATGCCTCGACCATGACCAAATAGTAATCACGAGATTCCTGATCGTCCGCGGCGAAGTCGCGCCACAGCTGTTTGTCCATTCCAAAGCTGCTCCAAAGCGAAGCCGAATTGTAGAATGCGGCCGCGGGGAAGCTACGGCCAATTCCAAAGTTTCTAAGTGAACTGAGGGCTTGGTCAATTTGCAGTTCCTGTTCCGGACTCAGGCCCACGCGAGGATCGTACGAGGATACGCTCATCAGGTTCATCTTGTATCGGTTCGCGACAAGCCCATCATCTCCCCAGGTCACCCGGTCCCTGCGCACGATGGGGACAAGCCACGGCCGCTTTCCGTAATGAATGCGAATCAGGTAGTCGATCTTGCCGGGAATGTGCCCCGCCCTTTCCTGGTAGATCGCGTTGAAAAGGCCCCGAGGCTCGAGCGAGGTCTCCAGCTCACGGCTTACGTCGTCGAGCCTCACGTCGCTCGGGTACACTTCGCCCGCCAGCAGAAGGTAATAGGCTGGCTTGGCTGGAACCGTGACGGGCGGAGCTACGGGGTGCGCATTGATGGGGTCATTGTTTACGCGGGCGTAAAGCTCCTCTTCGGAAAGCTTTGAATAATTGGCGGCCGAAACGGTCACGGGCACCGGCTCCTTCGCCCAGTCGGCAGCCGATGCACACCCTGAAACCGAAATTGCAAGGACGAGGCCCTGAATTGACTGCAGCAACGCCCATCCTCTCCAGTCCCTGGGCGCCGTCGATTGGGTTGGCGCCATTTTTTGGAAGCATGCGATCATCGGAGTATTAGCGCTGGGAATTCGGCTCTATCGGGTAGCAAGACGCACGTCAGCCGGAATGGTTATATGCGTCGGCTCCTTTGAGCCAAGAATCCCATCAGATTTTGCAGGATCACGGGAAAATGACGTCTTCCGGCCCAGCCCCTCGCCTTTACGCCGATCAGGGGGTATTTGGGTCGCAACATCGAGAACGGGTTGATGGGCCGTCACATAAATAAGAGTTCAAGGGCTGCACACGAGCGCGACCATTCCGATTCCGCAGACCGCCCCAAGCAAGGCTCCGGCGAGAATGTCACCCACGAAATGGTAGTCCGAACCCCAGAGACCCAAGGCCACGAGCGCGCACAGCGCCACGCCGAGCCAGCGGATTTGCGGGATTCGAAGCCAGATTACCGCTGCCAAGGCCGCGATCTGCGTCGTGTGACCGGAGGGAAACGATTCCCAGCCGGGGCCGCCGTGGAGAAAGTTGAAGGCATAGACGTGATCGCCGATCCACGAGGGGTTGTCATTCACCCATGTCTCCGGCCAGGACCGCCCGAAGAGCTGTTTCAGTTGCTCCTTGATCTCGACGGAAACGAGTATGGCGAGACAGGCCGAAGCCAGAGTTCGGCCCCTTTCTCCAAGCTGGCGTCCGCCGAACACGGACGCGATCCCCATTCCGGCGAGACACATCACCGCCGCAGGCCTCAACGGGTCGACCAGGTGCGTGAGCCAGTCTAGGACCGCGGCATGGTGAAGATGGTTGTGGGACCAGGTTGAGGCGGCCCTATCGACGAAGAGAATGGCGACGCCAACCAAGAGCATGCCGCCGATGAGCGCAGACCGGGTCCGCGAGCGTGGATTCGGTATTCTGTCCATGAAGACCATTATACGAGGATGGCCGCCCACCCCAAGCTTCGGTTGCGCCAAGGGTATCCTTTGACTCTGAAGGCGTCGGCGCCCGATTGGCATCGCATTCGGACCGGATGCGAGAACGGCAAGCAGGGCGCGTTTCGGCGACAGGGACCTTCCGCGTCAGCGGTAGTACGCATACGCGTCGACCACCCTTGGCCCGACGCCGGCGATATTGATCTTTAACTCAATCTGCACCGTCGCGTGTTCGGCGCGCGGAGGCGAACGCAGCCGGACCGCGTAGCTCTGGCCGGTGTTCAGGACGTCGATCGTCGCGACCACGTCCGGCGGGCTGCATGTCACCCCAACGAGCGTGATCCTTTTGTCCGTTTGCGCCGTGCAAAGGAGCGTCTGTACGGAGTCGTCCCCCCCGGTCCTCCAATAGACAAGGCGCGGCTCGACCGAAACGTACTGCTGTACCGTCACGTCGAGGATGAGCTCGGTCGGCCTCGACTCGGCGTCATCGGTCGTCACCGTTATCACCTTCTCGATCCGGCCCCGCTGTCTCTTGACCTCGAAAACCGCGTGGATCTGGCCGGATTCGCCGGGAGCGTACGTGCTTTTCTGGGCGGAGGCGCTTGTGCAGGGGCAGCTCGTGCTGATGTCGACGATCGTCACGGGGCTCGATCCCGCGTTGTGAAATGGAAAATCGGCGGAGACCTGCGCCTCTTCCGGTTTCGCGACGACTTCAATCTGGGTCTGGTCCCACTTTAGTGCTCCGGCATGGCAAAGGGGTCCCGCGGAAGCCAGGGCCACTGCCGCTATCGTCCTTGAGAATTGGCTCATTGGTGCCCAAGGGCTGCGCCCTTGGATCGAGCCAGCATCGAGAACAGCGTCTGACCTGTCATGCTGAAAATAGGGGCGGAGCCGCCCGCTTCGCGCGCGCCGGGTCGGTCCGCCACGACCGGATTGCTTATACCGGCCCATGGGAACCGGCGGGCATGAGGAGGATCCTGGGCCGACCTGTCCCGCCGTTCATCGTAGTTGCAAGAGCGTCACCGGGGCGCCACGGCTCCGTAACAAAGGGGGCCTAACCTGCGGTCAATCCACGCTATGCAACCCTGGGGCGAAGTACTCACAACTGGTTCCACCGTCTTCCTATTCCTCGCCTTGGCGCTCGCGCTGAGTTTTGAGTTCGTCAACGGCTTCCACGATACGGCCAACGCGGTAGCGACCGTCATCTACACCCACTCCCTCAAGCCATGGATCGCCGTGATTTGGTCGGGCATGTGGAATCTGATCGGCGTGATGGTGTCCACGGGGGCCGTGGCCTACGGCGTCATCGCCCTCCTTCCTGTCGAATTGGTGATCCATGTGGGATCGGGAGCGGGCTTCGCGATGGTCTTCGCACTCCTGTTGTCGGCGATCATCTGGAATCTCGGAACCTGGTACCTTGGCCTTCCAGCCTCGAGCTCGCATACCCTTTTCGGATCGATCATGGGCGTCGGCCTCGCGAATTCATTTCTCTCAAAGGGGCACGCGTTTGGCGAAGGCGTGAATTGGGCGCAGGCCGAGAAGATTGGCCTGTCCCTGATCGTCTCGCCCATTGTCGGCTTTGTCTGCGCAGGGGGCCTCCTGCTTCTTGCCAAGGCTCTCATCAAGCGTCCCGAACTCTATGCGCCCGCCCAAAAGGACACCCCGCCCCCTCTCTGGATCCGCGGTCTTCTCGTCCTTACGTGCACCGGCGTGAGCTACGCCCACGGCTCCAACGACGGTCAAAAGGGCATGGGCCTGATCATGTTGATCCTTATCGGCGTCGTTCCCGGCGCCTTTGCCCTAAAGATGGACACGAATTCAGCGGTGCTTAGCCAGATTGCCGCGGAATCGCAGCACGTGAGCTCAATCCTGGAGCGGAAGGCCGGGGCCGCCCAGATCGATGCCGCCGCGGCGAGCGAGGAAGTCTCAGCCTTCCTCAGGACAAATGGAACGAAGGGCGAAAAGACGGTCGGCGCAGTGCTGACGTTGAACAACCTCGTGGCCTCCAAACTGGCCGGCGCCAGCTCCTACAGTTCGCTCCCCTCGGCCGATCGCAAGGAACTCAGGACGAATTTCTACCTCGTCGGCGAAGGGCTCGCGAAGCTCAGCAAGACAAACGAATTCTCCGGCCCGGAGGAAAAGGCGGCCTTCAAGTCGTACAAGTCCGACCTGGACCAGTCGACGAAGTACATCCCGACCTGGGTGAAGGTGGCCGTGGCATTCGCCCTGGGACTCGGGACCATGATCGGCTGGAAGCGGATCGTGGTGACGGTGGGCGAAAAGATCGGCAAGACCCACCTGACCTACGCGCAGGGTGCTTCCGCGGAACTTGTCGCCATGGGGACGATTCTCGCCGCGGATAATTTTGGCCTCCCCGTCAGCACGACCCACGTCCTCTCCTCGGGCATCGCCGGCACCATGGCCGCCAACCGCTCCGGGCTCCAGACGAAGACGCTTCGGAACCTGCTCCTTGCCTGGGTGCTTACGCTGCCCGTCTGCATCTTCTTGGGAGCGGTATTGTTCGCAGCCGGACTCTTCGTGGTGTTCAACGTCCTGGGCCTGAAATAAACGGACTGCCGGGATCCGGCGAATCCGGGCGCCCCGATCGGGCGCCTCTAATTGCCCGAGTTGCCTACGACCTTCTTCGGTCCGGGAAGCAGCGATGTATCCCAGCCCCCGCCGAGCGCCATCACTAGGGAGACGCTCGCGTTCATCTCACGCAGCTCGATCTGGAGCGCGGTCTCGCGGTTTGTTAGGACCGTGGTCTGGGCCGTCTCGACATTCAGGTAGCTGTCGATGCCGGCCTTGTAGCGGGTCATCGCCAGGTCGAGGTAATGCCGGGCGGACTCGACTGCATTTCGCTCCTGGACCGATTCCTCGGCCAGGATCCTGAGCGTAGAGACGTTATCCTCCACTGCCTGGAATGCGGCGAGGACGGTCTGCCGGTAGCTGGCCACGGTCTGGTCATAGGCTGCCCTGGCCTGCTCGTTCACCGCCCGAAGGGCGCCATTCTCGAAAAGGATCGCCGAGACCTGCGGTCCGAACGACCAAAAGCGGCTTGGCCAATTCAGGAGCTGGCCCGACGCCGCCGATTCAAACCCTCCCGCCGCACTCAGGGTGATGTTCGGAAAATATGCCGAACGGGCTACGCCGATCTGGGCGTTGGCCGCAGCCACCTGGCGCTCGGCCGAGGCGATGTCGGGTCTGCGTTCAAGCAGCTCCGAGGGGACGGAGATCGGAACCACCGGCGGGGAGCCGATAAAGGGCGCGGCGGAGATTGAAAAACTCGAGGGCGCCTGGCCGAGGAGAACGGCGATGGCGTGCTCGTATTGCGCACGGGCCACGCCGACATCGGTCGCCTGTGCGATCACCGTGTCAAGCTGGGTGCGTGCCGTTGCGACATCCTCCTCGGAATCGATGCCCGTCTGATAAAGACTCACGGTGAGGTCGAGGTCCTGGCGGTAGGAGGCGACCGTTTCGTTGAGGATATTGCGCTCCTCGTCGAGGGCGCGCACTTCGAAATAGTCCTGCGCCAGCTCGGCCTGGATTCCAAGGACGGCGGTGGCGAGGTCCGCGGCGCTCGACTGGGCGGAATACTCCGCGGCCGCGGCCGTGTTGCCCAGGCGGTGCCAGAGGTCGAGCGTGTAGGAAACGTCGACCGGCAGTTCGAACAGATTGTAGGGGTTGGCCCCCCCGACCTTGTTTGCCGTGGTGGTTGAGCCCCGCTGCCTCGAGAAGGAGGGGCTCGTCGAGACCGAGGGGTAGATGGCAGAAGTCGCCGAGAGAGCAAGGGCCCGCGCCACCCGGAAACTTGCCGCGGCGCCTGCGATCGTCTGGTTTGAGTCCATGACCCGCTCCTCCAGGGCGCTGAGGGCGGGGTCCCGATAGATCTCCCACCACTTCGCGTGGATCTTGTCGTCGCTTGGCGTCGCCACCTTCCACGCCGTGGAACCGAGCGGCGCGGGCGCCGCCGACTCCTTGAACGCAGCGGGCTCCGGGGTCGACGGCCTCGAGTATTTGGGGGCAAGGTTGCAGCCCCCAAGGAGGAGCGCCGTTGCCACAACAGGCAGGAGGATGCGTGCGGCGTCCCGAGCCAACATGGCTCCAGTCCGGTGGCCGCGCGCTGCTGGTTTCAGGATCCGTGGGAACATTGGAAATGGGTTCTTCTAGACGACGGGGGTGGCCAGGGCTTCGGCCTCGGTCGCGGGCCGCTTAAGGTGAAGCTTTCCAACCCAAGTATTCAGCCGGTCCATGTAGATGTAAATGACGGGCGTCGTATAGAGCGTGAGCGCCTGGCTCACAATGAGGCCGCCGATGATCGTGATTCCCAGGGGCCGCCGCAATTCGGAGCCCATCCCGGATCCGAGGGCGAGGGGGAGCCCGCCGAGGAGCGCCGCCAAGGTCGTCATCATGATCGGGCGAAAACGCAGGAGGCTCGCCTGGAACACGGCTTCCTTCGCGCTCTTGTTCTCGCGGCGCTCCACCTCGAGCGCGAAATCGATCATCATGATGGCGTTCTTCTTGACGAGGCCGATCAGCAGGATGATCCCGATCAGCGCAATGACGCTGAGGTCCGTATGCGTGATCATGAGGGCGAGGATGGCCCCCACCCCGGCTCCAGGGAGCGTCGACAGCACGGTTATGGGGTGGATGTAGCTTTCGTAGAGGATCCCTAGCACGATGTAGACGGCAGCCAGCGCGGCCGCGATCAGCAGCGGCTCGTTCGCTATCGAGGCCTGGAAGGCCTGCGCCGTCCCGCTGAACTGTCCGGTGATCGTGCTCGGCATGCCCACCTTCCTCGCGGCGGCTTCAATCGAATTTTCCGCGTCTCCCAGGGCGACCCCGGGGGCCAGGTTGAAGGACAGGGTGACGGAGGGAAATACGCCGGAATGGTTTACGGCCAAGGGCGCCGTGGAGGCGGCATATTTCGTGAATGCGGCGAGGGGGACGACCCCGCCGTTGCTTGAGGACACGTAGATGTCCGAGAGGCCCCCCGGGTTCTGCCAGAAGCGCGGATCGACCTCCATCACGACAAAATACTGGTTGAGAGATCGGTACATCGTGGCGATCTCGCGTTCTCCAAAGGCATCATAGAGGGTGTTGTCGATCATGGCCGTCGATATTCCCATCCGGGACGCCGTCGGCCGGTCGATGACCAGGTTTGCGGAAAGCCCGTTGTTCTGCTGGTCGCTGTTGACATCCGTGAGGCCCGGCAGGCGTTTCATGGAGGAGAGCAGCACGGGCGCCCACTGGTTCAGCTCCTGCAGATTATCGCTCTGGATCGTGTACTGGTACTGGGCGGCGCTTTGGCGGCCGCCGATCCTCACATCCTGCACCGCCTGCAGGTAGAGCGTGGCTCCCGGCACGACGGCCAGCTTCGGCCGCAGCCGGTTGATGATCTGGTCGGCGGTCGCGTATTTGCGCGCTGCTATGGGCTTTAACGAAATGAACACCCGGCCAGTGTTGGTCGTCGTGCCGCCTCCGCCGCCCGTGAATGCGAGCACCGTCTCCACACCCGGATCCGACTGCACGATGCCAGACAGCTGCCTGATCTTCTGGGACATGGACTGGAAGGAGAGATCCTGGTCGCCGATGATGCTTCCCGAGAGCCGGCCCGTGTCCTGCTGCGGAAAGAATCCCTTCGGTATCAGGTACGAGAGATAGATATTCAGGCCGAGCGTGCCGATCGCGATCATGAGGACGATGAACGAGTGGCCGAGAACCCATCTGAGGCTTCGCTCGTAGGCTCCAAGGACCGACTTGAACACCTTCTCGCTCGCCTTGTAAAACCGGCCGTGCCCGGCCGCGTCGGGCAGGAGGCGGGAGCACAGCATCGGTGTCGCGGTCAGCGATGTGACAAGGGAAACCATGATCGTGACGGCGAGCACCACCGCGAATTCCCGGAAGAGCCGCCCGATGATCCCGCCCATCATCAGGATCGGGATGAACACGGCCACGAGGGAGACGCTCATCGAGAAGACGGTGGAGCCGATCTCGGCCGCGCCCCGGAACGCGGCGTCCATCGCGCTCATGCCGTGCTCGCGGTACCGGGTGATGTTCTCAAGAACGACAATCGCGTCGTCCACCACGAACCCGGTCGAGATCGTCAGGGCCATCAGCGAGAGATTGTCGACGCTGTAGCCTGCGAGGTACATGACTCCAAAGGTTCCGATCAGGGAAACCGGCACCGCGACGCTCGGAATGAAGGTCGCCCTCCCCTCGCGCAGGAAGACGAAGACCACGAGGACCACGAGGAGGATCGAGATGCTCAGCGAGCGCTCGACGTCGCGGACCGAGGCTCGGATCGTCACGGTCTGGTCCAGCGCTATGGTCATCTTGATCGAGCGGCTTATCGCCGCCTGCAGCTGGGGCAGCGCCTGCTTGATCGCGTCCACCGTGTCGATGATGTTGGCGCCGGGCTGCCTGAAGATGATGACCAGGGCCGCGGGCCTGCCGTTTGCGATTCCAAGCGCCCGCACCGTCTGCACGGAATCCTGGACCTTCGCCACGTTGGAGAGCGTCACCGGGGAGCCGTTGTGGTAGCTGATGATGATCTTCCCGTAGTCGGCCGCCTTCAGAAGCTGGTCGTTCGCGTAGATGAGCGACCGACGGTTCCCATCGGAGAATCCCCCTTTCGCCTCGTCGGCCGTCTGCGCGGCGACCGCCTTCCTGACGGTCTCGAGCTGAAGCCCGTACCCGTTCAGCTGGGTCGGATTGACGTCGATCCTCACCGCCGGGGCCGAGCTTCCGCCGACGATGACCTGCCCCACCCCCTTGATCTGCGAAAGTTTTTGGACGAGGATGGTCGACGCGGCGTCGTAGACATTCGCCGGCGGGAGCGTTTCGGACGTGAGCGCGATGATCGTGATCGGTGCGTCCGCCGGATTCACCTTCCTGTAGGTGGGATTGCTCGGAAGATTCGACGGCAGCTGGCTGCGCGCCGCATTGATCGCCGCCTCGACGTCTCTTGCCGCGGCGTCGATGTTGCGGTTGAGGTCAAACTGGAGCGTGATGCTGGACTGGCCGAGCGTGCTCTGGGAGGTCATCTCCGTCACGTTTGCGATGCGGCCGAATGCGCGCTCAAGGGGCGTCGCCACGGACGATGCCATGATCTCGGGGCTTGCCCCGGGAAGCGAGGCATTGACCGAGATCGTCGGAAAATCGACCTGCGGGAGGGGCGAGACGGGGAGAAGCTGGAATGCGACGGCGCCCGCCAGGGCGACGGCCACGGTCATGAGCGTGGTGGCGACAGGCCTCCTGATGAACGGCGACGAAAGGCTCATGGCTCGGTAGGGGCCGCCGCGCCGGGGAGCGCCGGGGATCCGGATTGCGCGGGCTTGCCGCGGGCCGCGAGCTTGGCTGCGAGCCCGTCAAAGAAGAGGTAGATGACGGGGGTCGTGTAAAGCGTCAGAAGCTGGCTGAAAATAAGGCCACCGATGATCGTGATCCCGAGCGGGCGCCGGAGTTCGGAGCCCACGCCCTGCCCAAGCGCCAGAGGGACCGCTCCGAGCATGGCGGCCATCGTCGTCATCAGGATCGGCCGGAACCGGAGCTGGCACGCCTGATAGATGGCGTCATAGGCCGACTTGCCCTCGCGGCGCTCCGCGTCGAGGGCGAAGTCGATCATCATGATCGCGTTCTTCTGCACGATTCCGATCAGCAGCACGATGCCGATGATCGCGACCACGGTCAGCTCGGTGCGGCACACAATCAGGGCGACGATCGCCCCGACGCCCGCCGACGGGAGGGTTGAAAGGATGGTGATCGGGTGGATGTAGCTTTCGTAAAGGATGCCAAGGACGATGTAGACGGTCACGAGGGCGCCGAGGATGAGGAGCGCCTCGTTGGTCAGGGAGCTCACAAAGGCCTGGGCGGTGCCCTGGAAGGCCGCCTGCATCGCCGCCGGCCGTGGAAGTTCCTTCTCGATCCGCTGGATGGCGGTGACCGCCTCGCCCAGCGAGGCGCGGGGAGCCAGGTTGAATGAGATGGTCGTCGCCGGGAACTGCCCCATGTGGCTGATGAGGATCGGCGAAGCCCCGGTGGTGACCTTGGTGAAGGCGCCCAGGGGCACCTGGCCTCCGGAGGTTGAGCGGAGGTAGATGTCATCCAGCTTGTCGGGGTGGGCCTGGAACTGGGGCTCCGCCTCAAGGATCACGTGGTACTGGTTCAGCTGGGTGAACAGGGTCGACACCTGGCGCTGGCCGAACGCATCGTAGAGCGTGTCGTCGATCACCTGTGGGCTGATTCCCAGGCGCATCGCGGTCGGACGATCGAACGAGAGGCTCGTGAGGATTCCGTGGGTCTGAAGGTCGCTTGCGACGTCAGCGAGCTCGGGAAGGGCGTTCATTCTCTGAACAAAGGCTCCCGCATACGTCGCCAGCTCGTCCGGATCCGGGTCCTCCATGCTGTACTGGTATTCGGTCCGGCTCACGATGTCCTCGACCGTGATGTCCTGGATCGGCTGCATGTAGAGGGTGATTCCCTCGACCTGCGAAAGGGCGAGCTTCAGGCGGCGAATCACATCAGACGCATTGATGCCCCTTTGCCCCAGGGGCTTGAGGTTTATCTGGATTCGACCGCTGTTGAGCGTGGTGTTGGTGCCGTCGACGCCGATGAAGGAGGAGAGGCTCTCAACCGCGGGGTCCTTCAGGATCACATCGGCGAGGCGTTGCTGCAGGCGCGCCATCTCGCCGAACGAAACGCTCTGGTCCGCCTCGGAGACTGCCTGTATCTCGCCGGTGTCCTGGACCGGAAAGAATCCCTTGGGCACGACGATATACAGGGCGAGCGTGAGAAAAAGGGTCCCTACCGCCACGTACAGCGTCTCCGTCCGGTGCCTGAGCACCCACCCGAGCGTGCGCATGTAGAACCCGATCGTGCTGTCGAATACCCTCTCCGAGGCCCTGTAGAAGCGGCCCTCCTGCGAATGCGACCTCCGCCCCAGCAGGGCGGAGCAAAGCATCGGGGTCAGGGTGAGCGAGACCGCCGCCGAGATGAGGATCGTTACGCTCAGCGTGACCGCGAATTCGCGGAAAAGGCGCCCCGTTATGTCGCCCATGAACAGGAGCGGAATCATCACCGCGATCAGCGAGACGGTGAGCGACATGATTGTGAACCCGATCTGTTCCGAGCCCTTGAGCGCGGCCGCGAGGGGTTTTTCACCTTGCTCGACGTAGCGGCTGATGTTCTCGATCATGACGATCGCATCATCCACGACGAATCCCGTGGAGATGGTGAGCGCCATGAGGGTGAGGTTATTGAGGCTGTAGCCGAGCGCGTACATCGCCGCGAACGTCCCCACGATCGACAGCGGCACCGCGACGCTCGGGATGAGGGTGGCGGCGAACGTCCGCAGAAAGAGGAAGATGACCATCACGACAAGCGCGATGCACAGCATCAGCTCGAACTCAACGTCCGCGACGGAGGCGCGCACCGTCGTCGTGCGGTCGGTGAGGACGGCGATGCCGATAGCCGAGGGAATTGTGGCCCGCAGCTTCGGGAGCAGGGCCTTGATCCGGTCCACAACCTCGATGATATTCGCGCCGGGCTGGCGCTGGATGTTCACGATCACCGCGGGAGTGCGGTTCATCCAGGCCGCCTGCTGAACGTTTTCGATCCCGTCGACGACATGGGCGACGTCGCCGAGCATGACGGGAGCCCCGTTGCGGTAGGCAAGGACCACCTTCTTGTAGTCGTCGCTCGTCAGTATCTGGTCGTTGGCCGCAATCTGGAAATTCTGGTGCGGACCGTCAAAGCTGCCCTTGGCTGCGTCCAGGCTGTTGATCGAAAGGGCGGCGCGTACATCCTCCATGGTGAGCCCGTAGCCGGCGAGCTGCGTCGGGTTCACCTGCACCCGCACGGCAGGCTTCTGGCCGCCGCTGATCGTCACGGCGCCGACGCCCGGAAGCTGGGATATCTTCTGGGCCAGGCGTGTGTCGGTGAAATCCTCGACCTTGGAGAGCGGGATCGAGGCCGAGGTAAGCGCCAGGGTCATGATGGGGGCGTCCGCCGGATTGACCTTGTTGTAGACCGGCGGCATCGGCAGCGACGCGGGAAGGTAGGTCTGGGCTGCGTTGATCGCCTCCTGGACCTCCTGCTCGGCCACGTCGATGTTCAGGTTGAGCGAAAACTGGAGCGTGATGACCGACGCGCCTTCGGAGCTGTTTGAGAGCATCTGGTTCAGGCCAGGCACCTCGCCAAGCTGGCGCTCAAGGGGGGCGGTGACGGCCGATGCGATCACGTCCGGGCTGGCTCCCGGGTAGAAGGTGACGACCTGCATCGTAGGATAATCGACCTCCGGCAGCGCGGAAACGGGCAATTGCCGGTATCCGATGATGCCCACCACGAGGATGGCCACCATCAGCAGCGATGTGGCGATCGGCCGCTGAATGAACGGGCGGGACGGATTCATTCAGTACTTGACGGCTTCTTGACGGTAACCTTGACGCCGTTCTGGATCCGGTCGAATCCATCCGCGACAAGCGTGGTGCCGACATCGAGACCGGTAACCGCCGTCACTTCTCCGTCGGTCGCCAGGATCTTGATGCTCTTCGACTGGACCGTTCCGTCCGGCAGGATCGTATAGACATAGCTTTCATCGGCGTTCCGCTGCACGGCCGCCGATGGAATGAGCGGGACCTTCTGAAGTGTCCGGACCAGGAGCTTGGCGTTCACGAACTGGTTGGGGAACAGCTCCGTTGATGCGTTCGCGAAGATGGCGCGCGCCTTCACGGTGCCCGTTGTCGGGTCGATTGCGTTGTCGAGCGACAGGAGTTCTCCGTGCGCGATGACCCGCTGCTGCTCGCGATCGAGCGCGTCGACGCTTAGCCTCTTCTGGCCCTGCATCTGCTTGACCACGTCGGCAATATAATCCTCGGCGATCGTGAAGATCACGGTGATCGGCTGCAGCTGCGTTATGGTGACCAAAGCGGCCGATCCGTTGGCCTGCACAATGTTGCCCAGATCCATGAGGCGCAGCCCCACCCGGCCGCTGATAGGCGCCGTGATCCGGGTGTAGTCCAGGTTGACGCGAGCCGCGTCGAGGTTGCCTTGGTCGAGCATTACGATGCCCCCGTCCTGCTCGACGACGGATCTCTGCGTGGCGAGCGTCTGCTCGGGGATCGCATGCCGCCCGAAGGCCTCCTGGTACCGGGAAAGGTCTAGGTAGGCGTTCTTGAGGAGGGCCTTGTCGCGCGAAAGCTGCCCCTGCGCCTGCATCAGGGCGGCCTGGTACGGGCGAGGGTCGATCACGGCAAGGAGGTCGCCCTTCTTTACGAGCTGACCCTCCGTGTAATGGATCTCCGTCAGTTCCCCCACCACGCGGCTCGTGACGGTCACCGTGTAAACCGGGGTGACCGTGCCGAGCGCATTTATGTAGATGTTGATGTCGCCCAGCTTGACGATCGCCGTCGCCACCGGGAGCGAGGGCGCACCCGCCTTCTTGGCGCCTCCGGATGCGGTGAAGATCCGCACCACGATGAATCCGACTAGGAGGATGGCGACCACGGCCACGGTGGCGCGCACGCGTTTCCCGCGCCGAATCTTCGAGTCGGACTCCGGTGCGGCGGGCGCGGACGGTTCGGACGGGGTGTGGGGGCTGGGTGAGGGATTCATGAGGGTTTACTCAGTGCCATGGTGCCATGGCTTAACGCATATAGCAGCATTAAGTTGCGGCCTTTTTAATGAATTATGGGGGGCGTTTGGCCGGGGGATGCCCTTTGCAGCGGCTTGGCCTAGGGCCCTTAGGAGCGCTCCGACGGTGGCGGTGCAGGCGCCCCCGCTCTGTGTTCGGCCCTTCGAAGGGCCGAACGCAATTAATGCGACATGATTGTCAAGGGATGCGGAGCCCGGGAACGCGATCGGATCTATTTTGCAACCGAGGGGCAGCAAGCGTTCCTGAAAATTCAAATCCCTGGAGGTGAAACATGTCCGCAATCAAATTTCCTGCTAGGCTTCTCCACCGAGCGCCTGGCAGTGGCGAACAGGCCGCAGTCGAAACGGATCCCATTGCCCGCCGCCGGCGGCGCGTCAAGCTGGTGATCCTTCTCTGCTGGGCGATCATCCTGGTGAAGTGTTTCGGCGTCGTCTGGGTTGTCCATCGCTACGGTCTTCCCTTCAACCCCATGTGGGTGATCGGACCGACCGTGGCCTTTGCCGCACTCGCGACGGCGGTTTACTTCCTCTGGAGCGACTAGACCGCGCGGCTTGATTCGCGTGCTTTCGCCTCGCGATCCCCCTGCACTGACGTTATACCCGCTTCTGGGGAAGCGCATATTCGGCTAGTTCCCGAGCGCGCACGACCCCGGAAATTCGCACGTTAAATCTCGGAATGAAGAAAGAGGAGCCCCCATGCCCTCGCACACTTATCTCGAAAAGGGATTAACCATATTCAATACGCGGATGAACGAGCCCTTGGGCCGGTCTTCCTTCTCCCATCAACTCAAGGCGCCCCCGTTCATCACGCTCTCGCGAGAGGCGGGCGCCGGAGCCTCCACTCTAGGGCAGCTGCTGATGCCCATGCTGAATGAAGAATTCGGCCGCGACGGGCAGAGTTGGATGTTTCTCGACAAGAACCTGCTGCATTTCGCGTTGACCTCGCACCATCTGCCGGAACGGCTGGCGGAGTTCCTGCCGGAGGACAGGGTTTCCGAGACGAAGGCCATCATCGGCGAGCTGGTCGGGCTGCACCCCCCCCTCTGGGAGCTGGAGCATCAGATCGGTGAAACGATCCTGCAGCTTGCGAGGTCCGGGAGGGTCATTTTTGCGGGGCGCGCCGCCCATCTGATAACGAGGACGCTACCCGGGGGCTTTCACATCCGATTGGTGGCGGGGAAGGAGACGCGGATCATGCGCTTGATGGAGCGGCAGAGCTGCGACCGGACTGCAGCGGGAAATCTTGTCGGCGAATTGGACCAAGCGCGCCGCCGCTTTGTGCGGCAGTACTTTGGGGCGGACATCGACGACCCGCACACCTACGACATCGTGATCAACACGGACCGGCTGCCGCCAGCAGCGGTGGCGGCGATCGTGGCAGAGGGACTGCGCCAGAGGCAGAGGGAAAGCTGATCGCCGGCCCACGGCGCCCTCTCCCGCGCGGCCGGGAATGCGCCCGTCGGTCGGCCTTCGGCGGCTTTCCCAGGCAATCTGGAGCCTTGCTGGGGCAGGATGCGTGCCCCAGGGCGGCCGGTGCCATCAATAGGGCTACTTGGTTGGATTTTTCACCTCCTAATCGGGGGGTGGAGCCAAGAGGTCATTGCCATTGGGCCAGCGGCCTGATCCCTTTTTGGGTTTCAACCCGAAAATCCCCCATGGCCCAATACGGTTACTTCGACGACGCCAGCCAAGAGTACGTTATCACGCGCCCGGACACTCCCCTTCCGTGGCTCAACATGCTCGGGCAGGATGAATTTTACGGCCTCTGCACGCAGACGGCCGGCGGATACTCCTTCTGGAAGGACGCCCGTCTGCGGCGCTTGACGCGCTACCGTTACAACAACAACCCGATGGATAACGACGGGCGCTTTCTTTACATCAAGCATGGCAAGAGCGTCTGGAATCCCGGCTGGAAGCCCGTGCGCGCAAAGCTCGACGCGTTCGAATGCCGGCATGGGCTCGGCTACACGCGAATCAAGGGGCGAAAGGACGGCATCGAGGTTGAGCAGCTGATGTTCGTGCCTCCCAACGAAAACCTCGAGGTGTGGAAGGTTTCGGTGCGCAACAAGACGAAGAAGCCGCAGAAGCTGACCCTCTTCTCGTTCGTCGAGTTCTGCTTCTTCGAGGCGCTCAACGACATGACGAACTACCAGCGCACGTACTCGATTGGCGAAGTGGAGATCGAGGGCAGCGCCGTTTACCACAAGACCGAGTACCGCGAGCGCCGCAACCATTACACGCTATTCGGATGCACGCGGCGAATCGACGGATTCGACACCTCGCGGGACGCCTTTGTCGGCGTCCACAACGGCCTGCACGATCCCAAGGCCGTCCTGGCCGGCAAATGCACGAACAGCCACGCCCACGGCTGGAACCCCGTCGGGGCGCACCAGATAAACCTCACCCTCAAGCCCGGCCAGGAGGAGACGTTCGCCTTCGTGCTCGCGTATGTCGAGCAGGGGGACCTGCCCAAATTCGACGCGCCGTTCGTGATGAACAAGGCGAAGGGCCGCGAGGTGCTCGCAAAATACTCCGACATGGCGGCGGTTGACGCGGCATTCGAGGCGCTAGGCAGGCGCTGGAATGACCTTCTATCGATCTACCGGACGCCGGATGCCCCGAACGAGCACCTTCGCCGGATGGTCAACACATGGAACCAGGTGCAGTGCATGGCGACCTTCAATCTCTCCCGCTCGACATCGGGCTACGAGACCGGGATCGGGCGCGGGATGGGTTACCGCGACTCGACGCAGGATCTCCTCGGATTTGTGCACATGCTGCCGGATCGAGCGCGCCAGCGGATCATTGACATCGCCTCCACCCAGCTTTCCGACGGGACCTGCTACCACCAATACCAGCCGCTGACGAAGAAGGGAAACGCGGACATCGGGGGCGGATTCAATGACGACCCGCTGTGGCTCATCCTTGCAACCTGCGCCTACATCCGCGAGACGGGCGACACCTCGATCCTGAGCGAGGCGTGCGGCTATGCCGACAAGCCCGGATCGAAGGACTCGCTGCACGACCATCTCGAGGTGTCGATCGCCTATACGTTGAAGAACCGCGGGCCGCACCGCCTCCCTCTCATCGGGCACGCCGACTGGAACGACTGCCTCAACCTGAACTGCTTTTCGAAGGAGCCCAACGAGTCCTTCCAGGTTACCGGCGACATCGCCGGATCGAAGGCCGAGTCAGTCATGATAGCGGGCCTGTTCCTCTACGCGACCCGCGATCTGGCCGGCCTCTACCGCTCGATGGGACGAACGGACGACGCAACCCGCGTCGACGGCCACTACGCCGACATGCTTGAAACAATCGAGTCCCAGGCCTGGGACGGCGCGTGGTATACGCGCGCATATGACGCCGCCGGGCAGCCGGTGGGCTCCAAGTCTTGCAAGGAGGGCAAGGTCTTCATCGAGAGCCAGGCTTGGTGCGTGCTTGGCGGCGCCGGCCAGAACAATGGCCGTGCAAAAAAGGCGCTTCAGGCGGTGGACAGGTACCTGTACACCCCGGACCTTGGCTGCGCGCTGCAATACCCGCCCTACTCTACCTACCACCTCGAACTTGGAGAGGTGACCAGCTACCCTCCCGGCTACAAGGAGAACGCGGGCGTCTTCTCCCACAACAACACCTGGATACACATCGGCTGGACCCTCTTTGGCGAGGGCGAGAAGGCGCTCGAATACTACCTGAGCGTCTGCCCGTCGGCGAAGAAGGACCACGACGTCTACCGGTCGGAACCCTACGTGTACGCCCAGATGACGGCGTCCCAGTTTTCTCCGACCCCAGGTGAGGCCAAGAACTCGTGGCTTACGGGAACTGGGGCCTGGTCGCTCGTCACGGCGCAGCAGTACATCCTCGGTGTGCGGCCGGATTACAACGGGATCAGGATCGACCCTTGCGTTCCAAAGAAGTGGAAGGGCTATACGGTGCAGCGCAAGTTCCGCGGCGTCACCTACACGATCGCTGTCTCAAACCCGAAGGGGCGCTCGAAGGGCGTCAAGACGCTCCTCGTCGACGGCCAGAGGGTCGCCGGGAACCTGGTCCCGCTTCCGACGGACGGGCGCAAGGACATCAGGGTCGAGGTCGTCCTCGGGTCGTAATTGCGTCGACACTTCCGGCGAGGGAGAATCGGGGAAGCCGGGGCCCCCGGAGGGCAGGCCGCGCGCGTTCCCCTGGGTCGCGGAGGCGGCCCCACGGCCCAGCCGGGGTCGCTTCACTCGACGGGGCGCATCTGTATCGAATCGACGACCTGCTGACCCGCGAGGACGTTGGTGACCACGACAAGCCAGTCGCCCCGGGCGACCCAGGCGCGACGGACTAGGTAGGCAAAGGCGTCGCGGATCGTCTGCTCGGGTTCCAGCGAGAATCCCATGAGAAAGGGTTCGACCCCCCAGAGCAGAAGCATGCGCCGGAAGACCCGCGGATCGTCGGTGAACGCATAGATGGGGCACCTCCATGCCCGCAGTGCGGAGAGCGTCTGGGGCAACGATCCGTTCCGCGTGAAAACCACGATGCCGGCCTCCCCGATTTCCGACGCGAGGAGCACGGACGAGCGCAGGAGCCGATCCTTGTGCGTCTTCAGCGGAAGCCCGACGTTGTATCCCTTGGCGGCGTTTCCCTCGATCCGGCTGGCGACCTTCTTCATGAACTGCACGCATTCAAGGGGATAGAGCCCCGTTGTCGTCTCACCCGAGAGCATGATCGCATCCGCCGTCGACCATACGGCTCCCGCGATGTCGCTTACCTCGGCCCGCGTCGGCACCGGAGACGAGATCATCGATTCCAGCAGATGCGTAGCCACGATCACCGGCTTGCGAAGGCGGATGCACGCATCGATCGCGCGGCGTTGAATCAGGGGGAGGTCCTCCATGGGCACCTCGATCCCCAGGTCGCCTCGGGCGACCATGATGCCGTCGGAGGCAACGATGATCTCATCGAGGTTCGAAAGGCCGGACTGGTCCTCGATCTTTGCGATAATGCGCGAGTCGCATTTCATGTCCGAGAGCATTCGGCGCAGGATGTCGATGTCGTCCGCCTCCCTGACAAAGGAGAGCGCGAAGAAGTCCACCTGCTCCTCGATGCCGACTGCGATGTCGGCGCGGTCCTTCGGTGTCAGGGCCGGCAGACGGACCCGCACGCCGGGAAGATTGATGTGGCGGCGGCTCTTGAGCTGCGCCGGCACCACGACCCGGCAGCGCACGCGCGAGGCCGACGTCTCCAGCACCTCGAGGCGGATGAGTCCGCTGTCGACGAGGATGGTGGTGCCGACCGCGACGTCCTTTCCGAGGCCCGGATAATTGACCGCAACGGCGGGTACCCCCTTCAAGGCGCGACCCGGCTCGGGCAGCAGGTCGATGGGCTGGCCAGCCTGGAGATCGATCGGCTCGGGAAGGTCACCGGTGCGGATCTCGGGGCCCTTCACGTCCATCATGAGGGCAATCTCGCGGCCGGTGCGCCGGCAAACGTCGCGAACCCGCTGGATCATCGAGCGGGTCCAGGCATGGTCGGCGTGGGCCATATTCAGCCGGCAGACATCCACACCGGCCGTGATCAGCTTCTCGAGCATCGCCTCGTCGGCCGAGGCCGGGCCGAGCGTAAAGATGACTTTGGTGAGGCGGTAGGCTTCCTTGGGGAATGTCGGGGCGGGCGGGCTCACCCAGCGTGGGTAGCAGAACAAGTGCCAGTCGCCAGCCCGTTCGCGTTACACTTTGGCGCCGGGCGGTCGGCCCAGGGTTGAAGGCACTGGCGTTTGGGGCGCCCAACCCGCCTCGCGCCATTGCAAAACTCCGGTGTGGTGGCATCCTTTGTGCGTCCCACCCATCTCGCGGGAAACCCCGCGCCACCCACATTTGAACTCGAAACCCGATTCGAATCAGTCACATTAATGGCCTTATAACGCGTTTTAATGGGGGCCCGTCTGTGCCCGAATCGCGCTGTCACCGGCCGCGGCCCCTCGAAGGATTTCAAACATGAGCCACACTCCCCCCGCTGCTGCCTCCCGGACCCCGAAGCAATCTGCTCCGCACGCGAAGCCGAAATACCCGGGCATCCGCGTGACCTGCAACGGCAACCAGCTGGTAACCCAATATGTCGAGACCCGCATCACCGAGGGCGGCGTCTTCTACCCGATCACGCCCTCGACGGAGGGCGGCGAACTCTACCAGCAGTCGTACGCTCAGGGGGAACTCAACGTCTGGGGCCAACAGAAGGTCGCCGTGGAGACCGAGGGGGAACACGCGGCTCAGGGCGGGGCGACCTCGTTCGCAGTGACTGGGCGCCGCACGGTGAACTTCACCTCCGGCCAGGGCATCGTCTACGCGATGGAGCAGTATTTTCACGCCCCCGGCAAGCTGTCGACCATGGTGCTCGAGGTGGGAGCCCGGGCGCTGACAAAGCAGGCCCTGAATGTCCACTGCGGCCACGACGACTTCTACGCGGCGCTCGACACGGGCTGGACGATGCTGGTCGGCAAGGACGCCCAGCAGGCGGCGGACCAGGCCATCATTCTGCGAAAGGTCAACGAGTTGTCCCTGAACCCAGGGATGAACATCCAGGACGGCATGCTGACCACCCATTCCGAGCGAACCTACCTTGCCCCCGAGGCGGAGTTCCTGCGTGAATTCCTCGGAGCCCCCGACGACCAGATCGAGAGTCCGACGCCCGCGCAGCGGGAGCTCTTCGGCCCAATGCGGCGCCGCGTTCCGGAGATGATGGACCTGAAGAACCCTGTGCTCCTCGGGCCTGTCGAGAACCAGGAGCACCACATGAACGGGGTTGTCGCGCGCCGGAATAATTTTAACGAGTACATTCTTGGGTTCCTGATGGAGGCCTACCGTGAGTTCGGGAGGCTTACCGGCCGCTATTATGGCCCCGTCACGGAGTACAACACCGAGGGGGCCGAAACGGTCTTCGTGTCCCTCGGATGCGCCGCGGAGAACATTGACGCCGCCTGCGACTACCTGCGCGACCACCGCAACGCGAAGGTCGGCTCGATCCATATCAACGTCATCCGCCCCTTCCCGGAGGCGGCCGTGATCGAGGCCCTAAGGGGCAAGAAGAACATCATCATACTCGAGCGCACGGACGAGGGAATGGCCGGCGACAACCCCCTGGCGCGCGACATACGGGTGGCGCTCGGCAAGGCCAACGAGGTCGCCCAGTTTGGAGGGGCGCTCCCTCCCCTCACGCCGGAGGAGACCCCGCGCCTTTTCCGGGGCGCCTACGGCATCGGCTCGAGGGACTTCCGTCCCGAACACGCGCTCGGGGCCTACGAATTCGCAACCGGGACCACGCGCCGCAAAGACGGGGCGGGCGCCGCTGACGGCGAGACCTTCTTCGTGCTTGGGGTGGACCACCCCTATGCCGTCATCAGCAAGGATACGCCTTCTCTGTTGCCCGAGGGGGCCATCGCGGTGCGCTTCCATTCGATAGGCGGATGGGGCATGATCACGACGGGTAAGAATCTCGGCTCGATCATCGGCGATTTTGGGAAGTTCATCTCGGAGCGTGACCCCGCCTACGACGCGGATGGACAGCTCCTCGAGAAGATCAATGTCATGGCCAACCCGAAGTACGGGTCCGAGAAGAAGGGCGCCCCGACCAATTACTACCTCACCGTGGCCCCCGAGCGGATCAAGGTTAACTGCGAGCTGAACCACGTGGACGTCGTGCTCTGCTGCGATCCGAAGGCCTTCACCCACACGAATCCACTCGAGGGCCTCAAGAAAGGGGGCTCGCTCGTCTGGGAGTCGAGCGAATCTCCCGAGGTCGCATGGCAGCGGGTGCCGTCCGCCCACCGGCAGTTCGTTTTGGATAACAACATCCGCGTCTTCATCCTGCCGGGCTTCGACATCGCCCGCAAGGCCACCTCCCAGGCGGAGCTCCAGCTTCGCATGCAGGGCAATTCCTTCCTGGGTGCGTTCTTTAGGGTGTCGCCTTTTCTCCAGACATTTGGAATCTCCGAGGAGCAGTTTCAAAAGGTCGTCCGAAAGCAGTACGAGAAGAAGTTCGGCCGCTTCGGCGAGTCGGTGGTGGCCTCCAACATGACGGTGATGACCGAGGGGTTCTCCCGTGTGCAGGAGATCAAGATTGGGGGGCGCGACGAGCCCGACCGCTCCTCGATGCGAAACCCGCCGCTTGCTCCCCAGGGCGAACACTCGTTCATTCCCACCGCGGGATGCGGCTCCGCCGGATGCGGCAGCATTCCCATGCCAGGGCAGCAGGCCGCCCGCGCCCCCCTCCAGACGCTGGCAAAGTTCGATTCCGAATTCAGGAGCGGCCTCGGCTATCACCAGCCGGCCAGCGCGCTCGCTTCGGTCGGGATCATGGGCGCCGGCACGGGCGCGACCCAATCCAAGTACGTTGCGCGCCGCGAGACGCCCGTGTACATCGCCGAGAATTGCACGCAGTGCATGGAGTGCATCACCGCCTGCCCGGACACCGCCCTGCCGAACATGGCGCAGGACGTCGTCACGGTGCTGAAGACCGCGATCAACAACTACGTCACGGACCCGGCGGAGCGGCGCAAATTTGGCCCGGAGATACCCGGGCTCGAGCAGCGCGCCCGCGCGAAGATGAACGAAGCCGTCAAGGCGCGCGCCAAGGTGCCGTTTAAGGACATCGTCCGGGACGAGGTCAATGCGCTCGCGGGCCCCTCGGACAAGGCGAAGGCCGAATTGACCGGGATCATCGACTTGCTCCCGCTTGCCTACAACAACGTGCCGGCCATCTTCCGCTCGCTAGAGCAGAAGACCCCGGGCTCGGGCGGGCTCTTTTCAATCTTTGTCTCTGACCTCTGCAAGGGCTGCGGCGAATGCGTGCAGGTGTGCGGGGACCACGATGCGCTGCGCATGACCCGCGAGACCGAGGAGCTTAACTCGGCGCTAACGACGGCCCAGGTGTTCTCCCGGCTGCTGCCCGACACCCCGCAGAAGTTCCTCGGGCTGTACAACGACCAGGACGCCGCCGGCTCGCGCGAGGCGGCGCTGCGCAACCACCTTATGGTTCGCCGCAATTACGAGGCCCTCGTCTCCGGGGACGGCGCATGCGCCGGCTGCGGGGAGAAGAGCATCCTGCGCTCGTGCGCGAGCGTGACGGAGGCGTACATGCGCCCCATCTACCACAGGAAGGCGGATCGGATCCGCGCAAAGGCGGATCGCCTTGAGAAGGAGGGATCCGGGCGGCTTGCGGCGCTTAAGGCGCGAAGCGAGCAGGAGTACCAGCTTTTCCGCAAGACGTTCATCCACGCGGTCATGGGCCTCGGCGGTGAGGACGCGGCGGACACGGCCGGACGGATCGCGGCCTATGAGGCCGAACACGGCGCGATCAGCGACGAACAGCTGATTGGGGGCCTCTCATCCGTGCTCCGCCAGGACGCCTTCAACCACAAGGAGCTGCAGTCGGTCGACGGCCGCCGCGCCAACGGAATGTCGGTGATGATGATGGGCGCCAGCACCGGCTGCAACACGGTCTACGGCTCGACCCCGCCCTCGAACCCCCATGCCTACCCGTGGATGAATTCGCTCTTCCAGGACGGCGCCACGATCTCCTGGCTGATGGCGGAGTCGGTGATCCTGAACCACGCCCGCCGCTCGGTGGTGCCCGAGCGGCTGGCCGACGCGCTCCTCGACCGCTCCGAGGGGGTCGCCTCCGAGGCCGAATATTTCACGCTGACGCACCTGGACGATGCGCTCATGACCGAGCAGGAGGTGCGCGAGCTGCCGAAGGTCTGGGTGATCGGCGGGGACGGCGCCCTGGGGGACATCGGATTCCAAAACGTTTCGAAGGTGATGCTTCAGAACCGGCCGAACGTGAAGATGATGATGCTCGACACGCAGGTGTATTCGAACACGGGAGGGCAGAATTCGGACTCCTCGACCATGCTGGGTGGCTATGACATGAATCAGTTCGGCGTCGCCTCGCAGGGAAAGCTGATCGAGAAGAAAAACGTGGCCGAGGCCTTCACCAGCGGCCACGGATCACCCTTCGTCGCGCAGGTCTCGATGGCGAACGCGGCGAAGCTCTACAAGGCGCTGCTCGACGGCCTCGAATACCGCGGCACCGCGTTCTTCCAGGCCTATACGACCTGCCAGCCGGAGCACGGCGTCGCCGACAACATGAGCGCCGACCAGGCGAAGATGGTGCGCGACGCCCGCGGCATGCCGGAATTCGTGTTCAACCCCCGGCGCGGAGAGACCGCGCAGGAGTCCTTCGACCTGAAGGGAAACCCGAGCATCGACCGCGACTGGTGGAGGACCAAATACGCCAGCGACGGCGAGGAGTATAATTTCAGCGTCGCGCACTGGGCGATCACGGAGGCCCGCTTCCGAAAGCACGTGAAGGCGATCACGGAGGCCGACGCAAAAAAACTGACGCACTTCGACGACATGCTCCCCCTCATCACCCAGGACGACGTCATCCACCGGCGCGTCTTCGACCCGAAGCATCGGAGCTTCGTGACGAACTTCGGCTGCTACATCAAGGCCGAGGAGCACGGGAAGACCAACTTCTACTCGGTTTCGCGCCAGATGGTGCTTTTCGCGATCGAGCGGCGGAAGGCCTGGCGCATGCTCCAGAGCAAGGCTGGGATTGTGAACAAGGACTACGCGGCTCAGAAGGCCCTCCTAAGCAAGCTGGACAAGGGCGAGCTTCAGCTTGCCGATTCGCGTCCCCGGATACGCGAGCTTCTCGCCGCGGAGCTGGCAGCGGTCAAGTAGGAGCTCGGCCCGCTGGCGGCCCCCTTCCTCAGGGGCCGAGCGGGCGAAGATAGATTCGCCATTCAAAGGCTCCAAGTTGGACGAGCGGCAGCCGCGACGGGTCCAGCTCTTTTGCCGTGGGGGCCCTCAGCGCCATGGCGAATTCGGATCCGTGCTCAACCTGGACCGAGGCGGCCTGCTGCCGGTTGGAAAAATTCACCAAGGTGAGCACCTCCTCCTTCGGGTCGCGCCGCAGGTATGAGACGACGTTCCCCGGCGAGGTGTTCCCGAGCCACAACAGGGCGCCTCCAGTGAGCGCGGAATACCGATGCCGCAGGTCAATGAGCGCACGGTAGGTTTCCCGGAACGAATCTCGGCCCTTCGGCTGCCAATACACCGGCAGCTTCTCGAAAAGCGCGGGGTCGTTCGACTCGGTCGAGTCGCCCACCTCCATGCCGTTATAGACGAGCGGAATGCCGTCGAGGGTGAACATCATGGCGCTGGCCGCCAGGGCCCCGTTCCAGCCGAGGCGGCTCACGGCCCGGCTCTCGTCATGGTTGTCGCTGCACCGCAGGTGCAGGGCGCCGCGGGGGAAGACGGCCTGCTCCGATTGCTCCCAGGTGTGGCGGATCTCTTCCGCCGAGGCGCCCTCCATGAGGACGCGGTTCAGCGTGTGAAGCATGGGCCAGGCATAGTCGGCGTCGAAAGCGTTCACGAGTAGCTCGGGCTTGCTCGCCTCCGCGAGAAGGAAGAGGCCCGGCCGGATCTTGTCCAGGTCCCGTCGTACATCCTCCCAAAAGTCCGTCGGGACGTCGGCCGCGTCGTCGCAGCGGTAGCCGTCGAGATGGAATTCTCGGACCCAGTATTGGAGCATGTCGCGCATGTAGCGCCGGGTTTCGGGATTGGCGTAATTGAGCCCCGCGACGTCCGCCCATTCCGGGTGCGGCGAAATGACGTGGCCCGCCGGATCCTGTTTGTAGAATCCCGGGTTCGTGAGCATTACGCTGTCCCAGGAAGTGTGGTTTGCGACGACGTCGATGATCACCTTTAGGCCGCGGGAGTGGGCTGCGTCCACCAGCCGCCTGAAATCGTCCTTTGTGCCGTAATCCGGATTTACAGCGTAGTAGTCCCTCACGGCGTACGGGCTCCCGATCGTGCCCTTGGCCTTGAGGCGCCCGATGGGATGGATGGGCATCAGCCAGAGGACGTCGACGCCCAGCTCTTTCAACTCGTCGAGGCGCGCGGTGACGCCGGCGAAATCCCCGGTGGGCGAAAATTGCCGCGGGAAAATCTCATAGACCACGGACTGCCGTATCCAGGGCGGGGTGTCGCGGGCGGGCAGGTTCGAAAAACCCGCCTGCGGATCGGCGAGGAGCGGCGCCACTGCGAAAGAGGCGATCAGAAGCGCCGCCGAGAAGCGGCGCATGCGTGTGAGGCTTTTCATGGGCGGGATGGGGCGTTGGAATGCCGGTGCGCGGGCGGCGATCTGGGAAACGGCACTACCGATAGGCGCCGATCGATCCGCGCGCGAGCGGCAAGGCCATGAGAAAGCCGCGAACTCCCGCAAAAAACCTAGGTCGATTGCGGGCCATTGCGGCCTTCTTGCCTGCGATTGGCGATCGCTGACTACGCATATCTTGTCCTAACGATCGCAAGATACGCAGGGAAAAAAGACGGGCGATAGCCTATGATCGCCCTGGCCGTCCCGGCGCCATTGCCGAGACGGACCGCCCAAGAACCCCATGAGCCCCTCCCCGACCTCGCCAACCGAGGTCCGCCGATGAGTGACGAATCAAGCCCGCCGTCGCAGTCGCCTTCCGGCGTATCGCGGCGGACGGCCGTGAAGATTATGGCCGTCGGAACGATCGGGGCGGCGGTCGGAGCCGGGGCAACCGCCCTCGTGGCGCGCAGGGAGAAGCCCGCGGCGCCCCGCTATTACTTCTTCACGGAGGAGGAGGCCGCGCCCCTGATCGCTTTCTGCGAGCGGATCATTCCGCGCGACGACACCCCGGGCGCGACCGAGGCCGGGGTGATCGACTTTATCGACCGGCAGCTGGTGGGGGTACTTTCGCGCCATCAGCATAGTTACCGCGCGGGCCTCGATTCCCTGCGCCGGACCAGCTTCAAGCTCCATGGGCTGGCGTTCGATAAAATTCCGGCGGAGGCGCAGGACAATGTGCTCCGCCTCCTCGAATCTGGGAAGGCGCCGGGCGATTGCTGGGGCGAGCCCGGGCAGCAGTCCTTTTTCAACCTGGTGCTCGACCACACGCGCCAGGGTTTCTACGGCAGCCCGAGACACGGCGGGAACCGCGACTACACGAGCTACCGCATGATGGGCCTGGCCTACCCCAACATCGTTGGACAGGACCGGCGCCCGTCCGGGGGCCGCGTCTAGGAGGCCCGGAACCGAAATCCCATGGCGTTACCCAAAGTCAATGCAGTGGTCGTCGGCGCGGGGGCCGGAGGGGGAATCGCGGCGAAGGAGCTGGCGCAAGCCGGACTCAGCGTCGTGCTTCTCGAGCGGGGGGGCTGGCCGCATTATGACGCCCACAATGACGATGAGCTGGTTTCCCAGCGCACGCCCGCCCTAGGCAATCCGTTCGGACCGGACGATCAGCATTATCGCAGGGTGATAGTGAATGCCGACGGATCCCAGAGCACGGTGCTCCCAAGCGAGGGATCCTATGGCAACAACGCGGGCTGCGTCGGCGGGGGCACGGTGAGCTACGGGGCCATGGCCTGGCGCTACATGCCGCAGGATTTTCGGATGCGCTCCACCTATGGGGAGGTGAAGGATTCGACGTTGGCGGACTGGCCCATCAGCTACGAGGACCTCGAGCCGTACTATGAGAGGGCCGAGTATGAGATTGGCGTCTCGGGCGATGCCTCGGCCAATCCCTTCGCCGCGCCGCGCAAGAAGCCTTACCCGATGCCCGCGTTCCCGTTCAACCGGGAGGGCCTCCGGGTGGTTGAGACGACCCGGAGAATGGGGCTCCATCCGTTTCCGATCCCCATGCTGCGCAACTCCGTGCCGTACAACGGCCGGCCCGCGTGCATCCACATGCGCTCCTGTGTCGGCTTTGCCTGCCCGGTCGATGCGAAGGCGGGATCTCAGAACACGGTGATCCCGCTGGCCCTCGCCAGCGGCAACTGCGAGCTCCGGACCGGCTGCGTCGCAGCGGAGTTGGTCGTCGATGATCGCGGGCGGGCGCGCGCGGTTCGCTATTTTGATTCCGAGGGCCGTGGCCAGGAGCAGCCCGCGGATCTGGTCGTCGTATCGGCCTCGGCCACCGAGACCGCGCGGCTCCTGCTCAACTCGAAGTCCAAGCTCTTTCCCAACGGCGCCGGCAACAACAACGACTGGGTGGGCCGCAACCTCCAGGGCCACTGCTACGTGGGGGCATTCGGCCTCGCCGAGGACGACGTGTACGAGGAGGCGGGCCCCGGCGCCACGGTGGCCTTCTGTGATTTCAACCATGGCAACCCCGGCCTCGTGGGCGGGGGGATGCTGGCCAACGAATTCATCGCCCTTCCCTATGTATTTTGTGACATTAGGCCGCCGGGCTCGCCGCGCTGGGGGAAGGCGCACAAGGACTTCCAGAGGAACTACTACAAGCGGGTCATCCGCCTTTACGGCCCGATCCAGGAAATCCCCAATTTTTCGGCGCGGGTGAGCGTCGACCCCGTGGTGAAGGATGCCTGGGGAATCCCCGTGTGCCGCCTTTCGGGATCCCGGCATCCCCTCGACCTCGTGCTCGGCGATTACATGTCGAGGAAGGCCGAGGACGTGATCAAGGAGATGGGCGCCACTCGGACGTGGCGCGGTGGCCCGAGCCTTTCGCTTAGCGGCGGGCAGCACCAGGCCGGCACGTGCCGGATGGGTGATGACCCTGCGACGTCGGTCACGAACCGGTTCGGGCAGGTCCACGACATTGCCAACCTTTTCGTCGCCGACGCGAGCCTCCATGTGACGAACGGCGCTTTCAATCCGGTGCTCACCATCATGGCGCTGGCCTTCCGCGTGAGCGACCACATCAAGGCGGGCTGGAAGGGGGGCCAATTCGGATGAGCACAGGCCGCGGAGCAAAGCTGGCCCTCGCGGGCGGCCTCTACGCCGGCGTCTTCCTGCTGACGACCGCCGTCGGCAGCCTTGGCTACTTCCATTTCGGCAATCCCAGGGACACCTGCGCTTCCTGCCACGAAATGACGGTCGCGCACACCTCGTGGAGCAGCTCGGCGCACAGCTCCCTCCACTGCCGGGATTGCCACGGCGGCTCTCTGACGCTCGATGTGCACGCGCTCAAGGCGCATGTGAACCGGGTCGTAAGGCATTTTACCCGCGCGCCTGCCGAAACAATCCGCCTGAAGGAGGATGACATCCTGAGGGTGAATGCCGCCTGCGAGAAGTGTCACCCCCAAGCCGTCGCGGACTGGCGAAGCAGCCGCCACTCCTCGACCTATGCGCGCTTCTTCCTCGATCCCGATCATAACAGGCTTGAACGCCTCGCGCCGGATTGCCTCCGCTGCCACGGGATGTTCTTTGACAAGAACATAGAGGACCTAGTCACGCCGGTCTCCACCGTGGGCCCCTGGTCCCTGAGGGACCCGTCGAAGGCGGTACAGCCTGCCATTCCCTGCCTGGCGTGCCATCAGATTCACTCGGGCGCGGCGGAGACGAAGCTGCCCCAGCTTTATTCGCGCCACGAGCAGGCCTATTTTCCCGCCGGCCTCCTCCCCCCGGTCGACGTTGTGCAGGGAAATCGCGCGGTGAAGATCTCCTCGGACCCGCGCCAGCGCCTATGCGCACAGTGCCACGCGCCGGACACCTTCCGTAGGCTCGGCACCGGCGACGACCGGACGCCGATAGGAGTCCATGAAGGCCTGAGCTGCATGGACTGCCACTCCCGGCACTCCAATTCGGCCAAGGGCTCATGTGCGTCGTGCCACCCCGGCAGTTCGCACTGCAGAATCGACGTCGAGAAGATGGACACGACGTTCCTTTCGTCCTCGAGTAAGCACAACATCCACACGGTGGCCTGCGAGGATTGCCACAACGGCGTCCGCCCGGCGAAGAAATGAGGCAGGGGCCCGCCGGGCGTTAGGAGATTAGCGAGGCCGGCCTTTGGCCCGGATTACGGCCCTGAGGCGGCGGAAACCTTGTAGAGCATCACGTCATGGGGCTGGACCGTGACGGAGACCTCCTTGTCGAAGACACCCGTGTCCACCTGGCGCCAAAGGTCTCGCAGCTGCTGGGGCCCTCCGAAGCCAAGGCGGTCCAGCTTCAATAGGACCGTGTGGGGTACGTCGCCGCGGTTGAACAGTCCGACGGCAAAGCTGCCGTCTTCGAGCGGCTTCTTGAACACGTCCACAGCTCCGATTGTGGCCACGCGGCGGGCCGACACTCCGAGGGGATCCTGGTCAATCGCGAGCACTTCGTCGTTGGTAAGCAGGTTGAGCGTGAAGGCGTCAATGTGCTCGAGGTCGCAGCCGATCAAGAGCGGCGCCGAAAACAGGCACCAGAGACTGATGTGGGTGTATTGTTCGGCGGGAGTTAGTCGCGTGTCGTGGAGCTTCGGGCCCCAGCCGACGCGCCCGACGACAAGCATGTCCGGGTCATTCCATCCCCCGGGGCCCCCGATTGCCGCCCAAGCGTCCTGGTTGAACCCAATTTCAGAAACCGAATTCTGCCAGGGACCCGGGGTATCCCACGTATCCCAGATGTCGCCGGTCGTTCGCCAGGCTTCGGCCCATTTTGAGAGTTCGCCCATCGCGTAGAGCGGCGCGGCGTTGGAGAGGCTCAGGACGATGTCGCGCCCGGTGGCGCGAAGGGCGAGGGCCATCTGCCGGGTATGCTCCACGTCGTTTGGATTCCAATCGTACTTGAGGTAATCGAAGCCCCACTCGGCCCACTGGGCGGCGTCGTTGGCAGCGTACTCGTAGCGGCCGATTCGCTTGTTTCTGTCATAATCCTTCATGGGTTGCCAGGCGCCGTCCGGCGTGTCGCTCGAGCCGCCGCGATATCCAGCATAGGTCGTGACCCAAGGCGAGGAGTAGATGCCCGCCTTTAGGCCGAGCGAGTGAATTTCGTCGCAGAGGGCCTTCATGTCCGGAAACTTCTGGTTTCCGAGGATCGCATTGTGGGCGCCTCCACGGGCGCCCTGCCAGGTATCGTCTATGTTGACATAGGTCCATCCGTGGTCTTCCAGCCCGGAGGCGACCAGCGCGTGCGCGGAGCGAAGGATTTTCTCCTGGTCGACGGATTCGGCCCAGCAGTTGTAGCTGTTCCATCCCATGGGCGGCGTTAGCGCAATCTTGTCGCCGACAACAATGCGGAATCGCCGCTGTGTGGTTCCGAGTGAATTCGTGGCGTGAAGCACAACGGAATAAACGGCGCGGGCCTTAAGGCACCCCGTCAATCGACCATTGGCAGCGTCGAGGCGAAGGCCATCGGGCAGACCTTCCGCGCTGTAGGAGATCGGCCGCTGGCCGGTGACGGGGATTGTATAGAGGAAGGGCGATCCCGGGCGCACGCCGAAGATGGATGCGCCGTTGATCCGGGGGGTTGCAGGTGCTGCGGGGGTCAGTATTTCGCGGGTGTCGGCGGGCTTCGCCGAAAGCATCGGAATTAGAAAAGTCGCGATCAGGAGGGCGGCGCGATGCCGCAGGCTGTTGCAGTGCATAAATGTCGGGGTTCTTGGGTGAAGCGTTGGGGGCGACCCGATAGTCGAATCGTCCGGATGCTACCGGTGAATTAATTCGATGTTACACCACGATGGTTTTTGCTGCAATGGTTTCGGCGGTCGAAGAATAGTCTATTTGTGAATAAGGAGACACCCTTGGGGCTTTCGGCGTTTGAGCGTGTGTTCGCGAGCCGGCGGGATGACGGCTTTTCGCAGCTCGGCGCGAGTGTGCTTGCGTTGGGCTGCGAGACCCGCACCGTGCCGTCGGAATACCGCTGGGACGGAATGCGCAGGGCGGACGATCCTTCCCACCCTCACGTGGTGTTTCAGGCGACCCTTGCGGGATGGGGTCGCTTCGAGCGCGGCGGGCGGCAGTGGCAGGTGGGGCCAGAGACGGGTTTCTTTGCGGTCCTTCCCTCGAAGCACGTTTACAGCCTGCCACCCGAAAGCGGGCGGTGGAGCTTCTTCTGGTTCAATTCCGGGCACCCTTGGGTGGTCGAACGCATAGCCCAGCTATCGAAGCTTCATCCGCCCGTATTCAAGCTGCCGACGGCATGCAGGCTGGTGGTGCTCAGCCGGGCCTTTTTTGAGCGGGTGTGCCAAAGGCGCTTTGAGGACGCGTTTGCGGAGGAGGCGGCCCTGCTGGAATGGACGGTCGAATTCGAGCGGCACCTCCATGATCTGGCTCATCCCCGCGGGCGGAGCGCCACCATGCTGGACGCCCTGCGGGCCTACACGTTGAGCAACCTGAGGCGGCCGTTTGGCATGGAAGAGTACGCGCGTCGACAGGGACGCTCGCGGAGCCATTTCAGCCACTGCTTCAAGCAAGCCACGGGCATGGCCCCGGCGGCCTATGTCCTGGACGTGCGCCTGAATGAGGCTCGCGCAAGGCTGCGCGGGACGGCTGAGCCGCTGAAGGAGATCGCGGGGGCCACGGGCTTTGCCGACGCAAATCACTTCTGCAAAGCGTTTAGGAGGCGCTATCACATCAGCCCCGGGTCTTATCGGCGCCGCCTCGGCTGAGCCGCGGGCGCAGAAATGCGCCTGCGCTCGCGCCCTGCCCCTATAGAAACGAGCACTGAAGACCCGTCGTCTCACGCGCTGCGTAGGATTGACGCGAGCCGCCGCGGACGCCAGCAACCAGCGCCTGTCGGCTTAGAGCGGCTGCCGCCCAAGCGTGCCCCTCAACGTCCGGCAGTAAGTTTCCGCGGAGACGCGCACAAGCTCGCTCTTGGCTTTCGCCAGGCGTTCAGTCAGGCCAAGGCGCGCAACGACGTCGGCATAACGGGGTTCGTCCAGGAACTGCTCCAACGATTGCACGTGCCTCTTCCAGAGCGCACCGTCTACCTGCTTTTTCGCCTCCAGGCGGGCCGCGTACCAATCGCTCTCAAGGAGGTAATCCCGGGAAAAAAGACCGCGGATCTCCGGGGCGTCCAGTCCACGGCCCTCGAAGTCCCCGTGCGCCATGATGTGAAGCAAAGCCCGAAGGGGCGGACAGGCCAGGTCGATGCCCCCGTCCTTGAAGTAGCTCTCCGCCACGCGCCGGTGCGTCGCGACGATGTTGTCCACGCCGTCGGCAAATATCTCCCGATCCTGGAGCTCGGGCCGCAGCATTTCCTCAGTGAATACCGAGTGGGGATGGGTAAACACGCGTCCGAAGTAGATTCGGACGAACCGAGAAGTGATGCGGTATCCCAGGCGGCTCGCAAGGACGGCGCGTCCCGCGTGCTCAAAATCGGCGACGGGTTCAAGGCAGTGGTCGGCTATGAGCGCTTGTGCGTCCCGCTCCGCGGGCGTCATGCGGGAAAGGACCTCGGGCACGAGCAGGCTGACGTCGTGGTCGACGCGAACCCTCGGGCCTAGGAAGCCCGCGCAGGATACGAGAACGTCGTGGCCCGTCAGGACGAGGGAGACCAGCGCCGCGTTCAGGTCAATGATCGGCGGGAGCGCATTGAATGGGCCCTTCGTGAGGGCCCCCTCGGAGCCGGCGCCCGTCGTGGAAGGCGATTTGCCCGTCATGGAGCTGATAAACTCCATGAAAAGTTCCGGCAGCCCGAGATAATGGATCGGATTGAAAACGCAGAGGGGTCGAACGCCGGGTTCCGGCGGGTTGTTGCGCCTGCCCGGAACCACAATATTGACCGGCGTTAAGACGGGCTGGTTTGGCGCCTGCTTGCGATGAAGGCGCAGGCAAAGCCGGGCGAGCGCAGGGCCGCGCGGTTCGGCCACGTCCGGCCGCGTCTGGAGGTACCTGGGATTCTTGGACGGCTTTCCGTCCACGAGCCGCGGATGGGCGGAGGAGACAAAGAATCGCGGAAACGCGCGATCGCCGGCGGAAGCCGAGTCCCTGATCAGACGCTGCATGGGCTCGGTAAACGCAGAATAGCCGATGGCATCCTCCATGAGCGCGCGGGCATCGGCCGCCGTCAGTGGCTCGTAGTTCGAAATGAAATTTCCCGGCTGAGCCATGTCCGATTCGGTCTGCCGGTCGTAGCCGCGGTGGATGGCGTCATCCGGACGCTGGAACAGCCGGGCCTCGCAATTCTCGACGAATTTTTGCGAAGGCGCGGAGGGGCCTGCCGGCACGACCACCGAGGCCGTAATGTCGTCCTCCATCTGCACCTTGGCGGCAGGGTGAAAATCGTGGCGCAGGCCGAACACGCGCCATGATCCGTCCGCTTCGAATCCAACCCTGAGCGTGTTCACGACGAGCTTGCGCTCGTCCAGCTTGAGCTCGTATCCGGAGCGCCCGTTTATCTTGTCGACCGAGAAATGGCTCTTCCAATCATTGCCCCAGGCCGGCTGGTAGTAGCGCTTGACCACGAACACGAGGTCCTTGACGTGCGCGGGGACCGATTCAAGCCATGCATTGTGGGCTTGGGTGTACTCGCGGGGCGAGGGGGTCATCAGCTTGATGACGCTTCCGAGCGAACGCTGGGGGCTCAGTATCGGCCGGGTATCGCGCCCGTTGAGCGAAGGGTCGAGGAAACGCCCGCTAAAATCGCGGCCGAGTATCTGCTCCACCGTCCCCATGTCGTGCTGAAAATCGGCTATGAAGACGTGGCCGAGGAGGATGGCGTCCGAGATGGCCTTTGATATCTCGGACTTGCCTCCGCCCGACACCGTCGAGGGCTTGTGGCAGAGCGATCCCTCCGGAATGGTGCCGACAAGGCGCCACTGTCCGGGTTCCCCGCGAACCGGCTCCATGTGCACGCGGTATCCGCTCGGCCGGACATACGTATTTCCAGCGAGAAACTTCAGGACCCGCGGCGCCCCATCCTCGCCTGTCCAGCCAATTGTCTGCTGGCGCATGTCGAAGTGGCTCGCCTCCGGCACTAGGACGAGGTCGTGCATCGAGCGGCTCAATGCATGGCCAAGGGGCTGCAGGGCCCACGCCGTCGGCTCCCGCGCGAGGACTTCGGCTAGGCTGTAGCTGTCAGGCTCCGCATACGCGGAAAAATCGTCTCCGAGATCATAGCTCGGAAACACAAGGGCCCCTCCCGAGTGCTCCTCCTCCGCGGACCCGTAGAGGTTTGCGGCGTAGCTTATCTGAGCCTTAACCTCCTTTTTGCAGTACCCGAAATAGTTGTCGGCAAGTATGGTGACGATGACGCCCCGGGCGTCCCGTGCGCACAGCTTGAAAGCCGTTCCGTTGTTGTAGAGCTCCGACTCCGACTTCCAGCACATGCCATCGCGCCGCTGGCGCGGGGTTGCGAGGTCCCACGGGGGCAAGCCCGCGATGTGCTTAGGCACCGTGACCAGGTGCGGCGCGAGGATGACGCAGCCCGTGTGTCCGCACCATCCGTCAATGTCCAGTGCGGCGTCGTTTTCCGGCAGATAGGGGTCGCCCGCGTTGCCGAAGACCGACTCGATGAAGTCCAGGTTGGATACGAGCGAGCCGGGGGCGAAAAAGCGGATCTCCATCCGCTTGGCGCTGCCGAATCCCTCGACGGCCGGAACCACCAGAGGCCGGATCAGGAGAGAAGCCATCGCCTCCGCTTCCTTTGGCTGATTGGCGGTATAGGGCAGGCACAGCATCTCGTGGGGGGGGCGCAGCGCGAAATCGAGCAAGCGGGCGAAAACGGGCTTCGGGACCGCGAGTTTGTCGTCTGGAATGGGCAGGCCGCCCTCCGCGATGTGAAAAACCCCTTTTGTCGTGCGGCGGTCATTCGCGGGATTGTGCAGCACGCCGTTTCGAATCAGGTAGCTCTTGAAGAGCGGGGAGGTGAACTCGTCGCCGTCGGCAGGCAGCGACAGCTGGCGAGCCAGGCCCAACTGATCGAGGACAAAGGTCCGGGCCGGTAGCCGCGCCGCCGGTCCCACATCGCTCAAGTAGCTGTCGAGAAACCGCTGGATTCGCTCGTCCACCGGGCAGGGCCGGTCCGCCATACGCCTCGTCACCTCACGGTACCTTGAAAAGATGGGGGCCGTGAGTTCTATCCAGTTCGCATCGCCGTCGTTGACCTGTGGGCATCCCAGGAGCGAGAGGCGCAGGTTTATCGCATGGCGAAGCTGGTCCACGGCGGCCGAAGTGGGTTTCATAGACGACCGCACTTTTGGGACGGCGGGTGCCAAAGTCGAGGAAAGCCGAGGCACTATGACCGGGGTTTCCCGTGCATATTCTCAGAAACCGGCGGACAGCAAGTGATTGCTGCGGCATTACTTGCCTAATGGGCCGGCGATCGCCGCTAATGATTCGATGGCGGGGCGCCCCGCGCCGCCGAAGCGGGGTTCACGGCGCATAAATTTCCGGTTTTTCTCTCGGCGGTCGAATCTCGGTCCAGTATCACGCTTATGTGACTCCCGACATCCCGGCCGGCGCTTTCTCCTCCTGTCCTGCGCCCCTGCCCCACCGCTTGGAGGTGACGGTGGGCCACGGCGGAGGCGGCCGCCTGACGCAGGATCTGATCGACCGAGTCTTCAGGCCGGCATTCGCCAACGATGCGCTTGAGGCGCAGCACGACGGCGCGATCCTGAAGACCCCGGAGGGGGCTAGGCTGGCGTTCACGACCGACTCGCATGTCGTAAGCCCGCTTTTCTTCCCCGGTGGCGACATCGGAAAGTTGGCCGTCAACGGCACGGTCAACGACCTGAGCATGTGCGGGGCCCGTCCGCTTTGGCTGAGCGCCGGATTCATCCTTGAGGAGGGTTTCCCCATCTCGACCCTGGAGAGAGTCGTCTCCTCCATGAAGGGCGCGGCGGAGGCCGCCGGAGTTCAGATTGTCACCGGCGACACCAAGGTTGTGGAGCGCGGTAAGGGCGACGGGTTGTATGTGACCACAGCGGGCATCGGCGTGATCGAGACCTCATTGACGGTCGCGCCATCGAGCGTCCGACCCGGCGATGCGGTGATCCTGAGCGGCGACATTGGTCGGCATGGGATGGCCATCATGGCGACGCGGGCGGGCCTCTCATTTGAAAGCGCGATCGAGAGCGACTGCGCGCCGCTTGTGGCGCCCGTCCAGGCAATGCTTGCGGCCGGGCTAGAGATTCACTGCCTTCGCGACCTGACCCGGGGAGGGTTGGCAACGGCGTTGGTCGAAATTGCCGAGTCAGCCGGAATTTCGATCGGCATCGACGGCGCCAAGGTGCCCGTCTCGGAGCTGGTCGGCGGAGCCTGCGAGATTCTCGGCCTTGATCCCCTCTACGTGGCCAACGAAGGCCGCTTCGTCTGCATCTTGCCGGAGGCACAGGCCAGCAGGGCCCTGGAGGTCATCGGCAAAACGGCGCCTGGCGGCCCGGCGGCCGTCATCGGATTCGTCAGGGCCGGCCAACCCGGCCAAGTCACACAGCGCAGCGTGATCGGGTCGGAGCGCATCGTCGATCGGCTGAGCGGCGAGCAGCTTCCGCGCATCTGCTAGCAGCGTCTCAACGCTCGTGCGGATGGCGGTGTTGCAGGATGTGCGGCCGTTCAAGGCCGTGGGCCAGCATGAGGGACTCGTCGTTGAGGAGGACGATGGTCGTGCCGTCGCAAACGACGCGCCCTGCGTCGAGGATGATGGAGCGAGGGCAGAGTTCGACCACGAGCTCTAGATCATGCGTGGCAATCAGCTTTGTCGCGTCTATCTCCCGCAATAGGGAGATGAGCTCACGCCGGCCGCGCGGATCCAGGCCGCTGGTAGGCTCGTCTAGAAGGAGGACCCCCGGCGTGCATGCGAGAATACCTGCGAGGCATGCGCGCCTTTTCTCGCCCGTGCTCAGATGGTGCGGCGGGCGGTGCGCGAGGGCCATGAGTCCGACCTGCGACAAGGCGTCGTCCACCCGACGCGCGACCTCGTCCGGAGCAAGGCCGAGCTGGGTCGGGCCGAAGGCGACGTCCTCCCTCACCGTGCTGCAAAAAAGCTGGTCATCAGCGTCTTGAAACAGGAGGCCCGCGCGGCGGCGGATGGTCGCAACATTCTCTCCCGTCACAGTCAGTCCTTCAATGCAGACCTGTCCTTCCGCCGCGGGAAGCCGCTCTGGCAGGATGCCGTTCAGGTGGTGAAGAAGCGTTGATTTTCCCGAGCCGTTCGGGCCGAGAAGCCCGACACACTCCCCCGCCCCTACCGAGAAAGTGACCTTCGTCAACGCGGCCGTTCCGTCGGGATAACGGAAGCTGAGGCCGCGGGCTTCCACTGCTGGGCTCACGGCTTCCACCCCCGGGCGCACATGGCGTCATAGACCCGCTCGGCCCTTTCCGAGGCGCGGATGAAGAGCTGGCCCACGACCGAGGCCGCGGCCACCCAGGCGAAGGGCCGGTTGCGGTTAAAGGTGCGGGACGCGCGGGCGCGGGCCATACGCGCCGACTCTTCCGCCAACACGAAGATATACCTGTGCATCAATGCCAGCGTCGTTATCAGGAGAGAAGGAACATGAGCAGCTCGGAAAAACCCCAGGAGCTCGCTGAAGCTTGTTGTCTGAGAGAGGAGAACCGCCGTGACGAGGCACAGGCTGCTGCGCAGGGCCAGGATTCTCCAGTCGGTCCCGCCCGCGCTAAATGCGGCGGCAAACGCAGCCCCGGCGACAAAGGGAGAGAGGATGAGGAGGCGGCGAGCGAGGGCGGCCACGGACACCCGGGCGAGCGCCATCCCAGACAAAAGGAGCGCCGCCTCGGCCGCGAACCAAACCGGCCGGGTGCCGGGCGTCAGCGTTATTGCGACGATGAGCGCCAATGAACACGGCACCGTGACTTTCGGGGGCCAGCGACCGCCAGGGGGTTCTGCAGACCGATTCACGCGCGGGATGCCTTCGGGCTCTCCGGTTCCCGCACCAGGAGGCGGCTGAAGGCCACGGCAAGGCCGAATGCGACTAGTGCCCCGATGGCTCCGGCGGCGGCGGTGGCCAATACAGGCGACGCTAGGCCCGGGACCCGATAGTTCGAAACGGGCGCCGAGATAATGGGTGGGCGAATCCTTCCCCCAAAGCCAAGGTGATCCGCGACGGTCTCAAGGCCGTCGGGCCAGGGGCACGCGAAAGGGGCGACAAAAAGGGCGATGCCGAGCGTTGTGAGCAGCCCAAGGACCACGAACCCGCGGAGGCGCCCGGGCGGCATGTCGGCATTTCGCGCCGTCAGAAGGTCGGGGCGTGTCCGCGCTACGGCCACCAGCACGAGCGCGCTGATGAGCCCCTCGCCGATTCCGATCAGCATGTGGACACCGGCCATGGCCGGGAGCGCGACGCTCCACGGGACGGTGCCCGACCAGGCAAGCTCTCCGGCGCAGGAGACCGAGGCGAAAACCGCGGAACACCAGCCTGCGAACGCGAGTGCGGCCACCCGCCCGCGCGCGCCCGGCAGGATCCGCTGGGCCAGACAGTAGACCGTGTAACCCACGATTGTGGCGACTAGGCCCATATTGAAGATGTTGGCGCCAAGCGCCAGCACCCCTCCGTCGGCGAAAAGGAAACACTGCACGATGAGAACGGTGGCCAATACGACGACAGCGGCGCTCGGCCCAAGGAGCGCGGCCACGAGGGCGGCACCTACGAGGTGGCCCGAGGTCCCGCCCGCCACCGGAAAATTGACCATTTGAGCCGCGAACAGGAACGCGGCGGAAAGGCCGAGAAGGGGAACCTTCCGCGGAGGGAGCTCGTGGCGAACCTGCCTCAGCGCGAATCCGACCCCGGCCGTAGATATCACGGCCGTGGCCAGTGCGGTCTTTGCGTCGAGGAAGCCGTCGGGAATATGCATGGCTCGTCGGCAGGGGTTTAGACGGGCGTTGCGGAAGGGCGAAGGGCGCGGCTGCGGTAGCGGTAGTATGCGGCGCAGGCACCCTCGCTCGATACCATGGGTGCTCCGAGCGGACTCTCGGGCGTGCACCGCGTGCCAAAGGCGGGACAGTCATGCGGCTTTCGAACGCCGCGCATGATCGAGCCGCTGATGCATTCCGAGGCGTTTTGTCCCGAGGCCTTCGAGAGCCGGAAACGCTTGTTCGCGTCAAAACCCGAATAAGCCTCTCGCACGGCGAATCCGCTTGCCGGGATCACGCCAATCCCGCGCCAATCCCGGTCCGTGACCTCGAACACCTGTTCGACGACCTTGCGCGCATGGACGTTCCCCTCGGCGCGCACAGCGCGGGAATAGGCGTTTTCGACTTCCGCCCTGCCCTCCTCCAATTGGGTGACGCAGCGGAGGATGCCCTCCAGGATGTCGACCGGCTCAAAACCCGTGATAATGATCGGAGCGCGAAACTCGCGCGCGATGGGTCCGTATTCATGAATGCCCATGATCGTGCAAACGTGTCCGGCGGCGAGGAAGCCCTGCACCTGATTGTCGGGGGACCCGAGTATGGCGCGCATGGCCGGCGGCACAAGAACGTGCGAGGTGAGGATCGAGAAATTCCGGAGCCGGGCCCGCTCGGCGAGAAGGACGGACATGGCGTTTGCCGGGGCCGTCGTCTCAAATCCGACGGCGAAGAACACAACCTGCCTCGAGGGGCATTCCTTGGCGATCGTCACTGCGTCGAGCGGTGAATACACGACGCGCACGTCGCCGCCGCGGGCCTTTGCCGTGAGAAGGTCGACGGTGTTGCCCGGGACGCGGAGCATGTCCCCGAAGGAGCAGACGATGGCCCGGTGATCCAGGGCGAGCTCCACCGCATGGTCGATCAGGTCGGCGCTCGTGACGCACACGGGGCAGCCCGGGCCGTGAACGAGCGTGATGGCGCTTGGAAGCAACTCGTCGAGCCCGAATTTCACGATGGCGTGCGTCTGGCCGCCGCAGATCTCCATGATGGTCCATGGCCGCGTCGTGGCGCGGGCTATCGCATCGGCCAGCCTGCGGACCAGGGCGGCGTCGCGGTATTCGTCGACAAATTTCATGGCTTTGCCCCGCCGGCCGCGGACGGCTCGAGCCCATCGAGCTCTCCCATCTGCCTAAGGTAGGAATAGGTTTCCTCGGCGTCCTTCTGGTCGACGACGCTGATGGCGACGCCGACATGGACGAGCACGTAGTCGCCCAGCCTCGCCTCAGGGGCACACGCGAGGCTGACGTTCTTGATGACGCCGGCAAAGCTCACGCGCGCCGTTCGCAGGAGCGGATCGTCGCCACTGATTTCGATGACTTTTCCTGGGACGGCGAGGCACATGGGGTTCCGGGGTTTGGGTTACCTGACTTCGTTTGAAACGGCTCTCTTGGGTGTGAAGACCCCTGGCTCGACGGTCGTCAGGTTCCACAGGGCGCCAAGGGCCTGGCCGGCGGCTATGGCCCCGTCGTTTGGCGGCAGCTCGATCGGCGCCAGCACTTTCATTCCAGCTCCAACAAGTTCCTTTTCGGCAAGGCTCCTCAACAGGGCATTTTGAAAGCATCCTCCGCAGAGGGCGACCGTTGAGACCTGCGACAGGTTCGCCACCTCGACGATGGCTTCCGAGAGGCCCCTGTGGAACGCGGCCGCAAGCTGCGCCGTCTTCGGTCTTGCGCTCTCGAGCACCGTTTCGACGGCCGGGCGCCAGTCGATCTCCCATGTCGCCCCCTCGGGCGCCCTCTCGATCCGGAACGGGAGCCGATACGCCGAGGCATCGCCCTGGCGCGCGGCGACCTCAACGGCGAGGGGCGTCTGCCCCTCGAAGGAGTTCCAGCGGCCGAGTCCAAGCAGGGCGCCTATGCCGTCGAAAAGGCGCCCCGCGCTTGAGCACAACGGTGAATTGAGTCCCGTGGCCAACATGGTTCCGAGCGTTGCGGAGTCTCCGGCATTGAAGCCGAGGCGCGCGGAAAGCCTTTGCGCTCCAGCCTCCGAATCGACGGCGGCCGCCAGGGCGATCGCGACCCTTCTGGCATCGCGCACGGCCGCCTCGCCACCCGCGAGCCGGAAGGGCCTAAGGCGCGCAAACCTCTCCGCCCTGCCCTCCTTGAGAAGGATGAATTCGCCCCCCCAGACGGTCCCGTCCTCGCCGTATCCCGTGCCGTCCCACGCAACCCCAAGCACGCCGTCGGCCGGGTGACGGTGCTCGAGAAGTACCGCGAGCACATGGGCGAGATGGTGTTGGACTCGGACGCAAGGCAAACCGGTGGCATCCGCGTATCGCGTGGACGAATAGTCGGGGTGCTTGTCGCAGGCGACACGCCCGACGGAACTCGAGCTGAGACCCCCGATCATGCCGATCGTTCGCGCAAAGACCTGAAGGGTCGCAGCGCCGCCGAGGTCGCCAATGTGGGGACTGAGGACCACGCGGCTGCCGCTCGCCACGGCCACGGTGCTCTTCATTTGCGCTCCCACGCACAGCAGCGCCTCGGGCATCCGGGATGGCAAATCGAACGGGGTCGGGGCATATCCCCTGGCCCGCCTTAGCACGATTGGTGACCCGGAGTCGGTAAGCCGGACGACGGAGTCGTCCACGGGGCGCGAAATCGCACGATCGTGTACAAGGTAAAGGTCGGCGATGCCCGCCAGCCGCTTGCGCGCCTCGTCCTCGTCGATGCACAGCGGCTCTTCGGAAAGGTTTGCGCTTGTTGCGACCAGCGGCCGGTCCATCCGCTCCATGAGCAGGATGTGGAGCGGCGTTGATGGCAGGAGGGCCCCCACCCACGGGTTTCCTGGGGCGACGCTGGCCGCTAGCGCCGGTTGCGTCCGTTTTGGCACAAGCACGATGGGACACTGAGGGGACCCGAGGAGCGTCTCCGCAGCCGGAGACACGTCGGCCCAAAGGCGCAGCGACTCGGTGTTCTGAAACATCACCGCGAGCGGCTTCTCTTCGCGGTGCTTACGCCGACGAAGCTCGGCGACGACCAGCTCGTCTGTCGCGTCGGCCATCAAATGGAACCCGCCGGCGCCCTTCACGGCCACGATCTTGCCCCCGCTCAGGGCGGTTGCCGTCTGCTCCAGCGCGGAGCCCCGCTCGGCAAGGGTTCGGCCCGCGGAATCTACGAGCCTGAGGAACGGCCCGCAGACGGGGCAGGCGTTGGGCTGCGCATGGAAGCGCCTATCTCTTTGATCGTGGTATTCCCGCTCGCACTGCGCGCACATGCGGAAACACCTCATCGTGGTCCGGGGCCTGTCGTAGGGCAGCCTTTCAATGATTGAGTAGCGTGGGCCGCACAGCGTGCAGTTGATGAATGGATAGCCAGCACGTCGGTCGCTTGGGTCAAAGAGCTCCCGCCGGCAGTCGGCGCAGGGAGCCGAGTCGATCGGCGCACCGGTCTCGGCGCCGTTCGCCGGCAACGTGCTCTCGATGATCGAGAATTCGCCCGGGGGAGTCGCTGCTTCCAACGGGCCGTCCAGCCACTCCACCGCCGTGACGCGCGCGGCGGAGGGAGCCCTTGTGGCCACCTGCTCGGCGAGCAGGTCCAGCTTCGAGGTCTCGCCCACCGCCCGCACCAGGACTCCTTGAGAATCGTTCCGGACCCATCCGCTGATCCCCAGTTCGTTCGCGAGGCGCAGCACGAACGGCCGAAAGCCGACCCCCTGGACCGTGCCTCGCACACGGAGCATCCTTTCGGTAGGTCGGAGGGTTGCAGGCATGGGCACGTCCCAGCAGGATAGCGATTTAAGGGGCCGGTGAAAGCGAACGCAGAAAGGCGTACCACTCCTGGACTCCCTCGCCAGAGCGAGCGGAGATTTCAATCACGCGAGCCTGCGGCGCGATCCTTCGGACGTTCTGAAGCGCGACGTCCCGCTTGAAGCCAAGGGCGTCGGCCAGGTCCACCTTGGTCAGGAGCACGAGGTTTGCCGATTTGAAGATGGGGGGATACTTGAGCGGCTTGTCCTCCCCTTCCGTGGTTGAAAGAAGGACGACACGGACCTGCTCGCCGAGATCGAACGAGGCAGGACAGACAAGGTTGCCGACGTTCTCGATAAACAGGACCCGAACACCCGCGAGCTCGATCGATTGCACGGCGCGGGCTATCATGCCGGCATCGAGGTGGCAGACGGTCCCCGTGGTGATCTGGGCGACCGGCACGTGAGGACGGCGCAGGCGGTTCCCGTCGTTGTCCGTCTCGAGGTCGCCCACCAGCACGGCGCACTTTGTATTCAGGGCGAATTCGTCGAGGGTGCGTTCGAGGAGCGTGGTCTTCCCAGCACCGGGGGACGAGACGAGATTCAGAGCCGAGAGGCCCCGGCCCAGGAAATAGCCGCGGTTCCGCTCCGCGAGGATATCGTTCTTCTCGAGCAGTGGTATCCGCAGATCAAGCGAGCGAACGGCAACCTCCCCCTTCGGACTAGCGGAGAGGGCGGCGTTGATCTCGGCGGAAAGCGGGGCCGAGAGCGTGGAGGCCGGGTTGGCAGCCGCGCCGCTGAGCGGATGGACGCCGTAACCGTCCCCGGCTTCCTCGTGTGTGACGATGGGTTCTTCGTTCATGGTTTCAGGAAAATTCGAGGTGACTGAGCTCAATCTCGCGGCCGCGACGGATCTCGCCGCAAAGGTCGCCGCAGGTCGGGCAGGTGAAGATGAAACCGCGGTCCTCGCCGGTGAACTCGCGCTTGCAGCCCGCGCAGTAGACCGAGGCCTGAACGGGCTCTATATCGAGGGTGGCCCCTTCGGCGGTTGTGCCCTTGGAGACGACGTCAAACGCGAAACGCAGCGAATCCTTGTCGACCCCGGCCAACGTGCCGATGCGCAGGACGATGCGCTCCACCCTGCGCGCGTGTTTTTCGGCGGCGTAGCGCTGCACCACCTCGATCGCGGATTCCATTATGCCGAGTTCATGCACGATTTTAGGCTGAAAGCGATGAGCGCGCCGCGCGAGCGCAAGCCATTGATTTGGCAAATACTGCATATAAGTAGGCAAAATGTGCGGAGTTTGCCCCGGTGTTTTTTCATAGAGTGACAAAAGACAGCTTTCTTCAGATCCCCTCCAACCTCGAATCCCGCCGCCGTCTCGCGGCATACCTTCCAATGGAAATCCTTGCCGAAAAGACCGCGCGCGCCGATCGGGATCAGACGACGATCTATGAGCAGCTCACTTCACGCGGCGTCTCGCGCCGCGACTTCCTTAAATTCTGCGGCTGGATGAGCGCCTGCATGGGGCTCGGACCCGAAGGCCTCGCGCAGGTGGCCAACGCGCTTGAGACGAAAAAGCGAATCCCGGTGGTCTGGATGCATTTTCAGGAGTGCACGTGCTGCAGCGAGTCGTTCCTTCGCTCCTCACACCCAATCGTGGCCGACATCCTCCTCGACAAGATCTCGCTCGACTACACCGAGACGCTTCTCGCGGCGGCGGGGCACCAGGCCGAGGACTGCCTCCAGGACACGATAAAGAAATACCGCGGCGAGTACCTGCTCTGCTGCGAAGGCTCGGTGCCGACGGCGGCCGACGGCGCCTACTGCTGCATTGGCGGAAGATCCGCCTCCGACATCGTGCGCGAGGTTGCGGATGGTGCGAAGGCGGTGATCGCCTGGGGAAACTGCGCTTGCTCCGGGTGCGTGCAGGCCGCCAAGCCTAACCCCACCTCGGCGATGCCGATCCACAAGGTGATCAGCGGCAAGCCGATCGTTAATGTTCAGGGCTGCCCTCCCATCGCGGAAGTCATGGCTGGCGTGCTCGTCCACCTTCTCACCTTCGACCGAATCCCGCAGCTCGACGAGCAAGGCCGCCCAAAGGAGTTCTATTCGCGGCGCGTGCATGATACCTGTTACCGCCGGCCCAATTATGACGCGGGCCTGTTCGTCGAATCGTTCGACGATGACAATGCGCGCAAGGGATTCTGCCTGTACAAAATGGGCTGCCGCGGGCCCACGACCTACAATTCCTGCGGAACGATCCGCTGGAACGGCGGCGTCAGCTTCCCGATCCAGTCTGGCCATGGCTGCATCGGCTGCTCTGAGGCCAATTTCTGGGACAACGGCCCGTTCTACGAGCGCCTGCCCAACTTCCCGGGCTTTGGAATCGAAACGACGGCGGACAAGATAGGCATGGCTGTCGGAGCCGTCACGGTTGCGGGCATAGCTGCCCATGCCGTTCTGACCAACGTCCGGAAGCATCATGAAATCGGCGAACAGCCCGGTGAATCCGCGGCCGACGGGCCGCCCACGCCCGCCGTGGGCAAGGGTAAGGAAGGGGGGACGTCGTCATGAGCGACCGCATCGTAGTTGACCCGATCACCCGCATCGAGGGGCACCTCCGCATTGAAGCCGAGGTGAAGGACGGCGTGATTGTCGACGCCTGGAGCGCCGGCACGATGGTGCGCGGTCTGGAGATCATCCTCAAGGGCCGCGATCCCCGTGACGCATGGGCCTTTTGCGAGCGCGTGTGCGGCGTCTGCACGACCGTACACGCCCTTGCCTCGGTGCGCTCGGTCGAAGACGCGCTCGGCATCTCGGTGCCTCCCAACGCCGAGCTCATCCGCAACATCATGTTCTGCACGCAGTACATGCAGGACCACGTGGTCCACTTCTACCATCTGCATGCCCTGGATTGGGTTGACGTTGTCAGCGCCCTCAAGGCGGATCCGGCCGAGGCTTCTCGCATTGCGCAGAGCATCTCCCACTGGCCAAAGAGCTCGCCCGGCTATTTCAGCGACCTCCAAAAGCGCCTGACGAAATTCGTGGAGAGCGGCCAGCTTGGGATCTTCGCCAACGGATACTGGGGCCACCCCGCCTACAAGCTCCCGCCGGCGGTGAATCTGATCGGCGTTGCGCACTATCTAGAGGCGCTCGAGTGGCAGAAGGAGATCGTCAAGGTCCACACGATATTCGGCGGCAAGAACCCCCACCCGAACTACCTGGTGGGCGGGGTTCCCTGCGCGATCAACATCGAGGAGGCCAACGCAATCAACACAGAGCGCCTGGCAATGGTCGGCCGCCTTCTCGAGCAGGCGAAGGAATTCGTCGAGCAGGTCTACCTGCCCGACCTGATGGCCATCGCCCCATACTACCTTGACTGGACGGCCATCGGCGGCGGGGTCAAGAACTACCTCTGCTACGGGGACCTGCCGACCAACGGATTCGCCGATGTCGGGCGCTTCAAGTTCGCGCGCGGGGCGATTCTTGACCGGGACCTCTCGCATGTCCACGAGGTCGATCCAAGGGATCCGGCCGGAATCCAGGAGTTCGTCGACCACTCCTGGTACTCCTACCAGGGAGGCGGCGGCGGGAGGCACCCTTGGGAGGGTGAGACCACCTTCGACTACACGGGGCCCAAGCCGCCTTACGAGCACCTCAACGTCGACGGCAAGTACTCGTGGCTGAAGACGCCGCGCTGGAAGGGCCATGCGATGGAAGTGGGTCCCCTCGCCCGCATGCTTGTTGGCTACGCCTCGGGAAACCCGGAGGTGAAGGATGCGGTCACGGAGGCGCTCAAGACGCTGAAAGCACCGGCGACGGTGCTTTTCTCGACACTCGGGCGCACCGCCGCGCGAGGAATTGAGACGAAGCTGATCGCGGGCTGGGCCGGGGAGTTCTACGGCCAGCTGCTCAGCAACATCAAGAACGGCGACTCGAGGACGTTCACGAAGGAGAAGTGGGAGCCGTCCACCTGGCCCGTTTCGGCGAGGGGCGTGGGACCTTCGGAAGCACCCCGAGGAGCCCTGGCGCATTGGATCGTGATCAAGGACAAGCGGATCGAGAACTACCAGCTGGTGGTTCCGAGCACGTGGAACGCTTCGCCGCGCGACTCAAATGGAGAGCGGTCCCCCTATGAGTCCGCCCTGGTGGGCACTCCAATGCACGACTCGAAGCTCCCGCTCGAGATTCTTCGGACAATCCACTCCTTTGACCCGTGCCTCGCCTGTGCCGTGCATCTGTACGACGACAAGGGCAACACGCTCCAGAGGGTCTCCACATCGCCGGCAGTCTAACCCGAGGACGCCATGAAATCGCTCGCTCCTCCGGACCAGCCGCACGAGTTCAAACGGATATACGTTTGGGAGCTGCCGGTCCGTTTTTATCACTGGCTCAACGCGCTGTGCATCCTCGTCCTTACGATTACCGGCTTCATCATCGCCGATCCGCCTGCAATCAATACGGCGAGCGAGGCCTCGTTCAGCTATTGGTTCGGAACGGTGCGCTTCATCCACTTCACCGCCGGATATGTCTTCGTATTCAACTTCGCGTACCGCATCTACTGGGGTTTCGTCGGGAACCAATACGCGAACTGGAAGAACTTCCTGCCGCTGCGCTTCGCCCAGTTTCGGGAGGTCCTCTCCGTCCTTAGGATCGATGTGCTGCAGTCTTCAAACAAGGTGCTCGTCGCCGTGGGGCACAACGCCCTCGCCTACCTCACGTATTTTGCGATGTTCCTCGTCTTCCTTTTCCAGGTCGCGAGCGGCTTCGCGCTTTATGCGAAGATGAGCCATTCCTGGTTCCCGCAGCTTTTCACCTGGATGCTGCCGATATTCGGGGGCGACGCGGGCCTGCGGCAGTGGCATCACCTCGCCACCTGGTTCTTCATCATCTTCACCCTGATCCACGTCTACCTCGTGTTCTACCACGACTATGTTGAGGGCAACGGCGTCCTCTCATCGATGGCCGGGGGCTGGAAATTCCTCCCATTCAAGGACGGCAGCGGCGGAGACGGCAAGTCATGGTTCGGCACGAAGGGCACCGCGAAGGCCGCGGAGCCTGTAATCCCAGGAAAATGATCAGTCCCGACGTCGAACTCGTAAGCGGAACCCCCGCGTATGGCGCGGGGGGCGACCCCGCCGTGCTCGTCATCGGGGTGGGAAACCTTCTCATGGGTGACGAGGGAGTCGGCATCCACATCCTCCGCGCGCTGGAGCGGGAGGGAATTTGCCAGGGCGCCCGGTTGCTCGATGGCGGCACGGGTGGAATCAACCTGCTCGAGTGCATTGCGCTCGCCCCCGCCGTCGTGATGATCGATGCGACCCGCGACGGAAAACCCGCCGGCACCATTACTGAGCTGCAGCCCGATTGCGTTGCAGACCTCCCACGCGGGCTTTCGGCCCATGATTTCGGGCTTCGCGACCTGTTCGCGGCTGCGGCGCTCCTGGGGCAGTTTCCGGAGATCCACCTGTTCACGGTTTCCGTGGAGACGGTCCAGCCGATGTGCCTGGACCTGTCGCCCTCCGTGGGGGCGGCGGTTCCGGCGGTGGTTCACGGGGTGCAAAGCCTCGCCTACCGGCTGGCCGTCGGGAGCCAGGCGCGAGCCTAGGGCCGTCGGCCCGGCCGTTTCAAAGCCGTCACCCGCGACGCGGCGTGCGCGAGCGTCCGCACCACGCAAATGGGGAGCCCTAGCCGACCGCCTCTGCGGCGGCTTTCGCCGGCCTTTGCTTCAACTCCTTGACCTTGCTGCCAAACGTGGCCGGAGGGTTTGGGTTGCGGTAAAAGACGCCCGCGTGGAGCGAGTCGCCGTCTTCCCGCGCGATCTTGATCGCACGCTCGAGATCACTGGAATCGTGCCCCATTGAGGAGAGCTTCCGCATCTTCGCCTTCTGAAGGAGGACCTGCATCTCGAGGTCGCCGCAACCCAGGCACGGCGATTTTACGTTGATGAATGCGAATCCCGGGTAACGGATCCCGTCCTCGATCATCTTGGAGAGCCCGTCGAGGTCGGCCGTGAGTCCTTGGGCGACGAAATTGGCCCCGTACGTCAGCGCGAATAGGATTGGGTTTTCCAGCGCCTCTAGAGCGCCTCTCTGCAGCTCCCCGCCTCTCGCGGAAGGGTCCGTCGCCGCGAATTGGCCGTCGGTCTTTCCGTTGCCCCCGCTGTCCACCACCAGGTAGGTGAGGTCCGGATTTCTGCGGATCGCGTGGGGCAGATAGCCGCCGCCGATCGAGGCTCCGTCCCCATCGCCTCCGACGACAAGGACGAGGAGTTCGGGCCGGGCAATCTTGATGCCCTGGGCGATTGGCAGGGCCCTGCCCTGAAGGGAATTGAATCCGTACGCCGCCGAGTACCCGGGAATCTGGCCCGAGCAGCCGATGCCCGAGACAAATGCGATCTCATGTGCCGGACGGCCGACAGCGCCAACCGCCCGGAAGAGCGCGGTCATCACGCCAAAGTCCCCGCACCCGGCGCACCAGGTTGGCTTCAGCTCGCCGCGGTAGGCTCTCGCGGGGCAGTGGCCCGACTTCGCTCCACCCCGATGCTCTGAGTCTGTGGAGATCATAGGACGTTCAGGAGGTCGCAGTAGTGGGACTTGAAGCTGTCATTGGCAGGTTGCTCCATGGCGCGGATCAGCTGCACGATCTCAAGCGGCGAGATCCGGTTGGATGCACTCTTCGATACCGAGGTGAATTCGCGCGGGACGCTCATCCACATCCTCAGGATCTTGTGGAGCTGGCCCTGGTGGGATTGCTCAACGACGACGCAGCGCCGCAGGGACTTGAAAAAGTCGGCATATACCTCATCCGCCACCGGATAGAGGAGCCTCGGGACCAGGATCTTAACTTTGATTCCCTGCGAAAGCGCGGTTCGGGCGGCCTCGAGGGCAATCCCGGCAACGTTTCCCCAGCTTATCAGCCCTATTTGGGCGTCGGGGTCCCCCTCCGACACGAAAAGGTCGCGGCGTCCCTTTAGCGGATCGAGCTTGCTCAGGCGCTTGCGATTCATCCGTGCGTGGATTTCCCCGTTCAGGGTGGGAGTCCCCCGCTCGTCGTGCTCGAAACCGGCCGCCAGGTAATTGCCTCCCTTAACCCCGGGGTGGCTGATCGGGCTGATCCCGGACTCGCTTGCCTCAAATCGCACATAGTCCTTCAGCTCGGCCCGCGTGGGTTCCAGGCGATCGACGACGTCAAAACGGTCCGGGTCGATGGGCTCGATGATCGCCTTGGTTTGGGCGATCTCCTGGTCCGAGAGCACGACCACGGGGGTCTGATAATGCTCCGCGATGTTGAACGCCTCGACCGTCACATCGAATGAATCGGCCGCGTTGGTTGGGGCAAGGATCGGCCGGACCGTGTCCCCGTGCGATGAGAATGCCGCCGCGAAGAGGTCGGCCTGCTCCTGCCTCGTGGGCATTCCCGTCGCGGGACCGCCCCGCTGGACGTTGAGGCAGACGAGAGGGAGCTCCGCGACACTGGCCAGTCCCAGCACCTCCGTCTGCAGGGAGAATCCCGGACCTGACGTGGCCGTCATGGATTTGATGCCTGCGTAGGAGGCGCCGAGCGCCGCCGCCGCGCCGGCCGTCGCGTCCTCGGCCTCGAGGAACGACCCGCCGTAACTGCCGATTTCGCGCTGCAGGTAAAGCATGGCCTCGGTGGCGGGAGTGATCGGATGGCCGCTGAAGAATTTGCAGCCGGAAAATAAAGCCGCGCGCGCGCACATTTCATTGCCGTCGGCGACCCGTCTGTCGCCTGCCGGCGCGGCCAAGGGATCGAGCTTCAAATCGCGAGGCAAGGGGTTGTTCTCGGCATAGGTGGCGCCCAGCGAGAACGCCCGCTGTTTGCCTTTCAGGGCTGCGGCGCCCAACCCGGGAAACCTTGAAGCGATGCCTCCGCTGACCCGCTTTGCGGACAATCCGAGCCACACGGAGAGCATGCCAAGAACGATCTCCACTTTTGCATCCTGGACACCCGATGATTTCTCGGCCAGCTCCTCAAACGGCGCCGGCACCGCTGCGGCAGGCTTCACCTCCCAGAACGGCCCGGTTGCGGGCGGGTTCCCGGCCCGCTCCTCGTGGATCACAACCGTCCCGGCCGCGATCGGCAGCTCGCCTGCGAGACTCCTGTAGGCGTCCCAGTTGTGCACCAAAACGAGGTCGGGCGCTCCTCCGGGATTCAACACGGCGGTTGTGGCCGCCCTGAGCCGGCAGGACGACTCGCCCCCGATGGGTCTCGCCCCGTTTCGCGTGCTCAGGAGGCCGAAATATCCCTCGCGGGCAAGCGCGCCGATCAGCGATTGCCCGGTGGCTCTTATGCCGTCACCCTCTGCGCCGACCAAGCCTATGACCAGTCCTTGCATGAGGCTAGGCCCCATCCTTGCCGATGGAGTCGGTGGCGCAGCCGGAGAGGGCCTCCTCCACCTGAGCGATCTCGTCAGGGGACACGGGCTGGCGCACGACGAATGACAGGCTCGTGTCCGCGTTGCGTGAGAAGAACTCCGGGGCGGTGACGCGGCACTGGTCACAGTCGATGCAGCTTGCATCGACGTAGTAGCGGCCTGGGACGTTTTCGGGAAGTCGATCGCTTAAGGTAGCCATGGTGCCCATACGTTATTGCATCGGCCGCAGCCATTCTGCGCATACACACGATTAATTTGCGCATTTATTGGCATTCACTCCCGCCCGCCTCCGTGAAGCGGCGCGGACACGGCCTGCGCCCGTTCCCGGACACGGCCAAGCGGGCTTCACCGTCGGCTCCAAGGAATGTGTTTTCGCGGGCTGCCCCGATCGCCAAAGTCAGTCGAAACGGGTCGCCGCTCCCGGAATCCTGCAGATTAATCTTCTGCAATTTGGTTGGACCACGGCCGTGCGTCTTCTATGACAATTAATGATTAGCATGTGGCAAAAAGCAATAAGCACAGAGCCTTGGTTTCGGTAATGCTTGGGTCTGCCGACCATGCGCGCTCACCCCTATGCTTTCCTTGGGCTATACCTCGCATTTGCAATTGCGTTGCCTTTGGTCATGCTTGCTGCCGTTCGCCTCTGGTTTCGCTTTTTCCAGCCGCTTAAGCCCAACGCCGAGAAGAATAGCATCTATGAATGCGGCGTCGTCCCCACCGGCGATTCATGGATCCAGTTTAGGGCGCATTATTACCTGTATGCCATACTGTTCCTGATTTTCGACGTCGAGATCCTGTTTCTTCTCCCGTGCGCAGTCACGTTCACCACGCTCCCCGCGGGGGCCCTGTTCGCGGTGCTTGTTTTCATCCTCTTGCTGGCCGAGGGCCTAGTCTGGGCCTGGCAGCGGGGACACCTTGAATGGCGATGAGCGCGGCGCCAGAAATCACCGACGACGAGCGCGCCGAATTGCGCCGACACGGCATTCTCCTGACCAGCGTGGAGGAGCTTTACAATTGGGGGCGCAGCAACTCGGTGTGGCCGCTCCAGTTCGGGCTGGCCTGCTGCGCAATCGAGATGATCGCCGCGTCCATGGCGCGCTTCGACATCGCGCGCTTCGGTTCGGAGGTTTTTCGCCCCTCGCCACGCCAGGCTGATCTGCTCATCGTCTCCGGCACGGTCACCAAGAAAATGGCGCCGCAGGTCGTCCGGCTCTGGAACCAGATGGCCGAGCCGAAGTACTGCATCGCCATGGGTGCCTGCGCCATCTCCGGGGGGCCCTTCAAGAGGGGCTACAACGTTCTCAAGGGCATCGACCGTTTCGTGCCTGTCGACATCTACATACCCGGATGCCCGCCGCGTCCCGAGGCCCTTCTCCACGGCCTGATCGAGCTCCAGAAGAAAATCCGCGGGCAGAAGATCTCCGGCCCCGATGCGCCGCGGCACCTCCGGTCCGACATCAACTGTGATTTTCCCGTACCCGAATTTGGCGAGCATGATCTCGTGCCGCCAAAGAACCCATCCGTCTGGCAGCCGCCGGAGGCTGTGCGGAAGGGCTGAATCGCTCGGCCAATAGCACGATGGAATCCCTCGAACAACTTTGTTGTCGACTCCTCGCCCGGTTCCCCGGCGCCCAGGTCAGCGTCGTCCCGAACCCGGGGGCGGCGGCCCAGCATTCCGTGCTCTTGGACCCCGCTCACGCCAGGGCGATTGCTGAGTTCCTCCGCGATGACGAGGCGCTTGCTCTGGATTTTTGCTCGAATGTCACGGGCGTTGACTGGCCCGATAAGACGGTTGTCGAGGTGACGAAGGCGTCCGTGCCCGATCCTGCCGGCGGTCCCGCCAAGGTCACCGAGCAAAAGAAGGAGCGGCTTGAGCCGGGCTATCTTGAGGTTGTCTACCACCTCTATTCGGTGAAGCTCAGGCACGGCCCGCTCGTTGTCCGCATGCGCACGGAGAACCGCACCGACCGGGTTTCGCTCCCGTCGCTCACCCCGGTATGGCGCGCCGCCGAATTCCAGGAGCGCGAGGTCTTCGACCTTTACGGGGCCGTCTTCCAGGGGCACCCCGACCTTCGCCGGATCCTCATGTGGGATGGATTCAAGGATCACCCGATGAGGAAGGACTACGTGGAGCCGGAGGATAACGAATGGGAGCCCACCCCGCACGGCGACCTCCTTGCAAAGGTGAAGCTGCAACAGGCGGCCCCGGCCGCCGCAGCCCCCTCGGGCGCGGCAGGAGGGACCAAATCTTGAGCTCAACCGGCGAATCCCCGCTGCTGCCGGCCGGCGGAGCCCATGTCCGCGCGGTGACCGATGAGTTTCACGGGGATCTGCTCGAGGTGTCCATGGGGCCCCATCACCCCTCGACGCACGGCGTCTTCCGCATGATGGTCACGCTCGACGGCGAGAGGATCGTGAGGCTGAAGCCGGTTTTCGGCTACCTTCACCGCAACCACGAGAAGATCGGGGAGAGCACGACCTATCTCTCGTCGATGCCCTACACCGACCGGCTGGACTACCTCAATTCGATGACGAACAACTGGGCCTACGCGCTCGCCGTCGAGAAGCTCGCTGGGGTGCCGGTTCCGGAGCGGGCCGAATACCTTCGCATCATCCTGGCCGAGCTGACGCGGCTGCAGAACCACATCTGCCTGGCCGGCTTTCTCCTGCAGGATTCAGGGGCAAGCGGCACCCCGCTCATGTACGCCTTCCGCGAGCGGGAGAAGATTCTTGGACTGTTCGAGTCGCTGAGCGGCTCGCGGATGATGTGCAACTATCAGCGATTCGGCGGCTGCCGCGTCGACGCGGCGCCCGATTGGCTCGCCCGCGCCCGAAACCTCGTGAACGGGTTTGGGGCCTTCCTCGACGAGTTCGAGGAGCTCGTAACCGGCAACGAGATCCTCATGGCGCGCACCCAGGGGATTGGCGTACTCACGGCTCCCGCGGCGGTGGGCGCCGGCATCACCGGCCCGATGCTTCGCGCCGCCGGGGTCGGCTACGACGTCCGCAAGGTCGACGGCTACGGCCTCTATCCGCGCTTCAGCTTCCGGGTCCCGGTCGGGGCCCACGGCGACACGTACGACCGCTACATGATCCGCATCCTCGAAATGCGCGAATCGATTTCGATCCTCCAACAGGCCCTCAAAGACATCCCCGAGGGCCCGGTCATGGATCCGAAGGCGAAGATCCGCGGCTTCCGCCCGAAGCCGGGCGAGGCCTATGGCCGGATCGAAGGTCCGAAGGGGGAGATTGGATTCTATCTCATAAGCGACGGCACGCCGAACCCCTACCGGTACCGCGTTCGCCCACCCTCCTTTATCAACCTCACCGTGCTCGAGGACCTGTGCCTCGGCCACACCGTCGCCGACTCCGTGGTGATCCTCGGCAGCATCGACATCGTCCTCGGGGAGGTCGACCGGTGAGCGCGCGCGCCTCCCAGGGGCATGCGCCCGGCAAACCCCCGCGGCGATCGCCGGCGGCGCGAAATACCTGACCCATGCTCGGCACCGGATTACTCAAAGGCCTGGCCGTCACCGCGCGAAATCTCGTGGGGTCTTTTCATGACGATGCGCGCTACACGACGGTCGAGTATCCCGAGGTCAAGGCCGCTCTTCCGGAAGCCTTCCGCAACTTCCCGTTCCTCGTCTCGGAGAACGCAGACGACCCCATGGGCACGCTGCGCTGCGTCGCCTGCCAGATCTGCGAAAAGGAATGCCCTCCGCAGTGCATCTACATTGAGAAGAGCAAGGACAAGAAGCCGGACGCCAACGGCAAGCTCCAGATCTATCCGGCGGTGTTCGCCATCGACACCTCGGTCTGCATGAATTGCCAGATCTGCGTCGAGGTCTGCCCGTTTGACGCAATCAAGATGGATCATGTCTTTGAAATCGCCACCGGCGACCGGTTCCTGGAGCTCCTGCTCAACCGCGAGCAGCTGGCAAAGCCAAACAGCTATTTCCATTCGATACGCCCGAACGAGGCCGCCGAGGTGGACGCCCGTCTCGCCGCCGACCGCAAGGCCGCGGAGGAGAAGGCGAAGGCCGCCGCCCTTGCGAAGGCTGCCGCAAAGCCTGCGCCCCCTGCCGGCGCACCCGGGGCGCCAAAACCCCCAGGGGAGCCCAAGCCGCCAACCGCATGAACGGCGCCGCCCCAATCCCGGATCGGCTTCTCGAGAGAGCGCCCCAGATGCTTAGGGACGCCCTTACGGGCTTTCTGCCCGAGCCGTGGCGCTGGCTTGTCAACGCCGTCATCGCGATGGTGCTCATCCTGGCCGTCTTCGGCCTGCTATTCGCGGCGCTGACCCTCGCCGAGCGGAAGATCCTTGGCCGGGTGCAGAACCGCCCCGGGCCGAACCGGACGGGACCCTTCGGCCTGCTTCAGCCGATCGCCGACGGGATCAAGACGCTGACGAAGGAGGATATTGTCCCGCGCGACGCCGACCATCTGCTCCATTTCCTCGCTCCGGTCATCCTGCTGGCGTCGGCCATCCTGGCGTTCGCCGTCATCCCCTACGGGCGCCGTCTCGTGGCGGTGGACATGGATGCTTCAATCCTATATTTCTTCGCGGTTGGAGCGACGACGGAACTGGCGATCTTCATGGCGGGCTGGTCGAGCCACAACAAATACTCGCTCCTCGCGGCGATGCGCGCCCTGGCGCAGCTCATCAGCTACGAGCTCCCCCTGCTGCTCTCCTGGCTGCCAGTCGTGATGCTCTCCGGCACGCTGTCGGCCACCGGAGTGGTCGCCGCCCAGGGGAGCTGGAAGGCGGGGTGGTTCCCCGCGTGGAACGTTTTCACCCCCTGGGGCTTTGCAGGGTTCGTTATCTTCATGGTTGCGGCCCTCGCGGAGTCCAACCGCTCGCCCTTCGACCTGCCGGAAGCCGAGAGCGAGCTCATCGCGGGGCACCTCACCGAATACAGCGGATGCAAGTATGTGCTCTTTTTCATGGCGGAGTACTTCGGCATGACGGCATTGAGCGGGATGGCCGTCACCCTGTTTCTAGGCGGCTGGCAGGCGCCGCTGCCGAGCCTCGAGTTTATCCCTTCCTACGTCTGGTTTGCCGTGAAGCTGATCGCCCTCCTGCTCGGATTCATCTGGATACGCGCCACGTTTCCGCGGCTGCGGATCGACCAGCTCACCCGCTTTGCCTGGAAATTCCTGGTGCCCCTTGCGTTGGTGAACCTCGGCACCGCCGCATTCTGGTCCCTGAGCGCGGCCTGGCCGGGACCCCTCCAGCTTGTGCGGCTGGCCGTCGCCGTCCTTCTCGTCGCGGGCCCCTTTGTCCTTTTGGGCAGGCGGCTTAGCGCGGGACTGGCCCCCCGCACGTACGCCTACGCCCCATGATGACCGCGCTCCTCATTATCATCTCCCTCGCGACTCTGACGGCAGCGGCCGCAGCCATGTCGCTGCGTAATCTCATACACAGCGTCCTTTTGCTGATTGGGAGCTGGCTCGGCGTCGCGGCGTTCTACCTGTGGGCCGGAGCCGAGTTCGTGGCATTTGCACAGCTCCTAGTCTATGTGGGCGCGGTCTCGATGGTCGTCCTTTTCGCGGTTCTGCTGACGCGCCGGTCGAGGACCGATGTCGCCGTTGCGCCCGATTCGCTCGGCCGCGCGTTCTGGGCCGTGCTCGCCGCCGCTACGGTGCTCTGTGTCCTCGCCTACGGGGTCCTTAAGACCCACCTGCCGGCAAGCGCGGCGCCGTCGGCCAAGGTGACGGTGCGCGACCTTGGAAACCTCCTTATGGGCCCGCATGCTGCGGCCCTTATCGTGATCGGACTGATCCTCACGGTGGCGATGCTCGGCGGGGTCGTGATCGCCGCAACCGACGCGCCCGGCAAGAAGGAGGACGCGCCATGAGCGGGGGCCCCCTTCAACTCTGCCTCCTGTTCTCGAGCGTCCTTTTTTGCATCGGATTGGCGGGCGCGCTCTCTCGCGGCAACACGATCCTCGTCCTCTTGGGGATCGAGCTGATGCTTAACGCCGCCAACCTGAACTTTGTCGCGTTCTGGCGCTTTGGGCCCGCTCCCGCAGCGGCCTCTGGAGTCCTTTTCGTCGCCTTTGCGGTGGCCGTGGCGGCCGCGGAGGCTGCGGTTGGACTCGCCCTCGTGATATCTATCTATCGGCACCAAAATAACATACGGCTCCAGGAGGCCAGGCGCCTAAAAGGCTGATCCCGCCCCGACCTCAACTCGAATGAGCCTCCCGGTCCAGCTTCTCTGGCTAATTCCCGCGCTGCCGCTGCTCGCAGCGGCCGTCGCTGCGCTGACCCCCAGGCGCGGGGGCGCTTTCGCGTCGGGCGTCGCCATTCTTGCGATCGCGGGATCGTTTCTCCTCTCCTGCCTCGCCCTTCGCGCGGCGCTTGCGTCGCCGTCGACGCACCAGGTCTGCAACTTCTGCTGGTTCGAATTTGGCAACGAGGGGGTCCGCCTTGGCTGGCTCCTCGATCCCCTGAACGCGATCATGTGCGTCATGGTGAGCTTTGTGAGCACGCTCATCTTCATCTTCAGCCTCGGCTACATGAGGGAGGATCCGGGCTTCAAGCAGTTCTTCTGCTTCCTCAGCCTGTTTGCGGCGGCGATGCTTGGAATCGTAGTCGCAAACAGCCTTCTGCTCCTCTTCGTCTCGTGGGAGCTGGTCGGCCTCTCCTCGTACCTCCTCATTGGCTTCTGGTTTCACAAGCCCGCCGCGGCCGCCGCGGCGAAAAAGGCGTTCATCGTGACCAGGATCGGCGACCTCGGCTTCTTCCTCGGCATCCTCTGGCTAAGCAACGCCGCGGGCACCCTCCTCTTCTTCGACGGCGGCCACGGCATTCTGGAGGTCGCGGCGCTCGGAGGGTTGGCGGCGCACGCCACGATCGGGGGCCTCGCGGTCTCGACCGCCATAGGCCTCCTCATCTTCATGGGTGCCGTTGGAAAATCCGGGCAGTTTCCGCTGCACGTCTGGCTGCCCGACGCGATGGAGGGCCCCACCCCCGTATCCGCGCTCATCCATGCGGCCACCATGGTGGCCGCCGGTGTCTTCCTGATCGCCCGAGTCTATCCGCTCATGACCGCGGACCAGGCGATCGCCGGGTCCGGCATCCATGCGCTTACCGTCGTCGCTTTCATAGGCGCGATCACGGCGCTCCTCGGCGCGTGCATTGCGGTCGGCCAGAACGACATCAAGCGCGTCCTGGCCTTCTCCACGGTCTCACAGCTCGGCTACATGATGATTGCGCTCGGCGTCGGTTCTTGGGTGGCGGCTATTTTCCATCTGCTCACGCACGCGTTTTTCAAGGCCCTGCTGTTCCTGGGCGCCGGCTCGGTCATTCATGCGGCCCACCATGAGCAGGATATGAGAAGCCTTGGCGGCCTCGGCGCACGGATGCGGGTGACCTTTGCCACGTTTGCGGTCGGCATGATGGCGCTGTCCGGCGTCCCGTTCCTCTTCTCTGGATATTGGAGCAAGGAGGCGATTCTCCATGCGGCGCACGAATGGGACGTTTCCAGCCTTCCGCTTCTGATGGGCCTCGCGGCCGTGGTGCTAACGGCGTTCTACATGATGCGGCTTGTCGCCGAGGTCTTCTTGGGCAGGCCCCGCTCGCCGGGCGCCGAGCATGCCCACGAGAGCCCCGGCACCATGACGGTTCCGCTCGCGGTCCTCGCCCTATGCGCCGTCGGCGTGGGCTTCCTCGGCACTCCGGCGTGGCCCTGGCTGCAATCGGCGCTCATGGGTGCGCCCGTCGAGGCGCATTCGCTCCTGGAGGGAGGGGGCCTCACCCTGCTCTCCATTGTTCTGGTCGCGACGGGGCTGGGCGGCGGCTGGGCGCTTTATGCCCGGAAGCTGCGGGCCACCCAGGAGGCTCCCGACCCGCTCGCGGCGGCGTTTCCGGCGGTGTTCGCCTTCCTGGGCGCGCGCATGAAGTTTGACGAGCTCTACGCGGCCACGGTCGGCAGGCTCAATACCGGGTTCGCGACGTTCTCCGAGTGGATGGAACGGCGGGTCTGGGGGGGGACGGTGGACGTTCTCGCCCAGTTCGGGGAAATGGCCGGCAAGTTTAACCGCGAGGCTGACGAGGACGGGCTAAACACGGGCTTTGACGCGACAAGCGACGAGCTCCGCGGCGTGGGCAGGCGCTATTCGCGCGCGCAGTCCGGCGAGGCGCACGGCTATCTGCGCGTTCTCGCAATCGGCTTCGTGCTTCTGGCGATCGCCTCTTTGCTGGGAGGGAGCCGATGAGGGCGGCGCGTCTTCTTCGGAGTGTCAGCCGTGCCCCAGGAGGCCTCGCATGAGCGCCCTTCCCACCCTCTCCCTGATCGTCTTTCTGCCTTGGGCGGGCGCGCTCCTACTCGCCCTGATGCCAAAACTTGGGGCCCGCGGGAGCCGGGCGACGGCGCTGGCCTTCAGCCTTTCGACCTTGGCGCTGTCCGCCGTCGCGATCGGATCATTCAATCCGGCGACGACCGGCTATCAGCTCGCGGAGCTCCACGATTGGATTCCCTCGTTGAATGTCCATTTCAGCCTCGGGCTCGATGGGCTCAGCCTGATCCTTGTGCTGCTTACCGCTATCATCGGACCGGCGGGGTTGCTGGCGTCTTGGCGGCAGGAACGGGACCCGCGTCTCATGGGGATATTCTTCCTCGTCCTCCAGGGCTCCGCACTGGGAGTCTTCCTGGCCCTCGACTTTGTCCCCTGGTTCATGTTCTGGGAGCTCAGCCTCGTCCCGGCCTATTTCCTTATCAAACTCTGGGGCGGGCCGGGCGCCCCGAGGGCCGCCTATCAGTTCATGGTCTACACGATTGGGGGCAGCGCGTTCATGCTCATGGGTTTCGCGGCCATCTTTCTGACGACGGGGACCCTCGATTTCCCGGAGCTTTCGAGGCTTGCGGCCGATGGAACGTTGGCATCAAAGCTGGCGACCCTCGGCGGATTCTGGCCCCATGCGGTGTTTCTCGGCGTCTTCCTGGGCCTCGCCGTAAAGGTGCCCCTCTTCCCGTTCCACTCGTGGCTGCCGTCGGCCTATGCCGAGGCGCCCGTCGGGGCCTCGATGTTTCTGACGGGCGTCATGTCGAAAATGGGCGTCTATGGATTCCTTAGAATCCTTTGGCCCCTGTTCCCGGCGCCGCTTCACGCCGCTTCGCCGTGTCTGATTTGGCTGGCCGTTGCCGGGGTCGTGTTCGGGGCCTTTGCCGCAATGAAGCAATCCGATCTCAAGCGGATGGTGGCGTATTCCTCGATAAACCACGTGAGTTACTGCCTGCTCGCGCTATTCGCGGTGAGCCTGGTCACGAGGCCCGGCGGCTCCGCGGCGACTTCGGCGCTCGCGGGGGCGCTGCTTCAGATGTTCAACCACGGGGTTTCGGCGGCGGCTCTTTTCTTTTGCGTCGGCGTCCTGGAATCGCGCTCGGGGGGACGCAGGGGCCTTGGCGACTTCGGTGGCGTCCGCACGGCTGCGCCGATTTTTGCGGGCTTTTGCGGCATCTCGCTGTTCTCCTCCCTCGGGCTTCCCGGGCTGAATGGATTTGTCGGTGAATTCCTGATCTTCCGCGGTGTGTGGGGCCTTGCGCCATGGTGCACCGCGGTCGCCTGTCTCGGCTTGTTCGCAACGGCGTTCTTCCTCCTCACGTTCTGGCAGCGCGTCTTCCACGGCCCAAGGGCCGGCGCTGCGGCCGGCGCGTTCTCCGACCTGTCACGCCTCGAAATTGCAACGCTCGTGCCCCTCGTCGCGCTCATGTTCCTCTTCGGTGTGCTGCCTCAGCTTCTCACCGGCCTCTTCAATCCCCTTGTGGCCGCCTGGGTCGGCCATCTTCCGCTGCCATGAACGCCCTACCGTGGACCATCTACGTATCGTTTGCGGGCGCCCTCCTGGCGCTCCTTGCGGGACGGCGATCGCCGGCTGCGGCCCGGGTTGTCGCGCTCGTTAGCGCCGCCGCCGCCTGGGGCATTGCGCTCGTTGCCGCCGTTAGGTTCGTTCCCAACCCCGCGGGGCTGCAGACGCTGGTCGACGTGCCCTGGATTCCCCAGATGGGAATCCGATATTGCCTCGCTGCCGACGGAATCAGCCTGACGCTCGTCATCCTCACCGGCCTCGCGGCAACCGCCGGCATCCTGTTTTCATGGAACATCGAGGAACGCGCGGGTGAATTTTTCGCGTTCTACCTCACCCTGATCGGGGGCGTTTACGGCGTGTTTCTGAGCGCCGACGCCTTTCTTTTCTTCGTCTTCTATGAGATAGCCATCGTCCCGAAATATTTCCTGATCGCGATCTGGGGCTCCACGAACCGTGAGTACGGCGCCATGAAACTCGCGCTCTATTCCTTTGCGGGAAGCTCCCTGGTATTGGCGGGCATCCTCTGGGCGTATGTCTCGGGGGGCGGCCAATCCTTCGCATTGGGGGACCTGGCCGCGGCGGCATCGCATTTTACCCACGCCCAGCAGATCGGAATGTTCACGCTCGTTTTTCTCGGCTTCGCGGTCCTGGCCGGCATGTTTCCGTTCCACACCTGGGCCCCGACGGGGCATGTAGCGGCGCCCACAGGCGCGTCGATGCTCCTTGCAGGCGTCGTGATGAAGCTGGGAGCCTATGGGTGCCTGCGGGTTGCGCTTCCGCTTTTTCCGGTCGGCCTCGCCTTCTGGCAGCCCGTCATCCTCTGGCTCGCCGTGATTGGGATCGTCTACGCCGGCCTCGTTGCGCTCGTGCAGGATGATTTCAAGTTTGTCATCGGCTATTCGAGCGTAAGCCACATGGGATTCGTGCTTCTCGGCCTGGCCGCCGCCAATGCGCGCGCCGTGAGCGGGGCCGTCCTTCAGATGTTCTCCCATGGCGTCATTGCGGGCCTGCTGTTCGCGGTTGTCGGGCGTATGGTTTATGAGCGGACGCACACGCGAAAATTCGCCGACCTCCGCCTGATGTCCCTGTACCGGCGATTGCCGTTTGCCGCGGTCGTTTTCGTCATCGCCGGCCTCGCCTCCATGGGAATGCCCGGCTTCAGCGGATTCCCCGCCGAGCTGACGATCCTGATCGGCGTCTGGCAGACCTCGCCGTGGTGCACGGTCGTTGCGGCCCTGGGTGTGCTCGTTGCCGCAGCCTTCACCCTGCGCGCGATTCAGGTCGCCTTTTTCGGAGCTCCGAGCGAAGCGCCCGTCGCCGGAGATTCCGGACCCCTGCCCCCTATCACTCTAGCCGAGAAAAGCGGCGCGGTGCTCCTGATCGGCGCCACTGTGCTCATCGGACTAAGGCCGGACCTGCTCCTAGATTTGATCCGACCCGCGCTTCAATCGCCGGTGTTCCAGGCAGTCTTTAACGGAGGCGCCCCGTGAACACCAACTACACCGAACTCTTTTTCGCGCTGCGGCCCGAGGCCTTCCTAGTCGCCGGGGCCCTTGCGGTGCTCGGCTTGGACCTTTCGATCGGACGGCGCCTGGACGATGCGCAGCGCCTCACACAGGCCCTGGCTGTTGGTGCTTTTTCGGTGCTCTGCGCGTGCGCGCTGGCCTGGGCGGGTCCGCGGGGCGCCGTGTTCGGGGGAGCGTTCATGTTCGACCGCTTCGCGGTCGCCACTCGACTGGGCGTCCTCGCCCTCACCCTGCTGGTGCTCGGGGTCGCAAGCGCCGCGCGTAGTCCGCGCAATTCCGCCGAATTTGTCGCCGTCATTCTCTTTGCCGCGACCGGCTTTACCCTCATGGCGGCCGTGCAGCAGCTGCTGCTTTCGTTTCTGGCGCTCGAATTGGCGAGCCTGTCGCTCTATGTGCTGGCGGGCTTCGATAAGGGGCGGCCCGAGTCCTCCGAAGCTGGGCTGAAGTACTTCCTCTTCGGCGGGATGGCGGCGGCGTTCCTCCTGTTTGGCTTCAGCCTGGTCTACGGAATCGCGGGTTCGATCGACCTTCCGGAGATTGGGACGCGCATTTCGATGCTGCCCCACAGCCCACTGCTCGCCGTGGCTCTCGCGATGATCCTGGTCGCGCTGGGCTTCAAGCTCGCGGCGGCCCCGTTTCACCTATGGGCTCCCGACGTCTATGAGGGGGCGCCGACGGCATCCGCAGCCCTTGTAGCCTCAGCGTCGAAGCTTGCAGGGATAACGTTTTTCACGCGCCTGCTATGGGTGGGTTTCGGCGGCGCAGCAGGCGACGTATCGTCCCTTTCGGCCGCGTCGGGCTGGCTTCCCGGACTGGCGGCGATAGCCGCCCTCTCCATGCTGATAGGCAACTTTGGGGCTCTGGCGCAACAAAGCATCCGCCGCCTCCTCGCTTATTCCGCGATCGCTCACTCCGGCGCGCTCCTTCTTGGAGTTATGGCGGCCGCACGGGTCGGGGCCGCTCCCGTCTTCTACTATGCGGCCACCTACGGGATCGCCACGGTGGGCGCCTTTGGGGTTATTGCCGTTGCGGAACGTTCGGGCCCGTGCCAACGAATTTCGGATCTGGCAGGCCTCTACCGGCGCTCCCCGCTTCTGGCCGGATGCCTCGCCGTGTTCATTCTCTCGCTTGCCGGCATTCCTCCCCTGGCTGGCTTCTACGGAAAGTTCGCGGTCTTTGCCGCGGCGTTGCAGCTTGGCGGGCTTGCGGGTCCGGCCGGCTGGCTTGCGGTGATGGCGATCGGCCTGAGCGCGCTGGCCCTTTATTACTATTTGATCGTCCTCAAGCAGGCGCTGGTGACGGCCCCCGCAGGCGACGCAAAGCCGATCGCGGTGCCGGTGGCCGCCGGGGTCACGCTCGTTGCCGCCGCGGCGCTGATCCTCCTCTTCGGAGTTCGCCCGTCGTTGCTGCTGGATCTTTTCTGATCCGGCCGCCTGCGTTTGACCTCGTTTTCGGGCGCCTAGACGCGCCAGCTCTGGAGGATCCGCATGTAGTTCGCCCGCTCAAATGCCGCGGGATCGGCGCAACGGCGCAGGTTCATGGCTCCCCGGAATTCGTCGATGTTCGAGTAGTCATGCTCCTTCATCCAATTCTCGAGGCCCTCCTGGAGGGAGAAAAGGACCCGGGGACCATGCTTTAGCAGCACGGACACCAGTTGGACGGTGTGCGCCCCGGCGAGGATTGCCTTCACGATGTCATCCGAACCGTGGATGCCGCCTGTGGCCGATAGGGACCCGTGCATGTGCGGCGAAATGATCGCCAGCCAGCGCAGACGCAGAAGCAACTCGCTTGGATCCGACAGCTTTAATTGCGACTTTGCCTCGAGCTGTTCGGTGTCAAAGTCCGGCTGGTAGAAGCGATTGAAGAGGACCACACCCGCTGCCCCCACCCTTTCGAGCGCAAGGGCGAAGTTGGCGGGCGAGGTATGGAACGGGGATAGTTTGACAGAAACCGGAATATTGACCGCAGCGGTCACGAGGCTGACCGTCTCAAGCATGGCGTTTTCGATCTGTTCGGCGTCCATCGAGGGGTCTGTCGCCAGTTGATAGAGGTTAAGCTCAATCGCGCTCGCGCCGGCCGCCTCCATGCGCGATGCGTAGTCGGTCCAGCCGCCAGGCCTGCAGCCGTTTAGCGACGCAATGACCGGAATGGTGAGCGCGGCCCTAAGGTGCTCTATCTGACGCAAGTACCGGTCCGGTGTGAGTTGGTACTCCGAAAAGCTCGGGAAGTAGGAGGTGGCTTCGGCATTGCTCTCTGCGGGCGTCTCGATCGCGTGGATGAGCGCGCGTTGTTCGGCGTCGATTTGCTCCTCAAAGAGCGACCTCATGACCAAGGCGGATGCGCCTGCATCCTGAAGCTGGCACGCCACATGAACCTCCTCGGAAAAGGGTGAGGCGCCGACGACGAGGGGGTTGTTGAGCTTCAGTCCAAGATAGGTGGTTTCGAGTTTCATGTCCGGGGGGCGGCGGGTTGCGTCGTTGCTGGGGCTGCCTGCGCGGCTGCAGGCGCCGTGCGGCCGTTATTGCTGCCCGCGGCTGGAGCCGCAAGGCGTTGATAGAGAGAATAATGAGCCTTAACATCGGCCTGCGCGAGGATCCCGAGCTCGGTGGCTCGCTCGGGATTTATGTTCTTTAGGATGCCGAACCGCGTTTCGTTGGCGGTGAACTTGGAGAGTTCGATCTTTGGCGCCGGCGAGTCGAGCTTGAGCCCAGTCTCGCCTTTTTCGACGAGGCGCGGGTCATAGCGGAAGAGAGGCCAATAGCCGGAGTCCACGGCGAGCTTCTGCTGCTCAAGTCCGAGATGGAGCGGGAATCCGTGCGCGATGCAGTGTGAATACGCGATTATCAACGCCGGGCCATTGTAACTCTCCGCCTCGCGAAATGCCGCGATTGTCTGACTGTCCTTAGAGCCAAAGGCCACGCGCGCGACGTAGACGTGGCCGTATTGCATGGCGATAAGCGCGAGGTCCTTCTTGGCGACCGCCTTGCCGCCCGCGGCAAACTTGGCAACGGCGCCCATGGGGGTCGACTTCGAGGCCTGCCCGCCCGTGTTGGAGTAGACCTCGGTGTCGAGCACGAGCACCTTCACGTTGGCGCCCGACGCCAGCACATGGTCGAGGCCGCCATAGCCGATGTCGTAGGCCCAGCCGTCCCCGCCGAGGATCCACACCGACTTGTTGACGAGGTCATCGGCGAGCGTCGAAAGGCGGACGGCTTCGGGCACGTCTAGGCGTCCCAGGGCTATCCGGAGCGCGAGGACACGCGCACGCTGTGCGGCGATCCCGGCCTCGCTCGACTGGTCGGCTTCAGCGATGGCCTTGGCGAGCTCCGATCCCACGCGGCCCGAGAGGGCCGCGAGCAATTCGCGGGCGGTCTTGGAGCGCTGCTCGGCGGCGAGGCGCAGGCCCAGGCCGAATTCGGCGTTGTCCTCAAAGAGCGAGTTGGCCCAGGTGGGTCCGCGTCCCTCCTTGTTGGAGCAATAGGGGGTTGTCGGCAGGTTGCCGCCATAGATCGAGGAGCATCCCGTCGCATTTGCGATCATCAGCCGATCGCCAAACATCTGGGAGAGCAGCTTCACGTAGGGCGTCTCGCCGCATCCCGAGCATGCTCCCGAGAACTCAAAGAGAGGCGCCGCGAACTGAGTGCCCTTGACTGAACCCATGTCGAGCTTCGCCCGGTCGGGATCGGGAAGCTTCATGAAGAAGTCCCAGTTCAACCGCTCGCTCGCTAGGCGGGGCGGCTGTGGAGTCATGTCGATCGCCTTGTGCCGCGGATTGCTCTTGTCCTTTGCCGGGCAGACCTGGACGCAGATGGAGCAGCCTGTGCAGTCCTCCGGGGCGACCTGGATGGTGTACCGCTGGCCGGGAAATTCGTTGGAGCGGAAAGGCGTCGAAAGAAATTCGGCGGGCGCGCCTGCGAGCGCGGACGGGCTGTAAAACTTGGCTCGAATCGCCGCGTGGGGGCAAACCATGGCGCACTTGTTGCACTGGATGCAGATCGCCGCGTCCCAAACCGGAATCTCAAGCGCGATGTTGCGCTTCTCGAAGCGGGCGGTGCCCGTGGGCCAGCAGCCGTCCTGAGGGATGGCGCTGACGGGCATGAGATCCCCTTCCTCCGCGAGTAGGCGGGCGGTGACCTGGCGCACGAAGTCCGGCGCGCCGCTGTAAGCCGGCGGCACGGATGCAAGGGACCCGGCGTCGACCGCTGCGGGAACCTTCACTTCATTCAGGCCGGCGAGGGCCGCATCGACCGCGGCGTAGTTCATCTTGACGATCTGCTCGCCCTTCTTGCCGTAGGTCTTGTCGATTGATTTCTTTATGTGCTTGATCGCGTCCTCCTGCGAAAGGACTCCGGAAAGCGCGAAAAAGCATGTTTGGAGCACGGTGTTGGTGCGCCGGCCCATGCCGCTAGCTTGGGCCACCTGCGTGGCATCGATGACGTAGAGACGAAGCTTCTTTTCGATCAGTCCCTGCTGCCATTCGCGTGGGAGCTTCTCCCAGGTCTCCTGCGGGCCGTACGGCGAATTAAGGAGGACGGTCGCCCCAACCGACGCGTACTTTAGGACGTCCGTCCGGCCTATGAAGCTAAACTGGCTGCAGGCGACAAAATCGGCCTGCCGTATCAGATAAGGCGCCCGAATCGGCTTCGGGCCGAAACGCAGGTGCGAAATCGTCATCGAGCCCGATTTCTTCGAGTCGTAGACGAAATATCCCTGCGCGAAGTTGTCGGTCTGCTCGCCGATGATCTTGATCGAATTCTTATTCGCTCCGACGGTGCCGTCAGCGCCGAGGCCTACGAACACGCACTGGCGGACCCCGGATCCATCCGGGTTGAAGTCGGGATCGTACTCGAGCGACGTGCCCGTGACGTCATCAACGATGCCTACCGTGAACTGATTCCTCGGCTTGGCGACCGAGAGCTGCTCAAACACTGCCCGCGCCATTCCAGGGGTGAATTCCTTTGAGCCGAGGCCGTAACGGCCCCCGATAACGCTGGGCGCCGGAGAAAGGGCGGGTGAAGCCTTGGCGAGCGACACAACCACGTTCTGATAGAGGGGCTCCCCAACGGAGCCCGGCTCCTTTGTGCGATCGAGAACCGCGATCGACTTCACGCTCGGAGGCAGCGCCGCGATGAACGACGGGACATGAAAGGGCTGGAACAGGCGGACGGCGACGACGCCGACCTTTTCACCCTTTGAGACCATCCAGTCGACCGTCTGGCAGATCGTCTCAACGCTGCTGCCCATCGCAACGATGACCCTTTCGGCCTTGGGGTGCCCGTGGTAGTCGAACAGATGGTAGTGTCGGCCAGTGGCTCCCGCCAGGCGGTCCATGGTCGACTGGACAATCTCAGGAAGCGCGTCGTAGAAGCGGTTCACGGCCTCGCGCCCCTGGAAATAGACATCCGGATTCTGGGCGGTCCCTCGCAGGGTCGGTTTGTCCGGGGTCATCGCGCGCGAGCGGAATGATGCTATATCGCTCTCGTCGACAACCTTGCGCAGGTCATCGTCCGAAAGAAGCGCGAGCTTTGAAACCTCATGCGACGTCCGAAAGCCATCAAAGAAGTGGATAAACGGAATGCGCGATCGGTAGCTTGCCGCATGGGCGACCAACGCGAGGTCGTGCGCCTCCTGCCCCGAATTGCTGCAAAGGAGCGCGCTGCCGGTCGCCCTGCATGCCATGACATCCTGATGATCGCCGAAGATGGAGAGCCCCTGGGCCGCCAGGGCCCGAGCGCTCACGTGCATTGTGAACGGCAGCAGCTCGCCCGCGATCTTGTAGAGGTTTGGGATCATCAGCAGCAGTCCCTGCGATGCTGTGAAGGTCGTCGTCAAGGCGCCGCCGAGAAGCCCTCCGTGGACGGCGCCCGCAACTCCGCCCTCTGACTGCATCTCGACAATGCGCGGCACCTGCCCCCAGAGATTCAACCGACCAGCGGCAGCCCACTCATCGCAGGTCTCGGCCATCGACGATGACGGAGTGATCGGATAAATCGCGATCAACTCATTTAGGCGGTAAGCAACCGAGGACACAGCCTCGTTTGCATCGCAAGTGACGAAGACGGGAGATTTTGCGGGGCCAGCGTTTGACATGAAGGGATGGCACGAAATACGTGCCGCTGCCATTGTGCCACGCGCGCCGCCGGCCCGCTGCGCAGATATTGCCATTTTAGCTGCGCGGATTAACGGCCTTGCGGGACCAACGACTTGCGGTTGCGCCCCGTACGCCCTTCCCCATCCCGAATCGGTCCCTTAAGGGACCGCCGCATCACTTGAGCTGGGACGGGATGAAGTCCTCTGTAACAGCCTTGGCCAGGAGGTCGGGGGGCAGAAGCCCCTGCCCGACGACAAAGTTGTTGAATGCCAGCCGGTCAAAGCGGGCTCCGAGGGCGACTTCGGCCCCGGCTTTCAGCTCCATCAGCCTGGAATAGCCGTAGAAATAGGACGTGGCCTGCCCCGGGGCACGGAATGTGAAGCGATCAAGTTCTTCGCGTGCAAATGCTTCGGAAAGCACCACATCCTGGGTCAAGACGTAGTGGGCGCGCTCGAGCGAGATCTGACCCGAGTTGAGCATGGGATCAAGGATCGCACGCGCCGCCCGGAGGAGGCGCAGCTGCAGCGCGATCAACTGGCCGTCGAGGGGCTCGTAGGGTTTAAATTCCGACTCGGAATAAAGGGCCCATCCCTCAACGTTGACGCTGTTGAATGCGAAGATGCTGCGAGCCTGCGACACTCCGCGTTCGACCATCGCCGAAAATTGCAGCTCGTGCCCGGGCCGGCCCTCATGGGCCGTCAATGTCCATGCGGCCGCCTTGAATGTGAAATCGTCGTAGGCGTCGCTGGCGTTGGCCCCGGCCTGCGGATTGCCGAGCGGAAGGACGAATTCGCCCCGCTCGCCCCTGTTGTTGATGAGCCGGGGAGGCTGCATGTGCGGGGCGGGCTCGGCCGCTGATTCCGCCTCCGAGGCAAGCCGCATGACCATAGGACGGTCTGGCAGCGTGGCGATCCGCTCCCGGCGGATCGTCTCCTCGATTTTCGCGATGACCTCGTGATAATACGGCTCGATTTCCGAGGGACCCAGCTGCTCCTTTTTCAGATGGCGGACGACCTCGCGGTAATCCGTCTCGGGATAACCCCGTTCGCGGGCGACAAGCGGGGCGAGTGTCTGGAGTTCGTTCTGCACCTCCGCGTATTCAAGCAGGGCCTTGCGGATCAGCTCCTCCGGAGAGATGCCTAGCCCGATATTTTTCAGGTTGTGGGCGTAAAGTTCGGGCGGAAGCCGGAAATCGCCTCGGGCATGGGGAAGGACCGTCCGGCGCACCCACGCATCGTACTCTTTGAGCTGCAGCTCGAGCGCGTTCAGGGCGGGGCCCGCGTCCGCGACGGCGTACTTCGCATACAGCTTCCGGATGCCCGCAACGTAGCGGGCCGTATTTGATAGATTCTGCTCGACCTCAGCGCGGTACGGCCAAATGCGGTTCGGGTCCCTGGCTGAATCTTCAAAAAGCGATTCGGCAAGACGGGTGATGGGCTCCGTCCCGGCTTCCAGCCCCGTGTATTTGCGCAGTCGCGCCAGCGCCATCGGTCGGCGGACAGGGTCGACCTCATCGCTCAGCAACGCGAATTCGCCGCCGAAGATCAATTCGCCTGCGTCCACATAGGTGGCCAGGTAGCGCTCGTTGAGCGCGAGGCCCTCGATCCTGATGCCACAGGCGTGAATCATGATCTCAAGGTCCTCCCGAACCAAGGGGTCCTTCTCCGTCGCGAGATCGGTGCGCAGGCCGTCCTCCGCCCGGACGAGTTCCGCCGTGGCACGTTTCACAAAGCCGCTTCGAAGGTCCGTAATTTTCGAGTCATATTCGGACAGGCCAAATCGCCCCGCCTCTTCGGGGGAATACCTGCCGATGGCCTTCAGGACGTCTGCGGCGAAGGCATCGCTCCGACCAACCCAGGCGGGACTTGCCGCATTCGCCGAGGAAACCGCTGCCACGAACAATACCGCGCGAGTTATGGGGCTGATTTTCATCCGGAGGAAGAAAGCAGAATCCCCCGATTTTGCACGCAGCGATTGACCGGAAGCGAGGCGACTCCAGCCCCCGCTCGACTACCGCCCAAATCTCGAATACCCGTCACCCCTGACCTTTCGCCTTTCACGCGCTGAGACCCCTTTGACAACCGCCAAATGCAACCGCGCTTCCATGGACCTCGCTCCCGCAACGGGCGCCTTGCTCCGACAGTGCCGCGCGAGAGCGTTGGAGCGCGGCAATCTGTTCGGACGCCGCTTGACCTACGGTAGATGCACAGCTCCCTAATTCGATTCCGCGACTTCTTTGTCTCGCTGCGCCTCACGGCGGCCCTGCTCATCACGACGATGGTGCTCGTTTTTGCGGCAACGCTTGACCAGGTTAACGTCGGCATCTGGGAGGTTCAGGAGAAGTATTTTCGGAGCTTTCTCGTGATGTGGCCCGTGGCGGGAACGGGCCTTTCGGTGCCCGTTTTCCCGGGGGGGTATCTCATCGGCAGCGCCCTGCTCATCAACCTCCTCTTCGCGCATGCCTATCGTTTCCGGCTCTCCTGGAGAAAGGCGGGCATCCTGCTCATTCATGCCGGGCTCATTCTGCTCCTTGTCGGCGAACTGCTTTCCGGAATTTTCCGGAGGGACAGCACCATGCAGCTCGAGGAGGGCCAGACAAAGAGCTACTCCGAAAGCTTCAGGGACTACGAGCTCGCCTTGGTCGACCGGTCTCACGCCGGATACGATGAGGTCGTCGCCGTTCCCGCATCCGCGCTCGAGCGGAAGGCGGTCATTGGTCATCCGAAGCTGCCCTTCGTGATCAGGGTAAGGGGCTATTATTCGAACGCCTTGCTCCAGGCCGCCGCTCCTTCTGGTGGGGGCCCGCAGAATCCCGCCGACCGCGGCTTCGGCCGGCGCCTGATCCTGCAGCCCCTGCCACCGGCGTCGAGGCCGGGTGACGACAACAGCCCGGCTGCGTATGTTCAAATCGACGGTCCCAGCGGCACGCTCGGGACCTGGCTGGTGTCCCCGCTGCTCGCCGAACCCCAGGCTCTCGAATTCGAAGGGCGCACCTGGGAGCTCGTCCTGCGCCCGACGCGCTACTACGAGCCATTTTCCATCACGCTCCTGAACGTGACGAACGATGTCTATCCGGGCACCGGCATTCCCAAGAACTTCTCGAGCCGCGTTCGGGTTAGGGATGCCGACGGCAAGCAGGACCGAGAGGTGGACATTTTCATGAACAACCCGCTCAGGTACGGCGGGCGGACCTTTTACCAATACCAGATGAACGCCGCGAGCCACACCTCCGTGCTCGAGGTCGTCCAGAATCCGAGCTGGCTCTTGCCGTATGCCTCATGCGCCATGATGGCCGCCGGCCTCGTCTTTCAATTTGGCCTGAGCCTTTTGGGGTTTCTCCGGCGGAGGGCTGACGGGCCCACGAGGGTGCAAACGGGCTCTTCCACGGGCAGCCCTTGGACCCGGCTCCTGCCTTCCGCCACCCTTTCGCTGGGCGGCGCCTATGTGGCGCTGACGCTTCTGCCTCCCGCCAGCGACCAGGCCCTCGATATCGTGGGCTTCGGCGGCATACCCGTCCTGGCGAACGGCCGCATCAAGCCCCTCGATTCGGTTGCCCGCACCTCGCTCCTCACGATCCAGGGTCGCCAGCGTGTCGGCTATCCCGGCGACAGAACTCCGCTTGTCGAGTCGCCCTCCGAATGGCTGGCGGACGTCCTTTTCGAACCCTCCAAGGCGGACGCCTTCCCCACGTTCCGGATCGACTCGCCCGAGGTGAGGATGCTTCTCGGGATTTCCGAGGCCGACACCCGGGTGACCTACGCGAGCGCTGCCGGGCGCTTCCTTTCCGTACTCGGCTTTTTGCCGGCAAACACCTCGAGGTTCTCCTATGACCAGCTGAAGCCCCGGCTTGACGACCTCGACCGGCAGGCGCGGATGGCCGACGCGGTGGAGTCGCAGATGAGATCGCCGTTCCAGCGGCAGCTTCTGAGCACGCGAGACCACATTGCGCTTTACCTAGAGCTAAAGGCCAGCGTGCAGACGTCGGATGTGGCGGACTTCGCATCCGAGCTTGAGAGGTTCGAATCCGAGCTTGCGCCGGGCACGTCGGCCGTCCGCGCGGCGGAGCGCGGGCTGCCCCACGACGCGGCTGCGGTCTCGGAAATGAAGCGGATGGCCGACCGCTTCGGCTATATGGAGCAGATGGGCTACCTTCGCTCCATTCCGCCCGACGCCGGCGACCGGGATCAGAACCACTGGAGGGCGGCAGGCACGGCGCTCATGGAGTCCTTTGGTTCGGGAAAGGTTAATCCCGTCGCCATGGACTACGCCCGGCTTGGGCGGGCCTGGCGGGCGCGCGATTCGGCGGCATTCAACCGGACCCTGGGAGACCTGCAACGCCGGATCTCGGGAGGTTTTCCGTCGGAAACGGGCAAGGCGAACCTAGAGCTGCGGTTCAATTATGCGGAGCCGTTCTACACCAGCATGGTGTTGTATGCGCTCGCCTTCCTCCTGGCCGTGACGTCCTGGCTCAGATGGCCGAGCGAGCTTGGCCGCTCCGCATTTTGGCTGGTGGCCTTGGCGTGGATTGTGGCCACGGCCGGAATCGTTTCGCGCATGTGGATCGAGGGCCGCCCTCCCGTGACGAATCTGTATTCATCAGCCCTGTTCGTCGGCTGGGGCGCCGTGGCGCTCTGCTTGGCCCTTGAGCGGGTCTACCGAAACGCCGTGGGCTCGGTTGCGGCGGGCGTGGTGGGGTTTGCCACGCTCCAAATCGCCCATCATCTGGCGCTCGGCGGGGACACCCTCGAAATGATGAGGGCCGTCCTGGACTCCAACTTCTGGTTGGCGACCCATGTGGTCGTGGTGACGTTGGGCTATGCATCTACCTTCCTCGCGGGGTTCCTCGCGCTGATCTACATCCTTCGGGGCCTGTTCACCCGCTCGCTCGACCCGGCGACGGCGGGCGCGCTCGCGCGGATGGTCTATGGCGTCGTCTGCTTCGCGACACTTTTCAGCCTGGTCGGCACGATCCTCGGAGGTATCTGGGCGGACCAGTCATGGGGGCGGTTTTGGGGCTGGGACCCCAAGGAGAACGGCGCACTTCTAATCGTCATCTGGAACGCGGTGATCCTGCATGCGCGGCGCGGCGCCCTGATCGGTGAGCGCGGCCTCATGGTCATGGCCGTGTTTGGCAACATCGTCACAAGCTGGAGCTGGTTTGGCGTCAATATGCTGGGGGTCGGCCTCCACAGCTATGGCTTCATGGAGGCCGCGTTCTACTGGCTGATAGGCTTTGTGGTCAGCCAGCTGGGGGTCATGGCCTTGGCGCTCCTTCCAACGGGACGATGGAGGAGCTTCGCGCCGCCACGGGCCTGAGGGCGGGCCGTGCGGCCCCTCCAGCCTAGCCGTCCTCGTCCGCGGGGTCGCCCGGGAGCTGAATCGAGGGGCCGCCGGCGGGATCTTCCGGTGGCACGCCAGGATCGTCCGAGGTCGCCGTGTTCCCCGCGGCGCGCTCGGCTGCCTTCATTTCCTCAAGCTGCAGGGGGTGCTCCTCAAGCATCTCCTCTTCCGACATGCGCCCGGTGAGCCAGGCCAGGTTCATGGGATAGACGTCGGGGTTGAAGATAACGAAATAGAAATGCCAGACGATGATGGCCAGCGTCGCCAGAATCGCCTCATAGAAATGGATCGTGCGCGCCGCGTCGAAGCCAAGCTTCGTGATCCAGTCCATCGAAGCGTTCTCAAACCAGAGTATGGCGCCCGTCGCCCCCATGAGCAGCGTCCCCCAGACAAGCGCCCAGTATTCGACCTTTTCCATGTAGCAGAACCGCCCAAAGGCGGGCTTCTCGGGCGCCAGGCCCAGGTTGTACCTGAGCACGCGCCACGGATCGGTCACATCCCGCCAGCGGGGCAGCAGGTCCATGAAGAGTTTTCGGCCCGGCTTTGTGAAGGCCAGGTACCCGATGTGCCAGGCGCCGCCGGCCAGCATCACCACGCCGGCGATCCTGTGAGAAAGGCCGCGCAGCTCAAAGGCCCGGTTGCTGATCTGGCGGATCCCGACGACCCACCACGCCTCGGGATAGCGCAGCATGAAGCCGGTGACCACGAGCGTCACAAAGCTGATCACAAGGAGTCCGTGCTGCATCCGCTCGTGCGCCGACATCCTGAGATAGAGGCGGTGCGCAACGGGGTTCTCCTGGATCTCCCCCTTCTGGATGGCGAGCTTGCGGCGGGTCTTCTTGAGGAAATCCAGAAAGTTGTGAAGAAACATGCCCCCCACGACGACGATGATCAGCCAGAGGTAGGCGGTCGCTATCCAGTAAAGCAGCGACGAGGTGTCCCGGCGGGATGAGCTGGCATGGACCGCTCCGATGGCGAATCGGGTGTTTGCGCCCCGGTGGCACTCGCCGCATGTCTTTGCGAGGTTCCCCTTGTACACGCTCGAAGTGGGGTCATCCTGGGACTTGATCGCATGGACGCCGTGGCAGCTGGCGCAATTGACGACTTCGACCGATCCGCCGCGGTCCGCGAGGCCGTGGTAGCTGTCGGCAAAGGTCCTGAACGAGTCGCTGCGAAGCCCGTACTTGCTCGTCAGCCGCACCGAAGCATGGCACTCGGCGCAGACCTGCTGGGCCAGGTTCGTGTTGTGAACGGGGGCCGTCGGATCCGTGTGCTTGCGGATGTCGTGCTCGCCGTGGCAGTCGGTGCACACGGGCGAGTCGAGGTTGCCCTTGGCGAGGGCGGTGGCGTGCACGCTGGTAGAATACTCCTGCGCCTGCTTCGCATGACAGGCGGCGCATGTCCCGGAGATCCGCAGGCGGCTGACGTGCGCGCTGGCCACCGATGCGTTGTTCGCCGCGTGCGCCCCGTGGCAGTCGACGCAGGTGGCGGAATCTGCCCTCCCTCCCGCGAGGGCCGCGCCGTGAACTGAAAGGTTGAACGAGGCGACGAACTTGGCGCCTCGAAGGGACTTGTCGGCGACATCGGCGCGTTCTACGTGGCAGGACTCGCACAGCGCGGCCTGCGCGAGCTTCAGCTCAACGCTTGAGCCGCCCGCCGCCGACGACGTGATCGCCCTGCTGTGGCAGGTGAGGCAGTCGGGCGTGAGGCGCTTGGCGCCCGCGGTGTGCATGCCGTGCGCCGACGCGACAAAGTCCTTGCGGGCCGCCTCGTGACAGCGCCCGCAGGATTCGGTCTGCCGGCCGTCGGCAAAGGCGAAATCCTTCTGCTTCACGGGAACCGTGTCGTGGTTGCCGTGGCATTCGGTGCAGGACGTATCCCTTCCCTGGGGCACTGGATTGGCCAGGAGGCGCGGATGAAAGGCGTGCTTCTCGAGCGCCTTCTGGTGGCAGGCGACGCACTGGACCGGAGGCAGCTTATTCGCATGCGGCACCTCGGTCACCGAGGAGTGGCAGTCGACGCAGTTGAGCTTTCCGTGGGCCGAATGCGCAAAGATTTCGGGCCTCACCCCAATCCACTCCGGGGGCAGGCCCTTCTTGCGCGGCTTGAACTCGGCCTCGTGGCAATCCATGCAGTCGCTGTTTGCAACCGCAGGTCCGGCCGGGGCCGTCACAGGAGCCGGATCCGCCTTCTTGGCCGGTGCGGGCGCCTTGGTCCCTGCCAAAGCGTCCTCCGAGGCGAGCACGGTCGGCGACAGCAGTGCGGCGAGCATTGCAACGATTGCCGTCCGTAACACCTGTCCGAGGTCCGCGCTCATGATCCCGTTTGCGAGCCTGAGTATCGTCCTAAGCAGGATTGGAGGCTACGCAGCGCTTGCGCAGACCTAGGCATCTCTTGTGTGCCCGGGTTATCGACGGGCTAATAGGGCCAATAAAGGCAAGAAATGCACAGCGTTGAACAAACAGTCGGGAGTCAGCTTCCGGAAAAAGGCCGATAGTGCCGTTAAACCCAGACACTTATCCCTATGAATCCTCTCCGCCTCTCCGCCCTCCTCGCCAGCCTCACAATCGCCACGCTCGCGATCGCGGCCGACGCCGACTCAAACTGGAAAGACAAATGCATGAGCTGCCACGGGGCCGACGGCCTGGGCGACACCAAGATGGGTAAGAAGCTCAAGATCAGGAGTATGGCTGACGCGGAATTCCAGGCGTCATTTACGGATGCCGATGCGATTAAGGCGGTGAAAGAGGGCATCAAGGATCCGGCTAGCGGCAAGGTGCGGATGAAGCCGATCGATGGCTTCACGGATGACGAGATCACCGCACTGGTCGCCCACGTGCGGTCCCTGAAAAAGTAGGACCCGCCCGATCGAATCGATGCCCCCCGATCCCCAGCGGCCGCAAGACCAAGGCCTGAGGCTGACAAACTGGGTTCTCGCTGGCGTTACGTGTTTGTTTCTCGCCCTCGGAGCGTCGATGCTGACCGGCACGTGGGGGGAGCCGAAGCCCCAGGCCCGGATACCGTTGGTAGACCCGTCTTTCCTCGAGCAGACCGCGTGGCGCAAGTCCTACGCAGACCTCGTGCGCGAGAAGGCCGACCTTTCCGACTACGACTGCTATACCTGCCACGAGCAGAAAAACCCGCCACCGCTTCGCTACAATGCCGAGCATGTGCTTCTGGTCCCGGACGAGCATTCCGACATCAAGATGGGGCACGGGACCCACAACCGGAACAATCTCTGCTACAACTGCCACAATGAGGGCAACCTGCTGACCTTCTCCACGCGGGACGGCAACGAGCTGAAATTCGCCGAGAGTTCGCGCCTGTGCGGCAGCTGCCACGGCCCGAACTTCCGCGATTGGGAGGCGGGGGTCCACGGCCGCATGAACGGCTATTGGGACCACCAGCTGGGCGACTTCCGCAGGCTCGACTGCGTAAACTGCCACAACCCTCATTCGCCCCGGATTCCCACCCGCAAGCCGGCCCCGCCACCCCACCCGCTTCGCCTGCCGCTCTCGCCGGAAGCCCCGGCGCCGCTGGCCCTCTCGCACTGACCATGGCCTCGACTGAAAAATCCTCCCCCGCGGTTTCCGACGAGACGGAGCGACTGCTGAACCGGCGCAACTTCCTGCGTTCCTCCGCCGCCTTTGCCGGGCTCAGCGCGCTCGCGGCGAGCCTTTCCCCGCTCAGGGAGCTTCATGACTACTCCTCCGTCGAAGAGTTCATGCAGAAGTACTACAAGGAGATGACGCCGGATGACATGGCCAGGGCCATCAAGAGGATCGAGAACGAGGTGCAGCGCCAGTACGGCATCCGGCCTCACGTGCGCGATCTCAGGCCGATGGACGGCGTCGAGTTTGTCTACTGCCTGAATCTCACCCGCTGCATCGGATGCCGAAAGTGCGTGCACGCCTGCGTCGCCGAGAACAACCAGTCGCGAAATCCCGAGATCCAGTACATCCGGGTGCTGAAGCTGCCGCACGGCTCGATGGACGTCGACAAGGCCGACCACCTCTACAATCCCGAAGCCGTGCCGGAAAAGGGCTTCTTCTACATGCCCGTCCAGTGCCAGCAGTGCCACAACCCCCCATGCGTGAAGGTGTGCCCCGTGCACGCCACCTGGCAGGAGAAGGATGGCATAACCGTCATCGACTATGACTGGTGCATCGGCTGCCGATACTGCGAAGCCGCGTGCCCCTACTGGGCGCGCCGCTTCAACTTCACGAAGCCCGACATTCCGAAGGAGCGCCTGAACCTGAACATGGCCTACCTCGGCAATCGTCCCCGCAAGCAAGGGGTCATGGAGAAATGCCACTTCTGCGTGCAGCGCACGCGTGTTGGGCGCTATCCCGCGTGCCTCGAGGTCTGCCCCGTCGGAGCGCGAAAGTTCGGCAACATCCTCGATCCCGACAGCGAGGTCTCCTACATCCTCCGGGAGAAGCGGATCTTCATCCAGCTGAAGGAGGAGATGGGGACAAATCCCAGGTTCTTCTACTACTTCGAGAAATGATCAAAGGCACCCGCGATTACCTCACGTTCCTATGGCGCTGCGCCCGCATCGCGTTCGTGGGCGACTGGCGCTACTACGCCTGGATGGCGGGCCTGACCGTGTTCTGCCTTCTGGGGCTGCACGCCTACTGCATCCAGTTCGTCCACGGGCTCATCGTGACCGGCATGAGCGACGAGGTGTCCTGGGGCGTCTACATCGCGAATTTCACGTTCTTGGTCGGTGTCGCGGCGGCCGCCGTGATGATGGTCATCCCCGTCTACATCTACGACAACGAGGAGCTGCACGACCTGGTCATTTTCGGCGAACTGCTCGCCGTCGCCGCAATCATCATGTGCCTTGCCTTCGTCACCGTTGACCTCGGCCGGCCGGACCGGTTCTGGCACCTGATCCCGGGGCTCGGCCAGCTGAACTTCCCCCGGTCCATGCTCAGCTGGGACGTCATCGTTCTGAACGGATACCTGCTGCTGAACGTGCACATCTGCGGCTACCTGCTGTACTGCAGGTATCAGGACCGAAAACCGTCAAAGTGGTTCTACATCCCCTTCGTGTTCGTCGCCATCTTCTGGGCGGTGTCGATCCACACCGTGACGGCCTTCCTCTACGTCGGCCTGGGCGGCCGGCCCTTCTGGAATTCATCGATCGTCGGCCCCAGGTTCCTGGCATCGGCATTCTCCGCGGGGCCCGCGATCATCATTCTGGCGCTCCAGGTGATCCGGCGGGTGACCCATTACCACATCACGGACAAGGCGCTCCTCACGCTGCGCAGCATCGTCCAGGTCTCGATGATCATAAACGTGTTCCTCCTGATCAACGAGGTCTTCAAGGAGTTCTACAGCGGCAATCTCCACGTCGCCTCGTCGCGGTACCTTTTTCTCGGCCTGGACGGGCATCACGCCCTCGTGCCGTGGATATGGACGGCCGTCGCCTTCAACCTGATCAGCATGTTCCTGCTGATATTGCCGCTCAGCCGGAGCCTCAAATGGCTCGATGTCGCCTGCGCGCTTTGCATCGTCGGAATCTGGATCGAGAAAGGCATGGGGCTGGTCATACCCGGGTTCATCCCGACGCCGCTCGGCGCGCTCATAGAGTACACGCCGAGCCTAAACGAAACGCTCGTCTGCCTGGGAATCTGGGCCTTCGGGCTCCTCTGCTACACGATCTTCCTGCGCATGTCGGTGCCTATCCTCCAGGGCGTGCTCAGCAAGGCCAACGAGAACCTGCCGGAGTCCGATGCGGGCGCGCCGGCCGCCCCGGCTCCGTCCCCCCGCTAGGAGCGCCCTCCATGTCCACCCAGCTGACCACCGAGGGCGCAAAGCAGTCGCTCAATTCGCACGTCGAAGCCAAGGGGGGCGAGATCTTCGCCAAGTACGGCCCGCAGATTGGCTGGAGTGAAATGCAGGCCATCTTGAACGACCGATCCTGCGTCCGGTACCCCTGCACGCTCGATTTTGACGCGTCATGGCTCCAGCCCGGAGAATTTGCGTACCCCGAACCCAAAGGGGAGAATCCCGAGGAGGGATTCACGCTCTACATCCATCCCCATTTCCTGACGAAGCTGCCGATGGTGCCCCACCTCGTCCTTTACCAGCTCGTGAGGGTCAATTACGGCGATTTCGCCTCGTCCGAGGACGCGGAGACGTTTGCCGCCTCGGCGCTAGGGCTCGACCGCGAGCTGTACTATCAGACCCTGTGCAGCCTGGCCGATGAGCTCGGCGGCAGTCCAAGCCCGCTTCCCGATGAGACCTCCGGGCACGCCTGCAGCTGCGGCCATAGCCATTGAGCTGCCGGGTCCAGGCTGCGACTTCGGAGCCCAAGTGATGTCCCGGTGCTCCCCCACGTGACCCGTTGATCCCGGCTTCTGGGTCGCATCAGGCCTTCTCGGAGCGGGTCGGCCGCGGCGCGCCGGCTCCGCGGCGCGCTGGGGCCGGCGGACGGGCGTTTATCTCCGCAAAATTCGCACAGCAATAATCAAATAATGCGGCGACCGTCGGCCGCAAAACAGGGATGCTGGTGGACCGAGGTGGGCGCGGGCCCAGCTCCCCGTATGAGCCTTCCAAAACTGTTCCGTTTCGCGTCCCTGGTCCTCGCGTTGGGAACCGCGCGCTGGCTCACGGCGGCTACGACCGCCCCGGTCGCGGCGCCCGATACCCCGGAACGCCTTACGAACGACGTCTGCATGGACTGCCATGAGGCGAAGCCGAATCTCCACAAGGCAAAGAGCGGCGCTTCCCAGGTCGACGTTCGGATCATCAAGCCCGGCCATTTCACGGACTCGGTCCACGGAAAACTTCTCTGCGTCGATTGCCATGTCTCGGTCACCGACGTGCCCCACGACGAGAAGCTGCCGCGCGCCCAGTGCGCCACGTGCCACGCCAAGGAAAGCGACGCCTACTCCCATAGCATCCACGGAATGAGCCACGCGATGGGAGCCTCGTCCGCCGCCACCTGCGTGAGCTGCCACGGCAACGCCCATGAAATCGTGCCCGTCAAGCAGCTCGATTCGCCCGTGTTCAAGCTCAACCTTCCGCAAACGTGTGCGACCTGCCACAGCGACCCGAAGCTGATCGCAGCCTACCGCATGAACGCCCACACGGCGGATTACTACAAGGACAGCATCCACGGCCAGGCGCTCCTAAAGATGAGGTTGATCGTCGCCCCGTCGTGCGACGACTGCCACGGCGTCCACGACATCAAGCGCAACGTCGATCAGAGCGCGCGGACGAACCATGCGAACATCGCCAAGACCTGCGGAACGTGCCATCTGGGAATCGAGGCCACCTATAACCAGAGCGTCCACGGGGTGCTCCTGGCGAAGGGCGACCCCCGGGCCCCGGTCTGCACGGACTGCCATAGCGCGCACCAGATAGCGGAGCCGACGGGCGAGTCCTTCAAGGCGGCCAGCGACGAGGTCTGCGGAAAGTGTCACCAGGACCGCCTGGCGCACTACCGTGAGACCTACCACGGCAAGGCCATGGCGCTCGGGCGCCCGAACATCGCCTCCGATGTCGCCGCCTGCTACGACTGCCACGGCCACCACGACGTCTTCCCTATCTCCGACCCGAGATCGCGCCTGTCAAAGGGACATATCCTCGCGACCTGCCAGCAGTGCCATCCCGGGGTCGGCCCCAAGTTCACGGAGTACCAGCCGCACGCGGATCCGCGGGACGCGGTGCATTCCCCCAGCCTGCACCTTGTGTACCTCGGGATGACGGCGCTTCTTATCGGTGTATTCGCGTTCTTCGGGCTGCACACCGTCCTCTGGATAGTCCGCTCCGTCTATCTGTTCCTCAACGACTCAAAGACGTTCCGCGAGGCGAAGGGCAAGGCCATCAAGGACGACGAGGTGTTCACCCGCTTTACCCCGTTTGAGCGATTCCTGCACCTGCTGGTCGTGACGAGCTTCCTCCTGCTCGTGCTGACCGGCATGCCGCTCAAGTTCTACTACACGGGCTGGGCAAAGATCATCTTCAGCCTCCTGGGCGGGGCCGACGTCGCAAGGGCGCTGCACCGCTTCGGCGCCATCATCACGTTCACCTATTTTGGCCTCCACCTCTGCGATCTTGTGAACTCCCTCTGGAGGAACCGCGGCACGGTGCGCGACCCGGCGACCGGGCGTTTCTCCTTCAAGCGCCTCTGGACGGCGATGTTCGGACCCGATTCCATGGTCCCCTCCCTGCAGGACGGGCGCGACTTCATCGCCCATCAGAAATGGTTCTTCGGGAAGGGCCCGCGTCCCCAGTTCGATCGCTGGACGTACTGGGAGCGCTTCGACTATTTTGCGGTATTCTGGGGCATCGCCATCATCGGGGCCTCCGGGCTGGTGATGTGGTTCCCGGGCTTCTTCACGCGCTTTGTGGGCGGATGGATCATCAATATCGCGCTCCTGATCCACTCGGACGAGGCGCTTCTGGCCGCGGGATTCATCTTCACCTTCCATTTCTTCAACACACATTTCCGGATTGAGAAGTTCCCCATGGACACCGTGATCTTCTCCGGCCGCATCTCAAAGACCGAGCTCCTCCACGAGAGAAAGCGCTGGTATGACCGGCTAGTCGCGGAAAACCGACTAGAGGACCATCGGGTCAAGGACGACTGGGAGGGCCGCCAACGCATAGCCCGCGTCTTTGGCTTCATGTTCTTCGGCCTCGGCCTCGTGCTTCTGGGACTGATCGTTTACGCGATGATATCGCGACTTAGCCACTAGCGGAGATCCCTGCGGGTCTCCGGCGCCGGTCGAAAAAAAAGACAGCTACAGGTTGGGCCGGGTTGGAGGCCCTGTTTATCGTCGTGGCCGTCAAAGGCTTAGTTCCTCCATGGTGCACATTCGGCGCCGGCCGCCTTCGCCGCAGCCCGACCAAGCTTCGGAACCCGCCGGGCCCGGTTGAGAAGGGAGGCCCGAGAAATCAGCGACTTTTGCCGGGCCATTGACCCGGCCGGATTCCTGCCGGTCACACGGCCGCCCGCCTCGGCTCAGTTGCCCTCGCTTGGATTCGATTCGCGGTTCCGACGTCGCTGCCTTGCATAGGTTACCGACACTCCCATCAGCACGACTCCGAGCACGAGGAACGAAATGATCCGATAGGCCGGCTCGAGGCGCGCAAGGTCGACGACGAACACATAGATGATCGCCGCCAGAATCGTGCTGATGCCCATGACCCGGTATTTCCGGCTCTTTAGGACGGCGCTGGCGCCGAAGTAAAGGACCGCGGCCGCAAGCCATGAAGCGCTCACCCAGGCCTTGGGCACCGTGTGGAAGAGTCCGTAGGGGATCACGATCGTGGCCGCACCTAGATAGATGTTCCGCATGAGCTCCGTACGGATCGCAAGGCGGTCCTTCTGCCAGTTGAGGATCCGGGCGGTGAGGAGCGCCACCACCGCGAAACTGAGGTTCACCGGACCCGTGCCTTCGCCCACGAGGAGGTAGGCCAGATAGATCCCGGCGAATATGAAGAGGTTAGAGACGATCACGATCTTTGACCGGAACCACACGGCCATCGCCGCGACAAGAAGGCTTTGCCAAGCCAGCCATGCGTAGAAATCGGGAGCCGGGAAGAAGCGGTAGACCGCCAGGCTCAGCATCATGTTGCCGGCGCAGGCATAGATCGATGTTGCGTAGACGCTTTCGTGGTGCCGCCAGTAGGCGACCGCCGCGAGCAGAAGCGCCCCTGCCACGGCGGTTTCAACCCAGGGGGGCGCGGTGATATAGAACAGCTGGATGTTGATGAGTGCGACCAGCATCGAGCCTGCGCTGACCAGCAGCGCCCGGCCGATTCGCAGGGCGACATGGTCGTCCGGCGCCCCGGGCCGGCACCCGATTGCGACCAAAGGGACAAAATAGAGGGCGAGCGCCAATAGATTACCATGAGGCGCCGCGATCCCGCCGAACGGATGGCCAAGAAAAGGGTTGTTCAGCAGGAAATCCAGGTGAAGCAGCAGAATGAGCGCCGCGGCGACAAGCCCGAGGGCCGGCCAGCCGCGAAGGCGGACGAGCGCATAGGTGACCGCCGCGAGAACGGCCAGAAAGCCGAGCTGAAACCAGGGCGTATCTGCAATGACGACGGTCGCCACGGCGATCCCGAACACGAGTCCCGTCATCAGCTCGCTTCGCCGTCTCGCGGCGAAATAGAGCTCGATGGCGACCACGAGCACGACGAGAAGAAGTCCGGCGACGGTCCCGGGGACGACCGGGCTCGAGGAGAAGAAATGAAGCCGCAGCGTCGCGAAATAGACGAGGAAGAGGGCACCGCCGTACAGGATCTGCGAGGCATCCGGGAAGGCTTTTGCCCAGCGGCCCGACGCCGCGAAGAAGGCGGCCGCCGCGGCGTAGCCAATCAGGCACGAGACAAGGGCCGGCAACCCGGCGAAGGGGAAAGCGACGAGAAAGGCGAGCCCGACGCTCAGGGCCAGCACCCCCACCCGCGCGAGCCAGAACTCGCCGATCTGCATCTCGATGCCGCCTTCCTCCGCGGGTGCCTCAGGCGGCGGCCCCGCCGAGGGAACCGCGCCGCCGAGGATGAGCTCGGCATCGGCGTCCGTCAGCGGCCTGAATCCAAGATAGGTTTCCATGCGCTGGAGCCGCGCCTCGAGCATTCGCTCGGCCTTTTCCGCGGGTGCGCGCTCGGCGGCAGCCTTGCCGTCCGCCCCGACGGGGGTAACGCCGGGGTGTTCGGAGCGCACGGACGAGGACGGAGGGGATTCTTCCGCGTTCATTTGGCCCTGTCAGGCGAGTATGGGTTTCCCCGGCGGCGAAGGCTACGCAGCTTTTGCGCAATCGTGTGCGTATAGTGGCGGTATCCGCTCGAATTCGCTGCCGGCGCATGTCCCCACGTGTCCGAGACCGCGGGCGCAGGGGAGCCCGAGCCCGAATGGGCCTATTTCCCCTGGATGCCGCCGTTGTGGCAGTCGCTGCAGGTCAGGTCGGCGTCGTAATCACCGCCCGGGTGCTTGAATTCGAGGCCCGTCGGGCTCATGGAAGCCAGATCGACGCCCTTGCCCTGCGCTATGATTGCATGGCACGAGGTGCAGTCGCTCGATCGCACCGTCTCGCCGGAGGCGGTCTTGTGCTGGTTGTCGTGGCAACGGAAGCAGCCGGGCCAGTCCTTGTGCCCAATATTGCTCGGATACACGCGCCAATCGGCCTTTCGCTCGGGGAAAATGCTCTGCGAATAGATGAGCTGCACCTCCGTGATCGCGGCCGCGAGTTCCGGCCTGCCCTTGTATTTGGACGTGAGAAAATCGGCGATCTTCTGCGGCGCGGCTGCGGAGGTGGTGATGTCCTTCTGGAGCATGGCGGCCACGGCGTTGCGCTTGATGAAGGGGAGATTGGTGCTGAGTGCTCCCAAGGCCATCGAGCGTTCAACGGCCTCGTCGGCGGTGGGAAACTTGTGCGCCGGCCGATTGTGGCAGTCGATGCAGTCCATCTCGCGGATCTCGGCCGCGGGCGGCTCGCCCTTGAAGGCATCGGTGCGGTACACGCGGACGCTCCCGTCCTTTCGGTTCGTCACGCGCATCCAGGCGATCTGCTGGCGCTTCTCGTCGGTGGCGTAGTACTCTACCTTGCTGTCGGGGCTCACGTGCCAGTGGATGCCTCCGAGCGGACTGCCGGGGTGGCCGGAATTGACGTGGAGGAGGAGCCGGACCGTGTAGGCGGTATTCTTCTTGTCGGAAAGGTAGTGGTCGAAGGCGACGTCGACATTCCCGTCGAACTTTTGCGGCCAGTGGCATTTTTCGCACGTGTCACGCGCCGGCCGGAGGTTCTTTATCGGCGTATCGATTGGCCGGTGGTAGTCATTGAGCGTGAAAGCGATCAGCTGGTGCGTTCCGTTGATCTTGGCGTTGATGAAGGCCGAGGCGCCCGGGCCCACATGGCATTCGACACAGGCGACCCGGGCATGGGCGCCCCGCTGATAGGTCGTAAACTCCGGATTCATCGCGCTGTGGCAGACCGCGCCGCAGAACGTGGTGGATTCCGAGTAGAGGTAGGTCTGGTAGCTGCCAAAAGCCGACAGCATGATGAATCCGAGGGCGCCGAGCCCGAAGAGGCCGAAGTAGACGCGCTGCGCGGGATTTTTCAGGTCCAGGCGCCACCGGTCGGGTGTCGTTGCCGCATGCTTGATCGCCCAGCGGCGCTGGGCCCAGGCTCCGAAGAACACTAGCACGAGGCCCGCGATCAGAAATGCGGGGGCGACGATGTAGGTGAATATGCCGAGGTACGGATTGCGGTCGCCCTGCGTGAAATCCATCCAGACGAGAAGCGCGAAGGAGAAGAGCGCTCCGACGGCGACCACGGCGCCGATGGCCGTGATCCAGTTGTTGAAGTGCGAGCGCCTTGCAGCCGGGCGCGGCGCGGGGGCTGGATCGGGATCGGCCATGGAAGGATTTAGGGGGGGGTGCTAACGGCGAATAAAAAGGCCGACGTGAACGACGAAGCTCCCGCCGGCCTTGAAATTGCTCTCTTCGTATCGGGTCAGGACTTGAACTTCCGCACGTAGGCGACGAGATCCTTGATCTCATCGGCCGTGAGATCGTCCTTGAAGGCCTTCATCTTGTCCTTGCCGTTGTCGCCCTTGATGCCCTCCGCGATGGCCTTGGTCATATCGTCGTCCTTGAGGGCTGCCTGCACCGCGGCATCGGTGTAATCCTTGATCTTGAGTTTCTTTCCGATCTTCGTCTGCCCCTTGCCGTCCGAGCCGTGGCAGGAGGCGCAGCTGCTGTCCCAGTTGTCGGAGGCGGATGCGGCGTAAGCCGCGCCTGAGGCAAACGCCAGCGCGATCGCGGCGGCTGTGATCTTCGTGGTGGTATTCATTTTGGGGATTTGGACTTCCTTTGTGTGATGTTCGCTGCCTGCCCGGATGAGCGCAAGCTCCGCGGGCAGGATACTGCAAATGGCTCAATGGCGCCTATTAGGTATTCAGCCTACCGGATGCGCCGTGCTTCTGTCGCTTCATCGCTTGCCCACTTCTCCGCAAATATTGTTCTGGCGGCCGATCGGCCCCTGGATGGGACCGACCGGGATCCGGGGGTGGGAAAGGCGCGGGTTGATGGCTGGCGCGGACATTTTCCGGGGATATCAGAGGGGAAATCGCGGGCCCGGACCTGGAAGCGGCTCCGACGCCGAAGGCAAAGGGAGTAGCGGGAGTAATACACGACGTTAACGACCCTTACGAACACCGGGAATTATCGATCTTTAGGCTGCTTTCGGCAAGACCTGCACAGGCTTGGGCAATAAGTGAGGAGCCCCTGCCGAGCGAATTTGCCATAATGTCACGATAGACCCGCACCCTCACACGCCCGCTAGCCCAATCACGACGTTCGCAATCGAGACCGCGGAAACCCCCTTGTCCGCCCTCCCGACCCAATTACCCACACCCGCAAGTTGAAAAGATCTGCGCAGATTTGAACAGAATTTGCGGAGCCAATCGTAATAAAAGTGCCGATACTACAAAACATGAGCCCGAAACTTCATTGGTCCAAGACCACCCTTTTGTTCAGCGGCCTCGCTGTATGGGGCCTCCTCCTTGTCTCCTGCATCTCGGTCGACCGCACCGTCGTGGTCCCGCCGCACATCCCAGGCGCCAAGTATGTCGGCTCCAAGCAGTGCGCCCAGTGCCACTCCAACGTGACCGACCATTTTGCGGGCTCGACCCACAGCCGGCTCGCGCTGAGCGGCGCCGATCCCAAGGTCGGCGACACGGGCTGCGAAAGCTGCCACGGTCCCGGAAGCATCCACGTCGCCGCGGGCGGCGGGGCGGGCAGCATCATCAATCCCCGCAAGTCCCCTGAGACCTGTTTCCAGTGCCACCTTGAGAAGCGCGGCGAGATGAGCCTTCCGCACACCCATCCGGTCCTTGCGGGCAAGGTGAGCTGCGTGGACTGCCACGACGTCCACAACGGCAACTCGATCCGCGGCGGCGGCGCGGCCCTGGCGGCCTCGACCGAGACCTGCATCCGCTGCCACACGCAGCAGGCCGGCCCATTCGTCTATCAGCACGGCGCGATCCGCGAGGAAGGCTGCACCGCCTGCCACAACCCGCACGGTTCCGTCAACGACAAGATGCTGGTCGCCCGCGACGCCAACCTCTGCTTGCGCTGCCACCTAGCCGATCTAAACCCGGGATTCAATATCGCCGGCTACTCAAGCGGGGGCGCACACGCCAATGCGCTCGGCGCCCGCCTGTCGGAAGGCACCTGCTGGTCGGCCGGATGCCACGAGGACGTACACGGTTCGAATGTGAACGCCTCCCTAAGACCCTAACCCTTCCAAGGAGACCCAACCCATGCATACGACCTCCTCCCTACTTCGCTGCTCGAGCCTCCTTTGCCTCGGCGCAGCCCTGGTCCTTCCTGCCTCCCGCACCTTCGCGGCCGGAGCGCCCGCGGACGCGGACGCATTCCCGACCTACGATAGCTACATCAAAATCTCGGGCGAATCCCCGTTCATCACGGGCGATGCGGCGGCGTTTGCGGCCCGCACCGACCTTCCGAGCTATGGCACCTACGGGATCGAGGATTTCCTCCTGACCAAGGACCTTCCGGACAATGCCTCCCTGAAGGTGAGCGGCCATGCGATGGACGGCAGCGACGACTATCTCGGCGTTCTCGACCTCTCGAAGGACGACCTCGGCTCCCTTGAGGTGGGCTACAAGCGCTACCGGATCTTCTACGACGGGGTCGGCGGATTCTTCCCGCTGACGGACACGTTCGAGCGGATGGCCAATGAGGATCTCCACGTCGACCGAAGCGCGTTCTGGTTCCAGACCAAGATCGCCAAGTCCGACGACGGCCCCTCCTTCACCCTCAGCTACCACGATGAGATCCGCACCGGGATGAAGGATTCGTCCGAGTGGGCCACGATCATCAATCCCGACGCGACGATCACCAAGGGTGCGCTCGTCGGGACGGCGGATCCGACCAATACCCCCTACATAGCCCCCAATGTGGAGACCCTGAACGAGCATCACAATATTGTCGAAGGCACGTTCAGGGACACGGTGGGCGACACGACGGAGACCTTCAAGGCCACGCTCGACTGGGTGAACAATGACGACGTGCGCAACTACGTGAAGTACCCGCATTCGACGGTCATCGCCGATCCGCAGGTCAATGTTGTCGACGACGAGGAGACGGTCCAGTCCCGGACCTTCCGCCTCATCAACCAGACCGAATCGACGATAAACAAATACATCACCCTAGAGACGGGCCTGAGCTACTTCCATCTGACGGGCGAGGACGGCGGCAACTGGATCACGCCCTCCTATAACACGGGAGCCAAGGCCATCTTCAATACGGTGACCGCCGGCAACATCTTCGCCACGCCCGAAGTGGACGACTTTGTCGGGAATGTCTTCCTGAAGTTCACGCCGACCAAGGACTGGCGGGCGGACGTCGGGTTCCGCGACGAGTACAATGTCATCCAGGATTCGGGCGGGTTCACGACGGAGAGCCTGGCAAGCACGGCCAAATCCACGGCGAGCACCTATGTCACGACCGCCCAGGACCAGACCTATTCCCATGAGGTCGACCATGTCGACACCCCGGAAATCAACATCGACTATCTCGGCATCAAGAACCTCACGATCTACGCGGAGTTCGACGACCGCACGAACAAGGGCAACCAGCATTGGGTGAACCCCTTTGCCGCCACGAGCACGAGCGGAACCGGGGTCGTAACGACCGTCCCCATTCCGATCACCAGCGTCTTCTACCAGGACGCGAACCAGGACAATCAGGACGCGAAACTCGGCGCCAACTGGAATCCCACCCAGCAGCTGACCTTCCGGGCGGAATTGTTCCGCAAGGACCACCAGAACCGGTTCATCGGCTCGAACGACTACGTGGGCACGGCGAGCTACGGCACCCTGTTCGCGACCGGTTACACCTTCACCGGCGTCACCTTGAGCGCCATCTACAGGCCGATTCCCGAACTGTCCTTCAACACCCGCTACCAGAATCAGGATGGCCAGATGGCCGTCACGGCGGCGACGGTGAACGGCGGGCTCGGCACGGAGAGCCCGTCCGGCAAGGCGACGATCCAGATGATCAGCGAGACGATCGACTGGTCGCCCTACAAGCAGCTCTACTTCCAGGCCAACGCGAACGTCGTCTATAACACGATCCAGACCGCCTATCCCGCGGTCACCATAAACGCCGCCAACACGATCGCCGTTCCCTTTGTGAACTCCGACAACAACTACACGACGAGCAGCGCCATCTGCGGGTTCGCGGCCAACAAGACGACGGATGTGCAGCTCCAGGGCTTCTGGGAGCGGGCGGACAATTATAATCCCCAGGTCGAGCTTGGCGGCATACCCTACGGCGCCGGCTTTCAGCTCGAGAGCCTGACCGTCGGCGTTAAGCACAAGTTCTCTAAGAGCCTGATGGGCGAGCTCAAAGTGGGCTACATGAAGAGCTTCGACCAGACAACCGGCGGGTTCACGAACTACGACGGCCCCCTGGCGTACGTGGCCCTGACCTACGCCCTCTAATCGGCGCAAAACATTGCAGAACGGCTGAGACCGATCCCTTATGGGGTCGGTCTCGTCATTTTCGCACCCTGCATGCCCCACCCTGAGCCATTCCGGCGCACGATCGCCCTCCTCTGCCTCCTCTGCATTGCCTCCGCATTCGGGGGCTGTCGGGACCGTCAGATACGGAGCTATCAAACGCCCAAGGAGGCGGAGGACAGTTCCGCCACGGCGCCCGCTTCCGAGGCGGTGCCGCCCGTCGTGACCGAGCCGGCCGCGCCGCAGTGGCTGGCGCCTGCCGACTGGCAGGCGCAGCCCATCTCGGGAATGAGGCTCGCGAGCTTCACCGTCACGGATGGCAAGGGCGGCACCGCCGATGTCTCGGTCGTCAATTTTGGCGGGACCGGGGGCGACGAACTGGCAAACATCAACCGTTGGAGGGGCCAGCTCAAGCTGGCTCCCGTCGGCGCCGACGCGCTCGCTTCCCAGGTGGAAAGCCTTGGCACGGCCGCCGGCGATTTTTCGGTCGCCGATCTCACGGCGGAGCAGGCCGAACCCGGCAAACCCCCCTCCCGGATTCTGGGCGCGTGGCTTCAGCGGGGCGGGAAAGTCTGGTTTTTCAAGATGATGGGGCCGGCCGAGCTGGTGGGGAGCCAGAAGCCGGCTTTCCTCGGGTTCCTGAAGTCCGTCACGTTTGCCGCGGCGCCCCAGGGGGGGCCGGTCTCCGCCGGTCCCCGCAGCCAGGGGATCGCCAACACGAACGACCTGCCCAGAACGGCCCCCGCCGCCCCCGACCTGAGCCTCCAAGCCCCGAGTCCCTCCGTGCCCGGAGTGGGGCCCGTGAAGGCGGCCGAGGGCTCATTGCTGGTATGGCATGCGCCCGATTCCTGGACCGTTCGCAAGGCGAGCTCCATGCGAAAGGGCAGCTACGCGCTGGGGCCCGACGGGTCCGTCGACCTTGCCATCACCGCCTTTCCCGGCGACGTCGGGGGGCCGCTGGCGAACGTAAACCGGTGGCTCGGGCAGGTCGGTCTGCCCCCGGTTGAGGAGGCTGCGCTCGGCGACTACACGACCCATATGGCGGCCAACGGCCTCGAATTCTTCATCGCGGACACCGGGGCAAAGGACCCGACCCACCCCCAGCGCATCGTCGCGGGCGTCGTCTTCTGGCAGGGCAACAGCTGGTTCTTCAAGATGACGGGGCCCGCCGGGCAGGTCGGCCGCGAAAAGCCCGGCTTCCTCGAGTTCCTCCAGACGGTCCACGCGCCCTGAAACCCATGATCGCGCTAGGAAAACAGATCATCGCATTCTTCAACTCGCTGCGCCTGACGGTGGCGCTGCTGATCCTGGCGATCCTCCTCATTTTTGCCGCCACACTGGATCAGGTCCACCTCGGGGTCTGGGGGGTGCAGGAGAAATACTTCCGCTCATTTTTCATCTTTTCGAAGATCGGCGGCACCGGCCTGTCGATCCCGATATTCCCGGGTGGTTACCTGCTGGGGGCGCTCCTCCTGCCGAACCTCCTCGTCGCCCATTTCATGCGCTTCCGGCTGTCCTGGAAAAAGAGCGGCATCTGGCTGACGCATCTCGGGCTCATCCTCCTCCTAATTGGACAGGGGCTTTCCGGGATCCTCCAGCAGGACAACCAGATGCGGATCGATGTCGGCCAAACGAGGCGCTACAGCGAGAGCTTCCGGGAGACGGAACTAGCGGTGATCGACGTGACGAGGCCGGACTACGACCAGGTCGTGTCCATTCCCGTCTCCTACCTGGAAAAAAAGGCGAGCGTCCAGCACCCGCTCCTGCCCTTCGTCGTCAAGACCGTCGATTATTATCCGAATGCGCTGCTGCGCCCTCGCTCGCAGATGCCCTCTCCGCTTCCGAGCCTTGCGACCGCGGGCTTTGGGCCGGAGCTGGCGGTGGAACCGGCGCCGATCACCTACAAGCCGGACGAGACGAATTTCCCCACCGGCTACGTGGAGCTCGTCGGCACCGACGGGAGCCTCGGGACCTTCCTCGTCTCGACGATGATTCTCGAGCCCCAGAGCGTCACCTACCAAGGCAGGACCTTCCACCTCGTCCTGAGGGCTGAGCGCGACTACCTTCCCTTCTCCCTCACGCTTCGGAAATTCACGCACGACATCTATCCCGGCACCGATATCCCGAAGGATTTTGCCAGCACGATCCAGCTGAAGAGCGACGACGGGCGCGACGACCGGGAAATCCGGATCTTCATGAACAACCCCCTTCGCTACGGGGGCCGGGCCTTTTACCAGGCGGGCTATGCCAACAACGACCGCACCTCGGTTCTTCAGGTCGTGAGGAACCCCAGTTGGCAGATTCCCTACCTGTCCTGCGCCCTGATTGCGCTCGGGCTCGCGATCGAGTTCGGCATCCATCTCTTCGGCTTCTTCCGGAGGCGCGCGGGTGCCACCCCGGCCGCGGCCGCACCGGCCCGCCCGACCCCATGAGAAAGGACCTTCCGCTCGCCGTCTCTCTCCTGGCCCTGATCTGGGTGGGCTCCACCTTTGTGCCCCGGGGAAATCCCGCGCGATTCGATCTCGACGGCTTCGGGCGCCTGCCGGTCCTCATGGACGGCCGCCTGAAGCCCCTCGACACGGTCGCCCGCACGGGGCTCCTCATGCTTCAGGGCCGCCAGCTCGTGCGGGATCCGGCCGGCCAGTCGGTGCCCCCCGTGGCCTGGCTCCTCGATGTCTTCTACCGGCCCTCGCTTGCCGACACCTACCCGGTCTTCCGGATCGATCACCCCGATGTCCTGTCCCTATTCGGTCTCGGTTCCGGGGACGGGGACGCAGGCGTGCGGTTCCCCTTCTCAAAGCTTGCGCCCAAGCTCGCGGAACTGGACCGGCAGGCGGACCTGGCAACCCCGGTGGAGGCGGCCGTTCGCACACCCTTCCAACGCGCCGTTGTCGAATTGCGCGATCACGTGGCCTACTATGCGCGGCTAAAGTTCTCGCTGGAGCCCCCCGACGCCGCGGATTTCAACGCCATCGTCAATGACGCAAGCCAGCTGGCGGCGGACCAGGCCTCGATTGAGGCGATGCGCAATTATAGCCTTCTGCGGATCCTTCCCCCGGATGAGGCGCCCGGCAGCCCCGAACAGTGGCAGAGCACCGGCCATGCGCTGCTCGCCTCCCCCGGCCCCGGCCCTTCGCTGCAGCGGATACGCCTCCTTGCCGGGATCGGAAAGGCGTGGCGCGACCAGGACTCCGATTCGTTCAATGCCCAGCTCGGACTCTACCGCGCCGATATCTCGGCCCAATTTGGCGCCGTCGCCCGGAAATGCTCGTGGGAGGCCTATTTCAACGCCGTGGATCCCTTCACGAGCAGCATGGTGCTCTACCTGTTTGCCTTCCTTCTTTCCGCGGCCTCGTGGCTGCGCTGGCAGAATCCGCTCGGGCGGAGCGCGCTGCGTCTCATGGACTTTGGATTTCTCCTGGCTACGGCCGGGATCCTCGCGCGGATGTGGCTCGAGGACCGTCCTCCCGTCACCAATCTCTACTCCTCGGCGCTGTTCATCGGATGGGGATCCGTCGGCCTGTGCCTCGTGCTCGAGCGGATCAACCGCAACGCCGTGGCCAGCGCCGCGGGCGGCCTGATCGGCTTCGGAACGCTTATCATCGCCCACCATCTCTCCCTGAGCGGCGACACCATGGAGATGATGCGCGCCGTGCTCGACTCAAACTTCTGGCTCTCCACCCATGTCGTCACGGTGACGACCGGCTATGCCTCCACCTTCCTGGCCGGCTTTCTGGCGATCATCTACATACTCCGCGGCGTCCTGACCCGCTCGCTTGACCGGCGCACCGCCGACTCCCTGGCCCGCATGGTTTACGGGATCGTCTGCTTCGCCACCTTCTTCAGCTTCATCGGGACGGTCCTCGGGGGCATCTGGGCGGATCAATCCTGGGGACGCTTCTGGGGCTGGGATCCGAAGGAGAATGGCGCCCTGATCATCGTCCTTTGGAATGCCGCGATCCTCCACTGCCGCTGGGCCGGCCTTATCCGCCAGCGCGGCCTCATGGCCCTCGCCGTCTTCGGAAACATCGTCACCTCCTGGAGCTGGTTTGGCACCAATATGCTTGGAATCGGCCTCCACAGCTACGGGTTCACCGACGCCGCATTCTACGGCCTGCTCGCGTTCGTGGCCACCCAGCTCGTGCTGATCGGCCTCGTTCTGCTTCCCGCGGACAAGTGGCGTTCGGGAGCCGCCTTGAGCGCCTGACCGCCCTGATCCCGGACCCTCTGGCAAGGGATGCGGGGGGATTGGCAAACGATGCGGAGCAGCCGGAGCCCAGCCGCCGTACAGTGGCTGCAAAGAAAGGAGGGCAGCAATGCCTACCATCAAAATACACGTCGATCATGAGGAAATGGCCGCCATCCAAAGGCGCGCCGACGCCCATGGGATCAAGGTGCCGGACCTCGCATACGGCGCTCTGAACTGCATGATGAGCCACTGCATGGAATCCTACTGCATCGGGCGGGTCGGTCAGGCGATCCGCGAAAAGGGCGGCGACCTGCCTCCCTGGAGCGACAGCGCCCGTTCGATCGGAGTCTACGAGAGCAAGAAGGACATCGAAGAGCAGCGCGGACCGCGCGCGAACGATTAGCGTTCAAGAACGCCAGGCGCTTTCGAAGGAGGCGGCGGACCCGTGGGTCCGCACCTGGGGGGATTGGGACGCGGGAGCACCCCCTTTTTGCGCTCCGCCACGCCCAAGGGCCTGCAGATTCTCTGTTGCTGTGCCCGCGCATAATCACCGCCCCTAATAGTAGTTACGCAAGTGCCCAAAGACCGGCTTTGCGCTGGCTCGGCCCTCGGGGGGCCGATAACAGAGTTGTATGACAGGAGAGTCTCGCAAACCCCGTTCGCGCGAGCTGGTTGAGCACCTCAAACGATCGCAGATTTACCGCCATTACGAGCGCGCCTTTCGCGACACCACGGGCATGCCCCTCGCCCTTCGTCCCCCGGAATCCTTCAATCTTCCGCACCACGACGACCCGAAGAAGAACCCGTTCTGCGTCATCATGGCGCAGACCAACCACAGTTGCTCGGCGTGCATCCAACTTCAACAGGAACTCGAGAAGGAGGCGCACTCCGATCCGAAGACGCTGCGGTGCTTCGCCGGCTTTTGTGATTCGGCCGTTCCCGTGCGCGTCGGCGACAATGTCGTCGCTTTTCTTCGGACCGGCCAGATCCTCACGAGCGAGCCCAGCTCCCAGCAGTTTTCCGAAACGGCCAGGACGCTCCTGAGGTACGGAGCCCAGGTCGACCTCAAGCGCCTGGAGGAGGCTTACTTCCAGAGCCGGGTCCTCACGGAGAAGCAGTATGAATCGATTGTGGGCCTGCTGCAGGTCTTCGCGAAACACCTGTCGCTTCTGAGCAGCCAGCTCCTCACCCGAAACGAGTCCGCCGAGTCGCCCGTGATCGGCCGGGCCCGGAGCTTCATCGAGGCGAAGCACTCCGAGCCGCTTTCGCTTGAGGAGGTCGCCCGTCAGGTGAACATCAGCGCGTACTACTTCAGCCGGGTGTTCCGCAAGTCGATCGGCATGACCTTCACCGAATACCTCGCTCGCCTGCGGGTTGAGAAGGTGAAGCAGCTCCTTTTGAATCCGCACAAGCGCGTGAGCGAGGCCGCCTTCGAGGCCGGTTTCCAGTCGCTTTCGCAGTTCAACCGCGTTTTCCTCAGGCTGACCGGCGAATCCCCCTCGGCTTTCAGAGACAAACAGGTGCTGGCGTCGGCCTAACCCCTTCGATTCGGGGCAACGCCCCTCATTTGGTTGGCGGCGGCCCACGGAGTGGTAAAGTCCCCTCGTGAACCGATCGCCCTTTTGGAGGTTTCTTGGCCTATGCCGGCCCCACGCCGCAAAGATCGCGCTTGGCATTGCGCTCATCCTCCTGGCGACGTTCCTCACCTTGCCGGCACCGTGGATCCTGAAGCTCATTATCGACAAGGCCCTGCCTAATAAGGATATCCGCCTCCTCATGGAGCTTCTCGGCGTCTTCACCGCCCTGTTCCTCCTGCGCGCATGGCTGACCATGGTGCGAAACCGCGTCCTGCAGCACGCGGCGATGCGGCTTGTCTGCGACCTGCGAATCCGGCTCTTCGCCCACCTGCAGACGCTCTCCCTGCGCTATTTTGACGACAACCAGACGGGCGAGACCGTCTCGCGCGTCAGCCAGGACACGGGCGAGGTCTACACCCTCACGAACGGCTTCCTGATCAACCTCATCGCCGACTCGGTCACCGTCGTCGTCGTCGTGGGATTTCTCTTCTATGTCAATTGGCGCCTCGCGGCGGCGACCTGCGCGGTGATGCCGCTCTTCGTCATCAACTACCTCTACAACCGGAGGAAGATGAGGGAGGAGAGCCGGGCGCACCGGAAAAACTGGGACCGTGTCATGGGATTCCTCCATGAGAAGGTCTCGAGCGCGCGGGTCATCAAGTCGTTTGTGCGGGAGCAGGGCGAAATCACCACCTTCGCAAGCGGGATCAACGCCGACTTCTTCAATTATTCGCGCATTGTGATGCGCAACACCAAGCTCGCCGTGATCGCCGACCTTCTGGGGTCCGTCGGGGCCCTGATCGTCCTTGGCTACGGCGGCTTGCTGGTGATCCGGGGTCAGATGGGCGTCGGCACCCTGGTGGCCTTCAACGCCTATATCGCCTATGTCTTCCCGCCGATCGTCCGCTTCGTCGACCTGGCCACCATCTTTCAGAGGGCGATCACGGGGCTCGAGAACGTCTTTAAGCTCCTGGACACGAAGCCCGAGGTCGCCGACCTCGAGTCCGCGCCCGCCCTGCCCGTCCTGCGCGGCGAGGTGGAATTTCGAAACGTGAGCTTCGACTATGACATGCAGGCAGCCAGGCCCGGCGGGCCCCGCACGCTCAGGGATGTCTCGTTCCTTGTCCCCGCCGGCCGGGTGGCCGCGATCGTGGGTCCCAGCGGCTCGGGAAAGACCACCATCATAAACCTCCTCGCCCGGTTCTACGACCCCGCCTCCGGGGAGGTGCTTGTCGACGGCTATGACCTGAGGAAGGCGAGCGCCGATTCGTTCCGGCGCCAGATCGGAATCGTGCTGCAGGAGAATGTCCTCTTTTCCGGCACGCTGGAGGATAACCTGAAGTACGGAAAACCGGAGGCGACGAGGGAGGAGATCATCTCCGCGGCGAAGACCGCGAACGCGCATGACTTCATCGTGGCGCTGCCGGACGGCTACAGCACCGTCGTCGGCGAGCGGGGCGCACAGATGTCGGGGGGCCAACGCCAGCGGGTCGCCATCGCTCGCGCCATCCTGAAGGACCCCCGCATCCTCATTTTCGATGAGGCCACGAGCGCGCTCGACCTCGCCTCCGAGCGCCTGATCCAGGAAGCCATGGAGCGGGTCATGCGGGGCCGGACAACCTTCGTCATCGCCCACAGGCTTTCCACCATCCAGAAGGCCGACCTCATCCTCGTCATGGACCACGGCCGGCTCGCCGAACGCGGCACCCACGCGGAACTCCTTGCGCTCGGCGGCCTCTACGCCCGCCTCCACGCGCTGCAGTTCCAGGATTCCTGAAGAAAAGGGAGCCCTTACACGAGCTTCGCGTCGAGCGTGATGGCCGCCTTGAGGAGCCGTGAGACCGGGCAGTTCGCCTTTGCGCCGGCGGCGACCTCGGCAAACTTCTCCGGCGAGATGCCTGGGATCTTTGCCGTCGTGGTCAGATGAACCGCCGAGATCGTCCAGCTGCTCTGCGGGAGGTTTTCGAGCGTGAGCGCGGCGGTTGTCTTGAGGGTGTCCGCCGTGAAGCCGGCCTGTTCGAGGGCCGCCGAGAGCGCCATCGTGAAGCAGCCCGCGTGGGCCGCGGCAATCAGTTCCTCCGGGTTTGTCCCCACCCCGCTCTCAAAGCGCGAGCCGAACGAATACTGGGTGTCCTTTAGTACCGTGCTGTCCGTGGAAAGGGTCCCCTTTCCCGACTTCAGATTACCGTGCCAGATAGCCGATGCATTTCTTTTCATGGGTGGGGAAACGAAATCCGATTTCCCCAATTCGCAAGGGGGCGGAGCTCATGCGGCGCCCGCTGATCGAATTCAGATCCCTTGACCCAAGGCGCCGATGGCTCATGTCTTGAACCGGCGGGGCCTCCTGGCAGCCCGGAAAGAGACCTATGAAATACAAGACGATCGAAATGGAGCTCAACAAGAAGATCGCGCTCGTCGCTCACGACAACAAGAAGCGCGATCTGATAGAATGGGCCAAATTCAACCGCGACCTGCTGGCCCACCACAAGGTCTACGGGACCGGCACCACCGGAGCCATGCTCGAAAAGGAGCTGAAATTCCCGATCCACAGGCTCGAGAGCGGGCCCCTGGGCGGCGACCAGCAGATCGGAGCCAAGATCGTCGACGGCGACATCGATTTTCTGATCTTTTTCTGGGATCCGCTTGAGCCCCAGCCGCACGACCCGGACGTGAAGGCGCTTCTTCGCATGGCCGTCGTATGGAACATCCCCATCGCCTGCGACCGGGCGTCCGCCGACTTCATCATCTCGTCGCCGCTGATGGACAAGACCTACCAGCGCATCGTTCCCGACTACTCCTACTATAGAAAGCGCCCGATCCCGGAAGCCTCTGTTGCGCCGGCCACCGCCGCAACCGAGCCGGCGCCCGCCGTGGCGCCTGCCCCCGCGCCAAAGAACTGAGCGAGCCATCCGGCGCGGCGACGGCCGATCCAATTATTGGATACACTTGTTCGCCGGAAATGGCCCGACTTTGCCGAAAACGGCGCTAAACAGGCGCCGCAAGATTTTCAACCCGACGATACGACAGTTGTTTACAATGTGCGTAACCTGTCCGACACTAACGCACAGTCTCGGGATGAGTTCATCCCGAATTTCAACAACCCTAAGCGAAGGAAAATCCACCATGGCCAAGAAAAAAGCGGTAAAGAAGACGGCGAAAAAGAAACAGGCGAAGTCGAAGTCGAAGAAAAAGAAGTAATCAGCGACGTCGCCACTAAGACGGGGAAAGTCGGACAGGCGACGCATGCCGACTTTTTCTAGCGCACCGGTCCTGCCTATCGAATGTCGGTAGCATGCAGGCCGGAGAAACCGCCCCCGTCGTGTATCTCCTCGCATCGGCCCTTGTCCGATGCACGACAGTCCGCGGCGCCCTTGGCGCCGCATGACTTCGGGAGGATGTCATCGTTGACCGCCTTCGTGGAAGGCGGCCAACGAACTCCCCCGGCCAAAGCACGTCCGTGGAACTTACTGTCCTGCAAGGGGTTTCCAGCCGTTATCCGCCGGACTCCCGGCCCACCTTAACCCTGGAGAAGAAGGCCGACGGAGCTCGCGGGAGCGATCAGCACCTTGCCGGTGCTCTTCATCGTCGCCTTGATATCGAGAAGCCTGAAGAGCGCGTCGGCCACGGCGGGACTCTTCTGGACCTCGGCGAGCGCCGCGCCCACGACGTGGGGTCGGACGGCCTGCGCCTGACCCAGCTTCTCGGAGGCGCGCTTGTCGGCGTCCGAGTGGATGAGCGCGACCTGGTTATCCCCGTTCTGGCGCATAGCGGCCGTAACCTGGCGCAGGCGGTTCACGACCTTTAGCTCGATCTGCGCGATCATCCCCTTGTCGCGGAACGCCACCTTCCGGATGTAGGTCGATCCAAGCTGAAAGCCCCACTTGAGGGACGTCGGCGAAACCTCCTCGCGCACCTTCGAGGAGAGCGCGTCGCGATCCTCGAGCAGCGTCTCGAGCTTCAGATTCGAAAGCTGGCGCGAAACCGCCGTCGCCACGTTGGCCCGCAGCGACCCCACCGGATCGGAGTTCTGGAAAAGGAAGGCCGCGCTGTTCTGCACGTACATCTCGTACCAGACGCCGACTCCCATCGGCGCGCCCTCCTCGGAATTGACGAGCTGGTTGCGCAAATAGGACTGCTGGAGTGCCGTCGTGACCGTGTAGGCCTTCCCGAAGAACGGGAGCAGGACCGCCTTCAGGCCGAAGTGAAACACGGGGAAGAACATGCCGGGCTCGCTCACCTCGCCTATGACCTTGCCGAAGTACGTGTACACGACGACGGTCCGCTCGGGAAGCGTCCGCCAGAACTGGAACACCCGGCCGAGGGCGATAAAGATGCCGACGGCGATAAAGGTGGCGATGAATCCAAACGCGGTGGATGCGAGGAAGGCGATCATGGGTTCAGGGGGTTATGACCGTCTGCGAGGCCTTTTCCCTCAGGGGAAGGAGCGCATTTCGAATGTAGGAATCGAGGGCGGCCTGCCCTCCCTGGGAGTAGATCTGCTCCAGCGTCCGCCCGAGCTCCAGGATCGGCGCCGCGTCGGCGTCGGCCATGTTGCGGGCGATCTGCACCGCCTGCTCGGCCATTGTCAGCTTTTGGTCCGCATCGGCCCGCGCCTGGCTTATCGCGGCCGCAACCTGGTTCTGGGTCGTGTTGATCGAGGCCAGCGCATCGTCGACGTCGGCGGGCGGGTCGATGGTGGTGATGAGCGCCGCCTCGAGCTCTATCCCGTACCTCGCCGCCGTCTTCTTGCAGGAGACCTCCATGAACTGGTTGATGCTCGACAGGTTTTTCCTGAGGTCGTTGATCGAGATCCCATCGACGGAGACGTCCCCCGCCTGGCTGTGGAACGTGGCGATCCTGTCGCGCAGCACCGAGATGAAATAGCCCATGACGTGGGCCCGGGGGCGCGAGACCCCGAACAGGTATCCGTACAGGTTCCGCTCGCAGGGCTTCCAGCGGATCTGCCCGGTGAGCGAAATCGTCAGGTTGTCCTTCGTGACGGCCTCGATCGACGACTGCTCCACGTCCGGGTCCCAGATGATGTCGGTCGTCTGTATCGTCATGTCGATCCGGTAGAGGCGCTGCCAGGGCCACTTGAAATACGGCCCGCCCGGCTTCACGACGTGGATCAGCGGGAAATTGTAGCGCGGAAGCTCCTCGGGCGTCAGGAGCGGCCCGAGCTCCGGATCGTCGCCCACGCTCGAATTGAGCCGGGGAGCCCGGCCGAAGGTCGTAAGGACGCCGCGCTCGGTGGGGCCGATGGTGTAGACGCCGAAGAGGAGCGTCATCACGGCCGCGAGCGCGATGCCCGCCGCCAGGCCGATGAAAAGCATGGGGGTAATCACGGGCGCGGATCCTTGCCGCTTGCCGCGGCCGACGCAAGCGGCGACAATTCGGTTATCGCCAGGGCGGCGAGGACGACGATCGCGACCGTGAGGCCCAATGCGGACACGACCGGGATCCGGCTGAGCGCAAGGACGCCGAAGGACGACGCGGTCGCCACGGCCGACATGCGGATCGAAGGCGGCGGCGGCTCGGCGCTGTAGCGGCTTTCGGCGGAAAAGATCGCATAGTTGTGGCTCAGGCAGACCCCGAGGAAAGCCCCGAGCAGGTGGAAGAGGTTCAGGGTTTCGCCGGCCAGGCCAAAGAGGCCGAAGGCGAAAAGGCAGGCGCCGAGCGGCACGGCGAAGATCCGGACTCCCCTTCGCAGCCCATAAAGGACGAGGACGCTTGCCCCGACAAACGCGAGCCCGGCCGAGCTGAGCTCGAGCGCCGAGATCCGATAGCGTGCGAAGAGGCGGTTCAGGTTCTGGAGCTGGCTGTCCGTGACCGTGCCGAGGTCGGCCGGAGGCTCGGCTCCCGGATCCCGGTCCGCGAGGCTCACGAACCAGCAGGCGCCGGGTCCCACGTGGATCAAGGACGCGAGCGGGCCCCGCAGGGCGGCGGCGAACTGGGAGGAAAGCTGGCCGTAGGCAGGACCCTCCGGACGCTCCTCCTTCGCCCGCCATACCTCGAAGAAGGGCGCAAACGCCTCGGCCTTGAAGCCGTGCCGCTCGAGGGCGCGGCGCAGGTCCTCCTCAAAGCCCCCGAGGGAGCGTATCCACTCCCCCGCGTTGTGAAGTTCCTCCGGATTCGGGAGGACAAATCCGAGCGTGGCCAGCGGGGCGCCCGGATAGGCCTTCTCATGCCACTTGAGAAACGAGTCCAGGGCAACCCGGGCGGCCTCGGGCGTCGGCCCGCGCGTGAGGTAAACCGTGCGCGAATCCGTCTCGCCGAAAAGCGACCGGACGAGCGCGTCGTTCGCCTTCAGCTCCGGCGAGGGTATTTCAAGCTCCCGGATGTCGTCCTTCCAGCGGAGCCGCCATGGCCCCGCGAGCGCCACCGCCGCGCCCAGAATCAGCGCCACCCGCGCGACCCAGCGGACCGACCCGCCTACGCGGGAAGGACGGCGCTGGACAAAGGCGCGCACTTCCAGATGCGAATCGTCCAGCTGGGCAAACCAAAGCAGCGCGGTGGCCAGCGCGCAGACGAGCCCCGCGCTGACAAACACGCCCACCTGGCGGATGAGCGGCAACTCCGACCAAAGCAGGAACGAGAACCCGATCACGGTCGTCAGGGCGCTCGCCAGGAGGGGACGGATCAGGCGCCGCATCCGCTCCCGGTAGGGTTCCCCCGGCCGCCTGAGGGGCTGGAGATAGATGTAGAATCCGTAATCGACCGCGACGCCGGCCAGAAGCGAACCGACGACGAAGACGAGGATGTGGACACGGTCCCACGACGCGGTGGTGAGCACCCAGGCGCCGAGGAGCGAGCCGAGCACGACCGGCACGAGATGGATCGCCCGGTGCACCCGGCGAACGCAGAGCGAGGCGACGGCGACCACGAGCGCGAGCGACAGGAGGTTCAGGACCGTGACCTCGCGCTCGATCCGTTCGCGGCTTGCGGCGGCAAAGCGGCCGATCCCGGTCCAGCGGAGCTCCGCACCCGGTTCGGCGGCGCGCAGCTGGGCAAGGGCTCGATCCACCGCCTCTAACACGGGCCCCTGCCCCTCCGGCGCGAAGGGCGACGCGCGGCTCTTCGCCCAAACGAGCGCATCGTCGCCGGAGGCTCCCGCGGAAAATCCCGCGCTCGAAAGTCCGCCCATCCTTCCTATCAGGCCCGGGACAAGGAGGAGCGGATCCGCGGAAAGGATCTCCTGGGTTGCCGTGGCCTCCGGCTTCGAGAGGTAGGCCTCCAAGTCGGAGGCGGTCCGCTCCGCAAGCCATGCGCTCCACGGGACGGGCGGGCCCGCAGCCGCGTAGTCGCGCCGGCGCTCCGCGAGCCAGCCGGGAAGCAGGAGGTCCATGCGGCGCGTGAAGACGAACGCTGCGAGCGCGTCGCGGGGCCCCGTGTCCGAGAGCGGCATCGCCTCGGCGATCGACGGCGCCGACGCGAGGGCGCGGGAAAAGAGCTCCGCCGCGCGGCCGGCGCGCCTGGCGCGGAGCGCCGCCGGCTCGCCCGGGACGGCCGGCACGCTCAGGGCGAGCAGGAGGATCCGGGCCTCGTCCTCGGCGGCGAGACTGCGAACCATGGAAAGTTCCGGCGAGCGCTCGTCCCTCGGCACAAGGTCCAGGACGTCCGTCGAGATCTTCTGCCTGAAATTCAGGCTCCCGAGCCAGGCGAGGCCGGCCAGAGCCCCGACGAGGAGCGCGATGCGCGCGGCGGCCTTCTGGCGGGGAGGCTCCATCAGGGGGCGGGGGTTCTCCGGAAGTAATCCCGCAATTCCGAGGTTGTGAACACGACCCCGGAGCGCGCCTCCCCGACGTCGATCTCGATCCTGAGCGAGGCGGACCGCCTGATCTCTATGTGCGCTACCTCGGTCCCGCGGCCGCGCACGGTGATGGCGCCGAAGGCCGGACCGCCCCCCGGGTTGCGCGGCGTGAACGAAAGCGTCCACTCGCCGCCCTGGGTTTCGGCGCGGATATCGAAAAGCGGCGCGAGGGCCGCGGCATCGAACCGCATCACGGATAGCAGGGCCGCCATGGCGCCCGATTCCCGTGCGCCCGGGGCCATCGAGCGCTCCCGCCCGTCCTTGTCGCGCTGGATGAGTCCCCGGGCGTCGACAATCAGCACCGAGGCCTCGGGATAGGTGTACTGGAGGCTCAGGCCGCGAACGGGCGAGATCCGGAGGACTCCCCTGAGAACCGCGGGCTCCCGTCGGATCGAAAAAAAGCGGCGTTCGGTGAACGTGGCCTCGACGGCGCCCTTGGAGGCCAGGGCTCCAATCAGCGGCCTCCAGTCGCCGGAATCCTCCGCGTGCGCGCCGCCCGGGGCCGCCAGGCCCGCGATCGCCGCGAGAAGCGTGACGAGGCGCCTCATGGGTTGGGAGCCCCCCGGCGGCCGGCCAGAAGCTCCAAAAGGAGGCGCGCATGCGTCGCGACCATCCGCAGGTTGTCCCCCAGATACCGGTAGTGGGAGACGCCTCCGCTTGCGCGGTCCAGGTAGCGGCAAGGGGCCTCCAGATTGATCGCGGGCGCGCCGGCCCAGGCGAGCTGGACGGCGGCCTCGGGATCGAAGTCGTAGCGCCGCCCGCGGCCGCTCCCGAGCGCCCGGACAAGCGGCGCAAGAGGATAGACCCGAAATCCAAACAGCGGATCGGCTGCCCCCCGTCCGGCGGTCTCCAAACGGACGATCCCCACGGAGAGAAGGCGCCCCAGGCGCCTGACGAGGGGCGCCTCGGGGCCGAAGACCGGCTTTCCGCATACGACCGACCCCGGTGACGCCATGGACGCCGCCATGAAGGCGCCGATCCTTTCCTCGGGATGCTGCCCGTCGGCGTCCATGACGAGCGCGTGCGTGAATCCCGCGGCAAGCGCCTCCCCGGCGCCGGCGAGGACGGCGGAGCCCTTGCCGCCGTTTCGTGGCAGCACGATGACCCGCAGACCCGGCTTCCCGTTTTCGGCCAGGGCGTCGTGACTCCCGTCGGTGCTTCCGTCGACCACGACCCAGACGTCGCTCCAATGCGCCAGCGCCCCCTCGACGGTGGGCCCCAGGAGGCGCCCCGGGTTGAACGCGGGAATCAGGACCAGGTGGGTTTTTTCTCGGTTCATCCTGCCTTGGCGCGGGCCAGCACCTCGCAGATTCGCCGTTCGACCGCCTGGGTCAACTCCGCCGCCGAGCGGCCGGGGACGTACGGCCAGGTCCTGTCGAGCGAGATCGTCAGCCGGGCGGGAAGGACCCTCGGGGCAGGCCACCACGGCCGCCCGCGGGCTCCGATTTCCGGGGTCGCCGTGATGACCATGAGGGTCACCGGCGCCCGGGCCCGGTCGGCGATCAGGGCAAAGCCCGGCTTCATCTTCCCGAGTGCGGTGCCTTCCGCGGTGCGCGTCCCCTCCGGGAAAACGAGGAGCGACTGGCCGGCCGCGACCTTCGCCGCCGCCGCCTTTATCAGGTCGAGCCCCGAGTCCCCGCGCACGTAGCCCGCCATGAGCGCCGCGGGGCCGATCGCGGGATTGCGCATGAGCGAAGGCTTGAAGATGCAGATCGCGTCGGGCAGGCGGGCGAGAATGAAGGTGGCGTCGATCAGCGTGGGATGGTTCGCGATGTAGAGGGCGCCCGGAGCGAGCGCGCCCTCCTCGAATCCGACCCAGTCGACGGCAATGACGCCGCTCGCACGATGCCAGGCAAGCCAGCACTGGAAGAGCCGCCGGATCGTCGAGCGCACCGCCGGGCCGTACGATTCCCTCGAGGGAAGGACGAGGAGGAGGGCGCACCCCAGGTTCAGCAGAAGGCCCACCAGCCCGAATACGGCCCACGAGAGGGCGTAGAGGGTCACCCAGCGCGCGCGTGAGAGTCGGCGCATCACAGCGGTAGAAAATTGAGCCACTGGTACGGATGGGAACGAAGATAGGACTCGACGGTGCGGAGGAAGGACTGGAAATGCCCCCGGGCCCGCGCGAGCGCGGCATCGACCGGCTCCCCGGGGGCCGCCTCAAATGCGGGAGAGGCGAAGATGGTCGACTGATCGGGCCCGGAGGGTGCGCCGAATGCGAGGAAGACCGGCCGCTCGAAGATGCGCGCAAGGTGGTAGATCGTGAAGGGGAAACTGCGCCTCGCGCCGAGAAACTCAAAAAACTCGCTCCGCGAGCTGTGCTCCGGGCGGTCGCACTGCAGCGCAAGCGTGCCGGCGCCGCAGCCGGCCTCCTTCAAGGCGAAGAGCATTTCCGAAGGCTCGTTGACCCAGACAAAGCGGAGCCTGTCCCCGAATCTCGCGCCGAGGACATCGGTGTCGTGGGAGTTGCCGACCCGCATCCGGATCAGGTGCATCGTCCGGCGCCCCTGCTCGGCAAGCAGGTAGCCGGCGAGGTCCGAATTGCCGATGTGGAAGGTCCCGAGGAGGGCGGGCCTGTCGGAGGAGAGCCACCGCCCGAATTCCTCGCTCCCCGGGGCGAGGACGCAGCGATGGGGCCGCCGGTTCGCCACCCGCAGGCGCAGCACCAGCGACTCGCAGACCGCAAGAAAATGGCGGAACACGTCCCTGACGCGAGGCTCGCGCCCGAGAACCGCGCGGAGGTAGGCGCGCGACCGCTGCCTCTGGAGCGGCATCAAAGGCAGGGCGATCCAGGTCCCCGCGGCCCGCAGGGGCTTGTACACGGGCTCCGGGAGGAGCCGGTCGCACAACCCGAGGAAGCGGTACCCCCACGGGGGTCCCGGGTTGCGGGCCTGCGGATGGGACGGGGGATTCATCGCCAGGTTAAGTTCATGCGCCAGCCGGGCGCGATCAGGCCGTCGAACCCTTCCCTTCCGTGCAGGAGGTCGAAGAGCGCCGCGAGGCCGAGACTCCCCTCCCCCGAGGCCGTCTCCAGGCGGATCGAGGCAAGGGCGGCCTTGGGAGGCTCCCGCGTCAGGGCGGCCGCGAAGCCAAACGTGCGCTCGCTCGCGAGGCCGTGCTCGATCAGCCAGGTTCCCCGCTCCTCGCCCCCGCAGAGAAGGATCCTGCCCGGCGGCGCAAGGAGGCATGTCCGAATCGCGTGGAATGCAAGGAGCGGCCCCCCCGAAAGCGGCATGAATTCGCGCACGGGTTGCTGGCGGGCGATCATGAGCTGCTGGACGGCGCTCGGGTGGATGGAGGTCTGAAAAAGGGTCGGGCTCGGCGTCGGGAAGCTGTCCAGGTAGGCCTCCAGGGTGCGGCTTTCCGAATAACCGGTCGCGTAGACCACCGCGTCGCCCTCGGCCGGCTCCAGGCGCGAAAGCGCCCCTCCCACGAGCATCCCAAGCGTCGTCATCCTGCGGGTCGCGCCCGGCGGGAAATGGGCCTTCAGGCGCTCGCGGATGGCGGCCGGCGCCTCGTCGCCCGCCTCGTCCGTGGAAAGGAGGCCTAGGAAGAGCTCACCCATGGCAGAGAAGGAAGGCCGCGTGCGCGCCGCCGAAAGCATTGCTTGCGCACACCGCGCCCTCAAAGGGGCCGAGCCCGAACCCTTCGGTCGCGACGTCCCGGGCCATCGGCTCGCCCGGGCCACCGGGCGTCCCGGGGGCGCGTCCCCGCTTCCAGGCCTCGACCGCGATCGCGAGCTCCACGAGGCCGCAGCTCCCGAGCGTGTGGCCCAGGCTCCCCTTCCATCCGACAATGGGGGCCCCCGGGAAGGCGCGGCAGGCCTCGGCGACCTCCATCCGCCCCGCGTCCAGCGTCCCGGTGCCGTGTCCCTTGTACCAGACCCGCCGCCCCCGCAGGGCCGCCGCGACAGGCGCGAGGCAGCGCGCGAATCCCGAGCCGTCACTCCGGTTTGCCGTAAAGTGGTGCATCTCGTTGAAAACGCTCTGGCCTGCGATCGCCCAGTCGCCCCCCGAGGCGGACAGGACCGCAAATCCGGCCCCGTCGCCGAGGCCGATGGCCCCCGCGGCGGCCTCCCTGAAGGGAGCGGGAAACCCGAGGTTGAGGATCTTCAGCGCGTGGAACCCCCCGGCGACAAAGGGGCTTAGAAAATCGAACGAAAGGACGAGCGCCTCGTCGGCCAGACCCGACTCCACGGCTCGGGTCGCCTGCAAGAGGCCGAGGTGGGCCGACACGCAGGCGTGGGAAAGGATGGCCACATCCGGGCCCCACCCGAGTTCGCGCCGGAGCTTCTCGGTGCAGGGCGCCGGGGCGCCCCACGGCGCAAACCGCGCGTCGCCGGACGTGCGAAGCGCATAGAGGCCGCCCACGCCGAAATTGCTGCCGGTCACGAAGACCGGCCTCCTCCCGAATCCCCATCCTTCCCCGGGAATGGATCCGCTCAGGCGCTTGAGCGCCTCGAGCCAGACCGGGGGCTCCACCTCGTCGAGCGCGCGTCCCCGGAGGAGCGCGAGCGGCACCGGGTCGCCGCCCCCGAGGCCGAGGACGGGCACCGATCGAAGCGCGATCTCCCCGCGCAGGAGCGCGGCGTGGGTGCTCCCGGCGTCGCCAAACGCCGTCTCGCAGCCGCAGGCCGTCAGCCGAATGGGTGCGGGAGTGCCGGCCATCGGGGCGGGCCGCTCAGGAGGGAATCCGCGACGGTTCGGCCCGTTCGCGGACGAAGCGGGCAAGCGCCGCGACGCTCCCGAGGGCCCGGCGCGCCTCCTCGCTGCTCGCGATCTTTATTCCGAACTCCTTTTCAAGACGCACCACCAGCTCGAGCGCGTCGATCGAATCGAGCGAGAGGCTTCCCCCGATCAGGGGTTCGTCCTCGGGAATCCCCTCCGGGGCAATGTCGTCCAGCCGAAGCGTTTCCACGATGATATGCTTCAGCTTGGCGATGAGGGGGTCGGGCATGGGCGCTTCCTGATACTGGGCGAGCCTTGGCCGGGCTTTCAACCCGGAATCCGGCCCTCCGGCGCGCCCTTGGCGCCTTCGCGCAGCGCAAGCTTTCGGACCACGCAGGCGCGCAGATCCCCGATCGTGCGGACCCGAACGATCTCGTCGTTCACAATCGTCAGGTCAAAGAGGTCCTCCAGGAAGAAGACCAGCTCGGCGACGGCGACCGAATCGTAGGCCAGATCCTCGAAGAGCCTCGTGGCGTCGGAGACCGCGGGCGCGGCCCCGGCGCCCAGCGGCCGGTAGTCGATGGCGGCGGCGATCACCACGCTCTCGACGGCCCCCGCGTCGCCCTTCGTGCGGAAGCGCTCATAGGCCGCAAGGACCTCGGCCGGAAACCGCGCGAGTGCGGCATTGGGAAGAGGGGGTTGGGTCGGCGTCGGCATCGGCTTCAGGTTCTCGCCCGCGGGGAAGGCGGGCTTCGCAATACGGTGCCCGCAGGGAATTTCGCGGGCAGAGCCCCACGCGTGACTCCATCCCCCTGGTGCAATTGGTCGTGGACGCCCATCCCTCGGGGAGCGTATCCCGGATCGGCACCGTCCGACAACCGCAATTTTCCTCGCGCGGGGCCCGTCCCAAACCACGCTATTGGGCCGATGAGCGGAACCCTGTTCAGGTTGTGGATGGCGACGGTCGAGGAGGCTCCCTCGGCGCCGGCCCTCCTCGACGGCGCGAGCGGGTGGCGGTGGACGCGCGCCGAGCTTGCGGGGGCGGCCGAGCGGTGGGCGAAGGAGTATTTTGCGGATGCCCGGGCGACCGCGCGTCCGCGGGTTGTCATGTCGGTACCAAACGGCGCCGAGTGGTTCCAGGTTTTTCTCGGTCTCCTGTCGGCGGGGGCGGTTCCCGCCCCGATCGACCCCTCGGAGCCGGAGGAGGCCCAAATTGGCGCCGCGCGCGCCATCGGGGCCGCCCTCCTCTGGCGGGGCGGCCGGCTTCAACGGGTCCCCGGCATGGGGGCGCGGCGAGCCCCCCGCGGGGAGTGCCTTGTCAAGGTGACGAGCGGCACCAGCGGCGCGCCTAGGGCGCTCGGCGCCACCGATGCGCAGATGGAGGCCGACGGACGCCAGATCTGCGCCGCGATGGGAATCGGACCGGACGACGCCAACCTCGCCCTCATTCCGCTCGGCTATTCCTACGGCCTCGGGAACCTGGTCCTCCCGCTCATCCTCCAGGGGACCCGTGTGATCTGCTCGGCAAGCGCTCTTCCCCATGCGGTCGCCTCCGACGCAAAGAGGCACCGGCCTTCGGTCATGCCGGCCGTCCCCCCGATTTTGAGGGCGCTTGCCACGAGCGAGCTCGCCCCGGGCTCCCTTTCGAGCCTGCGCCTGGTCGTCTCCGCAGGCTCCCCCCTGGCCCCGGAGGTCGCCCGCCTCTTCCTGCGGAGGCACGGAATCCGCATCCACGGGTTCTACGGGACGAGCGAAACCGGCGGAATCGCCTTCGACAGGACCGGAGAGGCGACGCTCTCGGGGCGCAGCGTCGGCCCCCCGCTCGACGGTGTCCGGCTGAGCGTGCGCCGGGACGGGGTTTTTTCCGTCTCGAGCCCCGCCGTCCTCGGAAAGGGCCGGTTCTCGCCGGCCGACCGGGGCGAACTCAATGGCCTTGGAGAACTCGTTCTTCTCGGCCGGACGGACCGCGTGGTCAAGGTGGCGGGCAGGCGCGTCGACCTGGCCGAGGTCGAGCAGGCGCTCAGGTCGCTGCCCGGCGTCAATGACGCGTTTGTGCACGCGCCGGCCGGAGGGGAGCCCGCGCTTGCCGCCGCCGTCGCCTCACGGCTGCCGGTTGCGGAACTGCGGCGCCTCCTGCGTCGTCGGGTCGCCCCGTGGAAAATGCCCCGCCGCATCCTTGCGCTTGCGCGGCTGCCCGCCACCGCGCGGGGCAAGACCGATGCCCGCCGCCTGATTCAGCTTCTTTCGGCCCCGCTCACGGCGACCTCGATCTCCACATTGAGCTCGGCGCGGCAGATCTCGGCCCCGAGATAGCTCACGCGGTCGCCGGGACGAAGGAGTCCGCATTCGCCGAGCTCCCGCGCGGCCAAGGCGAGGTCCCCTGGGTGGCGGAGGTACACCTTGAAATGGCGCCTGCAGGCCTCCCCGTCGCCCAGCCGATCCCCCAGCCCGCATGCGGCCGAGATCCTCCGGAGGTTTTCGAAGGTGCACGCGAGCTGGGCGGCGGTGTCGCGCGGCGAGACGGTCTCGTGCCCGACGACCGACGAGGTCCCCGACACATAGGCCTCGATGGGACCGCTCCCCCCGACGACCGTCGCCCGCGCAAAGCTGGGCGGGCGGGGACCGTGCCTCGGGGGATAGCGGTAGGCGGGGACCTGCACCGGATTCTCGCGGTGGTGCGCCACCCTGGCTCCCGCAAGAAAGACGACCGTGAGCCGCGGGTCGGCTGTCCCGACGGCCGACGCGGCGGGGAGCCCCGCCGGGAAGGCGGGGCCGCGCGCCCTCTCGAAGGCGAGCGAGCGGGCGCGGCAGAAGGCCTGGTAGTTCTCGATGCCTTCCGCCGCCGCTCCATTGATATCGGGGACGAAATTCCAGATCCGGTAGAGGTTGAGGCCCCGGGTCGCGCCGAGGAGCTCCCCGTAGATCCTTGCGGTGGCGACCTCCAGGGGTTCGCCCTCATTCGAGCGCCCGATCCCCGCCAGGCGGTCCCCACCGCCCCAGAGCAACAGCCCGGGCCCCCCTCCCAGGGGCCTCGCGTTTTCGAGGAGAATTTCGCGCGCCGCGCCGCCCAGCAGCGGGAGGCCCGCCCCGAGGAGCCCGTCTGCAGGCCCGTCGGGACCTCCGAAGGCGAATTCGAGCGTCATGCGGCTCGACCTACGCGCACCGCAATGGAGCCTACAAGCAATTTCCGGCTTGGTGTATTCCTTCGCGGGACAATACCGTCGGGCCCCATGCTTAAGCACCGCCTCGACCTCCCTTTCCCGTGAGGCCCTGGATACCGGTCTTCCTCGGTTTCAAGGCGGGCGCGGCCGTGCTCGCCCTCCTGCACCATCCGAACGCCGCGATCGTCGTCTTTTTCGCCCCGGATCCGTGGGTCTTCCTGCAGTTTGTCCTGCCCACCCAGCAGGCCTTCGGCCCCGCTGCGACCGCCTTTGAAACCGACCGGCGCGAGGTCTGGCTCACGATAGACGACGGACCGGATCCCGCGAGCACCCCCCGCGTCCTCGAACTCCTTCGCGAGCACGACGCAAAGGCCACGTTCTTCCTTGTCGGTGAGCGCGTCACCCGCCATCCGGAGCTTGCGCGCCGGATTGCCGCCGCGGGACACACGATCGGAAACCACAGCCGGACGCACCCCTCGGGAACCTTTTGGTTCGCCGGCCCGGAACGCACCGCTGCCGAGATCGACGGCTGCGTCGCGGCCCTCCTGCTGGCCGACGTTGCCTTTGAGCGGTATTTCCGGCCGCCCGCCGGCGTCCGCAACCCGCTCCTTGAGCCGCAGCTCAGCTCCCGCGCGATGGTGCTCGTGCTTTGGAACGCCCGCGGCCTCGACGGGGGCCCGCGAAGCCCGGAGGCCGCGCTGACCCGGATCGCCCGCCAGATTCGCCCGGGGGCCATCCTGCTTGCGCACGAGGCCGGCCCCAGCGCCGAGAAGAGAGTCAGGTATCTTGAGCTCCTGCTCCGGCACCTGTCCGAGCACGGCTACCGCTGCGTCCTCCCCGGCCGCGACGCCCTAAGGACGCGGGCCTAGAGCCGCATCCGGCGCGGTTTGGAGCGCCGCACGGGCGGGACCCGGCCCCGCTGGCCGCATTCCCATCCGTGCGCCTATTCGACGCTCAAGGTGGACTTGACGACATCCGCGGAGGACCGTCCGACGAGGATGTCGTAATCGCCCGGCGCCACCGTGCGCCTCATGGTGAGGTCGTAGGCCTCGAGCTTGTCGGGCGTCACCTCAAAGGTGACGGTGCGGGTCTCGCCGGGGTTGAGCGAAACCCGGGCGAAGTCCTTGAGCTCCTCGACGGGCCGCACGGGCAGGCTGACGACCTCGTGGATGTAGAGCTCAACGACCTCATCCGCCTTCACGCTCCCCGTGTTGGTGACGTCGACCGACACCTTGGCCTTCCCCGCGGGGGCGATCTTCGCCGGGGAAACCTGGAGGTTCTTGTAGCTGAATTCCGAATAGCCTAGGCCGAAGCCGAAGGGATAGAGGGGCGTGGAATCGTCGATGACGTAGCTGCGCATGCGCGAGGGCTTTCGGTCGTAATAGTCCGGAACCTGGCCGACCGAGCGCGGGAAGGTCGCCGTGAGCTTGCCGCTCGGGCTCACCTTGCCGAAGAGGACATCGGCCACCGCGTCGCCGGTCTCCTCGCCCAGGTACCAGCACTCGACGATCGAGGGGGCGCGCTCCTGGAGGTCATTAATGGAGAGCGGGCCGCCGTTGATCAGGAGGACGGCGACCGGCTTGCCCGTCGCCAGGATCGCGGTCGCAAGCTCATGCTGGCGGCCCACGAGTTCCAGGGTGTCCCTGTCCCCGCGGTGATCCTCGCTCCACGCCTCCCGGCGCAGGAGCTCATTCTCGCCGAGGACGAGGACGACCGCGTCGCTGCGAAGCGCCACGGCGACGGCCTCGTCCGTCAGCCGGGAGTCGTCGGCCGCATCGTTCAGGACCGGGTTCTCGTTCACGCGCCAGCCCGAGGCGTGGTTGACCGTCAGCTTGCAGCCCTCCGCGTAGAGGACCCTCATCGAACTCCCGCCGAAATCCCTAAGGCCCTGGAGGACGCTGACCCCCTCCATCGGCACCGCCGAATAGCCTCCGAGGTGGATCTCGGCCGCATTGGGGCCGATGACGGCGAGGGTCTTTATCTTCGAGGCGTCAAACGGAAGGACGTGCCGGTCGTTCTTGAGGAGAATCATCGCCTCGTCGGCCGCCTCGCGGGCGAGCGCCCGGTGCTCGGGGGTATTCGTGACCTTCGCGGCCCTGTCGGCATCGACGTAGGGGTGATCGAAGAGACCGCACAGGAACTTGACCCACAGGACGCCCGAGGCCGCGCGGTCGATCGCCGCCATGGAGACCTTTCCCGCCCTGGCCTCCGCCGCAAGGGTCGAGAAGCAGCGGCCCTTGCCGCCCAGATCGTAGTCGACGCCGGCCTCGAGGCAGAGGATGCCGGCATCGGCGTAGCTCGCCGCGGCGTGGTGGTCCTCATAGACCACGTCGAGGCCGCCGCCGTCGCTCATCACGAAGCCCTTGAAGCCCCACTCGTTGCGCAGGATGTCCGTCAGCAGCTTGTGGCTCGCGTGGTTTGGGACGCCGTCCCACTCATTGTACGAGGCCATGATCGAGTGCGCATGCGCGACCTTGACCGCCATCTCGAAGGGATAGAGGTGGTTTGTCCGCATCTCGCGGTCCCCGAAGCTGAGGGGGGCGATGTTGCGCCCCCCCTCCGACTGCCCGTGCCCTGCGAAGTGCTTGAGCGTCACCGCGACATGCTCGGAATCAATGCCGTCACCCCTCCCCTGGAGCCCGAAGACGGCGGCCATCGCCATCCGCGAGACCAGGTACGGATCCTCGCCATAGCACTCGTCAAAGCGGCCCCAGCGCGGATCGCGCGCCAGGTCCAGGACGGGGGAGAGCACCTGGCGCACCCCGTGGGCGCTCGCCTCCTGGGCCGCGGCGGTGAACACCCGCTCGACAAGCGCCGTGTCCCAGGTGCTGCCGAGGGCGATGGCCGCCGGGAAGCTCGTGGCCCCCTGCGCCATGTAGCCGTGCACGGCCTCCGAGAACACGAAGCTCGGGATGCCGAGCCGGGTCTTCTCGCGCAGGTACTTCTGGACCGAATTGAGCATGTGGATCCGCTCGGCCGCACTCGCGCGAAAAAGGCGCTCGCCCCCGGCCCAAACCGAGCCGGCGCCGTTGGTGAGCGCCGCCGCATCGGTGCCCCCGACGAAATTGCCCTGCTCGTCGACCGCGTGCGGGTCCAGCGTGCGGTAGTTCTGAAGCTGCGCCACCTTCTCGTCCAGGGTCATCCGCCCGAGGAGGTCCTTCACCCGGGCGTCGATCGGCAGCGAAGGGTCCTTGTAGGGCGCCGTCGGCCTGTCCTGCGCGGCGAGCGTGGCCGCGAGGAAAAACAATGCGGTGGAGAGAAACCGGTTTCGGAGGAGCATGGGGTCTTGGTTTGGGGGTTCGGCGGGGCTTGGCGGGGGCTGCCGCTAGGGCGACTCGTCCTCGCGCATCTTGAAAGTCATCTGCACGGTCTCGCTCCGGCCGTCGGGCCGGGGGCCGATCGAATGCGTGCGCTCGCAGGCCTCGACGACCGAGAGGTCGAACTGGGAATTTCCCGACGACTTCAGGATCTCGACATGCGAAATCGAGCCGTCGACGGCCACGAGGAACTCGAGGCGGGCTATCAGGCTGTCGCTGACGCCCTCGGGCGGCGTGTGGTTCTCCTTGATCCGGGCCTTGAGCAGCGCGAAGTAGGCGTCGAGGAGGCTGCCCTCCTCCCTCGTGAGCGCCCTCCCGCCGGCTCCCCCGGTCTTGTTGTTGGTCGAGCCGCCGATCACCCCCTCCTTGATCCCCTCCGCATCGATGTGCGACACCCTGGCTGCCGCCTTCGCCGCCGCCTGCTCCTTCTGGAATTCCGCCTGGGAGATCCGCTTCTCCTCGGCCTCCTTCTCCTTCTGGTACTTCGCTTCCAGCCTCCGCTCGCGCCGGGCCTCCACCCGCTTCAGTTCCGCGACCAGGTCGACGGGCTTGGCCGGCTTCGGCGGGGCGGTCTTGGCGGGGACCGCCTCGAGCGGCGCCGACTGGATCGGGGACGGCTGCGGCGCCGGGGCCGGCGCGGGCGCCTCCCGGACCACGGGCGGGGTCAGGAGTTTCACCCCGCCGCTGCTGCCGAGTGCCGGGGCCTCGGTCGCGCCGAAGTTGTCGCCCGCGCCCGCCACCAGCTCGAACACCTTGGGATTGTCCTGGACGATGTTCGTCGCCGCGTAGCTGAAGAACATCACGAGCCCGACCACCGCGCCATGGATCAGCACGGACATGCCGTAGGCTCCTGGGGAGGTCGCGCTCATTTGGACGCCGCCTGGGTGTCGAACGTAAATTTAAGGAGGTTCGCCTTCTTCAGCTCGTCCATCAGGGCGACGATCTTCTCGTAGGGCACCCGGGCGTCGCCGCGGATCCGTATGACCGGCGGCTTGGGTTCGAGCGCATACACGTGGAGCCGGCTCCTGAGCTCCGCCATTCCCACGGGCCGCGTGTTCTCGTCGATGTAGGTGTTCCCGCGCGCGTCGATCGAGATCGCCACAAAATGCGCGCTCTTGTCGACGTTCTGCTGCACGCTCTTCGATTCCGACGGCAGGTTGACCGGGATCGTCTGCTCCTGGGTGGCCTGCGTCGTGATCATGAAGATGATCAGGAGGGTGAACCCCAGGTCGATGAGGTTCGTCACGTTCAATTCCGCGATCGGATGGGACTGCCTGGGTCGCCTGAAGGTCCTTGCCATGGTGTGGGTTCAGCCCTCGCGGTTCACTTGGACTCGAGCTCGATGCGGTCGGCGAGCGAGCTCGCGTAGTTCTCGAGCTCCGTGATGAGCCTCTTCGTGGAGGCGAAGAGCATGTTGTAGCCGAAGAGGCTCGGGATGGCGACCAAGAGGCCCGAGATCGTGGTCAGAAGGGCCGCCGAGACGCCGGGGGCGAGCGTCTGGATGCTGGCCGTCTGCTGGACCGAAACGGCGGCAAAGGCGTCCATGACGCCCCAGACGGTTCCGAGGAGACCGAGGAACGGGGCGCCGGAGACGACCGACGCCAGGAAGATCATGTTCGACTCGTAGCGGAGCGTCTGGCGGGCGAGGGCCCTCTGGAGAGCGGTCTCGGCGTGCTCGAGCCGGAAGTGGGAGGTGTCCATCCCCTTCTCCTTGCCGATCGCTGCCGCCCTCCAGTACGCCTCGATGGCGTCGCTGAAGAGGTCGGCGTAGGGGATGTCGCGGCGCTCCTTCAGGGACTCGGGAAGGTCGAGCAGGTTCTTCTGGTCGCGCAGGTGCCGCTCAAACTGGTGGTTGAGGCTGCGCAGGGTGTTCAGCTCGCTGCGTTTGCCGAACATCACCGCCCAGGCGACGATGCTTCCCACGGCCAGGCAGCACGTGATCACCTGGCCTACCGGATCGCAGTGCTCGAAGACATCGATAACGTTGGCGGACGCGAGGAGGGGGACTAAATTCACGGACATGGACCCAGAGTTGGACGTTTTTCGGTGTTCGTCCATTGGATTTCAAAGCGTCCTCGCCAAATGCGGCGAATTTGCGCAAGCTGGCCGCCACATGGTCCTGAAGTCCAAACACAGCGGCAAACTCATCTCATTCGAGGGTTCGGAGGGAAGCGGGAAGACCTCCCAGATCGCGCGCCTGGCCGATCGTCTTCAGAAGCTCAAATACGACGTCGTGACCGTCCGGGAGCCGGGCGGCACCGAAATCGGCGAGCAGATCCGCAACATCATCGTCCACAATTCCAAGGGCGACGAGATGTGCCCGGAGACCGAGCTGCTCCTGTTTGCGGCGGCCCGCGCCCAACTGGTGCGCGAGGTCATCGCCCCCGCGCTCATGCGCGGCGCGATCGTCCTGAGCGACCGCTACCTCGACTCCTCGACCGTTTACCAGGGCATCGGGCGCAACCTCGCCGCCGATCCGGTCGCGCAGATCAACCGCTTTGCGGTCGGCAACGTGATGCCGGACCTGACGCTCGTGATCGACGTGCCGACCAAGATGGGCCTCGCCCGGATCCGCCAGAGGGCCTCCGACCTGCCCGACCGCATGGAACGCGAGAACATCGATTTCTACAACAAGATCCGGGAGGGCTACCTCGTGCTCGCGAAGGGCCTGCCGGGACGGTTTGTCGTCGTCGACGGGCGCAAGGACGAATCCGCGACGGAGAGGGAGATCTGGGCGGCGGTGAAGCCGCGCATAGGCCGATGACGGCCGGCGCACTTGCCTGGCCGCCCGAGCTTGCGGGCACGCCGGCCGTGTCGGTGATCGAGGGCGCCATCGGCCGGAAGCGCCTTTCCCACAGCCTGCTCCTGGCGGGCGATGATCCCGAGGTCCTTTCCGCGGCGGGCCTCGCGCTGGCGGACAGGCTCCTCAACCGCGGCCCCTCCCCGGCCCCCTACCCGCCCGACCGCCATCCGGACTGCTTCCAGATCCGGCCGGCCGGAAGGTCGCGCTCGATCACGGCAGCCGCGATCCGCGACCTGATCGGCCGCATCAACGTGTCTCCCAGCGTCTCCCAGTACAAGGTCGTGATCCTCCACGACGCCGACCGGATGAATGCGTCCGCGGCGAACATTCTGCTGAAGACCCTCGAGGAGCCGCCGGCCAACACGACCCTCCTTCTGCTGACCGGGAGGCCCCACGCGCTCCTGCCGACCATCCGGAGCCGCGTCCTCCACTTCCGCTTTCCCGGCATGGCGACCTCGGTGCCCGCCGAGGGATGGGAGGCCTGGCTTGGCGACTACCGCGCATGGCTCGGGAGCCTCGGGCGCGGGATGGCCCCGGGGCGAGCGGCCGCCGACGGGATCCTTTCCCTCTACGGCCTATTGGCGCGCTTCGGGTTCATGCTCGAGAGGGCCTCCTCCCTCGAGACCGCGCGCCGGAAGGCGCTCCTTCCCGAGGGCCTTGAGGATGACGAGCTCTCGGCCATCGAGGCGGAGATCGTGGTCGGCCTTCGCCACAGGATGTTCGCGGGAATCGAGGCCGCCACCCGGGCGCACGCCCTGGACCTCCTCAATTCCGGGGACGAGGGGGCCCGGAGGCCCCTCGTCTCGGCCGTCGACAGCCTCGAGCGCGCGGCGGGGCTCCTGCGCGTCAATCTGAACGAATCCGCAGCCCTCGAGGACTTCCTGCTCGCGTCGCTCAGGATCTGGACGAGGCGCTGAGCATCGCCGCGCCGAAGACGCCGGCGCTGTCGCCCAGCGTGGGCCGCAGAAACTCGGTCCTGAGGTAGGGGTTAAAGAGGTGCTTGAGGACGGCCGTCCGCGTGGACTCCTCGTAGAGGAGGTCGATGTTGCCGACACCGCCTCCGATCACGACCGCGTCGGGATCCAGGATATTGATCACGGCGGCGATCGCCTCGCCGAACTTTGCCTGCAGCCTCCGCAGCGTCGCGCGGGCATGGCGCTCGCCCGCGGCGGCACGCGCCACGATCTCGGGCATGCGAAGCGACTTCCCCGACTTCTCCCGGTAGTACCGTTCGAGGCCGGGCCCGGAGATCGCCGTCTCGACGCAGCCGAACCGCCCGCAGTAGCAGGGCGTGCGCTCCCCGCGGATGGGGTTGTGGCCCCACTCCCCGGCGATCCCGTGGAGGCCGTCGAGGACCTGGCCGTTGACCACGATCCCCCCGCCGCAGCCCGTCCCGAGGATGAGCCCGACGACGACCTTCCGGTCGCGGCCCGCCCCAAACGTCGCCTCGGCCAGCGCAAAACAGTTCGCATCGTTGGCAATCCGCGGCTCCACGCCGAGCGCCTTTGCCAGATCCTCCCTCAGCGGCCGGCCGTTGAAGCAGACGGTGTTCGAGTTCTTCAGGACGCCGGTGAGGGGATCGATGACTCCGGGCGTCCCGAATCCGATGCAGGCGGGCCGCTTCGAGCCGGATTCGCGCTCGAGCATGCCGACCAGCCGCACGATCTGGCCCAGCACGTGCTCGTAGCCCCGCGCGCCCTCGGTCGGGACCCTGAGCCGGCAAAGCGCGTGATCCGGCCTCGCGGGGTCGACGACGGCCCCCTCGATCTTTGTGCCCCCTAGGTCGATGCCGAAGCGGCTCATATGTCAGATGATGGTGTTTAGGCGGATGATGTCGGAATAATAGCGCGAGGAAAGCTTCGGCGTCCGCACCTGGGTCGCGTAGTCGACGTGGACGAGCCCGAAGCGCCTCACGTAGCCGTCCGCCCACTCATAGTTGTCCAGGAGCGACCAGACGAAGTAGCCGCCGACGGGGACGCCGTCCTCGATGGCGCGGTGGAGCTCCCGCAGGTAGGAGCGAAGGAACTCGCGGCGGTGCAGGTCGTGGACCTCGCCGTTGATCACGGGTTCGTCGTCGTAGCCGCATCCGTTCTCCGTGACGAAGATCCGCTTCAGGCCGTAGTTCTCGTGGGCCAGGCGCAACCCCCAGTAGATGGCCTGCGGCGTGAACTTGAGCCATTTGCTGTCGGCCCGGGGGTAGCTGTGCGGGACATCGACCACCTCGTGGCCGCCGCCCGGCGTGGCGCGAACGAAGTACCCCGTGTAGATATTGATCCCGAGGAAGTCCGTCGGGGCGCTGATCAGCTCGAAGTCGCCCGGCGCGACGACCGGTGCGTCGGTCCCGACCCGGACGAGATAGGACTCCGAATAGCGCCCGCGGTGAATCGCATCGAGGATGTGGAGGTTGCGCTCCACGAACCAGGCGTTGGCGGCCGCGATGTCCGCCTCGGTCTCCGTCACCGGAATCGGGGTGTCGCAATTGTCGGTGAGGCCCACCTGCGCGCCCTCGCCCCCGAACGTGCGCACGGCGCGCACGCCGTGGCCGTGGCAGACAAGCGCGTGGTGATAGGTCTGGTTCAACTGCTGGGGAGACACTAGGCGGCCCGGCGCCGAAATCCCCCACGGGCCGTAGGCCAGGAACGTGAAGCACCGGATCTCGTTGAGCGTGAACCAGTGCTTAACCCTGCCCGAGAACTCCTTCACGATCGTCTCCGCGTAATGGGCGAAGGCGTCGACGGTCGCCCGCTCGGTCCATCCGCCTCGGTCCTCGAGCGCCTGCGGCAGGTCCCAGTGGAACATGGTGACCCACGGGGTGATCCCGTTCTCGGCGAGCGAATCGAACAGGCGGTGGTAGAAGTCGAGGCCCTCCTGGTTGACGGCGCCGTCGCCCTTCGGAAAGATCCTCGGCCACGAGATCGAGAGCCGGTAGTTGCGGATCCCGAGTTCCCGCATGAGGGCAAAATCCTCCGGAAACCGGTGGTAGTGGTCGCAGGCGACGTCGAGCGTGTCCCCGTTCAGGATCTTTCCGGGTATCCGCGAGAAACGGTCCCAGACCGACTCTCCCTTGCCCCCCTCGAATGCCGCCCCCTCGATCTGCGGCGCGGCCGTGGCGGCCCCCCACACGAAGCCGCTCGGGAACACGGAGTTTACGGTTTTTCTAGAGGTCATCTTGCGGTCGACGCGCACCCGATCGGGCGCCGCGGCGGCGCTGGGCGCACCAGCGAAACAATAAGGATTTGCGCAGCCTATCTTTATTATTGCCTGTGTCAGCCAATCGTTCTGTTTACCTTGGAAATTGCTTGCAAAGCTCATTTTCGGGTGAAAATGCGCGCTGCCATAACGCAATATTTTCCAATACCTTATGGCCACGGTCCTGCTCGAAAACCTCACCAAGGTATATCCTGAGAAAAGCGGACCCGGGATCACGGCGGTGAAGGCCATCAACCTCGCGATCGAGGACCGTGAATTCATGGTGCTCGTGGGGCCCTCGGGATGCGGGAAGTCCACCACCCTTCGCATGATCGCGGGCCTGGAGGAGATCACCTCGGGCACGGTCCGGATCGGGGGGCACGTCGTCAACGAGGTGCTGCCGAAGGACCGCGACATCGCCATGGTTTTCCAGAACTACGCCCTCTACCCGCACATGTCGGTCTTTGAGAACATGGCGTTTGGCCTGAAGCTCCGGAAATTCCCGAAGGCCGACATCGAGGCGCGCGTCGGAGAGGCCGCCTCCATGCTCGGCCTCGCCTCCCTCCTCCAGCGCAAGCCCAAGGCCCTCTCCGGCGGCCAGCGCCAGCGCGTCGCCCTGGGGCGCGCGATCGTGCGCAAGCCGAAGGTCTTCCTTTTCGACGAGCCCCTTTCGAACCTGGACGCGAAGATGCGGGTCTCGACCCGCACGGAGATCTCCAAATTGCACGCGCGCCTCGGGGCGACGATGATCTACGTGACGCACGACCAGGTCGAGGCGATGACCATGGGGGACCGGATCTGCGTCATGAAGGACGGAAACATCATGCAGGTGGCCGAGCCGCTCGAACTCTACAACCGGCCGGAGAACATGTTCGTCGCAGGATTCATCGGCTCTCCCCCCATGAATTTCTTCAGGGGCACGCTCCGCGCCGCGGGCGGCCACGTGTCCTTTGTCGAGGACAACCCGGCCGGCCCCCCGCTCACGATCGCGCTCGACGCGACGCTCGCCGGCCGTTCGTCGGCGCACCTCGACAGGCCCGTCGTCTTCGGGATCCGCCCGGAGGCGATCCACGACCTCCTGACCGTGGCCTCACCGGACCCCTCCCGCACGGCCGACGTGAAGGTCGAGGTCTCCGAGCCGATGGGGGCGGAGACGCTCCTCTACCTCGACACCGGAGCGACCTCGTTTGTCGCGAGGGTCAACCCGACGGACCGGTTCCACGCGGGCCAGAGGGTCCAGGTCACCTTCGACCTGACCCACGCCCACCTCTTCGACGCGGCGACCGAGGCCGTGCTCCGGTAGCCGCCCCGCCGGGGCGTCAGCCGCCGCCGGCCGCCGGCGGCTTGGCCTTGCCCCGGTTGGCGAGGAAAAGCATGCAGGCTCCGAAGACCAGGAGCACGACGCCCCAGACCAGGTTGATGTTGATGCCGAGGGAGCGGTGGTACATCTGCTCGTCGGCCCGGGTCAGGAAGCCGTAGACGGTCATCAGGAGACCGACCAGCGAGAACATGAGGCCGATTGGCCAGCGGATATCGAGTCCCATAGTGTTTCCTTGGTTACCAGAAGATGAGGTTCAGCGCGACGCAGGCGAGGATCAGCACGGTGCCGATGACGGCGGGCCGCTCGTAGAGCGGGACACCCTCCGCCTTGATCTTCGGCGTCAGGGAGTAGACGAGGCCGGTCAGCTCCTGGTCCGTCTTCGTCCGCCGGGTCGACAGCGAAATGCCCACCGTCAGGCCGAAGCAGACAATGAACGCATAGATCGCCAGCCAGAAATTCTGCGCCATCTCGCTCGGGAAGGTGTGGAAGATGGTGATATAGCCGCCCTTCATGCCCGGGGCGTTCCCCTGGGAGATCGTGATCGCGTGGACGACGCCCGAGGTGAAGGTGCCCGCCAGGAGGCCGATGAAGGCGCCCGTTCCCGTGGTGCGCTTCCAGAACATGCCGAGGAGGAACGTCGCGAAGAGCGGCGCGTTCACGAATGCAAACACGAGCTGGATGATGTCCATCGCGTTGTTGTAGAGCGCCGCGAAATACGCGCAGGCGATGCTCAGCAGGATGCCGACCAGGGTCACCCCGCGGGCCATCTTCATGTAGTGCTCATCGCTCCGGTTCGGGGCGAGGTAGGCCTGGTAGAGGTCGTAGGTCCAGACGGTGTTGAACGCCGTCACGTTGCCGGCCATGCCCGACATGAACGAGGCGAGGAGGCCGGTCAGCGCGAGGCCGAGGAGGCCCGGGGGGCAGTACCGCTTGACGAGCGAGAGGATCACGCCGTCGTAGTCGTACTCCGCCACGGAATTCCAGAGGCGGTCCCTGAAGGTGTCCGCCGGCATGGGCGCCGCGGCGTAATCCTTGACGAGCTCGGCGACCTTGACCGGGTCCATCCGCTTGCCAACCGCCGCGCTCACGTCCTTGAAGGCCTCATCCGGGGGCAGCGCGGCCGAGGAGGCCACCACGGCCGTCGCCCGGGCGTACACGGCGTTGTCGAGGATCGGCGCGGGGATCCGGTAGCCCTTGGACGGGATGGTCATCAGCGCCACCGCGATCATGCCCGGCAGGATCACGAGGGCCGGGAAGAGCATCTTCGGAACCGCGGCCACGAGCGGCGTGTTGCGCGCCGCCGTCATGTTTCGCGCCGCCATGGCGCGCTGGACGACCAGAAAATTGGTGCACCAGTATCCGAACGAGAGGACGAACCCGAGGCCGAAGATCATCGCGAACCAGTCGACGCCCATGGGGTTGTTGGCGGGGCCGGCGAGAAGCGTGTGCCATGCGCTCGTCCAGGCGTTGGCCCCGTAGTGGATGCCCTCGGGCCGCAGGTTCAGGGAGGACGGATTGGTGGCCACCCCCTTCAACAGGTCGGTCAGGCGCGCGTAGCCGCCGACGTCCTTGAGTCCCAGGTAGACGACCGGCGCAAAACCGAGGACAATCATGAAGAACTGGAGCACCTCGGTGTAGATGGCCGACGTGAGCCCGCCCTTCAGAACGTACAGAAGGACGACCGCCGAGCAGATCCAGAGGCTCGCATGGTAGTTCCAGCCGAGAAGCAGGTTCAGGAGCTTCGCCAGGGCGTTCATCGAGATGCCGGAGGCGAAGACCGTCATGACGGCGAAGGAGATCGAGTTGAGGGCGCGCACGCGCTCGTCGAAGCGCATCTTCAGGTATTCCGGAACGGACCTGGCTTTCGACCCGTAGTAGAACGGCATCATGAAGACGGCCAGGAACACCATGGCCGGAATCGCGCCGACCCAGTAGAAATGGGCGGTGATGATCCCGTATTTTGCGCCGCTGGCGGCCATGCCAACCAGCTCCAGCGCGCCGAGGTTCGCCGAGATGAAGGCGAGCCCGGTGACCCAGGTCGGGATCGAGCGGCCGGACGTCAGGAAGTCCGACGTGCTCCGCATGTATTTTTTCAGTGCAAACCCGATCCCGATGACGAAGGCCGTGTAGGTCAGCAGGATGAGGTAATCGAGCCAAGTGAGCGTGACTTGCATTGCTGGAGGGGGGGTTGGGGTCTGGCGCGTGCGGCTCGGCGGGCCCGTAGCCCGGCTCCGACCGCGGTGAACCGAGAAGCTGCGCGCCGGCCAATTAGAAATCAAGCCGCAATGCTTGCGAGCCGGTTCGTGGTTCCCGGGGGGCGCCGGCCGAGTTATTTTGGGCGCTTATCGGAGCCAAAAGCTGGCGCACGCCCCGCCCACCCGAGCCCCGTCAGGGCGGACATGGGCCGGGCCGTCCCCTGCGAAGGGCCGTCACTAGGGCGCCGGCAAGCAGGGCCGCCCCCGCGGCGACGAGCCAGGCGCCGCGATTCAAAAGGCGGATCGCGGCAAAACTCACGGGGCCGCTCTGCATCTGCCCCAGGCGCGCGGGGTCGCGTTCGCGCACGAGCTCCCGCCTGAGGGGCGCCGGCAGCAGGCGCTGGACCCGCCCGTCGCCAAGGAGCGACAGGATCTCCGCGGCCGAGCCGGGAATCCGGGGGAAACCGACATCCGTGATCACGCGGGCGTCGCCCGTCCTCATGAACGTGCCGAGGCGCTCCTCGTGCTCGAGCGTCTGCTGGCGGAACTGGAGAAAATAGGGGCGGTAGACGGCCTGCGACCGCCACACCTCGCTCCCGCCCACCCCGGCGAACCAGCCGAGCGCCAGAACCCAATAGGCCCCCCGCCCCGCTCCGGACGCGCCGCGCCGCGCCTCCAGAAGGACGACCGCAGCCGCGTTGGCGACGAATCCGAGGCCGAGCACCTCCGTGTAGCGGGAGCCGACGAGACCCGAAAGGCTCGCCCGCCCCCAGGCCAGCGCGGCCGCCTGGAGAAGGACCCAGAGTCCGAGGGCCAACGCAAAGGGTGCGAGCCGGGGGGTTTCCCGGCGCAGCAAGATGCGCCCCGCGAGCGCGGTCCAGGGGAGCCATAGGCAGAGAAAACCGAGGGCCCCCGGCCAGAGAGGCCACGAGGCATACGCCAGAAAGGCGGCGGCGAAGGATCCCACCCCATCGGCCCGCATCCCGGGCTGCGGAGGGATGATGGCCCGGGTGAGCCAGCCGGCCGCCGCGATCGCCAGCAATGCGGCGCAGAAGGCGGCGCACGGACGCCAGCCGGCGCGCCGGCTGTAGGCCATGGCGAGGACCGACGCCGCCACCGCCGCCGCCGTCAATAGCCCGGAAACCATGCTCCCGACGAGGAGCGCCGAGAGGGAGAGCACCCCCCAGGCCGCCCTCCTCCCTGGCGCAGGACCTGAGATCAGCGAGGCGGCGACCACCGAGCCAAGCACCAAAAACCCGAACTGGTTCTGGAATCCGGAAACGAGGTTCTCCCAGTCGCAAGCGACCAGCATGGGAAGAAGGGCCGCGGCGCCCACGTACGTGCCGCGAACCCAGCCGAGGAAGGTCCAGCAAAGCGCGCAGATCCACGCGACCGTCGCGGATTCCAGAAGGAACGTCACCATCACCTCCGCGCGGTTGTCCCATTCGCCGTCGACCCAGACCAGAGCCAGTGAAACCGTCCGGGTCAGGACCACCCGGTGCTCGTTGTTGGCCGCAAAGAGGTCGCCCGCGCGAAGCGTCCCGTGGGAGAGCGGGAGCAGCAGCCCCGTGAACTCCGCGAACAGCTGGTCGAGATAGGGAGCCCAGGAGACCCGGCCCTGCGCGATCCAAAGGCGGGAGCCGAGCACAAGGAGTCCCACGCCTGCGGCCCCAAGGGCGATGAGGCCCCCGTCCCGACGCAGGGCGCAGGCCTGGGCCAGGATCCACCGGCCCGCGCAATAGGCCGAAAACAACGCCAGGCCGAGGAGGAGAAACCCGACCCCGAGCACGCCGGCGGAGAGGGAGAGGCTCATGGTTTTAAACGACCGCGCCGCAGGCGGGGCCCATGGGGTTCAGGACTTCAAAAGCCTGATGCGCCCGAGCGCGCGGTGGAGCTCGACGCTCAGGACGAGCGTCACGGCGAGACCGACGGCCATCCCAATCATCAGGGTCACGGCCGACGGATGCCCGTCGCCGTAGAACCGCCCCCAGAAATAGTAGTTGTAGTTGCGGATGAGCGGCTGGTGGATCAGGAAAATCTCGAGGGAGTATTTCCCGAAGAATCGAAGGACCGTGCCGGTCGACGCCACGAGCCCCGCCGGCGCCTTCTCGCGCCAGAGGTAGACGTAGCCGAGCGCGAGCGCGAAGGCGGTGATCTCCGAGTAGAACACGATGCCGTGCGTGTAGGGCACGTAGGCGAGCAGCACGAGGCCCGCCGCCAGGGCCGGCGACAGCTTCAGCTCAAGGCGCCCGTCCCGCAGCAGCGCCCCGGCCAGCAGCCCGAAGAAAAATCCGGGAAGACGGAGCGCGATGTGCCCGAAGCAGCCGGGCTGGCCTCCCAGGAAATACGCATAGGCGACCCCTGTGGACAGCAGGCAGCCCCAGAGGACGACCTGGTCGGGACGGGCGAGGATCGGCCTAAAGGCCAAGTAAATGAGGTACAGGCTCCCGATCAGCGTGATGAACCAGAAGGAGTCGTTGATCCCGAAGCCGTAGAAATCGCCGAACCAGGCCTGGACGCCCAGGTAGTGGATGAGGACATTAAAGGCCGTGTACCTGAGCTCCAGGAAGTGGGTGTTCGCCAGGAGATAGGCGGTGAGGACGATCCCGTAGACCGGGTAGATCCGCACGAGCCTCCGCTTCAGAAAGGCCCCCGCCGACTCCACCCGCGCGCCGAGCGCAAGCCCCACGCCGCTCAGGATCACAAACAGGTCGACCCCGACGTCGCCGTGGAGCAGGTTCTGCCAGACGAGGACGCCGCCCGCGTGGTAGAGGATGACCAGCAGGATCGCGATTCCCTTCAGCTCGTCGATCGGCTCCACGCGGCCTTTGGGGAGCGGGGGCGCCTTAAGCTCAATGGCTGGCATCTATGGGGAAAGGGATGGGCGGCTGGGCTTTGCCGCAGGGGGGATATGGTGGTGGAGGTTGGATTCGAACCAACGGTGTCGTAAGACGGGAGATTTACAGTCTCCGGAGCGGCCACTGCTCAACTCCACCAACGCAAACGCCGAAACATCCACGAGGGCGGACTTCCGTCAAGGTCCATTTTGGAGCCGGACGGCCCCGGGAGGCAAGAAGGTCCCAAAGCCGGCGCGGCCGCCGGCACTTGCGCCTCGCCGCGGCCCGCCGAAACCCTACATTTTGGGGCCGATGAGCGAACTCAGCCAGTTCATCGACCGCTTCGTCCCGGGCGGCTTTGTGGCGCACCTCTCCACGGTCGCCGGCTTCCTCCTGGCCTTCTTCCTCGCCGCCCGGCTGATGACCGAGCGCCGGGCGCCCGCCAACACGTTCGCGTGGCTCCTCGTGATCGTCTTCATCCCCTGGCTCGGCGTCCCGCTCTACCTCTTCCTCGGCGGCCGCAAGCTGCGCAAGATGGCCAAGGACAAGAAGGCGCTCCTTCCCGTCGTCCCGGCGATCTGCGTCGCGGACATGAGCCACGTCTTCGCGCCGGTGGCGAAGACCGTGGCCGGGGCCGGCGGGTTTGAGCCGGTCGGCGGAAACCGGGTGCGGTTCCTCCTGACGGGCGAGGAGGACTTCGCGGAACTCGAGCGCCAGATCCTCGCCGCAAAGCATTCGATCCACATCACCACCTTCATCCTGAGCCGCGACGCGACCGGGCGGCGGATCGTCGAACTGCTCGCCCGGCGCGCGAGGGAGGGCGTTAAGGTGCGGCTTCTCCTCGACGCCCTCGGCTGCTTCCTCTCCTCGCGCGGTTTCGTCGACCCGATCCGCAAGGCCGGCGGCGAGGTCGGGCGCTTCATGCCGGTCATGCCCTTCACGTCGCGGGCATCGGCTAACCTTCGATGCCACAGGAAGATGGCCATTTTCGACGGCTCGATCGCCCTCATCGGCGGCCGCAACATCGCCCGCGAATACATGGGGCCCACGCCGTACGCGAAGCGCTGGCGCGACTTCGGGGCCGTGATCGAGGGGCCCGCGACGGTGGTCCTGGGCGAGGTGTTCATCGCGGACTGGTGCTTCGCCGTCCGCCAGCCGCCGGAGAAGGTCCGCCTCGACGCCCAGGCGTCCGGGGCCCCGATCATGGGATCCTGCGAGCTGCAGGTGGTCGCCAGCGGACCCGATGTGCCCGGCGACCCCCTTTACGAGGGCATCGTGGCCATGATCCAGCAGGCCGAGCGCAACATCTGGATCGTCACCCCCTATTTTATCCCCGACGACGTCCTCCTGCGCTCGATGATCGTCAAGGCCCGCGCGGGCTGCAGCGTGACGCTCGTGGTGCCGCAGCACTCGAACCATCCCGTGACGGACTTCGCCCGGCGCAACTTCACCCGGGAGCTCGGCGCCGCGGGCGGGCACGTGCTCCTCTACGACGCCGGCATGCTTCACGCGAAGGCGATCGTCATCGACGACCGGGTGGCGATGTTCGGCTCCCCGAACTTCGACCTGAGGAGCCTGTTCGTCAATTTTGAGATCGGCGTCCTGGTCTACACCGAGCCCGAGATCGCCCGGATCCGGGCCTGGATCGACGACCTGCTGACCCAGTGCATCGAGCCGACGTTCACGAAGCGCCACCTGCTGACGAGCATCGCCGAGGACGTCTGCCGGCTCCTGGCCCCGATCCTCTGAAGGCCGGTTTCCGGTTTGCGATGCGCGAAGGCCGGGGCCAATGTTCCGGGCCTATGATGGTGAACGCCCGGCCCGCGCTTCTTCTCCTGGCTGCCGCCCTCGCTCTCGGCGGCCCCCCGAGCCCCGGAGCGGAGCCCCCGCCGCCCGCGTCCGATCCCTACCAGTTCCGCAACGTCGTGATCGGGGGCGGCGGATTCGTGACCGGGATCATCTTCAGCCGGGCCGAGAAGGGCCTCGTCTACCTGCGCACCGACGTCGGGGGCGCCTACCGCCGGGATGCGAGCTCGAAGGAATGGGTCCCGCTCCTCGACTGGGCCGGCCAGACCGACTGGAACCTCTACGGCGTCGAGAGCCTTGCCTGCGACCCGCGGGACGCGCGCCGGGTCTACATCGCCGCCGGGACCTATACGAATCCCGGCACCCCGAACGGCGAGATCCTGCGCTCCACCGACCGGGGGGACACCTGGGAAAGGACGCCGCTGCCCTTCAAGCTTGGCGGCAATGAGAGCGGCCGCAACAACGGCGAGCGCCTCGCCGTGGACCCGAACGACGGCCGCGTGCTCTTCCTGGGGACGCGAACCTCGGGCCTCTGGCGGAGCGGGGACTCCGGCGCCACCTGGGCGCGGATCGCGGCGTTCCCCGACTACGACGAGGCCCTGCCGGCGCCGACGAGCCCCCGGTGGCGGGCGCCCCAGAGGGTCGGAATCAACATCGTTTTCTTCGACGAGCGCAGCGGCGCGCGCGGCGCGCCGACCCCGGTCGTCTATGCCGCGGTGTCGACCCCGAATGCGAGCCTCTTCCGGAGCACGGACGGCGGAACCACATGGGCCCCGATCGCGGGCCAGCCCCTCGGGCTCCGGCCCACCCGGGCCGCCTTCAGCGCGACCGGGGTCCTTTATGTGAGCTACGGCAGGGAGGCCGGCCCGAACACGATGACGGACGGCGCCGTCTGGAAACTCGACCCGTCCTCGGGGGCCTGGGGGGAGATCACGCCGGAGAAGCCCGGCCAGGGCCGCGCGTTCGGCTACGGATCCGTCGCCGTCGACCCGCGCCGTCCCGAGACCGTGCTCGCGGGGACCTGGAGCCACGGGAACCCCTTCGACGAGATCTTCCGCAGCACGGACGGCGGGCGCACGTGGACGGCGCTTCTCGGAACCGCCCGGTGGGACCATGCGTCGGCGCCCTACACGCGGACCATGACGCACCACTGGCTGGCCGATCTCGAGATCGACCCGTTTGATTCGGACCATGCGATCTTTCCGACGGGCTACGGCATCTGGGTGACGCACGACCTCGGCGGCGCCGACCGCGGCCGACCGACGCTCTGGAGCTTCGAGGACCGGGGAATCGAGGAGACGGTGCCCCTTTCCCTCGTGAGCCCCCCGTCCGGCGCCCACCTCCTCAGCGGCCTCGGCGACATCGACGGCATGCGCCACGACGACTTTGGCGCCTCCCCGCCCTCGGGGCGCTTCGGGACCCCGGCCTTCAAGAACTCGGCGCGCCTCGCCTTCGCCTGGAAGCATCCCGAGGTCCTGGTCCGCTCCGGCAACACCTACCACAACGACCTCCTGACGGCCGGGTATTCGAAGGACGGCGGGGTGACCTGGAAACCCTTCCTGTCGGAGCCCCCGGGAACCGTGGGCGCCTTCTGGCGCGGCGAGGGCCCCCTCTGCATCTCGGCCGACGCCAGGACGGTCGTCTGGTCGCCGACCGCGGTCGCGCCGCACCTGACGGAGGACTGGGGCGCCACCTGGTACCCCTGCGTCGGGTGCTCCGTCAACCTGGCGGTGGCCGCCGACACGGTGAACCCCTCTCGGTTCTACGCCTATGACACCGAGGCCGGCACCCTGGTCGAAAGCACCGACAGGGCCCGCAGCTTCAAGGCGACCCTGGCGGGGCTGCCCGTCGTCAAGGGCCGCTTCGGTCCCGCGCCCGGAAAGCTGTCCACCGTCCCCGGCCGCGAGGCCGAAATCTGGGTCATCGCCGGGGGCGTCCTCCTCAATTCGCACGACGGGGGCCTGACGGTCCGGAGGATCCCGAACGTGGCCGCCTCCCAGATCGGCTTCGGCAAGGGGGCTCCCGGCCGGGATTTTCCCGCGCTCTTCCTGGTCGGCAGGGTCTCCGAGACCGAGGGCATCTTCCGCTCCGACGACTACGGGTCCTCCTGGGTGAGGATCAACGACCCGCGGCACGGATACGGGTCGATCGGGGTCGTGACGGGGGACCCGAGGATCTTTGGCCGCGTCTACCTCGGCACCTTCGGCCGCGGCATCGTCTACGGCGACCGCAAGGGCTAGGGTTTTGGCGCGATCGAGAGCCGGTACTCGACCGCCTCCCGGAGCGCCTCCCAGGAGGCGTCGATCAGGTTGTCGCTGACGCCGACCGTGCCCCAGATCGAATGCCCGTCGCCGCTTTCGACGAGGACGCGGGTCTTCGAGCCCGTGCCCTTGCTCACGTTGCCGTCGATGATGCGCACCTTGTAGTCGCGCAGGACCATCGACTGGAGCTGGGGATAGGTCCTCTCGAGGGCGAGGCGCAGCGCCTTGTCGAGCGCCCCGATCGGCCCGGTGGATTCCGCGACCGTGTGGACCGACTCCCCGGCGACCTTCACCCGGACGGTCGCCTCCGACCAGATCTCGGCGCCGTGGCGCTCGACGATCACGCGGTAGCCCTCGACCTCGAAAAACTCCTTGTTCCGCCCGAGCTTTCGGGCGACGAGGAGCTTGAACGAGGCGTCGGCCGCCTCGTACTCGTAGCCCCGGAACTCGCGCTCCTTCAGCTCCTCAATCAGCCCCTTCAATTCGGGGCTCTTCTCGTCCAGGTCCACCCCGAATTCCCGGGCCTTGAGGGCCAGGCTGCTGCGTCCGGCCATGTCCGAGACGAGCACCCGCGTCCGGTTTCCGACCAGCGCCGGATCGATGTGCTCGTAGCTGCGCGCCACCTTCTGCGCGGCGTTTGCGTGGAGCCCGCCCTTGTGCGCGAAGGCCGACTGGCCGACATAGGGGGCCTTCGGATCGGGCCGGAGGTTCGCGAGCTCGTCGAAGAAGAGGGAGAGGTCCCGGAGCTGGCGCAGGCTCTTCGAGCAGCGGAGCTTGCGGCCCATCTTGAGCGCGAGATTGGGAAGGATGGTCACCAGGTTCGCGTTGCCGACCCGTTCGCCGTACCCGTTGATCGTCCCCTGGACCAGCGTGGCGCCGGCCTCGACGCCCGCAAGCGTCACGGCGACCCCGAGGCCGCTGTCGTTGTGGCAGTGGATCCCGACCAGGTCGGCGCCGAAGCGCTTGACCACGCTCCGGGTGATCTCCAGCACCTGCGGGACGAGCTTCCCGCCGTTCGTCTCGCACAGCGTCAGGTTCCGGGCGCCTCCGCGGGCCGCCGCGTCGAGCGTCCGGAGCGCGTACTCGGGGTTGTCGAGGTAGCCGTCAAAGAAGTGCTCCGCGTCGTAGATCACCTCGCGGCCCTGGGCGGTCAGGTAGCGGATCGAGTCCTCGATCATGGCGAGGTTCTCCTCCGGGGTCGTGCGCAGGATCTCGGTCACGTGGAGGAGCCAGGTCTTGCCGACGAGGGTGAGGACCGGCATCCCGCTCTCGAGGAGGGTCCTCAGCTGCGGGTCGCTGTCGGCCTTGGAGCCGGCCCTCCGGGTCGAGCCGAACGCCGCCAGCTTCGCGTGCTTCAGGCGCAGGTTCTTCGCCTCCGCGAAAAAGGCGATGTCCCTCGGGTTCGAGCCGGGGAATCCCCCCTCGATGTAGTCCACCCCGAACTGGTCCAGCCGTTCGGCGACCAGGAGCTTGTCGGCGACGGAGAAGCTGATCCCCTCCCCCTGCGTCCCGTCGCGGAGGGTGGTGTCGTAGATCTTGATCTCTGCGGAGGCCATGGTGCTGCGCCGCCTTCAGACGGCGCGGGACTCGATGAAGCCACGTATTTGGGCCGCGTCAGCCACAATCTTGTGCCGGACGAGGGGGCGCCCCTTCAGCGCCTCGAGCGACGGGTCGGTCGGCGCGATCCCGATCGCCTCCATGATGGTCTCCGGGAACTTGGCGGGGCTCGCCGTCGCGAGGACGACGCTCGGCCCCGGGTCGGCCACCCTCTTGAAGGCGCAGGCCGTGTGGGGATCGACGATGTAGCCGTGGGAGCGGTAGACGTCCCGGATGATGGCGCTGATCTCGCCATCGTCGCAGCGCGACGACGTGAAGGTGTCCCGGTCGAAATCGGGGAACGTGTAGGCGCCCTTCTCGGCGATCTCGCGCATCACCGCGCGCACCCGCTCGCCGTCGCGGCCGAGGCCGTAGTAGAGGAACCTCTCGAAGTTGGAGGCGACCTGGATGTCCATCGAGGGCGCAAGGCTCGCGCTCACGCCTGCGACCCGGTACTCGCCCGTCGTGAAGAGCCGGTGGAGGATGTCGTTGCGGTTCGTCGCCACGCGGAACCCGCGGATCGGCACCCCCATCTTCTGGAGCATCCAGCCCGCGAGCACGTTCCCGAAGTTGCCGGTCGGGACGACGAAGGTCGCGGCGCGCTGCTGTCCGCCCGGAAGGCGGAGCCACGCATGGAGGTAATAGACGCACTGCGCCAGCACCCTGGCTATGTTGATCGAGTTGACGGCCGAGAGCCGGTGGCGCGTCCGGAAAGGCCCGTCGGCGAAGAGCCCCTTCAGGATCGCCTGCGCGTCGTCGAACGAGCCGGCGACCGCGAGCGCGTGCACGTTCGGCTCGCCCGTGCAGGCCATCTGGCGCTCCTGGAGCCCGGACACGCGCCCGTCCGGATAGAGGATGAAGATCGCGACGCCGGGCCGGCCCATGAGGCCGTGGATCGCGGCGGCCCCGGTGTCGCCCGAGGTGGCGCCGAGGACGTTGATCCTCTGGCCCCGCAGGAGGCACTGGCGCGCGTAGAGGTTCCCGAGGAGCTGGAGGGCGATGTCCTTGAAGGCCAGCGTCGGGCCGTGGAAGAGCTCGAGGACGTGCGTGTCCGCGGAGAGCGGGCGGAGCGGCGCCACCTCGGGCCGGTCGAAGACCGCGTAGGAGCGCGCCACGAGGTCCCGGAGCTCGCCCTCGGGGATGTCGGTGGCGAACCGGCGCAGGAAGGCCGTGCAGAGGTCGGGATAGGAGAGCCCGGAAAGGGAGCCCAGCTCGCTTCCGAGGTCGGGCAGGGCCTCGGGCACAAAGAGCCCCCCGTCCGGGGCCAGGCCCGCGGCCACGGCCTCCGAGAATCCGACCGGCGGGGTTCCTCCCCGTGTCGAGACGTAGCGCATTCCCCGGTGGGGCTACACCTTGTCGAGGCCGAACGCGGCGTGGGCGACGCGGACCGCCTCGTCCGCGCGGCCGATGTCGACGACGACCGAGATCTTGATCTCGGAGGTGCTGATGAGGTCGATGTTGATGCCCACCTCCGCGAGCGCCTGGAAGAGGGTCGCCGCCACGCCGCTGTGCGTCTTCATGCCGACGCCGACGACGCTCAGCTTCGCGATGTGCTCCTGGACGGCCACCTGCCCGCCCCCGCCGATCGCCGCCAGCACGGGCTCGAGCGCCTTCACGGCCCGGGCCTTGTCCGTCAGCGGCACGGTGAAGGTCAGGTTCGCGACCCCGCCGCGCCCGACGTTCTGCACGATCATGTCGACGATGATGTTGGCGTCCGCGAGGCTCCGGAACACCTTTGCCGCGCTGCCCGGCTTGTCGGGGATGTTGCTGACGACGACCTTGGCCTGGTCCTTGTCGGCGGCGATTCCGCGGACGACAACGGTTTCCATATACGCGACTTCTTCTTTCACGGTGGTTCCTGGATTGTGGTTGAATGAGGAGCGGACTTCAAAGACGACGCCGTACTTCTTGGCGAATTCGACGGAGCGCGACTGCATCACCTTGGAACCGGCCGAGGCGAGTTCCAGCATCTCGTCATACGAGATCTCGGGGAGCTTGCGGGCCGTCTTGACGACGCGCGGATCGGCCGTGTAGACGCCGTCGACATCGGTGTAGATCTCGCAGGAATCGGCCTTGAGCGCGGCCGCGAGCGCGATCGCCGTCAGGTCCGAGCCGCCCCGGCCGAGCGTCGTGATCTGGCCGTCGTCGTCGATCCCCTGGAAACCCGCGACGATGACGACCCGGTTCTCCTTCAGCTCCCGCAGGACGAGCCGCGGGTTCACCATCTTCAGCTTCGCCTTCGTGTGGACCTTGTCGGTGAAGATGCCGGCCTGGGCCCCCGTGTAGCTGACGGCCGGCACTCCGATCCCGTGGAGCGCCATGGCCATGAGCGCGATGGTCTCCTGCTCGCCGATCGCGAGCAGCTGGTCGAGCTCGCGCGCGCTCGGCTCCGCGCACAGGCCCTTGGCCCGGGCGATGAGCTCGTTGGTGACCCCGGCGCGCGCCGAAAGGACGACGACGACCTGGTGGCCCTCCGAGCGCGCGATCTTGATGCGCTCGGCGACCTTCTTGATGCGTTCGACGTCACCGACCGAGGTTCCGCCGTATTTCTGTACGATTCGGGGCATGGATGTGGAAAAACGGAGGCGGCTAGTCGCCGAAGTCCCCGATCCGCAGGAGGAGCGGCTCCTCGCGCACGCTGCCGAGGCTCTTCAGGGAGCGCAGCGCGCCGCGCATCGAGCGCTCGTCGCTCTCGTGGGTTGTGAGGACGAGGGACGCCTGGCCCGAGCTCTCGGAGGGTCCCTGGATGACGCTCGCGATGCTGATCCTGTTGCGGGCCATGATGGTCGCCACCCGCGCGAGGACGCCCGGGCGGTCCGCGACCGAGAGCCTCACGTAGTAGCGCCCGCGGATCCGCTCGGGCGGGGCGAGCCGGGCCCGCGCATCCAGCGCCGGCCGCTCCTCTCCCATCAGGTGCGCCCCCTTTCCGTGCAGGATGAGCCCCACGGCGTCGGCGATGTCGCTGATGACGGCGCTCGCCGTGGCGTCCTGCCCGGCGCCGCGCCCGATGTAGACGGTCGTCCCCACGACGTCGCCGGTGACGGAGATGGCGTTGTAGACGCCGCTCACCTGCGCGAGCACCGTCCCCTCCGGCAGGAGCGTCGGGTGGACCCGGACCACGATCTCGTCGGTCGCCAGGTCGCGCGTGATGATCCCGAGCAGCTTGATCCCGTAGCCGAGGGCCGCGGCGTTCTTGAAGTCCGCCGGCGTGATGCGCTCGATCCCCTCGACGATCATCTGTCCGGGGCGGACCCAGACCCCGTGCGCGAGCCAGGCGAGGATCGAGGCCTTGTGCGCCGTGTCCCAGCCCTCGACGTCGAGCGATTCCTGGGCCTCGGCGTAGCCGAGGCGCTTCGCCTCGGCGAGGACGCCGGCATACGGGGCATCGAGCTCCTCCATCTTGGTCAGGATGTAGTTGCAGGTGCCGTTCAGGATCCCGTAGATGCGCGGGAAGCGGTTGGCGACGAGCCCCTCCCGCACGGCCTTGATGATCGGGATCCCGCCGGCGACGCTGGCCTCGAAGAGGAAATGGCCGCCGTGCCTGCGGGCGGCGGAGAAGATTTCGGCCCCGTGGGCGCAGATGAGGGCCTTGTTGGCCGAGATGACGATCTTCCCGCGGGAGAGCGCCGCGAGCGTCACCTGGCGGGCGGCGGTCGTCCCGCCCATCAGCTCGCAGACGATGTGGATCGCGGGGTCGGTCGCGATCGACATCGGGTCGGTCGTCAGCCGCGAGGGGGCGATCCTGACGCCCCGGGGCTTTCCCGGGTCGCGCACCGCCGCCCGGGCGAGGACGACCTGGGTGCCGAGGCGCACCTCGAGATCCCGGCGCATCCGGCTGAAGTGCTTCCAGACGCCCTGGCCCACCGTCCCGAGGCCGCAGAGGCCGATGTTGATCGTGCGCCCCTGGCTCATGGCGTCCCCTCCGGCTTCTTCCGCTCGAAGCGCTTCTCGGTCCCGCCCAGGAGCCGCGAGATGTTCGCCCGGTGGCGGACGATGACGAAGACGGCGATCACCGAGGTGACGGTCAGGGCGACCCGCCCCTGCTTTAGCGCCAGCGAAAGGACCGGCAGGCTCGTGGCCGCGAGGATCGAGGCCAGGGAGACGTAGCGGGTCGCGTAGAACACGGCCCCCCAGATGCCCGCGGAGACGAGGCCGACCAGGGGCATGAGGACCATGAGGCCGCCCCCGGCGGCCGCCACGCCCTTGCCCCCCCTGAAGCGGGTGAAGCACGAGAACGAGTGGCCGAAGACGGCGGCCGCAAGCCCCACGTAGCCGAGCAGATGGGGGAAGCCCGGGTCGGCGATCGCCTGCCAGGCGCACAGGAGCGGCCAGCCGGCCGCAAGGGCGCCCTTCAGGAAGTCGAGCGCAAGGACCGCGTTCCCCGGCCCCGGCCCGAGGATCCGGCGCACGTTGGTCGAGCCCGAGCTCCTGCTGCCGACCTCGAAGATGTTCACGCCGCGCGCGCGGGCCACGACGTAGCCGAAGGGCAGCGCGCCCAGCAGATAGCCGAAGGCCGCCGCCAGCGAAAGCGGCGCGAGCATCTCGGGCTGGTAGGTGAAGACGGCCATCGGCGCCTCAGAGGACCACGAACTTCGCCATCTTGATCGCCCGGTGAGCCTTCAGCTCGCGGCGGGCGGCCTCGCTCGGCTCGCTGTCCAGATTGATGACCATGAGCGCCGTCTGCCCGGCCTCCTGGCGCGAGAGCGACATGTTGGCGATGTTGACCTTGTCCCTGCCGAGGAGGGTCCCCACGTATCCGATCATCCCGGGCTCGTCGCTGTTTTCGATGACGAGGAGCTTGCCCGTGGCGACGACCTCGACCGCGCGGGCGTTGATGGACACGATCCTCGGGCTGCTGGCCTTGCCGATCAGGGTGCCCGCGGCGCTGCGGACCAGGCCGTCCGCCCCGGTCGCCTCGATCTGGATCAGCTCCGTGTAGTCCGCCTCGCCCGTCGACTTGACGACCTCGCAGGAGACGCCGAGGCGCTCGAGGAGGAAGGGGGCGTTCACGAAGTTGACGGTGTCGCCGCTGATGCGCCTGAGCCAGCCGCGCAGGATGGCGCGCGTGATGGCGTTCGCGTCCATGTCGACGATCTTCCCCCAGTACGTGATCTTCAGGGAAGGGATTTGCTCGGGGGATATCTGCTGGACGAGCGCCCCGAGCTTCGAGCCCAGGTCGAGGTAGGGCCTGAGCACCGAGAGGGTCGCCGCGTCGAGGGACGGCATGTTGACGGCGTTTCGGATCACGCCCCCGTTCAGGACGTCGGCGATCTGCTCGGCGACCTCGACGCCGACGGCGTCCTGGGCCTCGGCCGTCGAGGCGCCCAGGTGCGGGGTCAGGGTCACGTTCGGAAGCGACCGCAATTCGCTCGAGGCCGAGAGCGGCTCCTCCTCGTAGACATCGAGGCCGGCGGCGGCCACCTGGCCGCTCCTTAGGGCGCCGACAAGCGCGGATTCCTTGATGATGCCGCCGCGCGCGCAGTTGAAGAGCCGGACGCCCTTCTTGCACTTCGCCAGGGCCGCCTCGTCGATCATGTAATGGGTGTCGTCCGTCAGCGGCATGTGGACGGTGATGTAGTCGGACTGGGCCAGAAGCTCGTCCAGCGAGACCGACTCGATCTGCATCCCCTTCGCGCGGCTCGGCGACAGGTAGGGGTCGAATGCGAGGACCCTCATGCCGAAGGCCTGGGCGCGGCGGGCGACCTCGCTGCCGATCCGCCCGAGGCCCACGATCCCGAGGGTCTTCTTGAAGAGCTCGATGCCCGAGAAGCTCTTCCGGTCCCACTTGCCCTCGCGCATGGAGGCGGCGGCCTGGGGCACGGGACGGGCGCCGCAGAGCAGGTGGGTGAAGGTGAGCTCCGCCGTGGCGACCGTGTTGCCGGACGGGGTGTTCATGACGATGACGCCGCGCTCGGTCGCGGCGTCCACGTCGACGTTGTCGACGCCGACGCCGGCGCGGCCGACGACCTTCAGGAGCGGGGCGGCCGCGATCACCTCCGCGGTGATCTTCGACTCCGAGCGGACCGCGATCGCATGCACGTCCCTGACGAGCTCAAGGAGCTTCGCAGGGGACGAGCCGTAGGCCTCGACGACGTCCAGACCCGGCTGCTTGCGCAGCCAGGCAACACCCTTTGCCGATATCTTGTCAGCGACGAGGACTTTCATGGGGGAAAAATGCATTCGATCGAAAAGGGTGCCACCGTTCCTAGCAAGGAAAAGCGGCCTGGATGCCGCGATAAGCGCCCCGGCCCAACCCCGCCCGGAGCCGGGCTTTAGGCGCCAGTAGCCCGCCTTTTATCGGCCGGTATCCGGCTCCGGATTTGCCAAACCGGGCCATCCGTTCACTCTTATCCCCTTTTATCCGACATGTGGATCGTCCGACTCGCCCTCCGCCGCCCCTACACCTTCGTCGTCGCCTCGATGCTCGTGCTGATCCTTGGGATCTTCACCATCGTCAACACGCCGACGGACATCTTCCCGGACATCAACATTCCGGTGATCTCGGTCATCTTCAACTACAGCGGCATGTCGCCCGACGACATGGAAAAGCATATCATCACGGGCTTTGAGCGCACGCTGACGACGACGGTAAACGACATCGAGCACACCGAAAGCCAGTCCCTGTACGGCGTCGCGACGGTCAAGATCTACTTCCAGCCGAACGCCAAGATCCAGACCGCGATCGCCCAGGTGTCCGCCATCTGCCAGACGGCCATCCGGTCGATGCCGCCCGGCACGCAGCCCCCGCTGGTCATCCAGTACAGCGCCTCCAATGTCCCCATCCTCCAGCTTTCCTTCTCGAGCGACACGCTCCCCGAGCAGGGGATGTTCGACCAGGCGATCAACTTCGTCCGCCCGAGGCTGGTCACCGTGCCCGGGGTCCAGATCCCCTTCCCCTACGGCGGCAAGCAGCGGCAGGTCATGGTCGACCTGGACCCCGAAAGGCTCTATGCCTGGGGCATCTCGCCCTCCGAGGTTTCGGCGGCCATCGGCGCGCAGAACCTGATCCTGCCGGCCGGAAACGCGAAGATCGGAACCCAGGAATACCCGGTCATCCTCAACAGTAGCCCCTTCAGGGCCGATGACCTGAACGGCCTGCCGATCAAGACGGTGAACGGGACGCCGATCTACATCCGGGACGTGGCCCACGTCCGCGACGGGTTCCAGGTCCAGACGAGCCTCGTCCATGTCAGCGGGAAGCGCGGCGTCCTCCTGTCGATCATGAAGAACGGCGGGGCGTCGACGCTCGACGTGGTCTCCGGCATCAAGAAGGCGCTCGCGCTGGCCGCCGCCACGCTGCCGAAGGGCCTGAAGGTGACCCCCCTCTTCGACCAGTCGCTCTATGTGCGGGCCTCGATCGACGGCGTCGTCCACGAGGCGGCCATCGCCGCAGGGCTTACGGCGCTCATGATCCTCATCTTCCTCGGCAGCTGGCGCAGCACCGTGGTGGTCGTGATCTCGATCCCGCTGTCGATCCTGGTCTCGATCATCATCCTGAGCTGGCTCGGCGAGACGCTCAACGTGATGACCCTGGGCGGCCTGGCCCTCGCCGTCGGCATCCTGGTCGACGACGCGACCGTGGAGATCGAGAACATCCACCGCAACCTCCACCAGAAGAAGCGCCTGGTGAAGGCGATCCTGGACGGCGCCTCCCAGATCGCCGTTCCGGCCTTCGTGTCGACCTTGTGCATCTGCATCGTGTTCGTTCCGATCGAATTCATAAGCGGCGCGGCGAAGTTTCTGTTCGTCCCCCTGGGGCTGGCGGTCGTCTTCGCCATGCTCACGAGCTACCTGCTGAGCCGGACGCTCGTGCCCACGATGGTCCACTACCTCCTCGCAAGCGAAGTGGAGATCTACGGGGGCCAGCTGGACCAGAGCGACCCCCACGCGGATCCGAAAAAGGCCCCGAAGCGGGGCCTCATCTGGAGGGTCCACGATCGGTTCAACGACCAGTTCGAAAGGTTCCGCCGGTTCTACGGCGGGCTTCTGGCGTGGGGCCTCGCCCACCGGCCGGCGGTCTTCTGGGCGTTTGCCGCCCTGGTCGGAAGCTCGGTGTGCCTCGTCGGCTTCGGGTTGATCGGCAAGGACTTCTTCCCGACCGTGGACGCGGGCCAGATCCGGCTCCACGTCCGGGCTGCGCCGGGCACCCGAATCGAGGAGACCGAGCGCGTCTTCGCGAGCGTCGAAAAGGTGATCCAGGGCGACATCCCGCCGCAGGAGATCAATACCCTCCTCGACATCATCGGCATCCCAAACAGCGGGATCAACCTGTCGCTGAGCGACGGCTCGCTCATATCCTCCGCGGACGGCGAGATCCTGATCGCGCTCAAGCCCGGGCACGCGCCGACGGCCCGCTACATGGACCTGATCACCCGCGACCTGTCCGCCCGGTTTCCCCGCCTGACCTTTTACTTCGCGCCGGCCGACATCGTCACCCAGGTGCTCAATTTCGGGATCGCCGCCCCGATCGACGTGCAGGTCGAGGGTTCCCCGCTCGACGCCGCCAGGAATTACGCCCTCGCGCGGAAGATCGAGGCCGAGGTCGCCGCCCTCACCGGCGCCTCCGACGTGCACCTGCAGCAGGTGCCGAACACGCCAAGCCTCTTCATGAACGTCGACCGCACGCAGGCCAATTACGCGGGCCTCACCCAGTTCAACGTGGCCACCGACATGCTGGTCTCCTTAAGCGGCACCCTCCAGCAGAACCCGAACTTCTGGGAGGACCCCCTCCACGACGTCCAGTACAGCGTCCTTGTGCAGACGCCCCAGTACCGCATCGACTCGATCAACGCCCTGCGCAACCAGCCGGTCGTGCCGACGTCCTCGCTGGTCCCGGGCGCGGCCTTTAGCCCCCAGGCCCAGCTGCTCGGCAGCGTGGCGACGCTCGACCGGGGGCTCTCGCCGGCCAACATCACCCATTACAACCCGAGGCCGACCTTCGACGTGCTGGCCGGGGTCCGCGGAATGGACCTGAACTCGGTGGCCGACGGGATCCGCTCCATCGTCGCCCGGGAGCGGAAGAACCTGTCGAACGGCACGCTCATCAACATCCGGGGGCAGGTGCAGAGCATGGACGCCTCGTTCCGGGGGCTCAGCTACGGCCTGATCTTCGCCGTCATCCTGGTCTACCTGCTCCTGGTCGTCAATTTTCAGTCCTGGCTTGATCCGCTGATCATCCTCATGGCTCTGCCCGGCGCCCTGGCGGGAATCCTGTGGATGCTCTTCGTGACGCAGACGACGATCAACGTCCCCTCGCTCATGGGCTCGATCATGAGCATCGGCGTGGCGACGGCCAACAGCATCCTGATGGTCACCTTCGCAAACGACCAGAGAAAGGAGGGCGCGAACGCCCATGACGCCGCGCTGGCCGCGGGGATGACCCGCCTGCGGCCCGTGGTCATGACGGCGCTGGCGATGATCATCGGCATGCTTCCGATGTCGCTCGGCCTCGGGGAGGGCGGCGAGCAGAACGCCCCGCTCGGCCGGGCTGTGATCGGCGGTCTCCTGCTGGCGACCTTCGCCACGCTCTTCTTTGTCCCCATGGTCTACAGCAAGCTTCGGGCAAAGGCCCCTGTGACCCAAGTCGAAGAGGAACTCCGATGACACACTCCAGCGAAAACACCCCCCAAGACCTGCCGAAATTCAGCACGCGGACGGTGGCGACGGTCGCCGGCGCCCTCGTGCTCGCGATGATTGCGCTGTTTTTCCTCGGCTTCTGGCCGCGTCACGAGCGGATCAAGGAGCGGGAGTCGATGGCCCAGGCCGTCCGGGACAGGCCGCTCATCGTTCAAACCGTGCGGCCCGAGCTGACGACCCGGCCGATCGAACTCGTCCTGCCCGCGGACATCCACGCCTACGCCTCGACCGCCCTCTACGCGCGCACCAACGGCTACCTCGCCTCCTGGACGGTCGACATCAACGACCGGGTGAAGAAGGGCGACCTGATGGCCGTCCTTTCCGCCCCCGACACGGACGCGCAGCTGAAGGAGGCCGAGGCCAACCTGAACCAGCAGGAGGTCAACTATCAGCTGGCCGCGGCCACCGACGGGCGCTACCGGGGGCTGATCCCGACCCAGGGCGTGACCCAGCAGCAGCTCGACCAGTTTCATTCGGCCGCGGAGCAGGCCAAGGCGAACGTCGTCTCGTCCTCGGCCATCGTCGACCGGTTGAAAACCCTCGTGAGCTTCGAGCGGATCACGGCCCCCTTTGACGGCGTCGTGACCGCCCGCAACTACGACACGGGGGCGCTGATCTCGGCCTCCAGCACGGGTCCGGGGCAGGAGCTCTACGACCTGGCGGAGGACGACCGGCTCCGGGTCTATTCCAGCGTTCCCCAGGACTACGCGCCGCTCGTCCGCTACGGCCAGCCGGTGGAGCTCCTTCTCGAGCAGAATTATCCGGGGCACCGGTTCCAGGGGCTCGTGGCGCGGTCGGCCGGCACGCTCGATCCGGTGACCCGGACGCTGCGGACCGAGCTCGATTTTAGGAACGGGGACCCGGCCCGGCGGATCTTTCCAGGCATGTACGGCAAGGCGGTCTTCCGTTTCGGCCGGGACAGGCCCGCGCTCACCGTTCCCACAAGCGCCCTCCTCTTCCAGTCGAGCGAAAAGCGGGTCGCCGTCGTCGGGGAGGACGGCAAGGTCCACATGCGCAGCATCGTGCTCGGCAACGACTTCGGAACCAAAATCGAGGTCCTCTCCGGGCTTCGGGGCGACGAGTGGATCGTCGAAAATCCCGATGAGCAGCTGGCCGAGGGCGTTTCCGTCGAGGCCGTTCACGACGGAGCGGAGGGCCCGCAACCCGGCGCCTCCCCGGAGGCCGCGGCTCCCCGCCCCGCCCAACCGTGATGAGCGCATCCCACAGGCCCCTCGGGCGCGGCCGGATCGGCTGGGCGTTTCTCCTTCTCTCTCTTCCGGGAGCCGGCTTTTTGGCCGGCTGCGTCAACCAGGCGCAGGAGGTCCAGGCCTACCGCGATGTGCTCGACGCCCACGAGCCGAAACCGAAGCCGCTGGCTCCCGGCGAAAAGCTGACGCTTCTGCGCGCCCTGGCCCTGGCCAACGCCGACAACGAACAGATCGCCTCCCAGGGGGAGACCTACCTCCAGGCGCTGATCAGCAAGAACCGCGCCGTCGCCGTGTTCCTGCCGACGGTGAGCTTTCAGCCAAACTACACGATCGAGCAGGCGCCGGGCGGCACCGCCGCCCCCGCCTCCCCCGGCGCGCCCGCCACAAGCGCGGCGTCCGTCGCGGCCACCGGCGGGGGCTACGTGCAGCGGGGGGACACCCTGCGCCGGCTCCAGGCGCCGGTCGTCGGCAACCTGAACCTTTCCTACAACAACGTGCCCAACCTGAAAGGGGCCGAGATGGCCGTCATTGAGCAGAGGCAGCTGCTGATCGACGCCCAGGCCACCGTCCTCCTCAATGTCGCCCAGACCTACTATCAGGTCCTGACCTCCACCCGGCAGGCGGCCGTGCTCGAGGATTCGCTGGCCCTTCAGGAGGCCCGGCTGCGCGATGTCGAGGGGCGCCGCAGCGCCCGTCTCGCCCTGGACCTCGAGGTTTCGCAGGCGCTCTCCGACGTGGCGGCCACCCGCGTCCTCCTGACGCAGACCTCGAACGACGTGCGAAACGGCCGCCGCACGCTGGCGGTTCTGATCGGGGACCCCCGGGTCGACGGACCCCTGGAGGAGGCGTTCCTCCCCCAGGGCGAAACGGCGCCCGTCGAAACCTTTGTCGAGAGGGCGCTCGCCGGGCGCCAGGACCTCCTGGCGGCGCAGGCGGCCGTCAAGGCGGCGCGCTACGCCGTCAAGGCCGCCGTCGCCGAGTACTACCCCTCGGCGTCCCTCAACGCCGCCGGCTTCCTTTACGCCGAAAACTACGCAAACGCCTCCAAGTGGAACGGAATTTTGGTGGCCAACCTGCCCCTCTTCACGGCCGGCGCCATCAAGTCCGACGTGCGCGACGCCTGGTCGCGCCTGCGCCAGGCCGCGCTGTTCGAGTCCTACCTGCGCCGCGAGATCGAGCAGGGCGTGCGGAGCGCCTACGACAACCTGATCACCAGCGGAACCGTCCTGGACGAGCTCCGGCAGGAGGTCCAGGCCTCGTCGGACGCCTACCGGCAGGCCGTCCAACTCGAAAAGAACGGCCTGGCCATTCCCCTCGATGTCCTGACGACGCAGAACACGCTCCAGAACGCCCGCCTCCAGTACGAGAACGAGGCTTTCAGCCGCACGATCTTCTACCTGGATCTGGTCCGCGCCACCGGGGACCTGAACCCCCGGACGCCCCTGGGGCTGCGTCCGTCCGAAGGTGCGCCGGCGCCCGGGAGCCCCCCGTGACGTTGGAAACGGGCGCCCACCCCTTTCCCTAGGGCCCGGCCGGCATCCTGAGCGTCCCGGGCGCCACGTAATGGGAGGCAAAGGCGATCTTGTCCGCCCATTCCTCGATCACCTTAGAGACCGGCGACGTTCCCGTGGAGCCCCCGTGTCCGGCGTTCCGCTCGATCCGGATCAGGATCGGGCCCGAGCCAGGAACCCGGGACGCCGCATCCTGGAGCGCCGCGGCGTACTTGTAGGAGTGCGCCGGGAAGACCCGGTCGTCGTGGTCCCCGGTCGTGATGAGGACGGCCGGGTAGCGCGCGCCCGCCCTGATGTTGTGGAGGGGCGAATACGCCCGCAGGTAGCGGAACCCCTCCGGGGTCTCGCTCGTCCCGTAGTCGCTCGCCCAGGCGGCGCCGATCGTGAACCTGTGGTAGCGGAGCATGTCCATGACGCCGACCCCGGGGAGCGCGACGGCGCAGATATCCGGGCGCTGGTTGAGGACGGCGCCGATCAGGAGCCCGCCGTTTGAGCGGCCCTCGATCAGCAGCCGGTCGCGCCTCGTGTAGCCCTCCTTCACGAGGAAGTCCGCCGCCGCGATAAAGTCGTCGAAGACATTCTGCTTGCGCTCCTTGGTCCCGGCCAGGTGCCAGGACTCGCCGAATTCGCCTCCGCCGCGGAGGTTCGCCACGGCATAGATCCCGCCCATCTCGATCCAGACGGCCGGCGGCACGGCGAACGCCGGCGAATTGGAGATGTTGAAGCCGCCGTAGCCGTAGAGCCACGCCGGGGTGCTTCCGTCGAGCTTCAGTCCCATCCTGGATGTAATGAAAAGAGGGATACGGGTTCCGTCGCGCGACGTGTAGAAGACCTCCCGGGTCTCGTAAGGGGCCGGGTCGAAGGGCGTCGGCGGCTTCTGGAACACGCCCCCCTGGCCGGAATTCACATTCTCCCACCGGACGGACGGGGGGATGAGAAAGGATGAGAACCCGTAGTAGAGCTCGGGGTCGTCGGCCCTTCCGGCGAGGCCCGACACGGAGCCGATCCCGGGCAGCGCGACCTCGCGGCGCGAGGAGCCGTCGGCCTCGTAGACCGCCAGATGGCTCTGCACCTCGTGCTGGGTGAGCGCGACCAGCCTCCCGCCGACGACCGCCGCCTCCTCGATCGAATCCTCGGACTCGGGCACCGGCGTCGCCCACCTTTCCCTCTCGGGAGAGGCGACATCGATCGCGACCACTTTCCCCCGCGGCGCGCCAAGCGTCGTCAGAAGGTAGAAGGCGGTCCCCCGGTTGCCGATGAAGGTGTATTCGGCGTCGAACTGGTCGAGGAGCCTTACAATCGGGGCGCCGAGGCGGGGCGCCGACGGGTCGCCGAGATCGGCGTAATAGACGCCATTCTGGGTTTTCCCATTCTGCTCCACCGCGATCACGAGGTAGCGCCCGTCGTCGGTCACCCCGCCCCCGAAAAACCACTCCGGATGCTCCTTGATCTCGAAAATAAGGCGGTCCGAGGACTGTTCGGTCCCGAGGCGGTGATAGTAGAGCTGCTCGCCGAGCAGCTTGCCGAAGAGCTTGCTCGACGGGGCGACCTCCGGGAAGCGGCTGTAGAAGAAGCCCGCGCCGTCGTGGGTCCAGGACAGCCCCGAGAACTTGGCCCAGCGCACGACATCCGGCAGGTCCTTGCCCGTCAGCACGTCGCGCACGTGGAATTCGGTCCAGTCGGAGCCGGCGACCGCGATCCCGTAGCCGAGGAGCCTTCCGTCGTCGGTCGGCGCGAATTCGTTCACCGCGACCGTCCCTTCGCCCGAGAGCGTGTTCGGGTCGATGAGGACCCTGGGGGCGGCCAGGGGATGGTCGATCACGCAGGTGACCGATTGGTTCTGGAGCCCGGAATTGCGGGTGAAGAACATCCGCCCGCCCGCCTTCTGGGGCAGTCCGTAGCGGGGATAGTTCCAGAGGGCCTTCAGCCGCCTCTCGATCGGGCCCCGCTCGGGCATCTTCGCCAGCGCCGCGGCCGTCGCGGCCCGCTCGGCAGCCACCCACGCGGCCGTCTCCGGCGAATCGATGTCCTCCATCCAGCGGTAGGGATCCGCCACCTTCGTGCCGAAGTAGTCGTCCACCTGGGGCCCCCGAAAGGCCGCCGGGTAATCGGCTCCGCGGGATGAGCTTAGGACAATGGCGAAAATCAAAGTGGAGAATCCGAAAGATTGCACGAATGTGGAACGATTCATGGTACAAAGTGTCCGGGATCGACGAGTGAAGTCCAAGCCAGAACTCTTGACGGGCTCGCGCGACCTGCGGTTTGACAGCCTGCGGGGACTCTTCCTCGTCCTCATGACGGTAAACCACTTGCCCACGGAGATCCGCGAGGTGACGGACCAGCCCGTGGGCCTCTTCGCCGCCGCCGAGGGCTTCGTCTTCCTCTCGGGCCTCCTTGCGGGATGGGTGTACACGCGCAAATACCGCTCCGGGGGCCTGCAGGGCCTGTGGAAGGCAACCACGGACCGCGCGAGGGGGATCTACCGCTGGCATGTCGGAGCCTTCCTGGCGGCCTTCGTGCTGGTCCAGGCGACCGAGCACGCGCTCGGCTACTGCTCGCCCAACGTTCCGAAGCTCTTTTTTGAGCACCCGCTTGAATCGGTCGGCCTCGGGCTCTCGCTCCTCTATCAGCCGGGCCTTCTCGACCTCCTGCCGATGTACTGCGGGTTTGTCCTGCTGCTGCCGACCGTCATCAGGGCCCTCGAAACCGGCCGGCGCTGGTGGGTCCTGGGGATCAGCGCCGCCGTCTGGTTTGCGGTCCAGTGGGCGCCCGCGGTCGACGGGGCGCCGCTCTATCCCATCAATACCGGCAGCTTCAACCTCTTCGCGTGGCAGTTCCTCTTTGTCGCCGGCGTGGCGGTCGGCCACGCCCGGGTGAGCGGATTTGCGCAGCTGGCCCGCCCGAGCCGGTGGGTGCTCCTCGGGGCGGGGGCGGTCGCCCTCTACGGCTTCGGGATCCGGCACGCACAGTGGCCCTCCCTGTGGCCCAACCCCACCTTCGGCGTCCTCCTCAATAAGCCTGCCCTCGGGCTTCTGCGCATGGCCGACTTCGGGTGTGTCGCCTACCTGGTCGCCGCCGTCGGCGCCCGCTTCCCGTCGGCCCTCACGTCGCGCCCGCTCGCGCTTCTCGGCCGCCACTCCCTCGCCGTCGTCGCCGTCCAGAGCGTCGCGGTCATGACCTTCCTCCAGTTCCCGGCGCTTTCCGACACCGTGGCCGCGCGGACCCTCACCGTGGCCGCGACGGTCGGGGTCCTCTTTGCCGCGGCCTACCTGCGGGAGACGTTCGCTCCCGCCGCCCGCCCGCCCGTGCCCGCCGCCCAATCGGAACTCGCCACTGCGCGGACCCCGGTCTAGTCGGAGCGGATGGATCACGCACGGCTGGAAAAACAGGTCGGCTTCATTCTCGAGGTCGACAGGCTAAAGGAGATCTTCCGCCAGACGCTCTGCACGCAGAGCCGCAGGCCGGAGAACGACGCCGAGCACTCGTGGCACCTCTGCCTCGCCGTCATCGTCCTGGCCGAGCACGCGAATTCGCCGGGCCTCGACGTGCTGCGCGTCCTGAAGATGCTCCTCATCCACGACCTCGTGGAGATCGACGCCGGCGACACCTTCGCCTACGACACCGCGCGCATGGTCGAGCAGCACGCCCGGGAGTCCCTGGCGGCGGACCGGATTTTCGGCCTCCTGCCCCCGGACCAGACGCTCGAATTCCGCGCGCTCTGGGACGAGTTCGAGGAGAAGGCGACGCCCGAATCCCGGTTCGCGAACGCGATCGACCGCTTCCAGCCGGTCCTCCTGAACACGAGCACCGATGGGGCGGCCTGGAAGCGCCACAAGGTTTCGGCCGACCGCGTCATCGCGCGGAACGCCCCCATTGCGGACGGTTCCACCGCGGTCTGGGAGGAGGCGCTGCGGCGGATCCAGGCCGCGGTCCGGGCCGGCCACCTCGAACCGGCCCGGTGCGCTAGCTCAGGTCCCTGAAGGAGCCAAACTCCGGGTCGAAGAGCCGCCGGTAGGTTCGGACGATCATTCCGTCCGTCAGCCCGGAGAGCCAGTCGCAGATCTGGCGCGCCTTCGCCCTGCGCCCCTTCGCCCCGTCGAGGAGCCTTCCGACCTCCGGGGGCAGGATGCGGACGACCCGGGGGCCCGGCTCGACGTAGTTCCTCCAGCACGAGTCCCAGAGGTCGAAGAGCACCTTTCGCGCCTTGTGCTCCATCTGCTGAAGCTGGGGGCTCTCGAAGATCAGGTCGTTCGCGAGCTTCTTGTAGAAGAGCGCCTGCCGCAGGGCCTCCGGGTCGACGACGAGCTCGAAGCGGTACCGGTTCGTCAGCCCCGCCATGAAATTGTCGCGCTCGCGGATCCGGCAGGCCGTGATGAAGGCGCCGATCCGCGCCGAGAAGATCCCCTCGAGCCGGTCCGTCCGGATCGCGTCCAGGAGCTCGTCCATGAGCCGCAGGCCCGCCGCGTCCGAGACGTTGCCCGACGCCCACCCCTCGATCCGGTCTATCGAGAGAAAGCCCGTCTTCACGCCGTCGACGATGTCGTTGAGCGAATACGCCGCGTCGTCGGCCCAGTCCATGATCTGGCACTCGATGCTCTTGAATCCGTTCAGCTTCTCGCCCGGGCGCAGGCTCCTCGGGATCCGCGCCCCGCCGAACACAAAATCGAGGACGTCCCCCTGGGAGTCGTAGAGGAAGTGGTTCTTCGGCGGCCGGCTGAACTCCCCGAAGCGCGTCTTGTACTTGAGGACGCCGTCGAGAAGCGCGCGGGTCGGCTGCATGCCGCGGACCCCGGAGGATCCCTGGTACATGGTCGCGATCAGGAGGTGGAGCGTCTGGGCGTTCCCCTCAAACCCGCCCCAGCCCTTCATGAGCTCCTGGAGCGTCCGCTCGCCCGAATGCCCGAACGGCGGATGGCCCAGGTCGTGCGCGAGGCACACCGCCTCGACCAGGTCGGCGTCGACATGGAAGTCGTCGCGGAGCGTGCCGTTGAGCGTCCTCAGGTAGTGGCAGATCGAGCGCCCGATCTGGGCCACCTCCATCGAGTGCGTGAGGCGCGTCCGGTAGAAGTCGTATTCCCCCGAGAGGAAGACCTGGGTCTTCGACTGGAGCTTGCGGAAGGCGTGCGCGTGGATGATCCGGTCGCGGTCGATCTGGAACGCGTTCCGGTAGTCCGTCTTCCGCTCCCCCCCGTAGGTTTCGCTGTCGAAGGCTCCGTAGAATCGGTTGGTCATTTTTTGGGAGGGAGTCCATGGCAATCGGCAAGACCCTTGGATGCAATCCCCGAGACATCCCCGCGGCATTCGGTTAGGGGTTGTTTTGACCGCATTCCGGGACAAGAATTGCCCTACAAATATGAGCGCCAAGACGATGCGTGCGATTTCAAAGCTGAAGGCCGGGCCGGGCCTCGACCTGACGGAAAACCCGGTCCCCCTCCCCGGGCCCAACGACGTCCTGATCCGGATCAAGAAGACGTCCATCTGCGGCACCGACGTCCACATCTACAATTGGGACGACTGGGCCCAGAAGACGATCAAGGCCCCGATGATCATCGGCCACGAGTTTGTCGGCGTGATCGAGGAGGTCGGCTCCTCGGTCCAGAGGTTCCAGAAGGGCGACCTCGTCGACGGCGAGGGCCACATCGTCTGCGGCGTGTGCCGCAACTGCCTGGCGGGGCGCAGGCACCTGTGCAAGGACACGAAGGGGGTCGGCGTGAACCGCAACGGCGCCTTCGCCGAATTCCTCTGCATCCCGGCGACAAACGCCGTCCCCGTCGACCCGTCCATCCCGCTCGACGTCCTCTCCTGCTTCGATCCGCTCGGAAACGCGACCCACACGACCCTCCAGTTTGACCTGGTCGGCGAGGACGTCCTTGTCACCGGAGCCGGCCCGATCGGCTGCATGGCGGCCGCGATCGCGATCCACTGCGGGGCCCGCAAGGTCGTCGTCACCGACGTGAACCCCGACCGCCTGGCGCTTGCGTCAAAGATGGGCGCGACCCGGGTCGTCGACGTCTCCCGCGAGAACCTGGGGGACGTGCAGCTCGAACTCGGGATGAAGGAGGGCTTCGACGTCGGCCTCGAGATGTCCGGGAACCCCAGGGCCCTGAACGACATGATCGACAACATGGCCCACGGCGGCCGGATCGCGCTCCTCGGGATCATGCCCTCCGCGGCCGCGGTCGACTGGAACAAGGTCGTCTTCAACATGCTCACGATCCGCGGCATCTACGGCCGCGAAATGTACGACACCTGGTACAAGATGACGGCCATGATCCAGAGCGGACTCGACATCTCGCCCGTGATCACCCACCGCATGCCCTTCACCGAATTCCAGCGCGGCTTCGACCTCATGCGCTCCGGCAAGAGCGGCAAGATCGTCCTCAACTGGGACTGACGCCCCAGCCGCACGATCCCATGAGCCCGGACTACAAAGCCCACCTCGAGCGCGTCCTCTCCGAGATTTCGGCGGCCGGCCTTTCAAAGGCCGAGCGCGTGATCGCGACCCCCCAGGGCGCCTCGGTGGCCCTCACGGGCGGGCGGAGCGTGCTCAATTTCTGCGCCAATAATTACCTCGGGCTCGCGGACCATCCCGAGGTGGTTGCCGCCGCGCACGCGGCGCTCGAGCGCTGGGGCTACGGCATGGCCTCCGTCCGCTTCATCTGCGGCACGCTCGAGATCCACAAGGAGCTCGAGGCGCGCCTCAGCGCCTTCCTCGGCACCGCCGACACGATTCTCTACTCGTCCTGCTTCGACGCAAACGGCGGCGTCTTCGAGACCCTCCTCGGCGAGGAGGACGCCGTGATCAGCGACGAACTGAACCACGCCTCGATCATCGACGGGATCCGCCTGAGCAAGGCGCGGCGCCTGCGGTACCGGAACCGCGACATGGCGGACCTCGACGCACGGCTCACCGAGGCCGCGTCCGCGGGCGCGCGCTTCAAGCTCGTCGTGACGGACGGGGTCTTCTCGATGGACGGCTTCATCGCGCCGCTGCGCGAGATCTGCGAACTGGCCGAGCGCCACGGGGCGCTCGTCATGGTCGACGACAGCCATGCCGTCGGCTTCATGGGGCCCGGGGGCCGCGGCACACCCGAGCACTTCGGCGTCATGGACCGGGTCGACATCCTGACCGGCACCCTCGGGAAGGCCCTTGGCGGCGCGGCCGGGGGCTACGTGAGCGGAAGGAAGGAGATCATCGACCTCCTGCGCCAGCGCTCGAGGCCGTACCTGTTCTCGAACACGCTTCCCCCGGTGGTTGCGGCGGCGTCGATCGCCTCCCTGGACCTCATCACCCGGAGCCCGGAACTGCGCCTGCGCCTCCACGCCAACACGCGCCTCTTCCGCCAGGGCCTCTCCGACGCCGGGCTTTCCATCAAGCCCGGCTCCCACCCGATCGTGCCGGTCATGCTGGGAGACGCTTCGGTCGCCCAGCGCTTCGCCGCAAGGATGCTCGAGAAGGGCGTCTACGTTGTCGGCTTCTTCTTCCCGGTCGTCCCCCAGGGCCTGGCCAGGATCCGCACCCAGGTGAGCGCGGCGCACACCGAGGAAAACCTGCGGACGGCGATCCGCGCCTTTTCGGAAACGCACAAAGAGCTCGCCCGCTAGGCCGCTTTTTGCCCATGTGAGGAACGCCATGCCGAAGCTCACCGAAGCCGCCGTACGGCGCCTTGAGAAGTCCGCGCGGATCGCGGCAACGAGGTCGTATTCGCCCTATTCAAAGTTCCCCGTCGGCGCGGCCGTCGCGGGGGGCTCCGGCAGGGTTTTTTCCGGCTGCAACGTCGAAAACGCCTCGTTCGGCCTCTGCAACTGCGCGGAGCGGACGGCGATCTTCTCGGCGGTCGCCGCAGGTGAGACGTCGATCAAGGCGGTCGCCCTCTACACGCCGACCGCGCTTCCCACGGCGCCGTGCGGCGCCTGCCGGCAGGTGATCAACGAGTTCGGGCCCGAAGCCCTCGTGATCAGCGTCTGCGACTCGAAGGCGCGGATTGAGACGACGCTCTCCGCGCTCCTCCCCGGAGCGTTCGGCCCGGGCGACCTCGCCTAACCCCCGCCGAAGAATCCGCGGACGGCCGAGGCGACCTCGTTCGCGGGGAATTCGCGCTCGGTGCGGTCGCCGAGGTCGCGCAGCTTCACGACCCCCCTCGCGAGTTCGTCCTCTCCGTAGATGAGCGCGATCTTGGCGCCCGCGTCCGCGGCGAGCTTGAACTGCTTGCCGAAGGCGATCTCCTTCATCGGGTACTCGACGCGGTAGCCGAGCGAGCGCAGCCCCTGGATGTCCGCGAACGCGGCCCTGCGCTCCGACGGCCCCCCGATCACGCAGAAGATGTCGGGAGCGTGCGAGACGGCCGGCGCAAGGCCTCTCTCCTCGAGAAGAAGGGCGAAGGTCATGTCGCCGATCGCAAATCCCACGGCGGGAAGCTCCGATCCGCCGAGTTTTCCGACCAGGTCGTCATAGCGGCCGCCGCCGGCCAGCGCCCTCAGCTCCCCCTTGCGGTCGAACGCCTCGAACACGAATCCCGTGTAGTAGGCGAGGCCCCGGACGACGCCGAGATCGACCTGCACGAATTCCGCCAGCCCCATCGCCTCAAGGCCCCCGAGGAGCTTGCGCCAATCGGCGAGGCGCGCCTCGACGCCGGCGGAGGCGCCGGCCTCGGCGAGCGCCCGCTCCAGCGCATCGAAGGAGCGGATCGCCAGGAACGCGACGACGCGCGCCTTGAGACCCGCGTCGAGCGCGCCGAACGCGTCCTCATAGCCCTTGAAGGCTGCGTCCCCGTTCCGCTCGAACTTGTCGACGGCGCCGAGAAGCGCCCGGATCCGGGTCCCGTCGAGGCCGAGCGAGCCGAGGAAATGGAACCAGAGGTTGCGGTCGCTCAGCCTCACGCAGACATCGTCCTTCGAAAGGCCGAAGGCCCGCATGCACTGGATCTGGAGGGCGATCAGCTCAATCTCCGCCTCGGGCCCGGCCTCGCCGAAGATGTCGGCATTGAACTGGAAGAAGCACCGGCCCCTGCCCTTCTGCATCCGCTCGTAGCGATAGAATTCGGCGATGCTGAACCACTTGATGGGACGCTTCAGGGAGCCCGCCCGCTCGCCGACCAGCCGGCAGACGCTCGGCGTCATCTCGGGCCGCAGGGCGACCTCGCGTTTGCCCTTGTCGACGAAGCTAAAGAGCTGCGCCTCAATCTCATCACCCGACTTGGCCCGGTAAAGATCCAGGGGCTCAAGGACGGGCGTATCGTACTCCACAAACCCGAATGCGGTCGCGGTCTGCCGCCAGAGGCGAAAGATGTGGTTTCGTTTCGCGAAGTCCTCAGGGTAGAAATCGCGAAACCCGGGCAGGGTCTGGAACATGGCCATCAGGGACGGACACGTTGCCGCCCGCCCCTCATAGGGCGAACCTAAAGTGGTTCGGCGACGCTCAGCTCAGGTGAGGGTGGTCAGGTCGAGCTTCTTCAGCTGCTGTTTCAGGATCTTGCCTGCCTTGAACTTAACAACGGCCCGCTGGGGGATGATGACTTCCGCTTCTGGCTTGTTGGGGTTCCGGCCGACACGCTGTTTCCGCACCTGCACTTCGAGCACGCCAAAGTTGCGCAATTCGACATTGCGTCCCTCTGACAGTGCCTTCTGTACGATGTCGAGGGTCTGCTGGACCGTGTCGACAATCTGCTTTTGCGGGAATCCAGCCTTGCGGTAGATCTCCAACACGATCTCGCGTTTTGTGAGGTTCGTGGACATGAATTGTTCCTTTGGGTATGTGCTTTACTGCAGCGTGTTTAATTACTCGTCTGGGATGAATTGCGTCAATACTTATCAACAACTTAAACGTGCCTGATCCGAAAGCGGTAAATTCCATGTTCGGGAGGATCGCGCGCCGCTATGACCTTGCGAACCGGGTTCTTAGCTGTGGAATCGACATTTACTGGCGTATCCGGCTGGTTTCCGCCGTGCGCGCGATCCGTCCTGGCGCCGTGCTCGACCTCGCAACCGGCAGCGGCGATGTGGCCTTTGCGCTCGCCGGGGCAATGCCACTGGGAGTCTGCATTCTTGGAATGGACTTCTGCGAGCCCATGCTGGCTGAGGCCGAGGCGAAGAAGGCGCGCCGGCGCCCGCCCGCCTGCGAGGGCCTCGCCTTCCGGCAGGGAGACGGCCTTGCGCTGCCCCTTGCGGACGCGAGCTTCGACGCGGTGACGATCGCGTTCGGGCTCCGCAACATGGCGGATCGGCCGAGGTGCCTCGCCGAGATGCGGCGCGTGCTCAGGCCCGGCGGCCGGCTCTTCGTGCTCGAGTTTTCGCAGCCCTGGCCCGGCGTGCGCGCGCTCTATTCCTTTCACCTGCGCCACGTCGTGCCCCGCCTGGCGCAGCTCCTGACGGGCGACCGCGGCGCCTATGAATACCTGGGGGATTCGATCGGGGCGTTTCCCGGCAGGGAAGCCCTGTCCCTGGAGATCAGGAGCGCGGGATATGCCGACGTGTCGGCCGTGTCCATGACGGCGGGGATCGTGGCGCTCCACATCGCGCGCCGCTGAGACCGCGTCAGTTGAACGACTTGCCGCATCCGCACGTCGAATGCGCGTTTGGATTGCGGATCTCAAATCCCTTGCCGTGGAGGCCGTCGTCAAAATCGATCGTCGTGCCGTCCAGGTGCGCAAGGCTCTTCGGATCCACGACGATCGCGACGCCCTCGCTCTCGAACGACGCGTCGTCGGATTTCACCTCGTCGAACGACATCCCGTACTGCAGCCCCGAGCAGCCGCCTGTCTCTATGAACAGGCGCAACTTGGGCGCCGACGTCCCGGCGTCCGCCCGCATGGTCCTCACCTGGTTTGCGGCCCGCGGCGTCAGTTGGATCATGGACGTACCGTAGGGGGCGAAAACCCCTTGTCAAATGGGCCGCCCGGGGCGGCTTCGCCCGCGACGCAGCAGATATCGGGCCGAAATTGAGGAAAGTTCACTTGCAAGCATCGGCGCCCGAGGTTTCCATTTCCTCGGTGCCTCCCATCCGCCAACTCCTCATCGAAATCAACTACGAGTTGGTTCGCCAGCTCGCCGAGGGAGGCATGGGGGTCGTGTACGAGGCGCACCAGCTCGGCGCCGGGAACTTCCGGAAGACGGTCGCCGTTAAGCTGATCCGCGAGGAGTATTCCTCGATCCCGGAGTTTCAGAGCAACTTCATCGGCGAGGCGAGGCTCGTGGCGGACCTGATCCACACGAACATCGTCCAAACCTACCACCTGGGCCACATCGGCGGGCAGTACTTCATGGTGATGGAGTACGTCGGAGGCCAGAACATCGACCAGTTTCTGGAGAAGCACCGGCTGCTTAACCGGCAGGTGCCGGTCGACATCGCGGCCTTCATCGTCTCCCGGGTGGCGCGCGGCCTCACCTACGCCCACCAGAAGCGCGACCGCCAGGGCAACCACCTGAACATCGTCCACCGGGACATCGGCCCGAAGAACATCCTGATGGGATACGAGGGCGACGTGAAGCTGACCGACTTCGGGATAGCGAAGGCGCTGAACCTCATGTACAACGAGGAGGGCAAGGTGATCGCCGGAAAGGACGAGTACCTTTCGCCCGAGCAGGCGAGCTACGCGGTGACCGACGCGCGGGCGGACCTCTTCCCCCTGGGAATCGTCCTCACCGAGCTCCTCCTCGGCCGGAACCTCTTCCGAAATGTCGAGCGGAGCCAGTCGCGCCGCAACATCCTGACGATGCCGATCCCGCGCTTCCAGACGCTGCGGGCCGACATCGACGACCGCCTCGAGGCCATCATCCAGAAGGCCCTCAGGCGCGACCGCGACCAACGCTACCAGTCGGCCGCGGAAATGCTCCACGAGCTGGAGATCTACCTCTACAGCGAAGGCTACGGCCCCACCAACGAGAAGCTTGGCACCTACCTGCGGGAGCTCTTCGGCGTCCGCGACCCCAAACCCTACGCCGGGCCCGCATCCCTACCCCGCCCTCCGGAACCATGAGGCAACCGACGCCTCAAAGCCGATGAGCTCCGGAGGATTCAGCCAGGACTTGAGGCAGCGCCAGACGCAGTCGCTTGTGCTGGCGCCCCAGCTGCGCCAGTCGCTCAAGATCCTCCAGGTCGCCGCGCTCGATCTGCGCTCGGTCATCCAGGAGGAGCTTCAGGCGAACCCGACCCTCGAGGAGCTGCCGATGGAGGGCATGAGCACCGAGAAGCCCGAGCCCGACGCCGGCGAGAGCGATGCGAACGGAGACGACGCGGCCGCGAGCGCCGAGGGCACGCCCGAGCAGGCCCCCGACTCGAAGCGCGAGGAGATGGATTTCTCGAAGGAGTTCGAGATCCTCGGCAAGATAGACGACGACTGGCGCGACCACATGGCGAACACGGGCGGCACCTCCGCGTACTCGGCCGAGGATGCCGAGCGCCGCCAACATTTCTTCGACTCCGTCCCGACCGAGACCTCGCTCCAGGAGCACCTGATGCGCCAGGCCGAGATGACGGACCTCTCGGAGAAGGAGATGGCGGCGATGCAGCACCTGGTCGGGAGCCTGGATGACCGCGGATTCCTGACGGTCAAGGCGTCGGACGTGGCGCTCCAGACGGGGCTGCCGCTCGAGTCCGTGCAGAACGCCGTGGCGTCGCTGAAGACCTTCGAGCCCCCGGGGATCGGATCCGAGAGCCTGCCCGAGTGCCTCCTTGCGCAGCTGGCGGCCAAGGGCCGCCGCGACTCCCTCGCGGCGCGGATCATCCGGGACCATTTCGAGCTTCTGACGCGCCGGCGGATACCGGAGCTCTCGCGCAAGCTCGGCGCGGCCTCGGACGACGTGCAGGGCGCGATCGAGGAGATCGGGAAGCTCGATCCCGCGCCCGGAAGGCAGTTCGCCGAGGATCAGAACCGCGTCGTGGTGCCCGACGTCACGGTCGAGCAGGACGGGAGCGAGTGGAAGATCCACCTCAACAACGACTACATCCCCCGGCTCAGGATCTCCAGCACCTACCGCGACATGATCGCCAAGGGTACCCTCTCAAAGGGGGAGCGCGACTACCTGCGCGAGCGGATGAGGTCCGGAAAGTTCCTGATCGATTCGATCGAGCAGCGCCAGCGGACGATCGAGCGGATCACGCGCGAGATCCTCAAGGCGCAGATGCCCTTCTTCGAGCACGGCGTCGCGCAGCTTCGCCCGCTCACGATGACCCAGATCGCCGACGTCGTCGGCGTGCACGAGACGACCGTGAGCCGCGCCATCGCCAACAAGTTCATCCGCACGCCGCACGGCATCTTCGAATTCAAGTACTTCTTCACCCCAGGCTACCAGAACGACAGCGGCGCCTCGGTCTCGAACACGAGCGTGAAGGAGATGATCGCCGACCTGGTCGCCGGGGAGGACAAGGCCGGCCCGTACAGCGACCAGGAGCTCGTGTGCAAGCTCCAGGAGAAGGGGATCAATATCGCCCGGCGCACGGTGGCCAAGTACCGCGAGGAGCTCTGCATCCTGCCGAGCAACCTGAGGCGCGACTACAAGTAGGAGGCCGGGGTCGCGGAGGCCCTGGTCGAGCGTCACACGGCGCATCAGTTGCCAAGCGCCATGAGCCTCACCGGCCCAAGGAGGCCGGACTCCATGAGCGGCGAATCCTTCGTGTAGAATTTCCAGGTCGTGAACGTGTAGCGGCCGCCCGAGGGGCGCGGGGTCCCCGCCGTGAGCCAGGCCGGGATCTCCTTGAGCGAATGGCCGATCGGCACCTTCTCGGTCGGCGTGGCGCCGATCCCCGTCCAGACGTCCTCGGCCCCCCACGCGCAATCGTCCGGCTCCTGCTCGTCGCCGATCATCCGGTTTGGCCAGAGATTGGTGACGCGCACCTCGAGCGTATTCTGGCCGGGCCGGAGGGCGCCCGTCACCTCGACGAGGAACGGCGGCTTCCAGAGGACGCCGAGCCTTGTCCCGTTCACCGAAACCTCCGCCAGATTCTTGACCGAGCCCAGGTCGAGGAAGAGGCGGCCCGTCCGCGGGCTCCAGTCGAATTCCTTCGTGTAGGTGGCCGTCCCGGAATAGTAGCGGATCCCCGGCTCGCTCCGCTTTGTCCAGTCGCCGAGGGCGGGAAACACCACGCTCCGCGGACCGCCCCATTTCGGGTCGAAGCTCACGTCCCAGGGGCCCACGATGTCCCCTGCGGGAGCATAGTCGTCCCAGTTGTCGCCGCCGTTCGAGACTCCGGCGGGCCTGCGGAAAACGACGAAGACCGAGCCGCTGGGGTCAAACTTGATCGGGAGAAGGGTCCTGCCCTGCCCGACCGAGAACGTGCGGGCGTCACGGATCCGGCCGGTCGCCGCGTCCCAAAGCTCGGGCTCGCGGCCCAGGACGCGGAACGAGCAGCTCACGATCCGGAAGCTCTGCTCCTGGTTTGAGACGAAGTAGACGTCGGCCTCTCCGATCCTGCGGTGGATCCAGAGGATGTCGGCCGCGTTCGCGCCAAAGTCGGGGACGACGCCCAGGCCCCCTAGCACCTGGGCGACCGGCACCCCGGATTTGACCCTGCCCGTGTCCCAGAGCTCTCCGGCGATGCGGCGCACTTCCTCGTCGCAGGCGGGGTAGCCCTCGAGGCTCGGGGAGGCCACGGGCTTCGGTCCCACGACGACGGCCCCCGCCTCCACGAGAGCCCGGACCTTGCGGGCCACGGCGGGCGTCATGCGGGTCGATGCCGGCAGCGCCAGCACCCGGTAGCTCATCCCGCACGGGAGCGTGAGGCGGCCGTCCCTTACGGCCATCGACTGGACCAGCGTCTCCTCGTTGCAGCAGTCGCCGTCATAGCCGGGGGCCGACCCGTTCTCGTCCTCGAGGAAGCAGACATCCGCCACAAACTGGCCCGCCTGCAGGAGCTCCTGGCAGCGGGTCAGGTAGGCGAACCAGGCCGGGGATTCATCCCACCAGGTCTGGTTCCGGCCAAAATGGGTTCCCCAGGGCCCCATCGTGACGCCGGGCTTCACGCCCTCCCACGGCTGGTGGGCGGAGGTGTGCAGGATGAACTGGTTGATCCCGAGCGTGAACGCCCGGTCCCCCGCGGCCTTCAGCGCATAGGGGTCCTGGCGGAACTGCGCATACTGCGGCTGGCCCGTGAAGGCCTCGGCGCAGACCAGGCGCTTGCCGGTCAGGTGGGCGCTCGAGGCCACGGGCTTGAGCGTCGGCCAGCCCCATCCCGAGGGGCTCGCCCAGAATTCGGCGGCCACCTCGTCGACGCGCGTCCCGCAGGTCACCGTGTCGAACGGCCCCGTGTACGGCTCGCACGCGAGCCTCACCCCGCTGTAGCGGTGGGTCCGCTCGGTGATGTAGCCGTAGTAGTTGTCGGCGAAGAGGTCCGAGATGGTCTGCTTCCAGTCCCGCCCGAAGCGCTCGGTCAGGTCGTCGCTGCCGACCGTGCGCTTCGTCTCGGTCACGAGCCATGGCACCGGGTCGTAGCCCCGACGCCACTTGAATTCCTCGCGGAAGCTGGGCGACCAGGTTTGGTTGCCGACCTCATAGCTGTCGATGAAGACCTCCCGGAGCGACCGGCCGGTGGCGGCCCCCGCATTCGCTAGGACCTTCGCCACGTAGCCGTCAAAGTGGGCGTCGACCCCCTCCCGGTCGAGCTTGTCGCATTCGAGGCCCTCGGCGCCGGGCGGCGCCGGCTCGTTCATGGAGCCCGTGGTCGTCCTGCCAAACCGCAGGATCGCCCATTTTCCCGCAGGGGCCTCCCACGCAAGCTCGCCCGCGGCGGACATCCTCGCCGTCAGGTCCAGGATCGCATCCTCCTTTACCGGCCCGGGGCCGTCCGGCACCGCGAGGACCGCGATATCCCGGTAAAAATTCCACCGCGGGTCGACCTTGGGCTCCGCCAGCACCGCCCTGAACGCGCCCGGCCCGGCGAAGTCCTGCTCGCTCCAGACGACCTTCTGCATCGACTTATCCACCGGGATCCAAGGCCCGCCGCTCGAGGACCATCCGGGGCAGTTGTGGAACCCGAGCTCGAGGCCGAGCCGGCCGGACTCCTCCGCGGCAAACCGCATGAGCGACCACCACTCCTCGCTCTCGAATTTCACGGGGCCCTCGACCGGCAGCTGGCCCACGTTGAAGATGAAGGCTCCGCCGAGCCCCACCCGCTTCATCGATTCCAGGTCGGCCGTGATTCCCTCGCGGCTGATGCAGCCGCTCATCCAGTGCCACCAGGTTTTCGGCTTCGCCGAATCGGGCGGCGTCTGAAACGCCTGGGCCAAATCGGCCGGGGCCGCGGGCGGCCCCGCCGGATCCGAGGCGCTCGCCGTTCCGGCGAACGCAAGCGACAAGCCGAGGAGGGCAAAGGACGGGGCCAATCCTTTCATGCTGTCGGATAAATCAGAGCTGGGCGCTCGGGTCGACCCGGATCGCGCTTCCCTGGAAGCGCTCGGCGTCGGCCGCATCGCTCCACGCCGCGAACGCAACCATGCCCGCATTGTCCCCGGTGTGCCGGGGCTCCGCCGCAAGGAAGGCTGCGCCCGCCTTCCGGGCCTGCCTGCCCACGGCCTCGCGGAGCCCTCGGTTGTTGGCCACCCCTCCGGAAAGCCCCACGCTCCGGTAGCCGGCCCGCGTCAGGGCCTCGGCGGTCTTGCCCGAAAGCGCGTCAATGACCGCCATCTGGTAGCTTGCGCAGAGGTCGGAAAGGGACGACCGGACCTCGGCCTCCGGCATCGCCTGCACCCGGTAGCGCAGGCTCGTCTTCAGCCCCGAGAAGCTGAAATCCAGGTCGCCGCGCTTTCCGAGGCCCCGGGGAAAATCGAAGGCGTCGGCCCTGCCCCCGGCGGCGAGCCTTTCGATGGCGGGTCCGCCGGGGTAGCCGATCCCGAGGAGCTTCGCCCCCTTGTCGAGGGCCTCGCCGGCGGCGTCGTCCCGCGTCGCGGAGAGCTTCTCGATCCTCCGGTCGGCGCCGAGCGAGAAGAGGATCGTGTTGCCCCCGGAGACGATGAGCCCCAGGTGCGGCAGGAGCCGCGAAAGCCTCTCCGGGAACTCCCGCGGGGCCTCCGCATGCACGGGGATGAACGGGGACCAGGCGTGCGCGCGCAGGTGGTTCACGCCGACAAGCGGCAGGCGGAGCGCCCGGGCCACGGCCTTCGCCGCCGCCGTCCCGACGGCCAGGCATGCCGCGAGCCCCGGACCGCGCGTCACCGCCACGCGGTCCACCCGGGCCCAGGCCGCCGACTCCTTGGCCCTGGCGAGGAGCGGCCCGAAGTGGCGCAGGTGCTCGCGGGTCGCGATGTCGGGCACGACGCCGCCGTGCTCGCTATGGAGGTCGATCTGGCTGTGGATCCATTCGCACTCGATGCCCTTCTCGGGATCGAAGAGCGCGACCGCCGACTCGTCGCAGGAGCTCTCGAAGGCGAGGATCACCTGCTTAGGAGCCGGGCGGCCTTCAGGACGTCGAGCGCCGCATCGAGCTGGCGGTCCTCGATCGGGGCGAAGTCGAATCGCTCCTTGAACTGCGCCGGGTCGGTGACGTCGGGGCGCTCCACCTGCCGCTCGAGCTTCTCGTCCTCGCCGGGCGTCATGACGACCTCGACCTGGGGCGAGACGCCGCGGGCGTTGATCATGACCCCGCTCGGCGTGAAATAGTGCGCGGTCGTGAGCCGGAGCCCCTCGCCGTCCTTCAGCTTGAAGATCGTCTGGACCGACCCCTTCCCGTACGTGCGCTCCCCGACGATGACCGCGCGGCCCGCGTCCTTCAGCGCCCCGGCGACAATCTCGGCCGCGCTCGCGGTGTCGCCGTTCACGAGGACCGCAACCGGCAGCGTGAGGGGATCCCCCTCCGTCTCGGAATAGTAGTTGTCCCTGTCCGCGGGCCGCCGGCCCTGGGTGTAGACGACCAGGCTCCCCTTCTTGAAGAAGGGCTCCGCGACCTCGACCGCCGCGTCGAGGAGGCCGCCCGGGTTGTTGCGCAGGTCGATCACGAGGCTGTCGATCCCCTTTCGCAGGAGGCTGTTGACCGCATCGTCAAACTGCTCGCCCGTGTGGTCCGAGAACTCCCGGATCTGGATGTAGCCCGTCGTCCCGTCGAGGACGCGGACGCCGCGCACGCTGACGATCTTCACGACCTCGCGCACGAGGTCCAGGTCCAGCCGGCGCCCGTCGCTCGGGCGCAGGAGCCCGAGCCTCACGTGCGTGTGGGGCTTGCCCCGGAGCCTGTCGACCACCTTGTCCATCGCGACCCCGTGATCGACGGGCTTCCCCTCGACGGAGATGATCACGTCCCCCTCCCGGATCCCCGCCCTGGCGCCGGGCCCGTCGGGAATCGGGGACGTCACGACGAGGGAGCCCTTGTGGCTCTCGATCTCGACCCCGATTCCGCCGTATTCGCCGTCCAGGTCCTCCTCGAGCTCCTCGTTGTCCTTCGACTCCAGGTATTCCGAATGGGGGTCGAGCGATTCGACCATCCCGTGGATCGACTGGCGGGCAAGCGCGTCATAGGTTGCGGCGCCCGGGTCGACGTAGTTCTCGTTCACGGTCTTCATGACCTCCTTGATGTAGCCCGCCGCGCGGTCGAGGTCCCGGTTGGGAAGGAAGGACCAGGACCCGGCCAGCCGCATCGATCCCACACAGGCGGCGAACCCAAGGACGGCCGCCCCGGTGAGGATGAGAATCCGTTTGAACATGAAGGGAAGTGTGTTCAATCGCTCCTGTTTGTAAATGCAGCCTTCGGAGAAACCCGGCCCCGATAGAGCGATCCTGGACGCCCTGCGAGGGAGGGCGGGCGGGCGGGCCGTGATCGGGTTCGACGCGTTCATGGAGGTGGCCCTCTACGAGCCCGGCGCGGGCTACTACCGGAGGAGCCGCCGCCGGATCGGCTACGGCCCGGGCTCCGATTTTCTGACGGCGAGCGCCTCGGCGCCGCTCTTCGGCCGGCTTGTGCTCGAGGCCTGCGTGCGCCTCCTGGCCCCGGAGGCCCCCGGCCGCTACGAATTTGTGGAGATCGGGGCCGAGCCCGGCGGGGGAATCCTGCGCGGCCTTCCCCACCCCTTTCGCGGGGCCCGCGCGATCGGCGTCGGCGAGCCCGTGCGGATCGAGGGGCCCGCGGTCGTCTTCTCAAACGAGCTTTTTGACGCGCAGCCCTTCCGGCGCTTCCGCTTCCGGGAGGGCGCGTGGCGCGAATGGGGCGTACGGGTATCCGGGGGGCCGCTCATACTGGAGGAACTCCCGGACGCTCCGCCGCTCCCCGCGGGGCTGCCCGAGGGGGCGGCCGAGGGCTACGCGATCGATGCGCCGCTCGCCTCGGTCTCGCTCCTGCGGGACCTGACCGGCCCCTCCTGGCGGGGCCTCTTCCTCGCCTTTGACTATGGCAAATCCTGGGAGGAACTGTCCCTCGCCGCGCCCGAGGGGACGGCGCGGGCCTACCGCGGCCACGTCCAGTCGAACGACCTCCTGGCGCACCCCGGGGACCAGGACCTGACGTGCCACGTCTGCTGGGATTGGCTTCGCGACACGCTCCTGGGCGCCGGATTCGCCGATCCCCGGCTCGAGTCGCAGGAGGCCTTCTTTGTCCACCATGCGGGGGAATTCATGGCGGCGCTTTCGGCGGCCGAGGCCGGCCGGCTCTCCCGCGAGAAGCTCTCGCTTTTCCAGCTGATCCATCCCGCCCACATGGGCCAGAAGTTCCAGGCCCTCTGGGCCCTGCGCCTCCCGCGCCCGAGATCGCCAATTCCTTAGAGAATCCCCTTGCCTACCGATTGAACCGCCCGCTAACGTCTTCCTTTTAACTCATCCCACCATGGCCAAAGTCTGCGTAATCACAGGTCGTCGTCCCGTCAAAGGGAGCATCATCAACCGTAAAGGCCAGACCAAGAAGAGCGGAGGCATTGGCACGCACGTGACGAGCATCACCAAGCGCAAGTTCCGGCCCAACCTCCAGCGGGTGCGGATCCGGATGGCGAACGGCGGCACGAAGCGCGTCTGGGTGTCCGTCAAGGCGCTCAAGGCCGGCCTCGTCCAAAAAGCCTGATTTCGGTTAAGTCGTTGCCCCCTGTTCACTTAGGGGGAACTACCGGGTGGATCTCGCCCGACCAGAGCTTGGAGGAGACCCGGTCCGAGGGCCTGGGTATCCGGCTCAGGTCGAATCCGTGCGCCGCCGTGTAGTCGAGGCCGTAGTGGTACGCCGCCCAGAGCATCGGGTACGAAAAGACGCCGCGCTGCGTGAGCACCTCCTTCAGGGACTTTAGCCCGTCCATTCCAACCGCAAGGTTCATGCGCCAGTCCCACACGCCCGTCTCAAAGGGGACCCGGGTGACGGCCTTCCAGGCCCTGGGCTTGATCTGCAGGAGGCCGCAGTTTTCCCCGTGCTTCGCGCGGGGATTGAAGCGGGACTCGGCCTGGACGAGCGCATAGACGAAGAGGGGGTCGAGGCCCCTCGCATTCGCCATGGGCTCAATCGCCGACCAGATCTGCCGGCGTGCGGCAAGGGTCCCCGGCTGGTCGGCCGCCGTGTTGCCGGCCCCGGGCGAACAGCCCCCGAAAAGAAGCGCCGCCGCGGCCAAGGCGGCCGTCAGAGGGCCCTGAAGACAATGGAGGCGTTCTGCCCGCCGAAGCCGAGATTGTTGCTGAGCGCCGTCCGGACCTTCCTCTCGCGCGCCACGTTCGGGACATAGTCCAGGTCGCAGTCGGGATCCGGCTCCTCCAGATTCATGGTCGGTGGCACGACCCCCTTCTCGATCGTCTTGACGCATATCACGGATTCTATTCCACCCGCAGCGCCCAGTAAATGCCCTGTCATGGACTTCGTCGAGCTAATCGGCAGCAGGGCCGCGCGCTCCCCAAACACCTTCTTGATGGCGTAGGTCTCGAACTTGTCGTTGTACGGGGTCGAGGTCCCGTGGGCATTGATGTAGTCGACGCTTTCGACGCCCGTCCCCGCGCTCGCAAGCGCCCGGCGCATGGCCATCGAGAGACCCTTGCCCTCCGGATCGGGCTGGGTGATGTGGTAGGCGTCGCAGGTGGCCGCATAGCCCGCGAGCTCGCAGTAGATCCGGGCCCCGCGCGCCCGGGCGTGCTCCAGCGACTCGATCACGAGGATGCCCGCGCCCTCCCCCATGATGAACCCGTCACGGTTCTTGTCGAAGGGCCGGCTCGCCCCCCGGGGGTTGTCGTTGCGCGTGCTCATGGCCTTCATCGCGCAGAAGGTCGCATAGGCGAAGGGCGTGATCGCGGCCTCGCTGCCGCCCGCGATCATGACGTCGGAGTCGCCCCGGCGGATCGCATGGGCGGCCTCGCCGAGCGCATGGGTCCCCGTGGCGCAGGCCGACACCATCCCGAAGTTGGGGCCCCGCGCGCCGAGCTCGATCGCAACGAGGCCCGCGCACATGTTGCCGATCAGCGACGGGATCGCGAAGGGCGACACCTTGCGCGGCCCCCGCTCGAAGAGCACCCGGCACTGGTTCTCGTACGTATACATTCCGCCGATACCGGAGCCGATGACGACGCCGACGCGGTCGCCGTCCTCCTTCGCCATGTCGAGGCCCGAGTCGGCCACGGCCTGCCTTGCGGCCACGAATCCAAAATGGGTGTAGCGGTCGTTGCGGCGCGCCTCCTTCGGGTCCATCAGGGTGTTGACGTCCCAGTTGCGCACCTCGGCGCCGATCTGGCAGGCGAAATTCGTGGGATCAAAGAGCGTCACCCGGTCGACGCCCACCTTGCCCGAAATGATCCCGGACCAGAACGCATCGACGTTGTGCCCGATCGAGGCGACGACGCCGAGCCCGGTGACGACAACCCTGCGTTCGTGCAACCGGGGGTTCATGGGCATGCCGGATGTCCCATGGCCGATTTCCAATGCTGGAAAAGCTAAGGGCGCCAGATATCCGTCAGGGACGGATCAGCTCTGACCAGCTTTGCTTTTGATGTACTCGGTGACCTGGCCGACGGTCTGGAGCTTTTCGGCGTCGGATTCGGGGATCTCTCCCTTGATCTCGTCCTTGAACTCCTCCTCAAACGCCATGATCAATTCAACGGTGTCGAGCGAGTCGGCGCCCAGATCATCAAGAAAGGAAGCGGTCGGTGTGATCTGCTCCTCATTGACGTTGAGCTGATTCACAATGATCTCCTTAACGCGCTGGTCTATGGTTTTTTGTTCAGCCATTGGGTGATAATCCGAGTCAACGCAGGCTTCACATTGCCATGCCGCCGTCAACCGTAAAAACTTGTCCGGTAACGTATCCGGATTCCTCAGAGCAGAGGTAAGCGCACATATTTGCAATATCGGCGGCCTCGCCGAAGCGCTTCAGGGGCACAACCTCGAGAATCTTGGCCGCAAGTTCGGGCTTATTCACGAACTCCGTGGTCATGTCCGTCTTGATGAAACCCGGCGCAACCGCGTTCACGGTGACCCCCCGGGACGCGAATTCCCGGGCGAGGGACTTGGTGAGCCCGATCATCCCCGCCTTCGCCGCCGAGTAGTTGGCCTGGCCCGCGTTCCCCATGATTCCGCTGACGGAGGTGATGTTGACGATGCGGCCCCAGCGGGCCCGCGTCATGGGCCTCGCCAGGTGCTTCGTCCAGTGGAAGCAGCTCGTCAGGTTCGTCGACAGGACGTCGTTCCAGTCCGCGTCGCTCATGCGGAAAAGGAGTCCGTCGCGGGTGATCCCGGCGTTGTTGACGAGGATGTCGATCGCCGGAAATTCCGCGAGGAGCGCCTCCGCCGCCTTGGCCACCGCGCTGCCGTCCGAGACGTCGACCGCCAGCGCCTTCGCCTTCCCGCCGGCCTGCGTTATCCCCTCCGCGGCCGCGCCGCACGAGTCCGCGGACTTCGAGACGCAGATCACCGTCACTCCATTCCTGGCGAGCGTTTCTGCAATTGCTTTGCCTATTCCACGGCCGGCGCCGGTGACGAGGGCAGTCCTGTTGTTGAAGGTGAGCATAGGTCAGTAAACGTCCCGCTGGTATCTTTTTTCTTTTTTCATGAGCCTGACGTAGTCGGCGGCCTCGGACGGGGTCATCCCGCCCTGGGCCTCGATCACGCCGTGCAGCGCTGCGTCCACGTCCTTTGCCATCCGCTTGGCGTCACCGCAAACATAGAAATAGGCGCCCCTTTGGATCCAGCGCCAGAGTTCTGCGGCGTTCTCGCGCATCCTGTCCTGGACATAGACCTTCTGCGGCTGGTCCCGCGAGAAGGCGGTGTCGAGCCGCGTCAGGAGGCCGGACGATCTCCACCGCTCCAGTTCGTCGCCGTAGACATAGTCGCTCGCCCGCCTCTGGTCCCCGAAGAAGATCCAGTTGCGGCCCCGGGCGCCCTGGGCCTCGCGGTCCTGCATGAACCCGCGGAAAGGGGCGATTCCCGTCCCGGGCCCGACCATGATCATGTCCGTCGACGGGTCCTCGGGCGGGCCGAAGTAGGAATGCGAGACAAACACCGGAACCGGCGTCTCGCCGGGCTTCACACGGTCGGCGAGGAAGGTCGAACACACGCCGACCCGGTCTCGGCCGTTCGTCCGGTACCGCACGATGGCGACCATGAGGTGCACCTCCCCGGGATGCACCCGGGGCGACGAGGCGACGGAATAGAGCCTGGGGACCAGCCTGCGCATGTGGTCCACGAGCTCCTGGGGCGCGAGGCGCGCGCTCGGGAATTCGAGGAGAAGGTCGACGAATTCGCGCTCGCGGAGCCAGGCGGTCAGGCGGTCCCGCGCCTCCGGAAGGAGGAGTTCGCCAAGGCGGCTGCGCTCGCCGGGGTCTCCCGCTCGGGAGGCGAGCGTCTCGACAAGCCTTCGCGGAGGACCCGCGAGCGCGAGGCCCGTGGCCAGGGCCTCGCGGAGAGGGACCGCCTGGAGGGCCTTGGGGACGGTGACCGGCTCATTTCCTGCGGCGCCGAGAGCGCCCAGGATCGCCTCGACCTCCTCGGGGCGGTTCGACGGGAAGATTCCGAGGGAATCCCCGGCCTCGTAGCCGAGGCCGCTGCCCGCGATCCCCACCACGAAATGCCGGGTCTCCTTGGCGGAGTCTGGTCCGCTCAGGAGCCGGTTCTCGATCACCCGAGCCGGATACGGCCGGTCCTTAGTGAAGGCCAGGGGTGAGGCGGAATCAGTCGTCAAAGGAGATGAAAGTAAAGGGGTTGCATCCCGCCGCTTGCAAGCCGCTTCAGTCGACGCACGTTTCGACGATGAAACCACAGGAGCTCCAGCTGACCGGCATCCACCACCTGACCGCCGTGACGGCCCATGCGGCCGAGAATGTTGCATTCTACACGAAGGTCCTCGGGCTTCGCCTTGTGAAGAAGACCGTGAACCAGGACGACGTCTCCGCCTACCACCTCTTCTATGCCGACGGAAATGCGAGCCCGGGAACCGACATCACGTTTTTCGACTGGCCCGCGAAGCCCGAGAGGCGCGGCACCCGCAGTGTGGTCCAGACGGGCTTCAGGGTCGGGGGTGAGGTTGCCCTGCGCTGGTGGGAGTCCCGGTTCAAGGAGCTCGGCGTCAAGATGGAGAGCCCGGTTGAACGCGACGGGCGCTGGGTCCTCGATTTCGAGGACCCGGAGGGCCAGCGCCTTTCGCTTGTCGACGACAAGCGGGAGGGCGAGGCCCATCCCTGGGACAAAAGCCCGGTTCCCGCCGTCCACCAGATCCGAGGCCTTGGGCCGATCCGGATGAGCGTCCCGGAGCTTCCTCCGACCGAACGCGTCCTGACGGAGGTCCTCTCGATGACCAAGGTGCGGACCTACCCGCTTGGCGACACGAGGAGTGCGACGGTCCACGTCTACTCGATGGCGGGAAAAGGGCCGGGCGCGGAACTTCATGTCGCCGTCGAGCCCCGGGCCCCCGCGGCGTGGCCGGGGGCCGGCGGCGTCCATCACGTCGCGTTCCGGACCCCGAACGACCGCGACTACAACCTCTGGGCCGAGCGGCTCGCCACGATGGGCATGCAGTCGAGCGGCCGGGTCGACCGCTTCTACTTCCGAAGCCTGTATTTTCGCGAGCCGGGCGGCATCCTCTTTGAGATCGCCACCGACGGTCCCGGGTTCGCGACCGACGAGAAGCCCGAGAGCCTCGGCGAGCGCCTCGCGCTGCCGCCCTTTCTCGAGGGGCGCCGCGCCGAGATTGAAGCCGGGCTAAAGCCCCTGAAGACCTGAGGGCCCCCCGCCCGGGTCTTTCCCCATTGCCATGCCCGCGGGGTGGCGCAAGGTTGACCGTTCAACGTGATCCCTCCCTTCGACGAGCCCGCAGCGGATGCGGGCACCCTCCGCCTGCAGAAGTTCATCGCCGATGCGGGCATCTGCTCAAGGCGATCGGCCGAGGCCCTGATCGCCCAGGGGGAGGTCTGGGTCAACGGCCGCAGGGCCGTCACCGGGATGAAGGTGACCCCCGGAAGGGACAAGGTCACCGTGAGCGGAAAGATCGTCCGGACGCTCCCGCAGCCCCGGATCACGCTCGCCGTGAACAAGCCCCGGGGCCTCATCTGCTCAAACGACGACCCCCACAACCCCGAGACGATCTTCGGCCTCCTGCCGCGCGAGTACAACCGCTTCCGCTTTTTCTGCGCCGGCCGGCTCGACAAGGACAGCGAGGGGCTCGTGATCCTGACGACGGACGGCGACCTCGCCCACCGGCTGATGCACCCGTCGAGCGAGGTGATCAAGCGCTACCACGTGACGCTGAAGGAGCCCTACCCCGCCACCCGCCTCTCCCGGCTCGTGAAGGGCCTCACCTTTGAGGGCGAACGCCTCAAGGTGGAGCGCGCCGCGCTCATCAATCCCAAGGCCGACGGCGGCGCCTTCGATCTCGACATCCACATGCACCACGGAAAGAAGCGCGAGATCCGGCTGCTTTTCTCGGCGCTCGGCTACACGGTGCTGCGCCTGCGGCGCTACCAGATCGGCGCCATCCGCCTGAAGGGAATCCCGTTGCGCGGCGCAAAACAACTTGTTTCAAAGGAGATCGAACACCTTTTCCGCTCGCCCAAGACTCCGCACGCCGAGTTGCAGGCGATCGCTCCGACGGACCCACACTTCCATGAAGATTAAACTCACTTCCGCAGCGGCGGCCCTAGCCTGGTGCGCCGCGCTCAACGCCGCCCCCCTCACGAGCCCGACCGCGGTCCAGAGCCAGCCCGATCCGGCCTCCCCGGTGATCGCCGTCCTGAAGGCCGGCTCCGAGGCGCCCCTCCCGACCGACAAGGTCGCGGCGCCGCCCGCAGGCTGGACCGCCGTCGAAGTCGCCGGACCCTTCGAAGGGTACGTGAAGAACAAGGATCTCTCTAAGCAGCTCGACGTCGTTCCCGGTGCGACCGTCTACGTGGCGCCAAAGGACGGCGCCGGCGTCCTCACGACCTTTGAGAAGGGTGACAAGGCCGAAATCACCGGCCTGCACGGGGGATGGACCCAGATTCGCCTGGAAAAGACGCTGGTGGGCTACGTCCAGGCCCAGGGTGCCGCCGCCCCCGCGCCGGCGCCCGTCGCCGCAGCCGCTCCGGCTCCCGCAGCGGCCCCGGGCGGCGCGACGGCCCCCACCGCCTCCGCCCCGCCGTCGTCCGACGTGAACCCGGCCCCCTCGCGCCTCTTTGAGGGCACCCTCGCCTCCACGCACAAGCTCCTCGGGACGAAGCCCCCCTACGATTGGCAGCTCAGCGACGCCGACGGCAACCGCGTCGCCTACGTCGACCTTTCAAAGCTCCTCCTCACCGACCAGATCGAGAATTACAGCGGCCATCCCGTCGTCGTTCTCGGCGCCCTCTCTCCCGTCCCGGACACTACTGACCTCGTGATCGCGGCCGAGGGACTGCGCCTCAAATAGATGGAGGTCATCGATGGCAACCGGATCGCGGCCGACCTGATTGCCGAGCTGAAGGCCGAGGTGTCGGCGATCCATGGCAGGCGGCCGTGCATCGCGCTCATCCGGGTCGGCGACGACCCCGCTTCGGTCTCCTATGTCCGCAAGAAGGGCCAGACGGCGGCCGAGATCGGGATCGAAAGCCGCGTCCTCCTGCCCCCGGTCACGATCAGCCAGGAGGAGCTCGTGCGGCTGGTTGAGCAGCTGAACGCCGATCCCGCGGTCGACGGAATCCTGGTCCAGTCCCCGCTGCCCGAGGGTCTCGACGAGCGCGCCGTGTTCGGGCGGATCGCGCCCGAGAAGGACGTCGACGGATTTAGCCCGATTAACCTCGGGAAGCTGGCCCAGGAGGACGCGTCGGGCTTCTCCGCCTGCACGCCGGCCGGGATCATGGAGATCCTCGCGCGGAGTTCGGTCGACCTCGCGGGCAAGCATGTCGTGGTCCTCGGCCGCTCGCTCATCGTCGGCAAGCCCGCGGCTCTCCTCGCCGTCCAGAAGAAGGCCGGCGCCAACGCCACCGTCACGATCTGCCACTCGAGGACCGCGAACCTCGCGTCGATCACGCGCCAGGCCGATGTCCTGATCGCCGCCATCGGCCGGCCCGAATTCGTCAAGGCCGACATGGTGAAGCCCGGCGTCGTCGTGATCGACGTCGGCATCAACCGGGTCGCCGATCCCTCGAGGAAGACGGGCTACCGCCTCGTGGGCGACGTCGATTTCGCCGGCGTCTCCCCCCTTTCCTCGAAGATCACCCCGGTGCCGGGCGGGGTCGGCCCGATGACGGTCGCCATGCTGATGAAGAACACGGTCAAGGCCTTCCGGCTGCGGGCCGCCCCCTAAGCGGGGCTCGCCCGGGCTTGCGCCCGGCCGCCGACGCCCCATTGTCGGCCTCGAAACCCGCCCCATGTCCAGCGAGCGAATACTCGTCGTCGACGACCAGCCGATCAATGTCCAGCTCCTCAAGCGGAAACTCGAGCGCTGCGGCCTCGCGGTTTCGACGGCCAACAACGGACTCGAGGCCCTGGAACAGGTGAAGCTTCACAAGCCGGACCTGATCCTCCTCGACCTCATGATGCCCGACATGGACGGGATCGAGGTGTGCCAGCGCCTTCAGGAGCGGAGCGACACCCGGTCGATCCCCGTCATCTTTGTCACCGCCCGCACGACCAAGGAGAGCAAGCTCGAGGGCCTCGCCGTCGGTGCCGTCGACTACATCACGAAGCCGATCGATCTCGATGAGACGGTCGCGCGCGTCCAGACCCAGCTTCGCTTCGCCGCCATCAACCGCGAGAACCTGGAGCTCCAGCGCCGCCTCGAGGAATCGCGGCGGGCCGCCACGATCGGCGCCGTGGCCCAGGGGATCGCCCACAACCTGAACAACCTTCTCGGCGTCGTGATCGGGTACCTGGACCTCATCAAGGCCGGCTACGACAAGCCGCCCGTCGTCAAGAAGAACGCCCAGAATGTCGACGATGCGATCCAGCGGATCGTCGGGATCATCCGCCAGCTGAGCACGCTTGTCGTCAAGTCGCGCCCCGACCTTGCGCGGGTCCCGCTCGAGCGCCTGATCGACGGCGGAATCCGCCGCTTCCACAACGACTACAAGCTGACGGCCGGCGTAGTCGTCAACAACGCGACCCCCGACCTGGAGATCGACACCAACATCGAGACCTTCGAGGAGGTGCTTTCGAAGGTGCTCATGAACGCCTGGGAATCCTACCAGGACAGTCCGGCAGAGCAGCGCCCGATTTCGATCTACACGCGGGTCTTCGACAAGGCCCGCGGCGAGAAGATGCTCGAGATCCGGGTCGACGACAGCGGCCGGGGAATCGCCGAGGAGATCCGCGACCGGATGTTTGAACCCTTTGTCAGCACGAAGCGCACGGTCGGCGTCGGCATGGGCCTGACGATTGCGCGGCATTCGCTCCGGAGCGTCGGCGGCGAGGTCACCATGTCCTCGAGGCCCGAGGGCGGATCGAGCGCCGTTCTGGTCCACCCCGTCCGCGACCCCCGCCGCAGGGACAAGTCGCAGGACGACGAGGAATAGGTCGCCGGAGCCTTCCGGATTTCATTTTGTGCCTCTCCTCCAAGGAACGATCCGCCATCTATACGCTCGATGGGATGGTGCGCGAGGCGGCCACGTTGCAAAAGTTCGTGAGCGACCGCGCGATATGACCGCTAATTAGCCTGACGACCAGATCCGATGCCCCGCGTCTATCGCGCGCCCCATTGGGGCAGGACACGCGTCATCCGTCGCCGCCGATGAGGACGTTTATCCAGGCGAAATCCGCCTCGTCTATCCCAAAACTTGACGGGACCCGGTTCGTCGCCATCGTTTGCCATTGTGAGCGTCCTCGAGATTAAGCAAAGGCTGTCGCGCCTCTCCGTCCGCGAGCAGCGGGAGATTCAGGTTTATCTGCACCAACTTAGGCGCACGGCGCCGGCTTGGAAGAAATCTACGGCGAAAAAGATAGACGAAGTTAGGGCCGGGAAATTTACGACCATCGAGGAACTGGAGTGTCGTTACGGCCGTGGCTAGGCAGACGGGCTATCGAGCTGCTTTCTCTTCGTCATCGGTGGAGTTCTTCGCTGGATTGGAGCGAAGGCGGCAAAGACGATTGTTGGATCGGGCACACGAGCTGGAGTCCGACCCGTTCCTCGTTCCGGATTTCCGCACCACAGACGCATTGAGCCGATGGACACGTTAATTGCCGCCCAATCTCTCCGTCTTGGGGCGGCCGTCGTCACCCGGAACCTCAATGAATTTGGTCGCGTCCCGGGATTGAAGGTCGAGAATCGGCAAGACTAACCTCCACTAGCCGAGCGGGGCTCGACCGTTTCGGTGCTTCAACCGGCAAGATAAACTCTCCAATCCTAAAGACCCACAATGGATACGATCGCATTTCTGGGATCGGGCTCCATGGCGGCGGCCATGGTCGAGGGCCTCTTGGCGAAGGGGGCCTACACTCCCGATAGAATCCGGTGCATCGGAGGATCGGGCCAGAGCGCTCCCCTCCTCGCAAAGAGGACCGGCATCGGGCTCGCCGGCTCCCTCGACGAGCTCCTCGACAAGGCCGACACGCTGGTCGTGGCCTTCAAGCCCCAGAATCTCGCCGGCGCCGACCCCCGCCTTGCGGCCCACACCCGCGGCCGTCTCGTCATCTCGGTCCTCGCGGGCAAGAAGCTTGCCGCCCTCAGGAAGGCCTTCCCCGAGGCGCGGGGAATCGTCCGGAGCATGCCGAACACTCCGGGCCAGATCGGCGCCGGGCTCACCGGCTGGTGCTCGGACGCCCCGCTCGGCTCCAGGGACCGCGCGACCCTGGAATCGGTCTTCGGCGCCCTCGGGCGATCGATTGAAATAGCCGAACCGCAGATGGACGCCTGCACGGCGCTGAGCGGCGCCGGCCCGGCCTACGTCTTCGAATTCGCGGCGGCCCTTCGCGATGCGGCGCTTGGCCAGGGTTTCGACGCCGCGACGGCGAAGCTCCTCGCGGTCGAGACGCTCCTCGGGGCCGCAAAGCTCCTCGAGCGGCGCGGAGCCGACCCCGAGGTGCTTCGCGCCGAGGTCACCTCGCCGAACGGCGTCACCGCCGCCGGGCTCCGCAGGATGGCCGACCGCGACTTCCGGGGCATGATCCGCGAGGCCATCGAGGCCGCCCGCGCCCGCTCGGAGGAGCTTTCCGCCTGATGCCCGCAAACCCCCTTAACGGCCGCATCCTCGTCACCGGCGGCGCCGGTTTCATCGGGAGCGCCCTCGTCTGGGCCCTGAACGGCCGCGGCCACGACGACATCGTCATCTCCGATATCCTGCAGTCGGACGAGAAGTGGCGGAACCTGGTCCCGCTCCGCTACGCCGACTACATCGAGGGTCCCGCGCTCCGCGCTAAACTTGCCCAGAGCGCCGCGTCCCTCGGCAAGTTTTCGGCCGTTTTCCACCTGGGCGCCTGCTCGGCCACGACCGAGCGCGACGCGTCCTATCTGGTCGACAACAACACGGCCTTCACCCGCGAGCTTGCCACCTGGGCGCTCAGCACCGGCTCGCGCTTCGTCTACGCCTCGTCCGCCGCCACGTACGGCGACGGCGCCCAGGGGATGGACGACAAGGACCCGGCGCTTGAGCGGCTCCGGCCCCTCAACATGTACGGGTATTCGAAGCACCTCTTCGACCTCTATGCCCGCAGGCTCGGCTGGCTCGACCGGATCGTGGGGCTCAAGTACTTCAACGTCTATGGACCCAACGAGGCCCACAAGGCCGACATGCGCTCCGTGGTCGCAAAGGCCCACGGGCAGATTCGGGAAACGGGGAAACTCGGGCTCTTCAAGAGCTACGACCCCAAATACCCGGACGGCGGCCAGATGCGCGACTTCCTCTACGTGAAGGACGCGGTCGAGATGACGCTCCATTTTGCCGAGAAGGGCGCCGTGGCCGGCGGGCTCTACAACATCGGATCGGGCGAGGCGAACACCTGGCTCACGCTGGCCGGCGCCATCTTTGGCGCCCTCGGCCTTCCGCCCTCGATCGAGTTCATCGAAATGCCCGAGGCCCTGCGCGCAAAGTACCAGTACTACACGAAGGCGGACATTTCGAAGCTGCGGGCGAGCGGATACGATCGCCCCATCACCCCGCTGGCCGAGGCCGTGGGCGACTACGTTCGCAATTACCTGGTTCCCGACAAGCGGCTTGGGGCCTAAGGCGCCGGAGGGAGCTCGCTCCAAGGGGACGCGCGGAAATTGCTCCCGAGCGGCAGCGACTTGTCCGACGAGAGCTTTGGGCAAACTCCGGCGGGCCGCTCCCGCGTCGGCGCGCGGGAGTGGCGCGGCATGGCCGGTTAGGAACAGCTGCAGTGGGTCGTTTTCAGATGGGAGGTCTGAGTTACCACGAGCGGCAGAAGGCCTTCGCCGCCCCGAAGCTCTGCAACGCCCTGAAGTTCGGCTGCTGAAAGCAACGTGAAGGGGATGTGCTGATCGTAAAGATCCCAGCACTGTCCGACGTGGATTGGCCCGATGTCGGCGCCGAGGCAGGCCTTGACGACCAGGTCCAATCCTCTCAGGGCGCCCCCGACGATGCTGATGTTGCTCACGCAAATCTCCAATGTGGCAATGCCAACGGAAAATGCGGGAATACAGGAATCGGCCAAGGCGTACCGTGCGGTCTGCCCGTTGACCTCGCCCTCGAGGTAAAATGTGCCGTTATCCTCGATGATCCTGACGCAGATATGAGCGCCGACGCACTTGTTCCCGACAAACGGGATATTGGCGCAAACCTGAGGATCCCAGCACTGTTCCCAATACTTGATATAACGACTGACGAGCTTTAGCGGTTGTTTTGTCTTTTCCATGGTGTGTTTTGTTCGCCCCTCGGTGATCGAGGAGCTCTTGGGGCTTAGATCGTGGTCGGACCCGGGTATCTTTCACCAATGTCAGCGGGGCGGCCCTTCTGCGTTCCCACCACCAACCCGGACCGCAGACCCGTGAAAGATTGGAGTCGACGGCCGCGTTATGTCCTTAGCCGGCACATCCATGGACTCCGCTCCCTCCACGTTGAGAACCCGTTCCTCGCTCATCCACCGCCTCCGGGACTGGAGCGACGAGCGGAGCTGGGAGGAATTCTACCGCCTATACAGGGATCTCGTCTTCGGATTCGCGCGAAAATGCGGCCTCACCCACGAGGAGGCGGATGAGGCTACAAACGATGTGTTTGTCCGAATCGCCAAGACGATCCACGAGTTTAGGGCAAATAAGGATTCGGGATCGTTTCGCGGGTGGCTCATGACCCAGGCCCGCTGGCGCATCGCGGACAAGTTTCGGACCCGGCCGCGGGACCGAAACCCTCCCCGTTACGGTGTCCAAGAGGGAACAGCGACCCTAGATCGGATTCCGGACCCCGGCGAGGAAAGGGAAGTCTGGGACCGCGAATGGCAGAGAGCGGTTCTGGAGGCCGCCATGAAGCGCATTGCCCGGAGGACCAAGCCCAAGCACTTCCAGATCTTTGAACTCGCCTCCCGGCAGCAGTGGCCGGCGGGGCGCATCGCCCGGGAGCTCGGGGTCAGCACGGCGGCGGTCTATTTGATCAACCACCGGTTGGCGAAGCAGCTGAAGGCGGAGGTTGTAAGGGTCAGCGAGCACCTTCATTAGGTTCGAAGCCCGAATCCCGACGGATTTCGGCTGGCTCGCGGGAAACGACCCGGGGATAATGGCTCCGTGGCGAACGAAACGCAGCCTCCGTCCCTCCCGGACGACGCCCAAAGGCCGGCCATCACCGACTACGACCTGCTGCGGATCATCGGTCGCGGCAGCTACGGCGACGTTTGGCTTGCGCGGGGAGTGACAGGCGCGTTTCGCGCCGTAAAAGTCGTATGGCGCCACCGGTTCAACGACCCCCATCCTTTCGAACGGGAGTTCAACGGGCTCCGAGAGTTTACGGCCATCTCCCTCGTCGAGGCCCACCAGCTCGCGCTCCTGCATGTTGGGCGGAACGATGCGGCGGGATTCTTCTATTACGTGATGGAATTGGCCGATGACGCCGAAACCGGCAGGGAGATCGATCCAGAAAAATACGTACCGCTGACCCTCAGGGAGATGCGGTCCCGGCGCGGTCAGCTTTCGACAGGGCAATGCATCGTCCTTGGCGCCGAAGTTGCGCGCGCCCTCGCCGTCCTTCATTCCCGGAAATTGGTCCACCGCGATATCAAGCCGTCAAATATCGTGATCGTCGGCGGCGTCGCGAAACTCGCCGACATAGGCCTCGTCGCATCGGCCACCGACGCCAGGACCTTTGTCGGAACCGAGGGGTTCATCCCGCCGGAGGGCCCCGGCGAGCCTACAGCCGACGTCTACGGGCTCGGAAAGCTCATCTACGAGCTCTCGAGCGGCCGCGACCGCAAGGACTTCCCCCGCCTTCCGGAAAACTTTGCCACCCTCGCCGACCGCAAGGTGTACCTGGAGCTGAACGAAATCGTCATCCGAGCCTGCGATCCCCTGCCAAGCAGGAGATATCCGGATGCGGCGGCCATGCTGGAGGACCTCCTGCTGCTCCAGGCCGGCCGCTCGGTGCGGCGCCTTCGGTTCGTGGAGCGCCGGCTTCGGGATTCCCTGCGTCTGATCGCCGTGCTGGTCGGGGTGGCGGGCGTCGCTGCGGGAGGCGCCTACGTGGAGCGCGCCCGCCTCGCAGCCGAAACAGGCCGGCGCCAACAGGCGGAGGCCGCGCTGGAGGCCCTCGAGCACAAGGCCTTCTACGCCGAAACCATCTCCAGGGCTGAAGGCGACCTGGAAAAGGGAAACTACGGGATTGCGCGGACCATTTTGGAGAGCGCGAAGCCGAACCCAGGGCAACCCGACCTGCGCAGCTTCGAGTGGCAGGCTCTCTGGAAGGAAGCGCAGGGGAACCCCGCAACCGTTCTATCCGAGTCGGGGCCTGCCTTGTCCCGGGTCAATTTTTCCCCGGATGGCAGCCTGCTCGGGTCCCAAAGCATATCCGGCGAAATCACCGTGTGGCAGCCGCGGACAGGGCAAAGGGTCCGGACGGTGAAGATGCCCCACTCGGCCTATTTTGCCGGGTTCTCGGGGGACGGCCGATGGCTTCTCGGCGTAAACGAGAAGTACGCGCTGGAGCGATGGTCCCTGGCGACCGGAACGCCGGAGGGCACCGCAAACGCCGAGGTCAACTCGCCCCTGTCGCCGCTTGGCGCCGATCGGGTCGTCTCCTACGTCTTCTCGGGCGACGGCAGGGCGCACCGCATTGCGGTTTGGGATTTCACCACGCGTTCCGAGGTCGTTTCGGTTCCGATCCCCCACACGGCGGGCAGGGCCGGGTCGTATTACACGGCTGCCGTCTCGCCCGACGGGGCGCGGTGCGCCGTTTCATTGATCATCGGGAAGGCGCCCTTTGCGCAGTGGCGCCTGGTGGTGCTGGACCTCAAGAGCGGGCGCACGCTCTGGGACGAGGCGCTTTCGGGCCGCCTGGCAGCATTGAGCTTCGGGACGGACGGACACAGCCTTGCCTGCGCCCTTGCTGATCCCGACGAGGTTCGCCTGCTGGACCTCGAACGAGGAGTTTGGGGCTGGCGAACCTCGCTCTCCGGGGCCCCCTCCGCCGTGCGGTACGTCGAGCCCGGCGGATTCTGCGTCGGGGGGCGCGGACGAGGGCTGCAGCTGATTGCGGCCGACTCAGGCCGTACCCTCAGGGTCTTGGTGGGGCAGGCCGGATCCATATCCGATCTCGCGTCCGACAGGAATACGGGACAGATCGCCTCGGCAAGCGATGCCGGGGAGTTGCGAGTATGGGCTCAATCAACCCACCCCTGGCAGACCCAGTTCACCGGGTTCTGGAGGGCGCCCGGGCGCCAGCTGTGCCTGAGCCGCGATGGGCAGTTGCTCGCCGGGACGTTTGACGGCCGAAGCGTACGAGTCGTCGACACCCGCGACGCCGGCGGGGCGCCCCGGGATATCGAGGGCGTCCTCTCCCCCATCGTCTTCACGCCGGAAGGCGGCCTTTGGCTCCTTGGCCTCGACGGCTCCGTTCAAGAGTGGCGGGTGTTGCCCACGCCGAAGCAAATGGCCTCCGTCAGGGTGGCCGCCCAGGGCGCGCCGCTTGCGGTCGCCCGCGGTTCGGCCGACACCCTATGGATCGTCTCCAGCGATGCGAGCGGGCGCCTGACGGCCATAGACACCGTCAAAGGGGCCGTTCGGGCAAGCGCGAACTCCGATCCGAATGGAGTATTCTGGGTCGCCGTTTCCGGGAACGGGAGACGGGTCGCGGCGAGCGGCCCCCGGCAGGAGGTGGGCCTTTGGTCTCTTCCGGACCTGAATCGAATCGGCCTTTGGCACTGCGATCAACGCGTCACCAACGGGGAATTCTCCCCGGACGGCAGCGTCCTCGCGCTCACCTTGAAATCGGGGTCCCTGCAGTTCCACAAGACCAGGAATCTCACGCTGATGGAATCCCGGACCACAGCGAGCGGAACCGCCTACGGGCTCAGCTTTCATCCGACCGAGCCGCGCCTCTTCGTCGGCGGCCAGGACGGGGTCCTCCACGTCTTCGCCACCTCCGACTGGAGCGAGATTCTCCAGATGAACGCCGCCGAGCCCGGCACGAATCCGGGGACCATCATCACCGAGGCTGCAAGCGCCGACGGCTCCACGCTTGCCGCCTACACAGAATCGGGACTCATACGCCTTTGGCGGCGATAGGCCCGGGGTCAGTTAAGCGCGCCAGGGGATCCGGGCGGGGGATAACCGTCCTCGATTTGCCGCACATGAACCCCGCCCTCGGCTTCCTCGGTCGGCCATAGCGCGTCGATATAGCATTCGATAAAGCAGATCGCGCCTTCGAACGACAGGAGGTAGGTCTTTTGCCCCGCGTCCGCCGAAGGCCTCCCTCCCTGCTTGCGCTCCGCCTGAGGGATGCCTTCGACCAAGATGAACCCGTTTGGAACAGGGCCGGGATTATCGAGTTGCGTGGGCGGCGGCACGGGCGAAGGGGGCGTCAGCACATAGCTGGTGGCCCCGGAAATGCGCATCAATACCCTCGCCTCCCGGCATTGAGCGCCGATCGAATAGAGCGGATAGCTGATGGTTCCTCCGCCTTCATTGCGAATGAGGCAGGTGTACCAGCAAGGCCGCCGAGAAGTAATGCACCCGCCGCTGCTCCCGCCGCTGCTCCCGCTGCTGCACCCGCTGCTGCACGGGGCGTACGTCGTCCATTCGATGCCGACCTTTGGATTGGTACCGGTGGCGAGGATGCTTTGGCGAACGACGGGCAAATAGCCTTGTGGGACCATTCCGATGGTTGCTGGAGGGACGAACGGGGGCAATGTTCCCGAGGACCTGGCCTTTGATGGAGTGGGGCTCATTTTGATGGTGGTTTGGATACCTGAAACATGAACGCGGTTCGCAGGATGAATATTTCACCGATTTTCGGAAAACTGCAGGGCGACGCCCCTTGGCCGTCCCCGCGATGCGTCGCGGCCCGTTGAAGACGAGTCTCCGCGTGGTTGTGATAGCCCCTGATGCCGCAGCTATCACTGACATTACTTCAATTTGTGTAATGCCAACCCAATCGAGCCCGATGGAGCGACCGCACGGGACAAGGGAACGTCTTCTTCTTGAAACCGTCCAGTCTTGCTCATGCCGCGACATCGGCATTGGCGAGGCAAGCAGACCGGCGACGGGCTCAAGGTCACGGGTAAAATGCAGCGGTATTGACATATGCCGCCTTGGGTAATACGCCCCTGATGATGCAGACACTTACACTCAAGCTCTCCGCCGACACGGCCGCTCGACTGGGGCGCATGGCTGCGCGCCGGCGCACCACCAAGTCCGCCGTAATGCGTGAGGCGTTGGAGGAGAAACTTCTGGCGGGCGTTGATGAACCTTCGGTGTATGACCTGATGAAGGCTTCCGTGGGTTCCATAGATAGCGGGATTCGGGATCTTGGCCACAACCCCATTCACCTGAAGGGATTCGGGCTCAAGTGAACGTCGTCTTGGCCGACACGGGCGCGCTGGTGGCGCTCCTTGACCGGCGGGAGAAATTCCACGCGTGGGCGGTGGAGCAGATCCGCACCATTCGGCCACCGTTGGTCACCTGCGAGGCGGTGCTGGCCGAACTCTGCTTCCTTCTTTCTGACACTCTCAAAGGGCTTGGCTCGGTGCGAGATAACCTCGCTTCGGGTGCATGGATCCTGGATTTTTCCTTAAAGGCTGAGCAGGAAAGGGTGCTTGCATTGATGCAGGTGTATTCGGATCAACCCATGTCCCTTGCGGACGGGTGCCTCGTCCGGATGTCCGAATTGCGGCCCGATTCCAGGATTTTCACCTTGGACCGGCATTTCCGGGTCTACCGGCGAAATCGCCGCCAGGTGATCCCGCTCATCACGCCGGAGACCTGACGGCCTCTTGGGACAGGCCCCCGGTGCCGATCCGTTCGCGCCACGGCGGCGCGCCGTCAGTCAGACTAGGGAACGTCGTAGGCTTCGACGAGTGCGATTCCCGTGTCGCCGCTCGCACCCTGAACCTGGGCCGTGTAGGCGCCGGGCGGCAGCGTGACGAGGATCGCGGAGTCCGGCGTCCCCTGGCTCCCCCAGCTGAAGGCCCCCACGCTGCCGGCGGCTGCAGCAATCTGCGCATTGCCGCCCCACCCCGTGTTGCTCGAAAGGAGGGTCGACGTGCCGTCGGCATTGCTCCGGTAGAGGCTTAACTGCGGATCGGAGAGCGTGCCCGAGACCCCAAACGGGGCGAGCGCGGGGCCCGAGGCGCGCAGGAGCACCGTCTTCGAGGTCGTCCCCCCGACCACGAATCCGGCGATCAGGATATTGGCGCCGGTGCCCACCTGGAGCCGCGCCGAGATATTGACGAGGTGGGGAGCCGAGGGCGAGTAGGAGGCCGCGGGGGTGGCGTCGTAGACCTCCGCCAGCGCGATTCCCGTGTCGCCGCTCGTGCCGGTGATTTCGGCCGTGTAGGCCGCGGGAGGAAGCGTTTCGACGAGCGCCGAATCCTTGCTCGAGGAACTCGTCCAGGCAAAGGCCCCCACTTGGGCGGCGGTCGACGTCACCTGGGAGTTCCCGTTCCAGCCGCTGTCGCTCGCCATGACGCCCGAGGGGTTGTTGAGGACGAGACTCGGGTCCGGGAGTATCCCCGCCACCCCGAAGGCCAAGAGGGCCGGTCCCGACGCGCGGATGAGGACCGGTTCGCCCGGTCCGGCCGAGGCGCCGCCCACCACAAACCCGGCGATCAACTGGCTCGCCCCCGTCCCGACCTGGGCGCGGCAGGAGACGTTGATTAGATGCCCGGGGTTCGGGGCGCTCACGACGGTGAGGAGCGCTGCGGAGCTGGTCGCAATGCCCCAGGCGTTGCCGGCCGTGCACGTGTAGGAACCCGCATTCGCCGCCGTGGCCCCCGTGATCATGAGGGTCGAGGTTTCCGAGCCCGAGACGCCCCCGCCGTCCGTCAGCGCGCTTCCGTTCAGAAACCACTGGTAGCCCGCGGCGCCGACGCCGGCGGCGCCGGCGTTAAAGACGACCGTTGAGCCGCTCTGGAGCGTCTGGGAAACGGGCTCCACCATGAATGCCGGCGGGCTCGGGCTCATCGACGCCCGGAAGACAAAATGGGCCGCGGTCAGGGCCGGGAGCGTGTAGGTGAGCCGGTTATTGGCGATCGAAGCCGACGCAAGGGCCGCGATGTTGGGGCTAGAGGCGTTGAAGGCGTAGACGCTCGCCGCCGTGTAGGTCGTCTGCCCCGCGATCTGGAAGGTGACGTCGGCGGCCTCGGTGTAACTCTTGTTCAGCACCACCACATGGAGGGCGCCGGTCGAATCGAGCGAGGCGTAGGCCGACGAATTGACCGTATCGGAGTCGCTCTCGGAAACGGAGGCGCTTCCGAACCTTCCCCCCTGGCCGTCATAGTTGAGATAGAGATTGAAGGCCGCCGCCGCGTACAGGGGCGAGGGCGATCCATGCAGAAGCCAGAAGCAGCCGAGGTACACCCCGTACTTGCCGTAGATCCCGAGCACGTCCGCCTGCGCGAGCCCGCCCGAGATGTCGCTCTCCCCGCCGTAGCAATACTCCGTGAACGAGAGCTTCGTCCCCGGGTAGCGGGCACTGATTGAGGCCTGAAGGTTCGGAATCCATGGCAGGAACTGGGGATAGTACTCCTGGACCCAGCTGTTCTCGACGTAGGTGGTGTCCCAAAGGACGCGGGGGGCCTGGACGCGGTCCTTGTCGGTCGCCGTGTCGGTGAAGTCCGTCTGGGCCGTGATCGAGGTTCCCGCGGCGGGCCCCCCGATATTTTCGTCGCTGTAGCGGTGGAGGTCCAGGACGTCCAGGAGGCGCATTCCCGCCGACGCCGAGGCCTGGTTCATCTGGTCCAGATAGTCGTCGATGAACCAGCGGTAGCCCGTCTTGGCCTGCACGGCGGGCCAATCGGGAGCATTCTGGAAGGTCATGTAGGCCTCGCTCCCGTAGAGCACCGCCCCCAGGACCTCGGCGGAGGGGTCCATGCGCTTGATCGTCTTCGCGAGCGCCGCGGACTTGGTGGTCTCCTCCGCACAGGTGGTCTGCGCGGGATGCAGGTAGGGGTGCGTCGAGGGCCAGAGGGACGGCTCATTGTCCAGGTTGTAGCCCCGGATCCCGGTCTTCCCGGAGGCGGGCCCGTACTTCGTGATGAGGACGTTCAGGAGCTCGTCCATGTAGACGACCCCGTCGGTCAGGTTCGGCGGGTTCAGGTACACCCCGCCGGGCTTGTCGTTCACCACCTGGTTCCACCGGGACGACGGGGCCGCCTGCGCGGCCGTCACCGGGCCGTTCTCGTCGGCCGCGACATAGCCGGCCATCTGGAGCGTGACGACCGTGTAGGGGGTGCCCTCGGCAAGGGATTGGTCGTGGAAGTTCGTCAGCGCAATCGCCGGGATCCCCTGCTGGGAGGCCGGGAGACCGGAAACCATGAAGTTGTCACTATTATCGATGTAGTCGTTTCCGGCGTTCGACGCGTTCGTCTCCCAGTTGTAGCCGGTCAGCCGATCGCCCCCGATGCGGCGCGAGCCCGGGGTTGCGACCCCGGGCAGGTCCTGGTTCGTGCCGTAGATGTAGGGGCTTATCGGAACGGTGCCCGCGCCGGGATCGACCGTGATCCTGATGGGCAGATCCGCCCTTAGGGCTGCGGGGAAGACCAGGAGGAGGGCGCTCCAAGCAAGCGTTTTCATCGGGGGAGGACCACCCTGCACGCCTCTTCGCCGCTTCTCAACACCATACAAACCGGGCGCTTCGCCGCCGGCTCGGGGCCGGGCGCGGCTCCTCCTGCGCCCCCCCGAGCCTCAGAGTACACTGACCGGCATTCCGTCCCTCACGAGGCCCACCAGCGTCAGCACGTCCCAGTTGGCCAGACGGAAGCAGCCGTGGGACTCCGTCCGGCCGACGTTTTCCGGATCCGGCGTCCCGTGGATCCCGTAGCCCGGCCGGTCGAGCCCGATCCAGGCGAGTCCGACCGGGTTATTCGGGCCCGGAGGCACGGTGAGCCGGCGGCCGAGCGCCCTGCCCTCCTCGGACTCGGGGAACAAATCGGGATCGAACGTGTAGTCGGGATTCAGGATCACGACCGTCACATGAAGGTCGCCCACGGGCCTTTTCTCGACCATCCGCGCGATGCTGACCGGGAAATGCGCGATCACGCGGCCCAGCGCGTCGAACACCTCGAGTTCATGGGTGTCGAGCGTGATCACGATCTGCGTCGCGGTGCCGCTTACCTCCACATGATCTACCGCTGGTACCGCGATCTTTGTGCCGGGCAATACCTTATCCCAGTCGACCTCCGGATTCAATTTCCGGACCAGGTTCGGGTGGGCATGGAACTTTTCGGCCGCCAACTCAAGGGCCGACCCATAGCCCAGGGCCGATGCCTGCGACTTCTCGAGCCAGGTCTTCGGCACCGGATGCACCCCGGCCAGTTCGATCGCCGTAAAGGTGTAGCTGCCGAGCGCCGGAGCCGACAGCGGCAGGTGCTCCCGGGTGGCGGCGTCCAGCTGGCCCGTCTCCGCGATCCCCGCCCCCCTCTGAAACGCGCGGAGCGCCGCCTCGGTCTGCAGGCCCATGACGCCGTCGATCGATCCGCAGGAAAAGCCGCGACGGTGCAGCTCGACCTGCAGATCGAGCGTGGAGCCGATGGGGAGCGCGGGTTTGGAGGTGTCGGCCAGCTGCGCATCCTCCGGGGCCGCCGACGCAAGCCGCGCCCCGCAGCAGAGGAGGAGCATGAGGGCAATGCTGCGCGCCCTCATGCCGCGCAAGGCTCGAGGCATCATGAGCGAACGATGCCATCGGGCCGCGCAAAAACAACTGTGACCGCCAAAAAGCCCGCGACGGACGTCGTTACACACAACGTCATAAGTCCGCGCCGACGGTTGATCGCTCGATCTAGGTGGCGTCTTCGATGTCAACAATCCGAACCTCGCGCACGGAGTGATCTACCCAATACGCAAAGACGTATTCCTCGACCAATAGATGTTCGATCTCCCGCCCTGCGCCGTCCGGTAGGCGGTAATCACTCCTGACGAACGGATGTTCGGCGAGCTTCCGCGCGGAAACGACTCCCTTGATTTGCTGGCGCCTTGGCAACTGCACCAGAAAGTCCGCAGCGATTTCCGAGAAAACAGCGCGGTAGCCCTCGATCTAGGCACGGATCGCAAGCCGGCGTTTCAGATCTTCCACGGACACTTTCTTTCCCGCGTCCATGTCGCGCATGCGTTTTGAAATCATTCGTTTCCACTCGGGTCGCTCATGGCGCAAACGGATCATAGATGCATTTAGCTCTCGCCGCTCGCGAATAGAGAGGCGCGAAACCTCTTGCTTGAGCTCCAGCATTGTCATGGCACTGCTCTTGCCAAAGGGTAAAAACCGTCAAGAAGCCGTTCCGCGTTGACGTGCGCTCCAAACAACCCTGCCCGGTTTGTCCGCGCCAAACCGCGGGTTTCGTTTCCAGAGCAAGCTCCATTCGGCCGCAGGCCTCCCCGAACTCCGCCTCCCGGACGCTTTCCTGGAGCCCTACTTCACGTCGTTCAGCTCCGCCTCGCTCATCTCCTTGCGGTCTCCGAGGGCCTTCCTGACGGCCGACACCTCGTCGGCCGAAACCGCACCCGCCTTGTTTCCCCATTCCTGGCGCACGTAGGTCAGGACGGCCGCAATCTTCTCGTCATTCCAATTGTAGGCGGAGCCGGCGACCTGGCCGAAGACCGGCATCGCAGCCGCCCCAAATTCCTTCCCCCCGACGTGGACGGTGCCCTTGAGCCCGTAGAGGACGATCCGGATCACGCGGGCGGAGGGCCCGTTCACCCATTCCGAGCCCGCAAGCGGCGGATAGATCCCGGGAACCCCGAGGCCGGTCGCCTGGTGGCAGGTGATGCAGACGGCGTTAAACTGGATCTTGCCCTGGGCGACCGGGTCCACCTTGACCGCCGCGGGGAGGCCCGAGGTGGGCTTCGCATTCTCGTCAAAGATCGCCGAACTGTAATGGCCCGCATAGCGGTTCAGGTACGTTCCCGAGAAGAGGATGAGGCCGCTCAGGGTAAAGAGGATCCCAATCGGCAGGAGCCGGTAGCGCGCGCCGTCGTCCGGGCGCCTCCCGAGGAGCTTCTCGTGGGCGTCGAGGAGGCCCTCGTCGCTCGAGCGGGCCTGGTCGAGGCGGGGATCGTTTTCGCCCGGGGCGCTCATTTGGTCCCTCCCGTGCTGGCGACGGCCGCTTCCGGCTTCTCCGGGGGCACGGGGGCCGCCTCGGGGTACGTGTAGGGGTTCTTTAGGCTCAGGAGATAGGCGACCAGGGACTCGGCGCGCGGGGTCGGGACAATCTCCCAGCCGGCCCTGGGCTCCAGGGCCCCCACGAGCTTAAGCGCCTTCTCGGACGGCTGGGCGCCGGCGCCCAGCCTGCGGGTCTCAAAGAGGAAGCGGTAGGACGGCATGCCGCCGGAGCCTGTATAGAGCATCTGGAGCAGGTCGGAAGCGTCCGGGGCGGTGGGCTTCCTGTCCCCCAGGTTCGCGAGGTCCGGCCCCACCCTCGAAAGCCCGAGCTGCGGGAAGGGCTGGTAGATGTAGTCGCGGGCGACGCTCTGGCGGTCCCCCCAGCCGCGCTCCTTGTCCGAGCCGAAGCCCGGACGGCGCACCTGCTGGGTGTGGCAGGCCGCGCAGCCGAGGTCCCTGTAGACCAGCTGCCCCCGGGCGGCCGCGCCCGGCATCCACGGCGGGAAGGCGGCGCCCTCACTGTCGTCGTAGAAGGGGGCGAGGGAGCCCAGCTGCGCATTCGAGCCGATCACGATCCCCGCCCAGGAGATCCCGAGCGCGGCGAAGAGGCCCGCGAAAAAGAGGACGTTGTTCTTCACGGCGCGTGGGTCTCCGCGGCGGGGGCCGCTGCGAACGGGGCCGGTTCCGAGAGCTTCAGGATCTCGCAGGCGGTCCCGTAGAAATTGACCAGGAAGGCGATGTTGCCGAGGAGGAGGAGGATCTCGGCGGCCGTGGCGCCGGCGAGCGCCGGGTGCGTGTGGGCCGTGATGGCCGAGAAGGGAACCGAGGCGTCAAGGAGGTCGCGACTCTGCGCGGAGCCCGCCGTGGCCAGCATGGCGACCAGAAGGACGATCCCGCAGAGATAAAGGCCCAGGTGCGCCCGGACCAGGTTCGGCGAGAGCCAGGCCTTGCCGGTGATCCTCGGGACCGCGAAATACACCCCGCCCATCAGGATCCCGGAGGCGGCGCCGTAGAGCGCCAGCTGCTTCTGGGCCTCGTCAAAGAAGGTGAACTGCGTGTGGAGCGCGATCCCGTGGAAGCTCGTCAGCGAATCGCAGAGGGCCCCGACGACGTAGGCGGTGAGGCCGAAGGCGATGAATTTTGCCGCGATCCCCGGCGCCCCGTAGGCGCCCCGGAGGTTGAGGAGGACGACAAAGGTGTGGAAGAGGAGGAGGGCGCACGAGACCACCGCCACCGACGGGATCCAGGCCGGCACCGGGCCGCCGACCAGGTGGCGCCCGCCGGTAAGCCCGCCCACAAGGACGAGGCACCAGAAGGCGAGCGCCGCAAACTCATAGGACGGGAGCACCCTTCCGGTCACCTTCGGGACCACGTAATAGGCGACCGACAGCGCGAGCGGCGCCAGCCAGAGGGTCCAGGCCGACTGGGCGTACCATCCCGCCACGATCGGCTGCAGGACCCCGCGGACCGGCGACGAGAAGAGCATGACGTGCGCGACCGAGAGGATCCAGGGGAAGAGGAAGAGCGCCGCCGCCGCGTACCAATGCGAGGCGAACGAGATCCGCCGGAGGCGTCCCGACCAGGCGAGGATGCCCGGCACCGCGATCGCGCCGTAGGAGACGAAGAGGAGGAGCTGCACGTAGCCCGGAAGCCCGAGGAGTTCGAAGCCGGTCCGGTCGCCGAGCGCGATCCCGACCAGGGCGCCAAAGACCCCGAGGTTCCAGAAGATCGCCCCCGCGATCGCCCAGTTCTGGGCGCGGAGCGGCTCGCCCGAGAGGCGCAGCAGCACCCAGAGGGCGAGCGCGAGCCCGGTGTTTCCGAGCCACCCGTAGACAAAGGCCGTCTCAGCCATCTCGGCCGTCCGCCCGTAGGTGAAGACCGGGCAGACCGCCATGAAGTTGGGCGTATGCACCTGGATGGAGGCGATCAGGGAAAAGGCCCCCGCAATGACAAGCCAGGAGAGCCCCTTGATGAGGAGGAGGAGGAGCGGCCAGCGCGAAGCCGCGTCGGTGGGTGAGTATTCGCTCTTCATGGCCATTTGCCGTGGTGTTCCAGGACAACGAGCTCCATCGCGCGCTCGATCGGAAGGCGCACGACCCCGGCCTTCTCGTCGACCCAGCCGTAGTTCTCGGCCTGGTAGGCCTGGCTCGCCCGGAGCTTGTCGAGCGCGTTTCGCCGGAGTTCCGGCGTCGCCTTCCAGGCCAGGTCCTTCGAGAGATTCTGGGGCTCCTCGTTCTGCGGGGCCGCCGGGCGGTGGTGCGTGTAGACGCGCACCGTCAGGAGCCCGAAGAGGGAGAGGAGGACCAGGATGGCCCCCACGGCCAGGAAGGAGACGGGCCTCGGAGCGGGTGCCTTGGGCTCAGTCATTGTGGTGCAGGCATTCGCCGATCCGCGGGTCGCGGATCGGGATCAGCTTCGTTTTCGGAAGGTCGCGGAGGTAGGCGGCGATGCAGATGCCGCCGACGCCGACCACCGACGTGAGGGCCCAGACGAGGTTCAGCGAGAAGAAGGGCTGCGGGTTGCCCGCAGCGTCCTTCAGCGCCGGGAGGATGTTGTACGAGATGTCGACAAAGATGACGAAGAGGACCAGGTAGGCGATCCGGCGGATCGTCCGGTGCGTCACCTTGTAGCGGTACGAGAGGAGGAGGAGGAACGGGAGGAGGAAGTTCCCGAAGACCAGGAACAGGCTCACGTACCACCAGTCCCCGAACTCGCGGATATTGTACCAGAAGGTCTCCTCGGGCACGTTCGCGTTCCAGATGAGGAAGTACTGGGAGAAGGAGATGTAGGCCCAGAAGACCGTGAAGGTGAGCATCAATTGCCCGATGGCCCAGAGGTGGTCCGTCTTGAGGATCCCCTTGAAGTCCCCGCGGTTGTAGAGCCAGAGCATGAGGAGGACCCCCATCGAGAGGGCGCCGCGCATGCAGTTGGCGAAGTACCAGACCCCGTACATGGTCGAGAACCAGTGGTATTCGAGGCTCTTGAACCAGTAGATGGCGCCGGCGGTGAGCGTCAGCGCCACGAGCGGGATCCCGAACCCGGCCGTCTTCCCGTTCATCCGCGTCCAGCGGGCGTCGCCGTCCGAATCCTGGGTGAACGAGGCCTTCCGGAGCCTGGCCGACACCCAGATCCAGAGGGCGAAGAATCCGACCGTCACGACCGTGAAGAGGGGGACGTTCAGGAAGCCGCTCTTCTTCACGTAGAGGAGGTCGTCCTTCACGTCGTGGCCCGGGGAAAGCTGGTGCTCCGGGTTCATCCAGGGCCAGACGAGGTCGTGCTTCCCGAGGAAGGAGGCGGCCACGAGCGGCAGGAAGAGGAGGAGGAGCCACGGGAACATCGTGAGCCCGTGCTCGTACTGGCGCCGCAGCACCGTCGACCACGAGGCGTCAAAGATGTGGTGGATCAGGATCATCATCAGCATCCCGATCGCGACCGCCGTCCAGAAGCCGAGCCCGACGAGCCACGCCGTCGCCACGATGTGGGCCCCGGAGACGAGGACGCCGAGCGCCGTCACCGCGATGCCGGCGAGCCCGATCCCGAGAGCCTTCGTTGAGTCGGGTTTCGTCATTTGATTCCGAGCTCCGCTTTGTGGTCCTCCGGCACGTCGGCCACGGTCCCCATCTGCGCCCTCTGGAGCGCCCTCACGTAGGCGATGACCGCCCAGCGGTCGGCGGGGGCCAGCTTGTCGGCATACGGGTTCATCTGGCCCTTCCCGTTCGTGATCGTGTTGAAGATCTCGCCCTCGGCCATCGCGCGCAGGCGGTCGTCCTGATAGGTCGGGACGGCGCCCATCCCGTATTTTTTCACGATCCCGTTGCCGTCGCCCACGGCCCCGTGGCAGGGCGAGCAGTAGATCGTGAACCGGTCGCGGCCGCGGAGGAGAAGCTGGCGATCGACCGCAAGGGACGGCGGGAACCCGCGGGCAAAGGAGCCGTCGGCCAGCTTCCCCTGGTAGAGGAAGGGGTCGGTCTTTAGCGGCTGGCCGGCGGGCCCAAAGGACGAGGCAACCGTCCCCGGAGGCGCCACCCGGTCGGAGCGGCCGTCCGCAAAGAAGGCGCTCTCCGTCTGCTGGGTCAGTTTCGGCTGGTACTTCATCCCCGGGAAGAGCCACTCGGGGAAGACGTCCATCGGCGGATGCGTGAAGGTCCTGCCCCGGAAGCCGAGGAGGGAGACCGTGAGGACCACGAGAAAGGCGGTGATGAGATAGAGGGTCCTCATGGCTTCAGCTCTCGAGCTCCTTTACCTCCGTGCCGCCCAGCTTCTCGAGGAGGGTCTTCGTGTTCGCCAGGTCGTAGCGCAGGTCCGCCCTCTCGATCACGATGAAGAAGAGGTCGTCCGTCCCGCGCCGGATGTTCTCGTAGTTGAGGACCGGATGGTCGTGCATCGGGAGCCCGTTTAGGAGGAACATCCCGCCAATCGTCGCAAAGGCCGTGAAGAGGATCGTCAGCTCGTAGGAGACCGGGAAGGCGAAGAGGGGGCTAAAGAACGGCTTCCCGCCGACCGTGATCGGGTAGTCGAACTTGTCCATGAACCAGATCATGCTCATCCCGGTGCAGAAGCCGGTGATGCCGCCAATAAGCGAGATCCGCGGCACCTTCGAGCGCCGC